>JADMIO010838977.1_pt1 | contig 19323 bp, 14 predicted proteins | sample 8958161 | NCBI WGS metagenome assembly JADMIO01 (sample SAMN16585339, study PRJNA669376) | soil metagenome | isolation source: Crop rotation soil | place: USA: Cullars Rotation, Alabama | collected 2011
CTTTCCCTCTGCAACAATCCCAACAACCAGCTTTTCAACGTATTTCTAAACGAGCCGTATCCCTTCAACCAACTGCCTGAAGATCGCATGAATCCGCTTTCCTTGGGCCTGTTGGATTTCTTCCCGTTGCCCAACTCGGGAACCAACGTTTTCACCACCACGCAAACCGTTCGTCAGGACACCGACCAGTTCGGCGCCCGGCTGGACCACTACCTCACGTCGTCCGATGTGCTGAACTTCCGCTACATGTTTAGCGATGGTTCACAGTTCAACCCCATTCCAGTTTCCGGCGCTGGCGTTCCCGGGTTCCCAGTGGGCCAAACCCAGCGCGCCCAGAACTTTGTCGTTCAGGAAACGCACACCTTTTCGCCTTCGATGATTGGCGTGCTGCGCTTTTCCTATCTGCGCAATAAACTGCTCTTCGGCGAGCGGTCCAACCACACTTCACCCCAGAGCCTGGGTTTCCAATACGAACCCAGCCTCGAAGTAGCACTTGGCCCGCCTTACATGCAGCTTAGCGGCTACACTACGGTGGGCAATCCAATCACCGGCCCGCGCAACAGCTACGAGAACGCCTTTGACTATTCCGGCTCGTTGAGTTGGGTTCACGGAAATCATGAATTTAAGTTTGGCGGTGGCTCCCAGCACCTGGGAATCAACGTGCTGCAAGGCATCGCCACCAACGGCTTCTTCGTTTTTGCTCCGTTCCCTGTAGTGCCCGACGCCTTTGCCAGCTTCCTGTTCGGTCAACCTGTGTTCTTCCTGCAAGGGCGCGGCGACTTCGCTCGCGGCATCCGCGGAAACTCATTGAACGGCTACGTGCAGGACACATACAAAGCCACGTCGCGGCTCACCCTGAACCTTGGCCTGCGCTACGATCTGCCCTTCCCGTACACGGAGATCCACAATCGCCAGACCCTCTTCATTCCGGGACGTCAGTCGACGGTGGTGCCCGACGCCCCTCCCGGACTGCTTTATCCCGGGGACAGTGGCGTTCCCGCCGGGTTGATCCAGACATACAAGAAGGGCTTCGCGCCGCGCGTCGGTTTCGCCTGGGACCCGACCGGCAGTTCGAAATGGCTGATCACCTCCGCCTACGGCATCTTCTACGAACCGTATTACACCGGCCAGGGAGGACCACTGCAGTCTCCCATCAGCGCGCCGCCCTATTTGCAAACGGCGCAGATCAGCGTGCCCAACTTCGCCGATCCCTTTAACGGCAACCCGCCGGGACCAGGCGAGTTCGCCACTCCGCTCACCAACCTGACGCTCGACTCCAACCTCTCGCTGCCCTACGCGCAGGATTGGGACGTGAACGTTCAGCGTTCTCTGGGCTCCGACCTTCTTCTCACGGTTGGCTATGTCGGGACCAAGGGGACGAAGCTGCCGCGCTTCATCGAAGGCAATCCCACGGCTTACATACCCGGTGTCTCTACCACCGACAATGCGGACCAACGCCGGCTCTATTCGGGATGCACCCTGGCTGATCCACCTAATACCTGCGCCTTTTCCTCGGCTGGTTTAATCGCCGGCATCGCCAATTCTTCCTACAACGCCCTGGAAGCCAGCCTGAAGAAGCGCTTCAGTCACGGCATTTCGTTCCTGACGTCGTACACCTATTCGAAAGCCATTGACGACGTTTCTTCTTTCAACATGACCGGCTCCGCCGCCAAACCGGTTGCCGGAGAAAACGACCTGGCACAGGATCCGTTCAATCTGGCCGCGGAACGTGGCCCGTCACTGTTTGACGCCCGCCACCGTCTCGTCTTTAGCTATCAATGGGCCCTTCCGTTCCTGCGGGAATCGCGTGGGTTTGTCCGGGCGGCATTCGCCAACTGGCAACTCAACGGCATCGTGACGCTGATGAGCGGTACCCCATTCACCGTCTTTGATTCAACCGACGTCTCCGTCCAGGGCGGCGCGCCGGAAATCACCGGCTTCTCCGCCAACCGTCCCAATCTTGTTTCCGGACAAGACCCCAACTCCGGTCCGCGCACGATTACATCGTGGCTGAATCCGGCTGCCTTCGAGCAGGTGGTCCCCGATATCAATTCACCGGTGCAGCAATTTGGCACCGCCGGAAGAAACATCGCTCTCGGGCCGAGATACTCAAACTGGGACTTCTCGGTGTTCAAGAATTTCCCTGTCACGGAGTCGCGCGAGTTTCAGTTCCGCGCGGAGTTCTTTAATATCCTGAACCATACCAACTTCAGGCTGCCGGACAGCGACATCAACTCGCCAACCTTCAACACCATTAACGACGCGTTGTCCCCGCGGGTGATCCAGTTGGCATTAAAGTTTCTTTTCTAAGAAGTCACCGTGCGCCGATTTCGTTTCACGCTTTCTCCAAGGATGCGCAGAGTGTTGCTCACCATCGCAGTGGTGTTTGTGATCGTCTATGCTGGCTTTGCCACGCTCGTCCTTTGGGCGATGCGCCAGCCTCCTGAAACCTTTGGCAAAGTGATGGCGAAGATGCCCGGCCCGGTGCCTTTCGTGCTCTTTCCTTTCGAGCCCGCCTGGACCTGGGCGCGTGCCGGCACGCTTCATCCAGGCGATTCAGCTCCCGACTTCTCCCTGCTCAAGCTGGACAAGTCCGCGCGCGTCCAGCTTTCCGAAGTGAATAGGGATCAGCCCGTAGTCCTCATCTTCGGCAGCTACACTTGACCGCCCTTCCGGCGGGAGGTTCCCGCTCTCAACAAGCTTTACGATGAGTACAAAGACCGCGTCACCTTTCTTGTGGTTTACATCACAGAAGCGCATCCCAGTGATGTCTGGCAGATGCAGAGCAATATCAAAGACAAAGTTGTCTTTGCCAGCCCGAAAAACGAAGAAGAGCGGATGTTCGTCGCGGGTGCCTGCGTGCGCAAGTTGGGCATCAAGATTCCGGCGCTGCTCGACGAATTTGGCAACTCCACAGAACGCAACTACACCGGCTGGCCCGATCGTATGTACCTTATCGAAAAGGGCGGGCGGGTGGCGTACAAGAGCAAGCCTGGACCTTTTGGCTTTGATACCGATGAGCTGCGCGCAGAGGTTATCAAAGTCCTGCCCAAGTAGGCGGGCTAGTGTTTTGGGATCTCTAAGAGCACCAGCCCATTCTCAGGAACTTGCAGTGCGAGTGATCCCCCGGAAAGCTTAGTCGCTTCTGGCGCGGGCATTTCCGCAGCTTGATTCAGTTCTTTAACCTGGGCGCGCGTAGGATAGCGTGGGCTTCCCATGGCTTTGTAAGCGGCTAGGCTGTTGGCATGTTTCTCATCCACCCGCGTGATGAGAACGCGACTGTTTGCTTTTACTCCCGTGAATGCCAACCGGAGATCTTTGGTCGCACCTTTCTTATCAGGATCAACCACGTTCCAGATCGCGATGGCCAGCGTCCCATCCTCCCGCCGCGTTACCAGCACGTTTTCGGCATCGTTGTTCAATCGTTGGTCCCCCAGCTTATGCAGCAAGGCGAAGCCGCTGTAGCTTGGCTTGCGAATTCCACCCAGCGACATCAGTCCGAAACTTCCGTTGAACGGCTGTTGGCCAGGGCCGCCCTCCTCAAATACATCGCTGAACGTCCAGAAGGAAAGAATGTCCACCAGCCCATCACATTGACGAATGTCGTCAGCCAGCGCCGCTCCGACATACACTGTGTCGCGCGCATTCAACGGCCCAAAAGAGGGAACGTTCCATTCTGTCCAGAACAACGGGAGTTTGGAATGCTTCGACTCCGTGATTTGGTCATGGACCTTCTGGATCGCCCGGCAGACGCGCTGGTCCATCGGAATATCTTCATGCGTTCCCAATAGGTCCTCCACCGTGTCGTCTGCGTAGCCATGGCTCGAAACAAAATCGACCGGGACATTTTCCGTTTCGACGTGCTTAAGGAAATCGTCCACCCAATGTGCCGAAGAGGTCGCCGGGCCACCGACGCGCAACCGCGGGTTCACGCCTTTGATCGCCCGCGCCGTATGGTCGTAGAGCTCGAAGTAAGTCGACTGTTTAGGTTCGCCCGTCCAGAAGTCGATGTTGGGTTCATTCCATACTTCGAAATACCAGTTCGCCACTTCGTCGATTCCGTAGCGGTCAACCAGATGCTGCGCGAAAGCATGCATCAGGTCGTCCCATTTCTTGTAGTCCTTTGGCGGAGCGACGATCTGCTTATACCAAAACGGGTGCACATCCTGGCGGGCGGCAAGTTTGCTGGGCATGAAGCTGATTTCAAGAATTGGACGCACTCCGTTTTCCAGCAGGCCGTCATAAATCTGGTCGACGTAAGAAAAGTTGTAGATGGGATTGCCTTGCTCATCTTCGTCGTAAACTCCAACCTCATCATGCAAAATATTGTGAAAGCGGAGGTACTGAAAATCAGTGACGCTCTTCACGTCGCGCAGGTCGTTGCGATAACTCTCCCTCAGCGTGAGAATCGCTCTTCCTGAGCCAAAGGCTTGTTCCCAGAAGTGGGGGAAGGGATGTACAGGAGCATGTGCATCAATTCTGACGACTGGTGATGTCTGCGCGGAAGCCGCGCAGATCAAACCAAAAAAGAGACTCATCAAATGAAACCGGCGAATCATGATTCGCTTATAGCTGTCATAAATCCTCATTGCGAAAGCCTTTCCTGAAGCTGCCTGGGAACCTTGCAAGATCTTCTTCCCGCGTCGTTCTACCTTCATAATTCGGGAAAGGAAAAACCCAATGAAGATGATGCGCCATCTCGCGGTAACGTTACTTTCTGTGGCTTGCCTCGCCGCCGATACGGCTGAGGCGCCCGAAACCACCCTGCGGACCGCGGCAGTCGCTGCCTTCAAGAACGGCCTTGGATTCGTCATCAAACAGGGTGCGGTGACGCTCGACAAGGGCACGGTCACCATCGGGCCCATCCCCAACGCCACGTTGGGGTCTCTGTGGATCGCCCCCAACGACGCCAGTGTTTCTCTGGATGAAGTGGTCGCCCGCCGTTACAAACTTTCTACGCTGCAAAATACAACCACGATGACCGACGTATTGTTAGCCAATCCGGGGCGAATCGTCACCATTGTGGATCACAACCAAAAGGAGTACACGGGAGAAATCGCCGGGTTTCAGTCAACCAATAAATTGGAAAGCAAGATCCTTCCTCCCCAGCCCGAGCCTGCTCCCGAAATCCTTCTACTCAAATCTGACGGCAAACTGGTTGCGCTCTACTTTTGCAATATTGCGCGCGTCGTGCTGCCTGCCGACGCTGTGGTTCAGCAAAAGCGAGAGGAAGAACACACGGCCCTGCAGGTGCGGGTGAAAGGCGCAGACTCCCATGCCAACTTGACCATGGGCTACCTGGAAAGCGGGTTGGGATGGACTCCTTCGTATCTTCTCTCGCTGCAGGACGACAACAAGGCGCAACTGACCATGCAGGCCGTTCTGGTGAACGACGCCGAAGAGATGCAGAATACCGACGTTTTCTTTGTCGTGGGTGTGCCTAACTTTGCTTACTCCCACGTCCTTTCGCCCATGGCACTGCAACAGCAACTGTTCGATTTCATCAGAGACGCGTCGGCTGTGAACGCGGCGTCGAGACCCTACTCTAATGCCATCATGGGGCAGGCCCGCGGCGAGTTCATGAAAGCGGCGGCGGCAGATTCGGCCGGCTTCGAAAGCCTATTCGAGGAATTGCAAGGCTCCCCGGAGGAAGATCTGTTTCTCTACGGCCGCAAAGGCGTGACCCTCGCCAAGGGGCAACGCGCCACCTACAACGTATTTTCTGACACCGTGAGTTACGAGCATGTTTACCAGTGGGATATCCGGGACCAGCCACGTGTCGATGGCTTCGGTAACGTGCAGAATCAAAATCCGAACGACTCTTCGGAAAACAGCATTTGGCACTCCCTGCGCCTGAAGAACGCCACACGCTTCCCCTGGACCAGTGCGCCCGCGATGGTAATTTCCGGGACCAAGCCGTTGTCCCAGGAAACTCTCGCCTATACCCCCAAAGGTGCGACCACAAACCTCAAACTGACAATCGCGACGGACATTCGTGCCACTCAAAACGAAAAAGAAGTGGCTCGCCAGCAGGAGATCCAGCGTCGCAGAAATTATTCCTACGATCAGGTTACGGTCGGAGGTACGTTGACCATAAAAAATTACAAGAGCAAGGAAGTCCGTCTGGCCATATCCAGAACAGTGCGCGGAGAGATTGATTCGCAGACCGATGGCGGCACTTCCGATAAGCTCGGAGAGGCCATCGCCGTCGATAACCCACTTTCACGTCTGAACTGGGAAATCACGTTAAAGCCGGGTGAAGAACGGGTTGTGACCTATCGCTACAAAGTGTGGCTTAGGGTTTAGAGGTTGCGCCCGTACTGGCATCCATTCCCATCACATGTTGGGCTACTGGCTTGACCAGGCGCCTGCCCCATCACTGGTGGGTCTTCATCGGTTCAAAAAGTACCGCTGCCTGCGGTGTCGATCTCTGGGACGCGCTCCTCGCCAGGTCTTTCTGGATGTCGGTGCGCAAAATCAAACGCTCGAGCCTTAGTCTGGCCGCTGGTTTCCGTAAATCAAGGGCAGAAAATAGTCCGGCGTTTCAACGCCGGGTAGAGTGCAAACACAAAAGGCGTCCCGCAAGGGACGCCTGAAAATCTTTCCCGAATTTTTTACGTCGAAGCCTCTTCCAACAATCCCTGCTCCAATTTCTCCTGGCATTCGATGCAATGCCGGGTCCACGGCACAGCTTCGAGCCGTTTGACGTTGATTTCCTTCCCGCAGGAAATGCATTCCCCAAAAGCACCTTCGCGGATCCGCGCCAGCGCCCCGTCCACCATCTGCAGGACCTGGCGGTCATTGTTGCTCTGGGAAAACAAAAACTCTTTCGTGTAGGAACTGGCGGCTCGGTCCGCAATGTCTTGTGCCGAACCTTCGTCGACGGTTCGGCCGTCATGCTCGGTCTTGGTGACGATTCGGCGCAGCTCTTGCTGCCGTCCTTCCAGCCGCTTGCGAAAGTAGTCCAGCTTCTTTTTGTCCATACTGGTTTAGCAAGCCCGGCACCCCGTGCCTGCCCTTTTTCCTTTGATTTCGCCTAGGGTCGCCAAATGCAAAGGCAAATCATATGCGTACAATTTGAGATGCGTCAACCCACACAAGGGATGGGTCGTCTTTTTGAGTGCCGGAATGGAAGCGCGGAGGGACAAAGCACAAAAAGCACGAATGAACACAGTGGACAGACAGCTCGACAGCACCTTCGTGTCCTTTGTGGTTTATTTTCGCCGGCTGACAGCAGAACATGGTCGATGCAAGCACTGCCTTGCAACTGCATCCTCAATTCGTCGGCCTTGATTGCCCCTAGTTTCTCGGTAACGGTTGCGGCAGGTTGGCCATGGTATACCCCAGCACCGCCATGGCGGCGGCGTTCTCTTGCAGTTCATGGGGGTCGATCTTATCGAGGGTGTCGGCCGAGGTGTGGTGGTACTTGAAGTAATTACGCCCGTCCTGATGAATGCCGAACGCAGGGACCCCCGCCTTGGCCATCGGCGTGATGTCGGCTTCCGGGCTTTCCTGGATAACCGTCAACATGGTTGCGCCCACCGGTTCAAGAAGGCCGAGCATAGGACGTAGAAAAGGCACGGCCGACTCGCTGATCTTGGCCTGAAATCCCAATGGATGCCCGGCGCCGCTATCGCTTTCGATCGCGGCCACGTGGTTGGCGAATTCAGCGCCATGCGCGCGGGTGTACGCGGTTTGCCCGCTCCCGAAGTTTTCCTCGTCCATCCAGGCAATCACCCGGATGGTTCGCTCCGGGCGTAGCCGCAACTTCTGAATCAAATTTGCTGTTTCCATGGCGACAGCAACACCGGCAGCATCGTCGATTGCCCCTCGTCCCAAATCCCATGAATCCAGATGGCCTGAAACCACCACAATCTGTTCCGGGTGTTTCGAGCCCTTAAGGTCGGCCACCACGTTGTGGCCCAACACCGGATCGCCGGTCTTTGAGGTCAGAACCATGTGGATACGTACCTTGCCTTGCGATGCCAGATGCGCGATCAATTCGGCATCTTCACTGGTGACCGCGCCCTGGGGTATCCCGGCCGCAGCACTGCCTCCCGTATGAGGAATGCGATAGTCGGCATCTCCCACGGACCGCACCAAAGACCCAACTGCTCCAAGCTCCGCTGCCCGCTTGGCCCCTTGACCGCGATACACAACCGCCTCACCGTAAGCTTCAAAGGCATGGCCTGCCGCGGCCTTCTTCCGATCGTAAATTTCATTGAACAAAACGATTTTGCCCTCGACTTTGCTTCTTCCCAGTGCCCTGAGTTCGTCAAAGCTGTTTACCACCACCACCTCGGCGGTGATGCCCTCAGCTGGAGTCGGGATATTGCCGGACAAAGCAGTCAGGATGATTTTCTGTACCGTGCCCGGTGCCTGTCCCGGATACTCGACCAGTTCAGCCGTTTCGTCGCCGCGAATCCATCGCGGCACCTGCACTTCCTCCAGGCGAACCTCAAGACCCAGCTTGCGCAACTCATCGGCCACGTAATTGGCAGCGAACTCAGCTTGTGGCGAGCCGGCGGAACGCGGTCCTATGTTCTCGGTCAGATAGGCTACCTGGCGGAAGGCGTAGTCGCTGGCCATGGCGGCGTCAATCAATTTCTTGAGCTCAGACCGAAGTTGCGGGGAATAAGCCTCTTCCTCCGACCGTGGTTCGGGTCTTCCTGCGTAAGGAGCCGGTGTCTGGCCCTGCGCGAGGCAACAACTCAAAAGACTGAGAGAGAGAAAGAACGGAAATCTTGAGACCGGCATCTTGCCACGAGTGTACAGCGTCCAGGTGTGATGTAGGGCGGGCACTCTTGCCCGCCCGGGCAGTAGCAATGATCTTGTCGCTCCACCGCTTTAAACCGCCGATTCGGTGACACTTTCTGGGCGGGCAAGAGTGCCCGCCCTACATCACACCGGCGATGTTCATTTGTCACAGACAGTGGCCCACGGCGTGTGCTGCTATGCCTAACATGTCGATCCTTGCCCTCAAGTACAAATACTGGCGCCACCTGCCACACTTTACGTCGGATGGTCCTATCTTCGTGACGTTTTGCAAGCTGACCATCAAGCCGTTTCCGCCTCATGTCCGTACCATCATCCTGGAGCATTGCCGACATGATGACGGCAATACCATTGACCTTCACACGGCGGTGGTCATGCCCGACCATGTTCATTTGCTATTCACACCACGCCACAATGCTCTGGGCTGGACCCTTAGTCTTCCTGAAATCATGAGGCGGATCAAAGGGGCATCGGCCCGTAGGGTGAATCAGGCAATGGGAACAACCGGGCCCGTGTGGCTCCAGGAGTCTTTCGACCACGTGCTCCGATCGCACGAGAGCCTGGATGCCAAGATCGAATAGATCCGCTATAACCCGGTGAGGAAGGGCTTGGTCAAGAGGCCGGAGGATTACCCTTGGTTGTGGGTCAGACGGGAATCTTCGATGTAGGGCGGGCACTCTTGCCCGCCCAGGCAGTAGCACGGGACAGGCGGTTTTAGAAGCAGTGGTGCGAAGCGCGGACAAGATTATTACCCTGGATAGGGCGGGGAGGAGTGCCCGCCCTACATAAAAAATGGCCCCATTTCTGGGGCCACTCTTCAAAAGAGGCGAATAGGAAGGATTTTAGGTGGGGCGATGCAAGGTGCCATACCAGACCTCGGCATGGTCTAAACGAAGAGCGCGAGAAGATTGGAGAAGAAGGATCACCTTAAGCGGCCTCTCTTAGTGTCCGTGATAAAGCATTTGCGGAACCAAACACCAGAGGCGGAATGGTCTTACACCGAACGGAGCTAGACAGAATTAAATCAATGACTTATGCAATAAATTAGGGGATTGGCTTCAAGTGCCAATCCCCTGAGATTTTGCCGAATGCAAACCTGTGCAGTTTCTCTGCACTAGGCTTCTGTTAGGAGTTTCCCGCTACCGTACGCAGCTTTCCCGGCAGGAAGTGGTACGGCGGCCAGGGACCGCTAAGCGCGATCTCGCAGTTCTTCAACTGGCGGGCAGCCGTCGAATAGCGGTTTTGATATTTTTCAATGGATTTGGAATCAATCAGGTGGGCGATGTCAATCAGCATTCCGTCGGATGAAACCCGCTTACAACTGATTTCCTCTTCCAGCGGGTTGAACATCTTGTGTACCTGTACGGAGAGGGCCCTTGCCTTGGTTTGCCGCTCCCGGTCTTGCGAAGCTTTCTCTCGCAGTTTAATCAGGTAGTCGCCGCCAACCGTGTCCGGTAACTGGATTTCCGCCAGGGCCTGGCGCAGGGAGTCGCCCTTTACCAGGACTTTGAGGTGCATCTCGGCTTTGCCGCGGAGCTTGGCTACGCTTTGGCCGAATGTCCGTCGGTTGGTACGGACTGCCTGCCGAAGCGCATCGTCCGAGTCGAAGATCGTGCCAAAGCGGAAGGGCAGAACGGTGCCGCTCCGGAAACAAACGCTTACGACCCGGGCATGCTCAAGAACATGTTTCTCCTCGAGTTTGGCGCCGTTTCTGTCGTATTCGCTGACGATGACTGCGAAGTCACCACTGGGGTAGCTGAGGACCGCGGATGCATTGACGCCTTGAACACCCTCGAGAAGGAAGGGGCGACGGGTGCGGGTTCCATTGGGAAGGGTCTGGTGCTCAGTGATGCAGTAAGCGTACCACGCCATATGAGGTCTCTCCGAACCTTTGAGGTACAGCGGACTTTCTGGCCCGAGTATCCGTTTACAGTTGGCTAACGACCTTTTTACCTAGGAAGAAAGGGCGGTGCTGTGACGAGATCGAACGCTTGTAACAGTCCCACGTCCGAAAGGCATCTTACTGCTAAATGAGGATAAATTGCAACCATTTCGTGGCACCCAGCATCCGGGCGAAGGTTTCACGAAAACGATTTACGTAAACGATTTCCTTGCGGCTATTTGCGTTTTTTGTCCTGGAACAGAACGCGGCCAGCGCTACTTTTTCTTGGCAGCAACGTGAGCCCTCGACGCTGCCCGTTCCTGCAATTCAAGCATGACGACGCGCAGCATTTCGTCCCATGGGGCCGGTTTACCTGTCCAGATTTCGAATTGGCGGGCAGCCTGGTGCACGAACATCTCGATTCCAGGAATGATTTCCGCCCCTCGCGCACGCCCCATCTGGATGAGTTTTGTCTCCGCCGGGTCATAAACCATGTCGAAGATGTACTTGGCGTTGATTTCATTCTCGTTCAGCGGCGATTCGCGGGTGTTTCCCATCCCCACGGGTGTGGCATTGATGATCACGTCAAAGCTAAGCTTCTTTAAATCCTGGCGTTTGGCGGTACGCGCCCTGGCTTGACGGGCAAGCTTCTGACCGGCTGCGACACTGCGGTTCAGAACGTAGATCTCCGCCCCGCGTTCCTTTAGTCCGAAAACCGCTGCTCGTGCCGCGCCTCCAGCTCCGAGCACCAGAATACGGGCGTCCTGGAGGGTGATTCGCTGCTCAAGTGGCCGGACTACGCCGGCAGTGTCGGTGTTGAAACCGTACAGTTTGCCATCCTGGGCTCGGACCACTGTGTTGCAGGCGCCGACCTTGGAGGTATGGGCGTCGGTGTTGTCCAGATGCTTCAGAATCGCTTCCTTGTAGGGCATGGTGACCGATAGGCCGTGAATCGGCACATCGCGCACACAAGCCAGCAGGTCGCTCAGCTTCTTGGCATGAAGGGCGACATAGACGCCGTTGACGTTCTCCCGGCGCAAAGCCGCGTTCATGATAGTCGGAGAAAGCGAGTGGGCGACCGGATCTCCAACCACTCCATACACTTTGGTGGCCGTGTCGACCTGCTCGATCCGGTAGATATTGCGCAACTCCTGGCTGGTAACCTGGCCCGGAGCAGTTTTCTCATCCGGATTAGCTGCCGCAAAGGTGAATGCGCTGCCCGCCCGGACCCCAAGCGCCCGGCTGATTAAACCCTGCTCTCCCATGCACATGCCGACCAATGAATGACGGTCACCATGGTGTTCCAGGAACTTCATCATGACTACATTGTCGTAAAGCGTAGTGGCGGTCGTCACTAACTTATAGAAATCCGCGGGGATAGCCGTCATTTTTGCAAGAGTTTCTTCGAGCTTTTTGGTTTCGCGGAAATCATGAAACGAGAGGATCAAACTGCTTATAGCGCGAAGGGCCGAAAGCTGGGCAGGTTTGGCACGCAGCGCGGTCTGAAGCTCAACGTCGACCAACTGGCAGCCCGCAGCGGCGGCTTTAGAAAGCACGTCCAACTGAGAGGCCACAGAGCCCTTAAACTTGCCTCCGCCTGCCTCCCGGCGGCAGGTGGCGATGCAGATGGCTTGCGGATTGTAGTCCAGGAATCGTTTGAGCTTGGCAATGGCCAAGGCGGGCTTCGAAAGATAATCTAAACGAAACTCAATAAAGGGGTTATCGCGAACCAGGGCTTCGGCGCGTTCGACCATGTCGGTGACATCCGAGCCGATCACGGCAACGCATACCCTGGGCAGGCGCAAGTGCGCCGCGCGCGGAATGTAGCTGGTAAGTGCGGTGCTCATGGTTTAGAGGTCGGTGCTATGGGCCGGCGCGATATTACAGGCGCGTAAACACAGATGCAACAATGGATTAAGCACCCCCTAATTTACATCAAGAAACTTTCTAACGTACTGGCAGTGACACCGGCGTAACCTTGACCACCCCCAGAGCTGTTGCTATCGTCCGGGCTGGAACTCTTTTATTTTCTGTATTTAGCGGGCCCGCCGCCGGAGCTGCGACGTGCCTGGGAGGTAACATGAAGAAAATAGGATTGTTGCTGCTTCTGGCCCTGTCGGTGGCGGCGACTGCGCAAAACAGCGCGGAAGCACCTGCTGTCCCTCAAACGTCGCCCACCGCCTCAAGTTTTCCGTTTGAGCGCATTCAGGCGCCGACCAATGCCGACCTGTACTGCGCCGGCTTCATCAGCCAGCAACAGCAACCCAACGCCAATTTTGTCGCGGGCGGACTGAACACGCCCAACACCACGCGCTTTGTAAACGGCGACCTGCTTTATCTCGCAGGCGGCGGCTATCAACTGGACAAGCAATACACCATCCTGCGGGAGATCGTCGATCCAAACCGCCACGAAGCTTTCAGCGGCCAGGACAAAATGATCAAATCGATCGGCCAGCCCTATGCGGAACTGGCGCGAGTAAAGATCGTCGACACCCGCAACAAGATGGCGATCGCGCAGGTGGAATTCAGTTGCGATCCGATTGTGCCCGGCGACATCGCAGTGCCCTTCGTGGAGAAGCAGGCGGTTTCGTTCCACCTTCCTGTCCGCTTCGACCGTTTTGCGCCCGCGAATTCTAAGACAGCGGGGCGCATCGTGATGGCCAAGGATTTCGATACCGAACTGGGAACCGGCATGAAGGTTTACCTGAACGTGGGTTCAAACCAGGGCGTGAAGACCGGTGACTATTTCCGGGCCGTGCGCAACTATGAAGCTGACCGTCACAACGAGGTCGACTCGTTGTCCTTCAAAGCATCCACCACCGAGGACACGCAGAAGACGCCAGCTTCCGTTGACCCCAACTTCCTGACCCGCACTAAGGGCGTCTCGATTCACGTCGCGGACCTGCCGCGGCGATCGGTCGGTGAAGTGGTCGTACTGAGCACGACTCCGACGACCTCGACCGGCATGATCGTCTTCGCATTGGAAGATGTCCACGTCGGCGACAACGTTGAACTGGACGAGCAACAGTAGTTAGAGGCATTTAATCGTTTTTGGCCGGAGAGGGAAGAACTTCCCTTTCCGGTTTTTCTTTTGCCCGGTTGATCCGCTTGTGGTCTCTTTCCCGTTCAATTTTGGTGTATATTTCTGCCCCGGGACACCATCATGCGAAAAATCCTCCTCTGCCTGTTTCTGTTCCTCGCCTTCACCCAACTCGGCTTGGCCCAAGCTTCTGACTGGAAGCAGCTCTTCAACGGGAAAGACTTAACCGGATGGAAACATGTAGGCCCGGGCCAGATGACGGTTGCCGATGGCTTGATGCAGACCCACGGCGGCATGGGCCTGCTTTACTGGGCAGGTGGCAAGGTGGAGAACTGCGTGATCCGCGTGGTCTTCAAGATGCGCGACAAGAACGATAACTCCGGCATTTACATCCGAATTCCAATCGAGCCGCGGGAGCCATGGATGCCGGTGCACTATGGCTACGAGGTACAGATCGACAACAACCCGGAAACGTCGAACGAAGACGACTACCACGTGACCGGCACGCTGTACTCCCTGACCAAGCCCATGGCGCGGGCGGGGAAGCCGGGTCCTGAATGGAACACGATGGATATCACGCTCGACGGCGACCGCACTTTGGTGTCGGTGAACGGCCAGAAGGTTACAGACTACAAAGAAGGCATGAAGGTACCGGAGCGGAAGTTCGATTTCGAGCCGGAACGCGGCCCACGGCCCAATTCCGGATACTTCGGGCTACAGAACCATAGCGACAACGACATCGTGTTTTTCAAAGAAATAGCCATCAAGCCACTCAAAAAGTAACAAACGCCAACTCAGAAAGAAGGGCACCATGCAAAAGAGTGATTTCTCGCGTCGCCAATTCCTCGGTATGACTGCCGGGGCAACGCTGGCCGCCAAAACCATCCTGTTAAGCGCGGAGAACTTGTTTGCCCAGGCGGTTGCTCCGAGCGACCGGCTGCGCTTTGGAATCATAGGCGTGGGCATGCAGGGATCGGGCCTGCTGACCAATGCCATCCAGTTGCCCGGGGTTGAGTGTGTAGCTGCTTGTGATCTTTATGACGGCCGCCACGATCTGGCCAAAGAGATCGTGAATAAGCCAACTCTGCCGACGACGCGACGTTACCAGGAACTCCTCGAGAACAAAGAGATTGATTGTCTGATCGCCGCGGTTCCCGACCACTGGCACAAGCAGATAGTGGTGGACGCGGTAAGCGCGGGTAAAGACATCTACTGCGAAAAGCCCATGTCGCATACGCCCGCTGATGGGGTAGAGATGGCAGCGGCGCAACAGAAAAGTAAGCGCATTGTTCAGATTGGCTCACAGCGGGTGAGTTCAGTGGTGTGCGCCAAGGCGCGGGAGATCGTGCAAAAAGGAATGCTGGGCGACCTGATGATGGTGGAAGGTTCTCTCGGTCGAAACGACCCAACTGGGGCATGGGAATATCCCGTTCCTCCCGATCTAAGCCCGCAGACCCTTGACTGGGACACCTGGCAGGGCACAGTTCCGAAGCGTGCCTTCGACGGCAAACTTTTCGCGCGCTGGCGCTGCTGGAAGGAATACGGCACCGGAGTCGCGGGTGACTTGCTGGTGCATCTGATCAGCGGAATGCAGTTCATCCTGGGAATTAACGAACCTCCTTCGCGCGCCATGGCGATGGGAGGGATTTTGCGCTGGAAGGATGGCCGCAACATGCCGGATGTTCACGCCGCACTTTACGAGTACAAGGGAATTCCCATGTACATGCGGCTGAACCTCGGAACCGAATCTCCTGAGATTTATCGCTTCCAGGGCTCGAAGGGCATGATGGAAGTCACCGAGTTTACGGTTTCCTACACGCCACAGCCGGGTGTCGATACGGCCCCGAGCTACTATGCGTTCTCCTTCCCGAAGCCGTTGCGCGACGAGTACATGAAGACCTGGCACGCCGAGCACGATGCCAAGCCGGGGAAAGAACCGGCGGCGGAGGCGGTAACTTATCGCACGATTTCCTTCGACGATGTGAAGCCGCATCTGTTGACGTTCTTCAATGCGGTGCGCACGCGTAAGCCGGTAGTTGAAGATGCGGTCTTCGGACACAATGCGGCCCTGGCTTGCCATATGGCGAATGAGTCGTATTTCCGTAAGAGTGCCGTCACTTGGGATGAGGGGTCGAAGACGATTAAGAGTTAGCTCGATGTGGGGCGGACACTCATGTCCGCCCTGCCTGCAGATGTACGCTACCACATTCGTGCCAACCGCCTGGCGGACAGGAGTGTCCGCCCTACATCAACCAACATTCGTGCCAACCGCCGGGCGGACAAGAGTGTCCGCCCTACACTTTTTGCAAAGGCCAGATCAAGACATCGAGCCGCCGCGAAAAGTGGAGCAGCGGCGGTGTGGCCGGTAGAGAAATGCCTGCGGCTTCAGCCATGGTGTTGACCTCCACCGCGGCCTCGGCATTTTGGAGCGGCCACTGCTGGTGGTGAATTTCGGCGCGGAAGACTTTCCCTTCGAAAACTGTATAGAGGCAGTACCGCTCGGTGGCCCAATTGGCGAAGGTTCCTCGCGGGCGCAACTCGACATCACTCGTCGGCCGGTAACGGGTGTGAAATTCTGCGTTCGTCCCTTTTCGTCGCGACGAGTAGCGAATCCAATCTGACTCTGCAGTTGCTGACATTTCCGCACGGAAGTAGGGCAGCCGATAAAACGTCCGCGCCGCCCACACGGCGGGCGCATTGGCTGCGTCCAGGCTGAAGAAAAACACTCCCGGCTTGCCTTCCATGGTCACGTAGGTTCGAACATTGAGCTCGGGAAAGCGTGACAAGCCAGGCAAAGCCGGCAGGCCGTGTGCACGGATGTTGCTCATATGGAATGGCGCAACGGCGACCCAACCCATGCCGTCATAAGTGTCGAGAGGCAGTTCGCGAGGAATGAGGCGGCGAAGAACCCCGGGATCGATTTGCCAATGCATAAAGAGAAGATCGTGCCAGGTTTGATGCATGACCCAAGGGCCAGAGGGAAGAGGCCAGGGACGGTGGGCGGTGATGTGAAGCAAGGGATGCAAACTACAATCTCAGACCTGACACGGGCTGCTCCATCCCCACCATAGTCGCTATTTCGCTTGCAGGTGTTCTGAAAAGCCTTTTTGGGTCGATTGTCATTTGACCGTGGGCTTTCGTTGGACTTTATTTGAATATTGGCCTAGTCTACGCAGAAATATGCCCTTCGGTCCGGCACCTCTCGGCTTCGCGTATTTCGCGGGTGTCAAGTTTGTTGGGTACAGTGCCTACGCAGCGCTCCTCAATAGAAGTGCAGCAATCTCTGAGATTCCAAGCGCGTGGACGTCTGGACTGGTTCGCACGGGTATCGGAGTCGCGGTTGGGACTGTGGTTGGGTTGGGATTCTGGAAAGCCTTGCCAACTGGCGGGTGGTTAGAAGCGCACGGTGGAGCACTATTTATGGGAGGGCTTGTTCCGGTGCGGGTGCTGGAATGGTATTTCTTCTGGTGGCTTCTTTATCGGGCCTGCCGGCTCCAGTTGAAACATATCGGGCTCATTATTGCGTTGGGTGTAGAGGTGTCGTTCCTCTTAGATGCTGTCGGTATCTTTACGATGTTGATCGCCCCCGGTGGAGCTTGGGTCTGCTGAACTTGGTCGCTGATGAAAATCGCTATCACGCTCTCCGGTTGGAGTGTTAATTACATGTTTGCGTGCGCTACCAAAAGACGCAGGTATCAATTTTCTTAATCGGTACTTCATTCGTTGTTCACCGGCATGCCGCACGAGTTAATCGTTGTTGAGACTCTGATCCGAACCTGTAATCGGTCTCCGTCGCAATGGGAAGGTAAGACTGCAGACGGCCGCTTTCTGTATGTTCGATATCGATGGGGACTTCTAGAAATCGGAATGGGATTCACCATAGACGATGCCATCGACAAGAGTGGCAATGTGTTCCGCAAGCAGCTTGGGGGCAAGTTGGACGGTTCTATGGAGTTCGAAGAGCTGCGCCAAGCGACAACTGGTCTTGTCGCATGGCCTGACACTTTTGATAATTGCTCATTTGGCCCCGATCCACCATCGCAGGCCTAGTCATATTTGGTCCTCATCTTTGGTATTTCCCTGAAATAGCGTCTGGATTTCAACTTTGGAAGGTTCATGGCTGGCATCGAAGCGACCAAGACTCCAACCGCCCTCTTTTAGGAATGCGAGGATCTTTAGGTAGACCAAGATGCAGACGGCGACCACGACGAACCCAAGCAAGATCAAAGCCAGGTTTGCTAATTCTTGCATATTGGCAAAAACATCGCTGCTACATGCACTCGTCCAAATTGAAGTTTCGGACGATGTCAGCTATTCCCCCGTGCCCTTTCCACCGCCCGCAGCACGGCCCGCGCCTTATTCATAGTTTCGTCGAATTCGCTGGCGGGGTCTGAGTCGGCGACGATTCCGGCGCCGGCCTGGAGGTACGCCTTCTTGCCTTTCATGACCATTGTGCGGATGGCGATGCAGGAATCCAGGTTCCCGGCAAAGTCGGCATAGAGAACTGATCCTCCGTAGACGGAGCGGCGGGTCGGTTCTAACTCTTCGATGATCTGCATGGCGCGGACCTTGGGCGCTCCGCTGAGGGTTCCGGCAGGGAAGCAGGCGGCGAAGGCGTCCAGGGCGTCGAGGTCTGGGCGCAGCTCGCCTTCAAGCGCGGAGACGAGGTGCATCACGTGGGAGTAGCGCTCCACATACATCAAGTCGCGGACTTTCACCGAGCCGTATTTGCTGACGCGGCCTAAATCATTGCGGCCCAGATCGACCAGCATCACGTGCTCGGCCCGCTCCTTTTCGTCCTCGAGCATCTTCTTCTCGAGTTCATGGTCCTCGCTCTCGCTCTTGCCCCGCGGGTGAGTGCCGGCGATAGGACGGTATTCGAGTTTACTGCCGGTAACGCGCACCAACATCTCGGGCGATGAGCCCAGCACGTGCATGTCGCCCATGCGAAGAAAGTAAAGATAGGGCGACGGATTCACGGTCCGCAGCGCTCTGTAAATATCGAAGGGATCGACCTCAGGCACGAAGTCGACGCGTTGCGAAAGCACCACCTGAAAAATGTCGCCGGCGGCGATATATTCCTTCGCGCGGCGGACCGCCTGCATATAGCCTTCTTTTGTGGTGCCGGCGTGGACCTTCAGCTTGCCGCGCGGTTTCCCGGCTTTTTGCCATTGGATAGCGCGCAGTCCTTTGGTCAGTTTTTTCTCAAGGGTTTCGATATCAGAGACGGCCCGATCGTAGGCTTTGCGCGGCTTTTCGCGGGTGAGATCGGCGCTGGCGATGATGTGAATCTGGTGCCGGAGGTGATCGAACGCCAGCAGGCGGTCGAAAAACATCATCACGCAGTCCGGCAACGAAAGATCATCTTTCGCACTTTCGCCGATGTTCTCCAGGCGACGGACAGTGTCGTAAGAGAAATAACCGACCGCACCGGCGGTAAACGGCGGAAGACCCGGAAGGTGGGCCGGACGGTGCCGCCGCAATTCCTCTTTTACGATTTCAAACACGTTGCCTCGTCGGGTTTCCGACTTCTTGCCATGGCGCAGAGTGACCTCTTCGCCGCGGGCGCGAATCTGCATGTAAGGGCGCGCGCCGACGAAGGTGTAACGACCGATCTGCGGGAAAG
>JADMIO011545426.1_pt1 | contig 19322 bp, 17 predicted proteins | sample 8958161 | NCBI WGS metagenome assembly JADMIO01 (sample SAMN16585339, study PRJNA669376) | soil metagenome | isolation source: Crop rotation soil | place: USA: Cullars Rotation, Alabama | collected 2011
GCCGCGACTTCAAGTCACGTGAATTCCAAGCTTCGGATCCCACTGTGCTGGAAAGATTCGTTGTTCCCGGACGCGGCGTGTCCAATCCGGTCGCCAGCATGCCGGGCGTGGCTCAGTTGTCGGTCGATCGGACCGTCGAGGAATGTCGCGAAATCCGGGATGCCGGTATCCCTGCGGTCATCCTGTTTGGGATCCCCGAGCACAAGGATGCCGAAGGTTCCGGGGCCTACGACGACGATGGCGTGGTGCAGCAGGCGGTGCGCGGCATCAAACGCGCCGTGCCCGACCTGGTCGTCATCACCGACGTCTGCCTTTGCGAGTACACCGATCACGGACACTGCGGGCAGATCACCGATGGCGATGTCGACAACGATGCGACTCTAGATCTTCTCGTACGCGAAGCGCTGTCGCATGCTGCCGCCGGCGCCGATATCGTCGCCCCGTCCGACATGATGGATGGTCGGGTGGGAGCCATCCGCGAGGGCTTGGACGACGAGGGATTCGAAGGCGTGGCGATCATGGCGTATGCGGCCAAGTTCGCTTCCGGCTTTTACGGACCATTCCGGGACGCGGCACAATCGACGCCGCAGTTCGGCGATCGCCGCTCGTACCAGATGGACCCGTGCAATGGCGATGAGGCGTTGCGCGAAGTTCAACTCGACATCGACGAAGGTGCGGACATCGTCATGGTGAAACCCGCATTGCCGTACCTCGATGTGGTCTCACGCGTGAAAGAGACGTTCGGCCATCCCCTGGCGGCCTATCAGGTGAGCGGCGAGTACGCGATGATCAAAGCCGCCGCGCAGAACGGATGGGTCGACGAAGAGCGCATCATGATGGAGACGCTGGTCGCAATTCGCCGCGCCGGGGCGGACCTGATCCTCACGTATTTCGCCAAGGATGCCGCACGCGTCCTGGGTCGGTCCCCTTCCGTCGGCCGTTAGGCGAACCTCAGAGGTGATCCGCCGACCACACGGGCCTGAGGGTTTCTCAGCTACCTCGCGTTAGCGCTCGTCCAGGCGCCACTTGTCGTATTTGCGCTGGAACTGCTCCCGCTCTTTGGGGGGCATGCGCTCATAGCGATCGTAGTTCTGACGGACGCGATCACGCTCTTCCGGCGGCAGGGCTCGCCAGCGATCGTACTGGGCTTCCACTTCGCGCCGCTGCTGCTTCGGCAGCTCGCGATGTTCCTTATAATTTTGCATCGCTTCGTAGCGCTGTCGCGGGCCGAGATCGCGCCAATCCTGCGCCGGCGCGGGTGAAGCAACCCCCTCCAGGGTGGCCGTGGCCAGGAGCAGTCGAAGGATCCACCCTACCCGACCCATGGTGAGCCACGCGAAGAGGTACGGTCGCCCTCGTCGAGGGGAACTGAGTTTACAGAATCGAAGTTCTCGAGCGCGTCGAGATGCTGGATCAGCCGATATTCCTGGAACAGCTCGGTCTCGTGCGCCACCGTGCTGGGTGGATCGAGTATCCCAAGGGTAATCAGCACGGTGTCGGTCCCGCCGGCCTGCCAGGTACCCACGGCGATCGCCAACAACAGGGTTGCGAGGGCCAGCGCGGGGCGCGCGTACCAGCGAGCGACCGGGGTCGGAGCTTCGTCCTCGCGTGGAAGAGCTGCGATCAGGATGCGCGTCTTCCGCCGCATGGCATCCGCGTCGAGATCCGGGACCGCGAGAGCACGGGTCAGCAGGATCGCTTGATCGCTGATATCCTGAGCGATTCGGCCGGCATGTGCCTCACAATCGCGACAGCGGCGACAATGACGTTGCGCCCGCCATTGGCGCCAGCGGGAACGCTGGCCGTCGGCGTGAGCGGTGAGATCGGTGCGTATGGCTTCGCAGTTTGCCATGACTCTCACCGATCCCGATCGGGCAACTCGGCCCGCAGGGTTACCGTAGCCCGGTGAATGAGACTTTTGACTGCCGATACCGAGGTCGACAGCGAACTGGCCACGTCTTCGTACGAGAGGCCCTCGACGCGCGCGAGCAGGAGTGCAGCACGCTGTTGTTCGGGAAGCCGTGCGACCACGTCACGAATTCTATCGACGGCCTCACGGTCCAACAAGTTGTCTTCGTTGCTAGCGGTAGGGATCTCCACAGGGAGCGGTTCGCCACCGTCCGGCGGTAGGATGGGACGGGCGCGGTAGCGATGCTCGGAGCGACGCACTTCGCTTAGGCAGGCATTGGTGACCATACGATAGAGCCACGTGACGAAGCGCGCCGTTGGGACATAGCGAGCGCGGTTGCGATAAATCTGCAGAAAAACATCTTGAGCCAACTCCTCGGCGCGTGCCCGACTGCGAACGAACTGACTAGCAAAACCGACGACTCCCGCGATGTGCTTGGTGAACAGTTGGTCAAAAGCAGAAAGTTCACCCCGCTGCAGCGCGAGCATCAGCTCCACGTCCGGGTCGTTTGCAGCCGCCACTACACTCGTCCGTCAAACGCCCGAACCTCAGACTCGTTTCGCTTTGACTCGCAAATTTTTACACTGCGACGGATTTGGCCCGATTTGGTGCCGCTGCCGCGTGGGACGGAAATTAGCGACCGCGTGAGGGTTTGCTCTTTTTACCCGCCGGTCGGGCTACTTTGGCGGTCTTGCGGGCCATGGCTTTGCTGTGACTGACGGGATGGGCCGCCCGGGAGCGCGCCGCGCCCGAGGCCTGCTTCGGAACGGTCGCGCGCTTCGCCGGCCGTGAGGCCTTCACTTTCGGCGGCTTCGGCGCCCCGATGGTCCGGGGTTTCGACGTGCGCTCGGCCTTGACTGGAACGTGGGCGGTTTCGCCCCGGGGGGTACGAACCACCTGATACTTGATCTTGCTCTCCAACTGCCCGAACAACATGTTCAGCCGGTCGTTGTCGAGACGGCGCAGCGCCTCTTCGATCCGCTGACGATGGTCCTCGAGGTAAGTAATCGAAAATCGGCGCTTTTGAATAGAAATGTGCTCGGGGACCCGGGACTGGGCCTGCACAATTCGCACGATTTCCAACAGGATCGGCCGATCTATCTTCGCCACCAGGTCCTCCCCATCGGGAACCGCTTTACCCGCGGATAAAGACGCGCGCTTCCCTAGCATGAATCTGGGAGAGATCAAAGGAAAACTAGCGCTTTAGGCCTCCCCGGGCCCTCGGGTGAGCGCTGCCGACCTTATCGGTGGCGCGAGCGGCTCTCCTCCTGCTCCTGTTCGGCCTTACACTGAATGCAAAGAGTCGTTACAGGACGGGCCTTTAGCCGCTCGATGGCGATGGGTTCGCCACACGACTCGCAATTCCCGTAGGCGCCCTCGGCGATACGGACGAGGGCTTCGTCGATTTTGCTGAGCAGCTTTCGTTCACGATCGCGAATGCGCAGCATCGCGTTCCGACTCGCTTCCAGCGATGCCCGGTCGGTGGGGTCCGGGAAGTCTTCCTTGCCGCGGCTCATCCCTCCGACCGTCCGGTCCGCCTCGCTCAAGATTTCCTTGCGCCGGCTCTGAAGGAGCGTCCGAAACTTGGCAAGCTGCCTCTGGTTCACGGCTCGCCTCCGGGGCCCGGGCCGAACGTCATGAGGCTAACCCTTGCGTTAGAACAGCGGATCGGCCCGCAGGGCGATCGATGCGGGCCATCGCGGCGGCACGGGCGCGCCGATCCACGTCCAAGAGCAACTCGAGCGAATCCACCGCTTGAATCTCACTGCCGTCCAAGACGTGTGAAACGACCGCCGGGATGTCCAAAAAGCCAATGCGATCTTCGAGAAAAGCGCTCACCGCCACCTCGTTGGCAGCGTTGAGTACCGCCGGGGCAGTGCCACCTTGCCGGAGCGCCGCGTAGGCCAGAGCCAGGCAGGGGAACTTCCGGGTGTCCGGTTCGCAGAACTCGAGGTTGGGCTGGCTCGGTAGGCCGAGGCGAGGGAGATAGCCGAGCGGCAGCCGCTCGGGGTACGCCAGAATGTAAGAGATCGGGATCGCCATATCAGGGATCCCGAGCTGCGCGATCACCGAGCCGTCAACGTATTCGACCATGGAATGGACGATGCTCTGCGGGTGGATGACCACATCGATTCGATCGGCGGGCACATCGAAAAGCCAGTGCGCCTCGATCACCTCGAGTCCCTTGTTCATGAGAGTCGCCGAGTCGATGGTGATCTTGTCACCCATCTTCCAGGTCGGGTGCTTCAAGGCCTGAGCGCGCGTCACCCCCGCGAGATCCTCTTTCGGGGTCCGCAGAAATGGGCCACCCGAGGCGGTGAGGATGATGCGGGCGACGTCGTCCCGACGGTGGCCGTGGAGCGACTGGAACACGGCGTTGTGCTCGCTATCGATCGGCCACAAGCGCGCCCCACTCGCTTTGGCTGCCCCCGTCATCAGCTCTCCGGCGACGACCAGTGCTTCCTTGTTGGCGAGTGCGACGTCCAATCCCTGCCGGAGTGCGGACAGCGCCGGCACCAAACCGCGCGCCCCCACCAGACCGGCAACGACCAGATCACTGTCCGGAAAACAGGCCACCTGCCGCAGCCCATCATCGCCGACAAGGATCTCGCCGGCGTATTCAGGAGCACGCTCGCGTAACTCGCCGACGGAGGAACTGTCGCCGACGGCGACGAGGCGAGGTTGAAAGCGCCGCACTTGCTCGGCGAGACGCTCGATGTTCTTGCCGGCTGCGAGTGCGCTGACCGTAAAGCGATCGGGGAAACGTGCGATGAGGTCGAGCGTAGTCACACCGATCGAACCGGTGCTGCCCAAAACAGTGATGCGTTTGCTAGCCACGGGCGGACCCTAGCACGAATGAACTGCGCAGCGCAGCCACTCGCGACCCGCCTTCACCGAGGATTCGGCAGGCACGTGCGGTGTTCAGCCGCGAGGGATCAACAGGGTTTGGCCGGCGGGAACGTGATCGGACTTGCGCAACTGGTTGTGCTTTCGAATCGCGCCGACGGTGGTCTGGTACTGTCGTGCGATGCCTGAAAGAGTCTGGCCGCTGCGCACGCGATGCTTCACCAGGCGCGCCGAGCTCGCCTTCCCCGGCGTACCTCGGCGACTCGCTTTGGCCGGCATGGTCCGGGTCGCGACCAGCATGGGCGTCTGCTCGACGAAACGTGAGCGGCAGCCCGGTGGCAAGCGCAACTCGTAGCCGCGCGGCACTGCGGCGCGTCCGGACAGCACGTGCGAGGACAACGCCGGATTGAGCTCCGCCAGCGTATCCCGCTCGACGCCTGCCGCACGCGCGACCGAGCCGAACTCGGCATTGACGGGCACCTCTGCGATCTCGACTTGCAACTCGTGCTCGCCGCCGACCACGCCGAAGTGTCGGACCGCATCGCGCTCGACTTCTACCGCCGCCAGAAACTCGGCGTAGAAGTTGCGTGATGCAAAGCCGAAGGAGGGTCCACGATACTCCCGTACGATCTGCACCAAGTCGCTGGTGCCCTGGTCTGCGACGGCACGCGCCATGCCCGCGCGGCCGTGGTTATACGCGCTGACCGCGAGCGGCCACGTGCCGAGCGACTCGTAGTCTGCTTTCAGGTGCTTCGCCGCAGCCGCGGTCGCGCTCATCGGATCGCGTCGCTCGTCCACCACGTCGTTGACCGTCATATAGAGCCGGCCCGTCGAGGGCATAAACTGCCAAAGTCCCGCAGCGCCCACTTTGGAGTACGCCGCGACATTGAACGCCGACTCCACGAACGGCAGTCGGGTCAGCTCGACCGGCAAGCCTTCGGCGCGGAAGATCCGCTCCATCATCGGCAGATAGCGGCGGGAGATCTCGAGCCCGCGCAGGAAGCGGTCGCGCAAGCCGGTTTGCCCCCGAATCCGGCCCTCCTCCGTAGCCAGGATCATCGCGCTTCCATTGGGGAACATGCGCGCAATGCGGCGTTCTTCCTTGGTGAGACCCGGGGCATCCGGACCGACCGTGCTCAAGTTTTGGAGCAAGGCAGCCAGCCGTTCCGTCTCGGCGTCGACCGCTGCCCGACGCCTTCGCACGATCTCGCCGTCGCTCAAACCGGACGCTTCGAGATCGGTGAAGTCGAGGGCACTGTAGATGCGCGAAAGATCGTCTCGATCGTGGAAGACGATTTGCTTCGTGGTGTAGGTGCTGAAGATGGCCTTCCAGAAATTGATGGCGGGGCGCAAACCCTCGAGCACGGGGATCTGACTGGGGGTGGCTTCCGCTGCCGCGGGGCGATAGGCGAACGCGCACAGCGCAACGATGAGGAAGATCCCCGCTGCGCCCACGAACCGCGAACCATACCGCCCAACCATGCGCACGCTGGAGAAATATCAGAGCGATACAAAAGACGTCAATGTAAGACTCAACCAACTACGGTCGAAGGGCAGAGAAAGTGCGCCGCACGGGCAATTGGAGGAGAAAGGACGTCCCCTGGCCCGGTTGGGAATGGAAACCGAGCGACCCGCCGTGGCGCTCGACGATCCCATAACAGATGCTCAGGCCCAGACCGGTACCGGCACCGACCGGCTTGGTGGTGTAGAAAGGTTCGGCGGCGCGCTGCTGGACCTCAGCGGTCATGCCCGCGCCGTCGTCGCGCACCTCTGCCTCGATTTGCTCGACTCCGGCGTGCTGGCGCAGCCGTGTGACCAGCGTGATCGTGCCGGCGTTGCTGCCGATCGCGTCGCACGCGTTGGCGAGAAGATTGACGAACACCTGGTTCAATTGCCCGGGGAGGCACTCGACCTCGGGCAATGCCGCATACTCACGCTCCACCCGTATCGACGACGAGAGTCGCTGGCGCAACAGAGCCAGCGCGCTATCGATCACCCGATGGAGATCGATCCGCTGCCAGTTCTCGTTGCTCTCGGAGCGCGAGAAGAGTCGCAGATCGTTGACGATCTGCTGAGTGCGACGGGCCCCCTCCTCGCAATCGTCGAGAACGGCAGGCAGATCTTCGATCGCCTGCGCCAGACGTAGCCGCTTCTCCAAGTCGGCGAGCTCCACGGCTCGGGGGCTAGCGACGACCGCTGGGCGGTAGGCGGCGAGCACTTCGAGCAGACTACGGGTGTACCGGCGCAGGGGCTCCATGTTGGCGGAGACGAAGCTGATGGGGTTGTTGAGCTCGTGCGCGATGCCCGCGACCAGTTGTCCCAAACTCCGCATTTTCTCGGCGTGCACGAGTTGCGCCTCCGCATGCTGCAGGCGCTGATAAGCGAGCTGTAACGATGTCAGTGCTTCCGCCAACTCCTCGTTCTTGAGCTCCAATCCCCGTTCGCTCGACCGCAGACGGCGCGACAAGTGCCCGCCGACATAGGCGAGCAGGCCAAGGCAATAGATCAGAAAGATCGTCCAGATCGCCTGCGATAGTAACGGCGCCGCGGCCCGCTGCTCATGAAGGCCGGCGATGGCGAGCACCCCTGCCGCTTGCAGCGCCAGCAGCCCGAGCCAGAGTACGATCGCCCAAACGATACAGAGGATGGCTGCGAGCGAATCCACCAGCATCGCGCTGGTGAGCACCTGCACCACGTACATCATGACGAACGGGCTTTCGATTCCGCCGGTGGCTACCACGACACAGGTAATGATGAGCTGATCCAGAAACAGTGTGAACAGCGTGATTTGGCTGGTGAACAGCCGCCAGCGCACACACGCGAAGTTGACTGAATTCAGAGCGGCGCCGAGGAGGGCAGCCCAGACACAGGCGCGAATGGAATCGAGCAATCCGAAGGCATGTGCGAGGAGAGCGAGGACGAGAAACCCTCCGATCACCAACCAGCGAATCACCACCGCCCATTCTAAGCGTGGGCTGGGAACGCAGGCGTCGCGCCAGCGCTCAGACCACCGTCGCCACCCGTTGGCAGCCGCGCCGAACCCTGCTTTTCCTGCGATTTGTTGACAAGGTGGGGGGTGCATATTAGCTTCGCGGGGCACTGAAAAAACGCTCCGACCGAAGCAATTCTCACGCAGTGCTCAATAAAGTTCTAGATAGGTCGTCATAAGGGTCTAGGAGGTCGCCATAATGTCCAACACCCTGAAAACGACTCTGCTGCTCGGAGTGCTCACCGGCCTCATCGTGTGGTGCGGCGGCTACTTCGGTGGGTCCCAAGGCATGGTCGTCGCTTTCATCGTGGCCGCGGCGATGAACTTCGGCAGTTACTGGTTCTCCGACAAGGTCGTCCTCGCGATGTACGGGGGACGCGAGGTCAGCGCCAACGAGGCACCCCAACTGTTTCAGATCGTACAAGATATCGCGCTGCGGGCGGCGGTCCCGATGCCGCGCGTCTTCATCATCCCTTCCTCCGGCGCGAATGCCTTTGCGACCGGGCGCAACCCCTCCCATGCCGCAATCGCGGTCACCGAGGGCATCCTGCGCTTGATGTCTCCCGAAGAGCTCAAAGGCGTGCTTGCCCACGAGCTCAGTCACGTCAAAAATCGCGATACGCTCATCAGCGCGGTTGCGGCGACTCTCGCCGGCGCCATCATGGTGATCGCCAGCATGGCTCGCTGGGCCGCGATCTTCGGTGTCGGTTCGCGCAACGATCGCGACGAGGGCGCCAATCCCTTAGCGCTGTTGGCCATGGCGATCCTCGCTCCGATCGCGGCCAGCTTGGTGCAATTGGCCATCTCCCGCTCTCGCGAGTTCGAAGCGGATGCCAGCGCCGCTCGCATCCTCGGCAGTGGCGACAGTCTCGCCCATGCTCTGCGCAAGCTACACGTGGCGAGCGAAGAATTTCCCTTGCCGGCCAATCCGCAGACGGCTCACATGTTCATCGTGAACCCGCTCGGCAGTGGAGTCAATTTTGCTCGCCTGTTCAGCACCCACCCACCGGTCGAAGAACGGATCGCACGACTGAACGCGATGACCCGCGGTTCAGGAGTCATCCGCTAAAACGCTACAAAGGATCTCATGTCCAACGACGAAAGCCAGGAAGGCAAAGGCTTCAAGGTTCAAGATCGGCGACGCTTCACCGCCGAAGGTGAGACCAAAGAGGACGCGCCTCAGGAAACGACGAGCGATGCCGCCGCGACCGCGAATGCGTCCGCGGACGGTGGTCCGTCGGCTCCCGCAAGTGAACCTTCAACTCCTCCGCCGCATCCACCGCGCGGCGAGCCAATGCAGATCAACTTCACCACCTTCGTGATCAGCTTTGGCACCCAAGCCCTGGCTTTCCTGGGAGAGATTCCGAGTCCGGTCGACGGCACCATGAACGTCGATTTGATCGCCGCCAAGGAGATGATCGACATCATTGCGATGCTGCAGGACAAGACCAAGGGGAACCTCGACGAAGCGGAGGCGGGCTTGCTCCAAAGCCTGCTGTACGACCTCCGAGTCAAATACGTAGAAAGGGCTCGCCGGCAGGGCAACCGCGGCTGAGCCTCGCTTCCAAACCATCGCGCCCGACTAACCGCGGCGGAGACGCTCATTCGTCGCCGCCCACAAGGATCCTGGAGGAATAGACATGAAGAGCTTGAGGCGCGCGCACACCAGCGCTGCCGTTGCGATCTCGATTTCGGCGCTGCTGGCAGGCCGCGCGTACGGCATCAGCTTTTGGGGCGAGGAGGCCGAACCGACGCCTGCACCCCATATTACGACCGAAGAGAAGAGCGCCGCCGCCAAGGAGCAACCTCCCTTGGTGACCGGCCTTCCGGACTTCGCCACCATCGCGGACCGCGTCGGTCCCGCGGTAGCGAACATCTCCACCACTTCGCAGGCCGAGTCGCCGCAGCAGCAAATGCAGCAGCAACCAAACCCGTTCGGTGAACGCGGTGGCGGTGGCGGTGGCGGCAACAACCCGCACGAGTTCTGGGAGCCGTTCGAACGCTTCTTCGGTCCGATGCCGAAGCGCCAATACAAGGAGCGCAGCCTCGGCTCGGGCTTCATCATCAACCGCGACGGCTACATCCTCACGAACAACCACGTCGTCGAGAACGCCGAGAAGATCGTGGTGAAGCTGAGCGACGACAAGGAGTACGAAGCCAAGATCATCGGCCGCGATCCGAAGACGGATATCGCCGTAATCAAGATCGATGGCGCGAAGGACCTCAAGCCCGTGCCCCTCGGCGATTCCGATTCGCTGCGCGTGGGCGAATGGGTGATGGCGATCGGCAACCCCTTCGGTCTCGAGCACACCGTGACCGCGGGCATCGTGAGTGCCAAGGGTCGCTACATCGGGCAGGGCAGCTATGACCAGTTCATCCAGACGGACGTCGCGATCAATCCCGGAAACTCCGGCGGCCCGCTGCTGAACCTCAAGGGTGAGGTGGTCGGGATCAATAGCGCGATCTACAGCCGCTCCGGCGGAAATATCGGCATCGGCTTCGCCATCCCGGTGAATCTCGCGAAGGAGCTCCTCCCCGAGCTCGAAGAGAAGGGCAAGGTCACTCGCGGCTGGCTGGGAGTGATGATTCAGAAGGTTACACCCGAGATCGCCGAATCGCTCGGCATCGATCACCCTCACGGCGCGCTGGTCGCTGACATCATGAAGGACGGTCCGGCGAGAGAAGCGGGAATCAATGTCGGCGACGTGATCGTCGAGTTCGACGGCCACACGGTCAAGGACTCCAACGAGTTGCCATTGCTGGTCGCACGTACCGGAGTCGGCAAGTCCGTCTCGGTTACAGTTCTACGCGACGGCAAAGAGAAGAACCTGAGCGTGAGGATCGCCGAGCTGAAGGAAGAAGGTGCTGAGGTCGCGCATAACGACACCCAGGACCAACTCGGTCTCGCCGTTCAGCCGCTCACGCCCGATATCGCCGAAAGCCTCGGCTTGGACGACGACACCAAGGGCGTCGTGGTTTCGGGGGTCGAGCCCGGGAGCGTGGCCGAGGAGGCTGGCTTGCTGCGCGGTGATGTCATCACCGAGGTCAACCGCGAGCCGGTTCGCGACATGGCCGCGTATCGTAAAGCGATCTCTGGGATCTCGAAGGGTAAAAGCGCGCTGTTCTTGGTGCGCCGCGGCAACAACACGATCTTCATCCCGCTCAAACCATAAGCGGGATGTCGGAAGCGCCCGCTTCGACGCCGGAGACCCGGGAATGACCCTGGTCTTCGGCGTTGAAGTATGGGCATTTTGAACCCCGGCCTCTACGAATGCTGCGTCGCATCCTCACCGCTCTCCTACTTCTGTCGACGGCGGTCACGGTGGTGGCCGGAATCATCGCCTGGGACTACGTCCGAACCTGGGACGCTGAAGTCACCGACCGCTTCCGCAACTATCGCTGGACCTTTCCGTCGAAGATCTACTCGGACAGCCTGATCCTTTATCCGGGAATGGACGTGGGCACGTCGGCGCTCACGCGCCATCTCGACGAGCTCGGCTATCATCCGACCGAAGCCTCCGTCGTTCGCAAGGGCGAGTACCACGTCGAGAAAGCAGCGATCGACATCTACCTGAACGATCTCCCCTACCCTTCCGAAGAGAGCGCCGGTCGACCCGTACGACTGGCCCTCAGCGGCTCCTCGATTCAGAAGATCACGGACACGCGCACCAGCGAGGATACCTTCAGTCTCGAGATCGGCGGGGCCTTACTGAGCGGGCTCTACAAGGACGTGTGGGAAGAGCGGCGCGTCGTCACCCTCAATGAAGTATCGCCGTTGTTGTTGCGCGCGATCATCGATGTCGAAGACCTGCGCTTCTACGAGCACTATGGCGTCGATCTCATCGGCGTCGCGCGCGCAATCTGGGTGAACCTGCGCCGCGGCGGCATTGCCCAAGGTGGGAGCACTCTCACCCAACAGTTGATGAAGAATCTCTTCCTCAGCAGCGAGCGCAAGTTCGAGCGTAAGTTGCGTGAGGCAGCGATGGCGCTGATCGTCGAATACCGCTTTTCCAAAGATGAGATCCTCGAGCGCTACATCAACGAGATTTACCTCGGGCAGCGCGGTGCGCAGGGCATCTTCGGCGTATGGGAAGCGTCGCACTTCTATTTCTCGAAGGAGCCGCACGAGCTGAGCATCGCCGAGATGGGCATGCTCGCAGCGTTGATCAGCGCACCGAACCGCTACTCACCGTTCCGCAATCCGGAGCGCGCCCGCGAGCGTCGTAACTTTGCCCTCGTGAAGATGCTCGACCAGGGGGACATCACCCGCGACGAATTCGCCGCGGCCACGCGCGAGCCCCTGGCGACCTCCGCCCCGGCGAGTCGAACCCATGCGGCGCCCTACTTTGCAGATTTCGTGCGTGCGGAGTTGGAGCAGACCTATCCGTCGTCCGTTCTCACCGGAGAAGGACTGACCATCCACACATCGATCGACGCTTACCTGCAGGATCTCGCCGAGGAGGCGGTTACCAACGGGCTGGCAGACCTCGAGAAGCGTTACCCGAGACTCAAGTCGACGTCGGCGAAGGATCAGTTGCAGACGTGTCTGATCGCGATCCAACCGCAGACCGGTGCGATCAAGGCGATGATCGGTGGGCGCGACTATCGCGATACGCAGTTCAACCGCTGCACCCAAGCGCGACGCCAACCAGGGTCGGTGTTCAAGCCGTTCACCTACCTCGCGGCTTTCGAACAAGCGCGCACCTCCGAAAGCCCCATTCTTCCCACGACTCGGATCGAGGACTCACCCTTCACTTGGACCTTCGATCGTCAGCGGCAATCGTGGACGCCGGCCAACTACAAGAAGCAGTACTACGGCACCGTGTCGGCTCGTACGGCGTTGGAGAAATCCCTCAACGCAGCGACGACACGTCTCGCCCATCAAGTCGGCTTGTCCAACATCATCGAGATCGCGCGCCGAATGGGAATTGAGTCGCCGCTGCCACCGTATCCCTCGATCGTGTTGGGCACCGCCGAAGTGACGCCGTTCGAAGTCGCCCGGGCGTTTTCGGTCTTGGCCAACGAGGGCCTGCGCGCCGCCCCGATCTCGATCAGCAAAGTCTACGATCGCCACGGCAGCCCCATCGAACGCCATCCCGTCGAAGTCGAGCAGATCATCGCCCCCGAGACCGCGTACCTCGTCACCCATCTTCTCGAAGGGGTGCTGGATCGCGGCACGGCACGGCGGTCGCGCACTATGGGGTTCACTCGCGCCGCGGCCGGCAAGACCGGAACCACCGACGATTACCGCGACGCCTGGTTCGTCGGCTACACGCCCAACCTGCTGACCGTGGTATGGGTGGGGTTCGACCATCGTACGGATCTGAATCTCGCCGGCGGCGAAGCCGCCTTGCCGCTGTGGGTGGAATTCATGAAAAAGGCTACGGCGGATCAAGCGGACGCGACCTTCCTGCCACCCCCCGGGGTTGCCGTGGTGCGCATCGACCCCGAATCGGGACAACTCGCCACCCCCGACTGTCCCCACACGCTCGACGAAGCCTTTTATCAAGGCCAAGAACCGGTTGCGTTCTGCCCGATCCACTCGCGCTGGCGCTGGGAGGAGCCTCAACCGGAGCCGGGGACGGTACCCGACGAAATTTCTGCCCCCGCGCCAGCATTTTGATTCCCCTCGCGCTGTTGCTAGAGCAACATACTCCCCATGTCGCACTCGGTTCGTATCGCCCTCGTCGTTGCATTGGTTTGCGCCGGCTGCGCTGCCAGGGAAGTGAAGCGCACACCACCGCCGCGTCCCAAGACGCAGCCGGTGGATCCCTATACGGCTTGGCAACAACGCCCCAGTGAACCTGTCGGCACGCCCACGGCCTATCCCGTGGCCAATACGCCGGCCATCCGCGAAAGCGAGATCCGTCAGCCGACGGGAGTCGTCTTACCGACGGATAAGATCCCCGAGGGCGAGCCCACTCCCAAACCGACCGGCACCAAGGCGAATGCTGAGATTCATCCTACGCCGGAGGTAGTCGCTGCCATTCCGCGTTCCGAGTCGCTGCTGCCACGCATCAAGCCTGAGACTCCCGGCAACCAAGCGGCCGCACTTCATCTCGTGGACGAAGGCCGACAGTTGATCGACCAGAAGCGCTACGACCAGGCCGGAGAGCGACTCGAGCGCGCGGTCTCGATCGATCCGACCAACGCCTACGGCTACTACTACCTCGCGCAGTTGAAGTACCTCCGCAAAGACTACTCGCAAGCGGTCGCCTTCGCTCAACGCTCCGTCGCGCTCAGCTCGCGTTTGGATCGCGGGTGGCAGAGCCGCGCCAACACGCTGCAAGCGGAGATCTTCGAAGAGGTGGGCCGCTACCGTGATGCGCGTGCAGCCTACACCAAGGCCATGCAGTTAGACCCGACCAACCTCTCCGCACGTGTCGGTGCGGCACGCGTCAGTCCGGGCCAGGAGAGCGCGCCCGCTCCCGAGTGATGCGCGTTCTCGGCATCGAAAGCTCGTGCGACGACACCGCCGCTGCGGTGCTCGCCGACGACACCGTGCTGTCGAGCGTGGTCGCCTCACAGGACGACGTCCACAACAAGTTCGGCGGCATCGTTCCGGAGCTCGCCTCGCGCTCCCACATTCGCAACATCGCCGGCGTCATCCATAAGGCGCTCGAGCAGGCGCAGGTCACTCTCGACGACATCGACGCGGTGGCAGCCACAAACGGACCGGGCTTGGTCGGCTCGCTGTTGATCGGGTTGTCGGCCGCCAAAGCAATCGCCTTCGCGCGCCGGCTGCCGTTCGTCGGGGTCAATCACATCGAAGGTCACTTGCTCTCCGTGCAGTTGCACGAGCCGGTGGCATTCCCCTACTTGGCGCTGATCGTCTCGGGCGGACACACGAGTCTGTATTGGGCCGAAGAGCTACATCGCTATCGCCTGCTCGGCGCGACCCGCGACGATGCCGCGGGCGAAGCCTACGATAAAGTTGCCAAGGTGCTGGGGCTCGGTTTTCCCGGCGGGCCGGTGATCGATAAGCTCGCGCGCACGGGCAATCCGCAAGCAATCCGCTTCCCGCGCGCCCGCCTCAAACCGTACCGGGGCGAGGACTCCCGCTTCGAGTTCAGTTTCAGCGGACTCAAGACCGCGGTCTGGCAGTACGTCCGGGACTCGGGGATGCGTGTGCCGGAGAACCAAAGCCCGGAGACAGCGATCGAACCCCAGACGCTCGCGGATATCGCCGCGAGTTTTCAAGAAGCCGTGGTCGACATGCTGCTCGACACGTCGATGGCGGCGCTCGGCCATGTCGCTGCGACGCGCTTTGTCATCGCCGGCGGCGTCTCCGCCAACTCGCGCCTGCGTCAGCGTGCGCAAGAGCTGGCCGATCAGCACGGCTTCCGCTTGCACGTGCCGCCGATGCGATTCTGCACCGACAACGCGGCGATGATCGCCTACGCAGGCATGCAACGGCTGCAGCGGGGAGAACGCGATCCACTCACCATCAACGCCAGCGCCGATCTTCAACTGTGACTCGCAAGTCTGAGACGATCGCCCCGTATGCCGTTGGGCGGCAGCTCGCAGCGTTGCGAAGACCCGCGCGTAAATCCCTCGGTCAACATTTCCTCAATAGTGCGCCGATCGCGGAACGCATCGTCGACTTGGCGCAGCTTTCGGGCCAGGAGACCGTAGTTGAAATTGGCCCTGGTCTCGGGGCGCTCAGCGAGTTGTTGGCCGAACGCTGTAAGCATCTATCGTTGATCGAAATCGACCGGGATCTGGCTGAGAAGCTGCGCCAGCGCTTCGCCGACGACGAACGGGTCCATCTCATCGAGGCAAATGCCTTGAACGTCGACTTCCAGGAGGTCGTACCCGAACCGCCTGCCATCGCGGTCGCGAACCTACCGTACAACATTGCCACGGCGGTCATTGCGCGGATGACCGCCAGCGGCGTCTTTGCGCGCATGATCTTGATGGTGCAGCTCGAGGTGGCGCGGCGCATGACCGCGCATCCGGGTTCGAAGGACTACGGAGTGCTTTCGATCTTCACCCAACTCGACACCGAGGTGAGCATCGGCTTGAAAGTGGGTCCCGGCGCCTTTGTGCCGCCACCGAAGGTCGATTCGGCGGTCGTCGTGGTAATCCCGCGAGCAGCTCCGGCCGTCAGCATCGTTGATCGTCCGACCTTCGATCGACTGGTGCGAGCGATCTTCACGCAGCGTCGGAAGCAACTCCTCAACAGCCTCAAGCAACTGACACCGCAATCGGCGGCTGTGCTTTCGCAAGCCGGCATCGATCCCCGGCGACGACCCGAGACGCTTTCTCTCGCCGAGCTGGCGGTTCTCGCCAACGCCCTCGCGGATCTCTCGGCGTGAACTGAGGTGCAAGGTGCCTGAGCTGCCCGAAGTCGAAACCGTTCGGCGAACACTCGAGCCGTTGGTCGGTGATTCGATCGCGAGTGTCGACGTGCGCGAGGGGCGTCTGCGCCGACCGATTGCACCCGATCTGGCCAGCGGGCTGGTGGGGAAACGGATCCAGGCGATCCGGCGACGCGCCAAGTATCTCCTCTTCGACCTCGGCGGGGGCGATTGCTTGCTTGCGCACCTCGGCATGACCGGCACGCTCGTCTTGCAGGGCGCGACGGCATCGCGCGCGAAACACGACCACGTGATCATCGCATTTCAAAGCGGGCGAGAGCTCGTGTTTAACGATCCGCGCCGCTTCGGTCTTCTACTGCTGGGGGTGGAGAACGAGTTTGCCGAGTTGCGCCATGTCGGGCCCGATCCCCTCACCGAGTTGCCGACGGTGGAGGAGCTCAGAGCGGTATGCCGCGGTCGCAAACGGCCGATCAAGAACGTTCTGATGGATCAGCAGCTCCTCGGCGGCATCGGCAACATCTACGCCAGCGAGATTCTATTTCACGCAGGAGTGCGGCCGCGACGACGCGCGGGGAGCCTCACCAGCGCCGAGTTGGGTCGTATTCGGACAGCGACCACCAAAGTTCTGCGCGATGCGGTGCGCCTGGGCGGTAGCTCGATCTCAGACTACCGCAACGCCGAGGGCAAGCCCGGCTACTTCCAGATCGAGCATCATGTCTACGAACGTGACGGCCAGGAGTGCCGCGTCTGCGGCACGACGATCAAACGGTTGGTATTGGTAGGCCGCAGCAGCTTCTACTGTCCGCAGTGTCAGCGCTAGCGATCGTTCGGATCGCGCCTAATGGCAAACCATTTGGCGCAGACCGATCGAACGACACGAATTGACGCTGTACGGCCGAGGCACGCCGCCCACGTCGATCATCACGTTCAAGGGAGACTTGAGCGCGTTGATCGATAGCGCCGGACCCGTTTGGGCGTCGGTCAAGCCGGCGACATAGATTGCGAACTTGACGGACGTATCGCTCGGGGTGAAGCGAGCCCGGGCCCGACGGAACGCGCTCGACGTGCAACGAAAGCGATCGGAAACGCCGCTGGAACAATGCGAGAAAGGAATGCTCACGTGAAACTTGTAGCCATCGTCGATGGTCACCACGAAACCGCCGAAGAGATCGTCCGCCAACGTTCCGGCGCTGTTGTCATGGATCGTCCCGCGTAGCCGCACCGAACCGTTGTCGTTTCGATTGTTACCACCAACCGAGACGAAGGTGAGGGACGGCTCGATCGCAGGTTCCGCAGCCGCCAGTAGTGGAAAGAGTACGCACATGCCGTATGCGCATGCCGCGATCAGCAGCCGCCGAGGCTGCAAACAATTTCGATTGATGATCATCCACTACTCCCCTTGCAGCGGTCCCCCGCGATGATGCGATCTCGCGTATCGCACCACCGGCAACGCTAGTAAAGGGCTGGCGCACTAAGCCCATTGCGACGCTCACGTTCGTAGGCCAGCACCGGTACCGTGCATTGACGCCAGCTCGGAACCCGTGCTACGCGACTCGTGCTCGGGTTTTCGTCAAGCGCAATTTGTGACCGAGCACGGGGGATTAAATGGGGACATCAAGGCGTTCAGCTTTCGTCGCGGCAGTGTTTGCCGCACTCTTCGCACTCCCGGGCACGGGCTTCGCGATCGATCTCCCGGTCACGTACGATGTGGACAAGACCCCGTTCAAAAGTGCGTTGAATGCGGGGACTCCAATCACCTTCGAGTTGTTTTCCGACGATGCTTGTACGGTGCCGATTGCGGGTGGAACGGACATCGTCAACATCGAAGATGTCTCGGTCCGCGAGGCCGTCAAGAATCAGGGTGCGAGGGGCGGCCCGCGAGCGCAAAAAATCTTTCGCCTCTGGCATGTAATGGTCGGCGTCGATCCGGCGCCGGAAGCGTACCTCAAGGTTACAGGTACGGGAGTAGTCGGCGCCGGCTTCGAAGATTGTCAGGCACAAGGTCCTGCCGGCGGCGCAGCCGGTGCAACCGGACCAACCGGTCCATCCGGTATTTCCGGTGTGTCCGGAGTCTCCGGCGTCACCGGTGAATCGGGCGTTTCCGGAGTGAGCGGTCTCTCCGGCGTTTCGGGCGTCTCGGGTGTTTCGGGTGTTTCGGGCGTCTCTGGCGTCAGCGGCGACTCAGGCGTCTCCGGTATCTCAGGCGTCTCCGGTGTGTCTGGCGTCAGTGGTGACTCCGGCGTCTCGGGTGTCTCCGGTATTTCCGGTGTGTCCGGCGTCAGCGGCGACTCGGGTGTCTCCGGCATTTCTGGACTTTCAGGTGTGTCCGGTATCTCCGGTGTGTCCGGTGTCAGCGGCGACTCGGGTGTCTCCGGCATTTCTGGACTTTCAGGCGTGTCGGGCATCTCCGGTGTGTCCGGTGTCAGTGGTGACTCCGGCGTCTCGGGTGTCTCCGGTATTTCCGGCGTGTCTGGTATCAGCGGCGACTCAGGCGTCTCCGGCATTTCCGGACTTTCAGGTGTGTCGGGTATTTCCGGTGTGTCCGGTGTCAGTGGTGACTCGGGCGTCTCGGGTATCTCAGGTATTTCAGGCGTGTCTGGTATCAGCGGCGACTCGGGCGTCTCCGGCATTTCCGGACTTTCAGGTGTGTCGGGCATCTCCGGCGTGTCTGGCGTGAGCGGTGACTCGGGCGTCTCGGGTGTGTCTGGTATCTCCGGCGTGTCTGGTGTCAGCGGTGACTCGGGCGTCTCAGGTGTGTCCGGTATCTCCGGTGTATCTGGCGTCAGCGGTGACTCGGGCGTCTCGGGTGTGTCGGGTATCTCCGGTGTATCTGGCGTCAGCGGTGACTCGGGCGTCTCGGGTGTGTCTGGTATCTCCGGCGTGTCTGGTGTCAGCGGTGACTCGGGCGTCTCAGGTGTGTCCGGTATCTCCGGTGTATCTGGCGTCAGCGGTGACTCGGGCGTCTCGGGTGTGTCGGGTATCTCCGGTGTATCTGGCGTCAGCGGTGACTCGGGCGTCTCGGGTGTGTCTGGTATCTCCGGCGTGTCTGGTGTCAGCGGTGACTCGGGCGTCTCGGGTGTGTCGGGTATCTCCGGTGTGTCTGGTGTCAGCGGCGATTCGGGCGTCTCGGGTGTGTCGGGTATCTCTGGCGTATCCGGTGTCAGCGGCGATTCGGGCGTCTCGGGTGTGTCGGGGATCTCTGGCGTGTCCGGTGTCAGCGGCGATTCGGGCGTCTCGGGTGTGTCGGGTATCTCCG
>JADMIO010803709.1_pt1 | contig 19321 bp, 17 predicted proteins | sample 8958161 | NCBI WGS metagenome assembly JADMIO01 (sample SAMN16585339, study PRJNA669376) | soil metagenome | isolation source: Crop rotation soil | place: USA: Cullars Rotation, Alabama | collected 2011
CTTTCCCCGCGCGGCGCGTATTCCAGCACCGCCGGTACCGTCGGCTTTCTAACGCGTCGCAGGCCGGCCAGCACAAACGGCGGCAGCACCTGTCGAATCAATTCCTGGAGGCGTGCATTCATGGGAAACGGTGACGTTGAACGTGGCACAGACTTTAGTCTGTGATTCATCCAACGACATCACAAACTGATCTCTTTCATCCGGGCGTTGAATAAGCGCGCGCATAAACGGGTGCGTCATCGAGCAAGTTTCGAATTATCTCGTCCAATTGCGCGGCGCGTTGTTCGTATGTGTGGTCCCGCAAGGTCCGCTGTTGGCCGGCGACAGCGATTTGCGCGCGTTCGTCTTCATGGGCCAACAGGTAATTCACCTTTTCGATGCACTCCTCGATCGTGCGATAGGTCACCACTTCCTGGTCCGGCTCAAACAGTTGCGGCAGATTCGTTTTCCAGTCGGTGACCAGGCAAGTTCCCATTCCGGTGCCTTCGAACAAGCGCGCATTTCCGGCTGAGGTCTCAGCCGAATCGATGTGGCAATTAAAACTTATTCGCGATTCACCAAGGAGCCGAAAATTGTCCAATCCAAAAACTGACTTATGGAAACGATTGGGATAGCGCGCCTGTATAGGATCGATTGGCGCTGACCCGTTGCTTGCCTTCGTGACGCGGTTCAGCATTCGCGTAGCGCGGCCGGCGATTCGCGAAACCATGTTCGCGCCCGACGATGTTGACGCCGGAACAATGTCTCCCCAAACCTGTAGCGGCGTGGCCTCGAGCAGCTTGGCTACGTGTGCGTACCGTTGCCGGTGATAGCCATTCGCCAGCGAGATCATGCCGATAAAAGTGAAGTCGTACTCGGGAGTGAACGGTCCCACTCGTTCCAGGATGGGCGGGTCAAAACCGTGAGACATCGATTCGGTGGGGATGCCGTGACGTTTAAGCGCGTCGGTAAATACCGGCGCGCAAGTCAGCACCAAATCGAGATCTTTAAGAATCGTGTAGTCATCCGTCGGCGCCGCGCGCCAGCCAATGATCTTGAGTGTTGGCTTGGAGGCGGCTCGAGCGCGCGCGCGAAACTCCGCGTCGCTGACGTAGAGGTCTTCCAGAAATAGCACGTCCGGCTGAAACTTCTTGATTTGCGCGAGCGCAATCTCGTTCACCCACTGCCGCCCGTTGAAACGAATGCCGTTTTCGTTCGCCCAGGCTCGCTGCAGGATCTCGCAGTTGGCAAAATGCTCTTCGGCTTCATAGCCGCGCAACCTGAGATTTCGAGCGAAGAAGTCCGACCAGCCGAAGGATTGCTCAATCAGCAAATCGTAGATCTGTTGATAAGAGAGCCGCGCGTAATCAGGGTTCTGCCGGCGCAAGGCAGCTTCGAACTCAGGATAGATTGTGGTGATCTTCTGAAACCTGGGCATGCGGATACTATGGCGTCGATGCGGCGGCTGGTGGCTGTCTGCGAGCGACAATTAGGTTCCAGCCGAACTGCGAGCGTAGCTGACTTTTCAGAAGTTTATCAAACACATCGACGCGACTCATTAACCACGCCGGTGTCGCCGCGCGCTCAAAAGCTTCCGGATCGCGCGGCCAATTCAGTTTCGCGCGCAGCACCTGCAGCACCGGCGTGACCCAGGCGTACAACGGCAATGCGACTGCACCGTGCCAGCAGTCATTCACCAGCGGGCCGATTGCCATATCGTGCTCAACTATTTCAAACCCGTGCGCCTTGAAATAAGCGTCCCACTCTTCCGGCGATTTGAATTGCAGATGCGGCACGCCCGCCGTCCACGTAAGTCCCTTCTGTATTTGCTTCTTGATGGTGTGTCGGTGATATCGCTCATAGACGCTGCGTTGGTTGGGCACGATGGCGAATAGATAGCCTTCGTCACGCAGCAGCCGCGCGATATTCTCCAAGTACTTGCCAGGATCTTCCAGATGTTCGATGACATCAAACGCGATAGCCAAATCGAAATAATCTGGCCCGACTTTCTGCCGCAAGGCATCGATCGAATCCGTAAACAGGTCAGGCTGCGACGCTGACGATGACCAGCCGTACGAATGAAAATAGGTCTGCATCACCTGCGGATCTAAATCCATTGAGGTCACTTTAAATCCTTCTTTGATCAGTTCGTACGAATCGCGCAGTGAGCCGGCCCCAAAATCGAGCGCGCGCGGCTGGCTGTTCTGATTCTTGATGTCGTTCAGTCGCTTACTAAACAGTTGCCAACGGTATTCGACGCTCCGCGTGTTACAGCCAAACAGCTTCGAAACATCGGATCGCCGATCGAAAATTAATTGAATATCCGGGTCGGCGGACGAATTGGTTGGATCAGAGATGGGGCTTGACGATTTATTTTGCTCAGACGGCTCGCGCCATCCAAGCAGCTCGCCCAGCACCAGGAATGGCAAGAACAGAATAAAGAGTGTAATCCACAGTCCGGCGGCCAGCACTATTACCATGGCCGCGCAGATCGCCGCGATCACGAACGATGCTCCGCGCGCAGGACTCCGCACAAATTTCATGCTGATCGAATTACTAGACATTCGCCATGAGGGAAGATGCGCTAACGAGCCGATCTAAGTGCTATGTCTCAAAAGCCATTGGCTCGACCGATCGGGACAAGACGTGCCGTAGGCACGTGATGTTTATAGAAAACGGCTGTCCATATCTTCTCACGCACCGAGCGAAATGCTGCGCATTTCACTCGGTGCGGGATGGTTGGGGTAATCGCATAGCTATAAATATTTCGCCGCTCTGCGGCGATGAATCCGTTCAGACCGTTCGCGTCAGTCTTGCCCAGACTTTTGAGCCAACGGGCGTATTTACGCGCGACGGAATAATCGTCAGGCGTTTGCGGGCGCCATCGAGATTGCGTTGACGATTCTCTCCATCTGCGAGTCGTTCAGCTCGGGATACATCGGCAAGCTAACGACTCTTGCCGCCACCCGCTCAGTCACCGACAGGTTATTCTCACGGCCATCGTAATTCTCATAGGCCGGTTGTTGATGAAGCGGCACCGGATAATGAACACCCGTCGCGATCCCCTCATTCTTAAGCATCGATTGCAGTGCGTCACGATCGGCGACTCGCACGACGAACAGGTGCCACACGGGTTCGGCGTGTTCGTGCACCACCGGCATTTCCATGTCTCCACCGGACAGCGATTCGAAGTAGAAGTCGGCGTGACGGCGGCGGCTCTCGTTCCAGGCGTCAAGGTGCTGCAGCTTCACTCGCAGAATCGCGGCCTGCATCGCGTCGAGACGACTGTTTACGCCTTCCATCTTGTGTGTGTATTTCTCGAGCCGACCATGATTGGCCAGCATGCGCACTCGCTCGATTAGATCGGTGTCGTTGCTGACGACCGCGCCGCCGTCGCCAAAGGCACCGAGGTTCTTGCCGGGATAAAAGCTGAAGCAAGCGGCATCGCCAATCGATCCAACTCGGCGACCGCGCCAGCGCGCGCCGTGGGCCTGGGCCGCATCTTCGACCACTTTCAATCCATGGCGTTCGGCTATGGCCATGATGGCATCCATGTCGCAAGGCTGCCCGTACAGATGCACGGGAATGATGGCTTTCGTTTTCGACGTGATGGCCTGCTCGATTTGCGTCGGATCCATCAACATCGTGTCTTCCTGAATATCTATGAAGACCGGGCGCGCGCCGGCCATCGCTATCGCTTCGGAAGTCGCGATAAAAGTATGCGCGACCGTAATTACCTCGTCGCCTTCACCTATGCCCATCGCTCGCAGCGTCAGGTAAAGCGCGTCGGTGCCATTGCCCACGCCGACGCAGGCTTTGGCTTCGCAGTATGCGGCGAACTCGTCTTCAAACTTGCGTACGTCTTCGCCGCCGACAAAAGCACTGCGGTTAATGATGCTCTGAATCGCTTCGTCAATCTCAGGTTTGATTGTTTGATATTGATCGTAAAGTCCGACCAGCGGAATCTTATTCATTTCTATTTCGCAACCTTTCTAGCTCTAATAACTAATCGACCGCCAAAGTATTTGACTGCCGGCACGGCCGAGAGATTTTCGACGGCGCGCACGAAACGTCCGGTGGATGAGGCGAGATTCTCGGCGAACAACTCCGGCTGGCCCATCAAGGCGCCCGAAAAATATTCGATTCGCAAACCGTGCTTCTTCAACTCGCGTGAAAGATGCAGCGCGTTTTGAAAGCGGCCCTTCGTGGGATTAACGAACTTGTGCTGGTAATATTTTTTCAGCCCGTAGATCGAGTAACGATTGTAAGTCAGAAGCACCAGATCGCCGTCGGGCTTGAGAATCCTGGCGAACTCGGCCACTGATTCGCGCCAGTCATAGACGTGCTGCAACACGCGCGAGCAAATAATCAGATCGAACGAGTTGTCAGCGAGATCGATCCGCGAAGCTTCCTGGCAAAGGACCGTGTCGAATGAGACGTTGAGTTCCCTCGCCGCCTGCGTCGCGCGTTCGAGTTGCTCCGCAGAGATATCCATGCCAGTTACGTGCGCGGCGTGCGGCGCATAAATCGGCAACAGGCGCCCGTTACCGATGCCGACGTCGAGTGCTTTTTCGTAGCTGCGGCCGGCGAGCGCTTTCTCGAGCGCAGTCTTTTCCAGAGTGTCGATGACCTGGCCGCGCGCCGGCTTGAACCAGCTGCCGTAGTTGGTCGCGTCCCACGTTTGGCGCTTTAGCTTGGCAAATTCGTCCCGATCGAACTGTATGTCGTTACTCATCCCATGCTCCGAAATATGCTTTCAATGTTTCGTTGTCGTCGGGTCTGATCAAAAGTCTCCGTAAGTCGTCGGGCCGGATAAAGTTCATTCCCTGGCCTTCAGTTAACGACAAATCGTCCAACGACGCGCTTATCTCGCCAATGAAAGCATATTCACGCTTTCCGTTTTGCACAAATTCGCGAAAGAGACCGAGATTTTCGACATTGTAACCCGTCTCCTCCAAAATTTCTCGGCAGGCGGCCGCATGCGGCGACTCGTCCGGCTCGATGCTGCCGCCGAAGAGCGCCCAGTGGCCGGGGTAACGAATCGCCGGATTGTCGTCTCGATGCTGGAGCAACACTTCGCCCGCTTCGTTCAGCAGAATGGCGCTGACACCGCCGCCATTGCTGAGGCGCAACTGATGCTGCAGCCCCGCGTACGCCTGGACATCGTCGGGACCAGAAAAATCGTAGCGCATGCCGCGCAGCAGATAGACGAGCGGCTGCCCGGTTGTCGCGATTTGCGTGAGGTAAACATGAAAACTGATCTCTTTGTCCGCATTCGCAAACGAAGGCAAAGACTGCAACGCCTCCTGACGGAAGAACGTGCAGCCCGTCGAATTCATCGCCAGACCTGATGTCTCACCTATTTTGTATGCGAACAGGTGCGGCGCCAGCGTCTGCATCGCGCCCGAGTAATATTGAGCCCGGTCATGCTGATGTGTCGGCGTGACCGTGGCGACCATGAGAAACGGCGGTCGCCCATTGAGAAAGTGCGTGCGTGCGGCGACTAGATCCGACGGGTCGCTGAATATATTGTCGGGACAAAAGACTACGAAGTCACTTGTTACCAAATCTGAAGCAGCGGCGATTGCATGCGCCAGCCCTAATTGCTTCTCCTGGTGCGCGAATTCAATCGCCACCGGAAATTCACGCGCGGCAAGATAATCACGCACCTCAGGGCCGCGATGACCGATTACAACTACGATCTTTGAGACGCCGATCGTCAGCAGCGAATCAAGCGCGCTTTCAATCAGAGTTTTTCCTTCGACTTCGATCAGCGCCTTGGGCGCGCTCACATCTGAGCCTGCCATGCGCGTACCCAGGCCCGCGGCAGGAATAATTCCGATTAATTTAGACATTCACAAAATCCACTCGACAAATTGGATTGGGAGTTCGACCGACGCCATCATCCGGCAGAGGCTGCGACCTCGCTCAAGGCGACTTCGCGTCCCGTTTTCAGCGCGGTTTGAGCTGCTTCGAGCACGGCCACAACGTCGCGCGCGTGCTTTGGACCGGACAGCGGCTGTTCGCCAGTGCGCAGGCATTCGAGGAAGTGTGCGGCTTCGACCTTCAAAGGTTCCTGAAATGAAATACGCGGCAACCAGACGTCGCCCATGCGGTGCACCAATTGATAATTGACCTGATCGTAGTCCATGCGTTCGCCGATTTTGGGAACGCGATCGACGCCTTTATCAAGTACCATGATCTTGTCGTCGCTGACGTCGTCGTAAATAACCATCTTGCGGCTGCCGACAAAAGTCATCTTGCGAATCTTGCCCGGGTCCAGCCAGCTCACGTGAATATGAGCGCTGACGCCGCTGCTCCATTTCAACGTCGCAAACACTACGTCCTCGATCCCGGGTTGGATATAACTTACGCCGACCGCTGAGACCGAGACCGGCAGCTCATTCTTCATCAGGTAGAGCAGAATGCTGACGTCGTGCGGCGCCAGGTTCCACCACGCGTTCACGTCTGAGCGGACCTGGCCGAGGTTCAAGCGCTGGCTGTAGATGTAATAGACCTGCCCGAGTTCGTTTTCGTCGAGCAGCTTCTTGGCGTAGCGGACAGCGGCGTTATAGAGGAACGTATGGCCGGCCATCAGAATCCTCTGCTTCTCATCCGCCAAAGCAATCAGTTCGTCAGCCTGCTTCGTACTGGTCGCCAGAGGTTTCTCGACGAACACATGTTTGCCGCTCTGCATTGCCTGCCTGGTTAATTCGTAATGAGAAGCCGCTGGCGTCGCGATGATCACCGCGTCGACTTCCGCGTCACGCAGAACTGAATCGATATCTTTGCAGACCTCGGTTTTGGGAAAATTTGCTTTGACGTAATTCAGGCGCTCGTCGCGTTCGTCGGCGACGTACTTGACCCAGCAATCATTCTGGGCTGAAAAGTTTCGCAGCAGGTTCGGCCCCCAATAACCGCAACCAATCTGCGCGATGGTGATATTTTCTTGACTCATCGTCAGACTACACTCGTTTGATGATAGCGAAATTGCATTCCTGGCCAGGCAGTAAGCCCGTGCTCGTTTCGAATCCCTCACAGATTTCTTTTATGAAGACTTCCCAACTTTCGGGACTCCAAAAATTAATATGGCCGTCGAACGTATCGGTCCGCCCGTTGGGCACCGTCAGCAAAGCAACGCCCGATGGTGCGATCATGCGCACAATGTTCCGCAGCGCCTTGTCCGGATGCAAGAGGTGTTCGAGCACTTCGATGCAAAACAGCACCTCGAATTGTCGTTCGTCTGGCTCGTAAACGTCGAATCGCTCAAAACTACCGGACGGCAGATTTGCGCGCGCACCCTTCAGCGCCGCCTCTGAATATTCAAATCCCGTAATCGATTTTGGCTGTTCCTGATTCACCGCCATGAGCAGCCGCCCGGTCCCGCAACCGACGTCGACAATGTTCTTGCCGGTTAAGGTGATGCCTTGCGCTTTCAGAAACTCCAGCAATTGATCGTAGAACTTCAAGTCAAGATAAGATTCGGCCAGTTCCAGGTCCGCATAGAACTGATCCAACCCTTCCTTTGAATTGTGTTCCACCGGTGAAGAGACCACGCATTTCGGCGGCGGCTTCCGCCCGTTCTGTTCGAGCCGGTACAGCCCGACGCCAAATGCTGCGAGTACATTTTTGACCAGCCGTTTCATTTGAATCTGAGGAAATTACGGTCGCCCATCGTCGCGCGAACTTTGTATTAATTGTTCTGAGCCTGCCACGCTTGTTCCATGAACACCCCGCCGTGCGTTTGCGGCGGCATGCGGCCCGTCCCATAAAAATCGCCGGCCTCGACCGTAATGTTAACTGCCTCCTGGATCCAATCTTGAATGATTTCGCTTTGCCTGATGATTAAGTTGATCGAATACGAGCCCGGCGACAACGGCAGCTTCTTCAGTCGGCACGAGACGAAACCCTGCTGCGCAAGAGCCGCGAACGTCTCACCCGTAAGTTGGTTGCTGAGCATCGAGACAAAGCCACCCGTCGCTGAAGAGATACCGATGGCGACCGTTACATTCCTGGGTTCCGGATTGTCGCGACACTCGTAATAAATGCGGAACTCTACTTCCTGCCCGGCTGCCAGGAACTCCTGCTCGTTGCCGTCAGTATCGAACACCGCGAAGTGGACAATGCGAACGCGCCCCTCACCTTGCCGGTCGGTGCGGTTGCGCAATTCGGTTTTCGTAATCTGCGTTACGCGCGCGAGGTAGCTATTAACCGCGGCTCTGGTATCTCCGATTTGAAAATCGATCATACCCTGGTTAAGCACCATCGCCTTCGTACAAAGCGCCGTAATCGCGGCCATGTTATGACTGACGAACAGAACGGTGCGGCCTTCGGTGGCGACTTCGCGCATCCGGCCGAGGCACCGTTGCTGAAAAGCGGCGTCGCCGACAGCCAGAACCTCGTCGACTATTAGAATCTCGGGTTCGAGGTGCGCCGCGACTGCGAATGCCAGACGCAGATACATGCCACTGCTGAATCGTTTCACGGGGGTATCAATGAACTTTTCTACCTCGGCGAAAGCGACGATTTGATCGAAGCGACGGAGAATTTCTTTCCGCGTCATCCCCAGAATCGAACCGTTCAAAAATACATTCTCGCGGCCGGTTAATTCCGGATGGAAACCAGTACCCACTTCCAGCAGGCTGCCGACGCGGCCGCAGAGCTTAACCTGTCCCGTCGTCGGTTCGGTGACGCGTGAAAGAATCTTCAGCAGGGTCGACTTGCCGGCGCCATTGCGGCCGATGATCCCGAGGACCTCGCCACGCTGAATTTCGAAATTCAGGTCGCGCAGCGCCCAGATAGTGCCGGAGGCGCCGCCATTCGCGCGCGCGCTCGGCCTGACGACATTGCTGATCGTTTCGCGGAGCGTCGAATAAGCTGCGCCCTGACTTCCCAGGCGATATTGTTTCCCCAGATTTTTCGCAGTGATGATTGGTTGCATCAAAAACCGGACGAGCCACGTGAGCAGGCGCCGAAACCTCTTGCTCGCTCATTAAGCTGGGGCCGAAAATCCTGCGCCGGCCCTCATTTCGGCGCGCAAATGCGAAGCTTTGAGCGAAAAGTCTAACAGGGAGGATAGCCGCCCGCAACAACGCGATTTGCCTGGTAGTGGCTATTTTGATTTTCTCAGCGCGCCTCTGCGAACACCTTCACGCTCTCTGCGGTAAAAAAGATCTAACCGCAGAGGATGGCAGATAAAAAACACGCTGAGCCCCGCTGAGGATTTCAAAGCAGGTCATCACCGGACATCGCGTTTTGCTTAATGAAACTCAATTGCATAGCCACGATTTCTAAGCTAGATTAGCTGACTGGTTAACTCACCTGAACGAACCATAAGGCCAAAGCAAGTTGCCTCCTCGTCTTAAATCAAGTCTGGTCGTGTTATCGCTGCTGTTTGTCGCAGTCGTGGTGTCGCCGTTTCTTTACCACAGTCTCGAGCAGCGGATTCCTTTCCCGACTGATTCCGACCAGGATGAATATCTCAGCGAGTCGCGAGTAATCGCCGAGCAATTCAGATTTCCCCTGGCTCGGCAGCTCTACATGACCTGGTTAGCCGCGTTCGAAAAGGTGACGGGCGACTTGCGTGAGACTTTCTTCTTAGAGAAGACGGTGTCCACGCTCCTGTTGGCGTTCCTCCTGGCCGTCCTCGGTTGGAAATTGTTCGATGCGAGAACTGGTTTCCTGATTCTTATCTGGGTGCTTAATTGCAAGTACCTGTTGATAGAGCCGAATGGCAGTCACACGTTGGCCGCGGCGATGACCGTCGCCAGCGTGCTCTGTTTTTATTTGCCTTGGCGGACGGCGGCTTTGCCCGCAAGTTTGTTTATCTTGCTGTTGTCCATCAAAGTTCGTGAGGAGATGATCGTGCCCGTGGCCTTCGTCACTGGTTTCCTGGTTGTGCGGGCTCTGTATCGATGGTGGCTGGGCCGCGCCGCGAGCATAAATCGGATGCCGCTGAATTATTACTACCTGGGCGCGGCGGTGGTCCTGTTCGCCGGAATGATCGTCCTCTTTAGTGCGCGACCAAACAGTTCGACCTCACCTTATTACTCGACGATAATGCGGGCCGAGTTTGCCGGCACTTACGTGAATCGAACTGGTTTGAGATCGCAACTTCCGGGAAAAGGGCCGTGGGTCAGTGAAGCCTGGAACCTGACTTATAACGAGAAACTTCCCGGGGTGAAAACCGATTTCGATGTGATCAGGCTTTATCCGCGCGAAGAGCTGGCCAACATCGTGTACAACTTGAAAATCACGCCGCGGGTCGCTTCAGCGATGTTCCTCGGTTTCGATCATCCGCTCTTGATGATGGCAGCTTTTCTGCTCTACCTGGTTTCTTTTGTCGTATGGCCGGGCGCAAATGGAGTCTTCCAGCGTTGGCAGCCGATTCCCACAGAGACGCTGACGCTGATGGTTGTGTGGGCCCTCGGTACGTGCCTGATTGCCGGACTCATTTGCTTGCTCTACATTTCTGCCCGCCATTACGTGCAGTTGATCCCAGTGGAGATCATTGCCATGTTGTTCCTGGTGAGGTTCTTCATGAGTAAATTGCTGCCGATAATTCGGCCGTCGAGCCGTGCAGTGGTGTTCGTATGACTCGGCAAATCGCACGCGCGGAGTCTGATACAATCGTCCAACAGGAACTCGAAATTAATGTGTGGTATTAGCGGTGTAGTTCTGTCAAGAGGCTCGGTCGCGGCCGAGGACGTTACGCGCATGCGCGACGCACTGACCCATCGCGGGCCGGACGATCAAGGACTGTACGTTAAGCAGAATGTGGGCTTCGGGTTTCGCCGTCTCAGCATCATCGACCTTTCGCCGGAAGGCGGTCAGCCGATGTGCAACGAGGACGGCACGCTCTGGTTGGTTTACAACGGCGAAATTTATAACTATGCCGGCCTGCGCGACGAGCTGCTCGAGCGCGGGCACACGTTTCGCTCGCACACCGACAGTGAGGTGATCATTCATGCGTTCGAAGAATGGGGCGAACGCTGCCTCGATCGCTTCAACGGTATGTTCGCCTTCGCCTTGTGGAACGAGACGACGCAAAAACTTTTTGCCGCGCGCGATCGTCTCGGCGTGAAGCCGTTCTATTATTACCAGGATTCGGACAAATTGGTTTTTGCCTCCGAATTGAAGGCGATTCTCCGGTACCCGGGGCTTGATACCACGCCCGATGAAGCGGCGCTCAGCGATTTCTTTTCCCTGAATTATCTCACGCCGCCGCGGACGCCGTTTCGAAACATTCAACAATTGCCGCCTGGCCATTACTTGGTCTGGGAGAACGGACAGACAAAACAGATCAAGTATTGGGACGTGCGGCTGGAGCGCGGCAACGGTCATCGGCCCAGTGTCAACGAGATCACCGAACAACTCGTGGACCAGTGCGCACAGGCGGTGCGGAAACGTCTGGTCGCTGATGTGCCTTTGGGCGCGTTTCTCAGCGGAGGCCTTGATTCGAGCGCGGTGGTTTATTTCATGCGCTGCTTCATCGACCGGCCGCTCAAGACCTTTAGCGTTCGTTTCGCCGATCCTTCTTATGACGAAGGACGGTACGCGCGCGAGATGGCCCGGGCAATGCACACGGATCATTATGAAGTGACGTGCACGCCGCAGGATTTGGTCGCTACGTTTGAAACCACGGTCCGACACGCCGACAATCTGACGGCCGATTTGTCCAACGTGCCGCTTTACCTGGTGTCACGACTCGCCGCTGAGCACGTTAAGGTTGTGCTTTCGGGTGACGGTGGCGACGAAATTTTCCTCGGGTATCCCATTTACCAGGCTGATCGCTGGGCGGAACACTACCGCCGTCTGCCGCTGTGGCTGCACCGACTCATTGTGTCGCCCGCTGTGCAAGCGCTTCCGGCATCGACGGCCAAGCTTAGTTTTGACTATAAGGCCCGCAAATTCATCGAAGGCGCGCGACGCTCGCCGGCGCAGGCGCACTATACGTGGCGCACCATCTTCAGTGAGGAAGAGAAGGAGCAATTATTCACCAGCGACTTTGCCGCCAGCGTGAATGACCATTTTCCGGCAGAGTTTTGGGAGGAACTGTTCGCGGCTGCCAGTCAGGAATCTGATTTCGAATGCGGCGTCTATTCGGACTACAAGACGTTTCTCGCCGGTAGCATTCTGCCGAAGGTGGACACGATGTCGATGGCCAATTCGCTCGAAGCGCGCACTCCGTTTCTCGATTACGAATTGGTCGAGTTCATGGCGCGCGTGCCGACGGCGATGAAGATGCAAGGCTTCAAGACCAAACACCTTTTCAAGCAGGCGATGCGATCACTTTTGCCGCCGCAGATCGTCGATCGCAAGAAGGCTGGTTTTCACACTCCGCTGCCGGGTTGGTTTCGGAATGAACTAAGATCCTGGGTTGACGAAAGACTCAGCGCCGAAAGAGTATCGGCCACGCGTCGAATTAATCCCGCTGCGGTTGAGCGATTAAAGGCGGAGCATTTTCGCGGACAGGCCAACCATGCATTCAAATTGTGGGGCCTGATGAATTTTGTCGCGTGGCACGAGGAGTACGGAAAGTTCCTGGGATGAAAGAACGTCTGTTGAAATATTTGGCCTGTCCGGAATGTCGCGGCGATCTCGCATTGCAGAACGCGCGCGTGCAGAACGGCGAGATATGGGAAGGTGAGCTTACCTGTGCAAGCTCTGAGCATCGCTACCAGATCGTCGAAGCGATTCCGCGATTTGTGCCGAAACATCTCGATGAAGTCGTCCAACGAAACGTCGAGAATTTTGGCGCCCAATGGCACCTGCTCGACGAACGCTCGGAAATCAACCGCCGAGAGTTCCTGAGTTACCTCGATAAGGTCGGACCCGACTTTTTTAAAGGCAAAGTAGTTCTCGATGCAGGTTGCGGGATGGGCAAGTTTCTCTATTATGCGGCCGAATGGGGCGCCGCAGATGTAATCGGCGTTGACCTTTCGAACAGCGTCGAAGTCGCGGCGCGCTGGACGCGCGACATGCCGAACGCGCACGTGATTCAAGGTGACATCTATAACCTGCCGTTGCGACAGAGCTTCGATTTCATCTACAGCATCGGCGTGCTGCATCATCTGCCTGATCCGCCCGCGGGCTTTCGCAGCCTGACGCGATTCCTGACACAGGGCGGCACAATTCTGGCTTGGGTTTACGGCTACGAAGGCAATCAGCTTTACATCAAACTTGCCGATCCGCTGCGTTCGATTACCTCCCGCCTGCCTTTCGCCGTAAATAAGTTGGGCGCGCAAATGCTCGCGGCAATTCTGTGGGTAATGATTTGGATTTTGTACCTGCCGGCAAATCGATTAGGTTTCAAAAAGCTGCCCATGAACGATTACCTGCTTTATTTTTACGAGCTGGGTTTTCCATTCTTTTGGGGCACCGTGCTCGACAAAATGATTCCGTCGATTTCACACCATTATCGCCGCGACGAGTTTGCGCGCTGGTGGGAGAATTTTGTTGACGTGCGTCTCGTGCAGCGCAACGGCAACAGCTGGATCGGCGTGGGGGTGAAAGCTTGAAATCACGCACTCCGCGAAATGTGCTCGGCGCCGAGACGATGTCGTCGGCGTTGCCGGAAGCCGTCGAGTATCACCAATGGTTCTACGACGTTTCGAAACCGTTCCTGGGCCGGAACATCCTGGACATCGGCAGCGGCGTGGGAAATCATTTGCCGTTTTTCAATGGGCGCAAATTAACCTGTCTCGACGCTTCACCGGAGAGTGTGGCGAACCTCGAAGCAGAGTTCGGTGCGCCGGATCGAGAATTCATCGTGGGCGACATTTGCGATCCGAATGTTATTGGGCAATTGTCCGCGAAGCAGATCGACACGGCTACTTGCTATAACGTTCTCGAGCACATTGAGGACCATGAGACGGCGCTTCGTAACGTGCGGCAGATACTCGAACCGGCAAAAGGCAAGTTGATTTTGGTGGTGCCCGCGCATGAATTTCTTTATGGTGAGATGGATCATCTGGCCGGCCACTATCGCCGCTTCAGCAAACGACAGCTTGACGCTGTTTTGCAGCAGTGTGGTTTCCGGGTGGTGCATTCTCGTTATATGAACGCGATTGGCGCGGTCGGCTGGTTTGTTAACGGACGGGTATTCAAGCCCAAACACCTTTCGACGCCGTCGCTGAATACCCAACTGGTCCTATTTAGCCGTTTACTCGTTCCCGGAATCCGTTTAGTTGAGAGCGTGCTGGCGCCGCCGTTTGGCCAGTCGCTCATGGCCGTGGCCACCCCTGTATGAACGAACTGATCACAGTTCTCATTCCAGCTTTCAACGAAGAACATGGCATCAAGAACGTCCTCGAGGCGTTTCTCGGGCTGATGCGCGAACAGACTATCGGCGGTGAGATCATCGTAATTAACGATGGTTCGACCGACGGGACTGCGCAAGTGGTGAAGGGTTGTGAGGGCGTCAGGTTAGTCGAGCATGAGCGAAATCGCGGTTACGGCGCCTCACTTAAAACCGGAATTCGTCACGCGAAGCACGATCTTATTTTGATCGCGGACGCCGACGGAACCTATCCGATCGAATCGATTCCTTCGCTCCTGGAGCAGATGGACCGCTCGGATATGGTGGTGGGAGCGCGAACGGGCGCGCACGTGCGCATTCCGCTGGCGCGCCGGCCGGCGAAATGGTTAATCACCAGGTTGGCGAATTACCTGGCCCAGCGAGATATCCCCGATTTGAATTCCGGGCTGAGAATATTTCGCAAGGAACTGGCCGAAAGATTTTTCCCGCTGTTCCCGGACGGCTTCTCGTTCACCATCACGATTACGATGGCGGCCATGACCAATGACTATCGCGTCACCTTCGTTCCGGTTAACTATTACAAACGCACCGGCAAGTCATCGATTCGGCCCAGCCGGGACTTCCTCGGTTTCCTCAGCTTGATTGTGCGGATGACTGTCTACTTCAACCCGTTGCGTGTGTTCCTGCCGGCCAGCCTGTGCCTGTTGGCAATCGGCGTGGTCAAAGCGGCGGTCGACGTTTATCTGCACGATGCCTTTGGCGTGGGCACCGGTCTTTGCATACTCACGGCGTTTTTGATTTTGTGCCTCGGGTTATTGGCCGATCTGATTATCCGGCGGACGCAGTTGTGAGATCGAGCAACGGATAAGTTGCGTCGCGTTCCGCAATCACCGTTATCGGCAGCGGCCAGCTAAGGCCAAACGCGGGATCGTCCCAGCGCGCGCCTCCCGCGGACTCGGGATGATACGACTCGGAGATCTGATAAAAAATCTCGGTGTCGTCAGTTAAGGTCTGATAGCCGTGGGCGAGGCCTTCCGGAATGTAAAGCATTCTATAATTCTCGGCGGTGAGCTCGGCGCCCACCCATTGGTAACGCGTGGGCGAATCGATTCTTAAATCAATCGCTACATCGAACATGGCTCCGCGCGTGCAGCGGACAATCTTTGCTTCCTCGTGCGGCTTTCTTTGAAAGTGCATGCCGCGCACCGTGCCGCGCTTCTTATTGAATGAGATATTGCACTGCGCTAAGTGCGGATTGAGGCCGTGCGCTGCAAATTCCTCGGGCAGCCAGGACATGGCAAAGAACCCGCGGTCGTCGTGAATAATCTCGGGTTCAATAATGAAAACACCTGGAATTGTTGTCTCTTGGAAGATCACGGCATTAGACGATATCGGCAAAATGCCTTTCCATCCTGCGAAATGAAAAGGCTGAATAGATCAGAATCAGAACGCTTTCGGCCGCCGAAATCCCGAGCGACTTCCACTCAAACGCCTGATGCGCGAATAGGGCCACGCGAAAATTCTCAACCAAGCCGGTCACCGGATTGAACATCAGAATTGTTTGCCACTTCGGCGGCAGCATATTCAGAGGATAAATGACTGCGGAGGCGAACATCCAGAGCTGAATCAAAAACGGGATCGCGTAACGAATGTCCCGGTATTTGACATTCAATGCCGACAACCACATACCTACGCCCAGGGCCAGCAGGATGCTTATGACGATGAGCACCGGAATCATGGTGATGGCCCAGGTGATGTGGACCTGGTAATACACCATTAAAACGATCTGCACGAGGAAAGCCAGACAAAGATCGACGACGCCCGCGGCTACTGCGGCAGCCGGAATTATCATTCGCGGAAAATATATCTTCGTGATCAGATTTGAACTACCCACCAAACTGTTACCGCTGTTGGTGACCGAGTTCGCAAAAAATGTCCATATCAACAATCCGCCGTAGGCGAAAATTGGATACGGTATGCCGCCGGATCGAATGCCGGCGAAGCGCCCAAAGAGCAGCGTAAAGATCAGCATGGTCAGCAGAGGTTGAAGAATGGCCCATGCTGCGCCGAGGAGCGTCTGCTTGTAACGAACTTTGACATCGCGCCAAGTAAGGAAGTAGAGCAACTCGCGGAACTCCCATAAATCGCGGAGCTTCAATGGCACCCACGGCTTGCTTGGTTCGATTATCACCTCGGTACTGGCGGTCCCGGCGGTCGGACGGGTGCTAACTGCGGACTCGTCGGCGGGCCGATCCGTCGAAGCTATGCTGGAAATGGTATCGGATGCCACTGTGAAGAACCGGCGGCGGCTTGATTAAGAACCCTGGCGCTGCCCGCCGTATGCCGTAATGATTTAAGTCGATGCAGTCTAGCAGCCTGCTCTCAACCATGACAAATTCGGCGTGATCGCGCGGTACGGTAACACGGTTGACAGCTTTGCAGCTTGCCACATACTGTAGCCGTCGACAGAAGTGCCTCATTCACGGCGCGTACTTTTAGATGAAACGGCTTTTCATAACCGGCGGGGCCGGGTTTATCGGTTCGGCGTTCGTCAGAATGTTGATGAGCGATGTGTCCGGGTGCGACATCGTCAACTTTGACGCGCTAACGTATGCCGGCAACGTCGACAATCTCGAAGGAATTGCCAGTGCGAATTATCGTTTCGTGCGCGGAGACATTGCCGATCGTGAGGCTGTGTTGGCCGCGCTCGATCCTAACGTCGACGCAATCATTAACTTTGCGGCTGAGTCTCACGTTGACCGGAGCATTGAGTCGGCCGACGAATTTATTAGAACTAATGTCCTGGGAACCCAGGTGCTTTTGGACTGCGCACGTTTCCGCGGGGTGAAGCGATTTGTGCAGGTCTCGACCGACGAAGTCATGGGCAGCTTGCCGGAAAATGAATCGGCTTTTTTTACTGAACACTCGCCGTTCAGTCCCAACAGTCCGTACGCGGCCTCAAAAGCGGCGGCCGAGCATCTGGTGCGGGCGGCGCATCACACCTTTGGGCTGGACACAGTGATCACCCGTTGCGGAAATAATTATGGGCCGCGGCAATTTCCGGAAAAATTTCTGCCGTTAATGATTGCCAACGCCATTAATGACGAGCCGATTCCCGTTTACGGTGATGGTCTCAACGTCCGCGATTGGATCTATGTCGACGATCATTGCCGCGCGATCCTGATGGCCATGAACGACGCGCCGGCGGGAGCGATCTACAACATCGGCGCGCGCAACGAACGGCGCAATATCGACGTGGCAAGATCCGTTCTACAGCAACTCGGAAAATCCGAATCGCTGTTGACGTTCGTCAAGGATCGACCGGGACATGACCGCCGCTATGCGATAGACCCTTCGTTGATCGAATCGGAATTGGGATGGAAGCCGCGCGAAACGTGGGAGACCGGGCTGGCTAAAACGATTGAATGGTATCAGACCAACACCGATTGGGTTGAGCGGGCCCGCAGCGGCGCCTATCGGGAATTCTACGCGCGTCAATACGGAAGCGAGGTTGCAGCGCGTTGAAGGTTGTGGTCACGGGCGCCGGCGGCTTGGTGGGACGGGCGGTCGCAGATTCGTTTGCCGCCAAGGGCGAATCGGTTATTGGATTCGGGCATCAGGAGCTGGACATCAGCGACGAATCAGCGGTGCGGGCGCAATTGGACGCGCAATCGCCCGACGTGGTGGTGAACTGCGCGGCCTGGACCGACGTCGACGGATGCGAATTCGACGAGGAGCAGGCATGGCGGGCAAACGCGCTGGGTCCCGAGACGTTGGCAATCGCATGTCGCAGACTGGGCGCGCTATTAATCACCATTTCCACCGACTATGTTTTTGACGGCGCCAAACAGGGTTTCTATACGCAGCGAGATCAACCGAATCCTCAAAGCGTCTATGCCAAATCGAAACTCGAGGGCGAGCGCCGGCCGCAAGCCGCGTGGGCGCGAACGGTGGTCGTTCGCTCAGGTTATATTTTTGGCCGCGGGGGCCGAAACTACCTGAGTACGTTCCTCGAATATGCACGGGCCGGGAAGACGTTGAAGGCTATCGATGACTGTTTCGGCACGCCGACGTACGCCCCCCACCTCGCGGAGCGTCTTTATCAACTCGCTAAGATCGATTTGCCCGGACTTTATCATGTGGTAAATAGCGGCGAAGGCGCCAGCTTCTATGAATTCGTAACCAACGGCGTCGAAATGGCGCGACTGGATTCAACCCTGGTTGAAGCAATCTCAATGGATTCACTCGCCCGGCCCGCGCCGCGTCCTCGCAATTCGCGCATGCGCTGTTTGTTGTCTGAGGCGATCGGTCTCGATGAATTGCCGTACTGGCGCGATGCTTTAGGCCAGTACATAGACCAGTCCGTGCCAGCCGCGCAGTCCCAAACCAGTTGATTTGCGAGCAGGCCCGTGTCTGATATCATGTGAAATCCATTAAAGCCGGTGAGGCTGTTTCACTAATAAGGTTTCAAGCATTATGACGCAAGATGAACGGTTAATCCCCGCGCGCGGAGGGCGCGAACTCGATCGCACACTCGCCGAGTTGACCCAAAGCAAAGGGTACGGCGGGCGTTATGGGCACTCGCCCACCGAGGTCAATCTCAAGGAATATCTTTTTGTCGTCCTCAAGCGAAAATGGCTGATTATGAGCATCGTGCTCATTGTCACGACCCTGGCCACCATCCAGGCTTATCGCGAACCGTCCGTCTACGAAGGGGCCACCACGGTCAGGATTCAGCAGAAGGCGCACAGTATTCTGCAGTCGGGCAATGGCGGTGGCATCGTCATCGGTGACAACGATCCGAATTTCTGGGGCACGCAACTGAAGTTGTTGCAGAACGAAAGGCTCGCGCGTCAAGTCGTCCTGAAGCTGGACCTGCAACACAATCCCGCGTTCTTTGGGCCCCAGGGACAGAGCACGATTTTCGCGTCCCTCAAGCGGATAGTTTCACGCGATGCGGTGCCGGCGAAATCTCCATCTTCTCCGGCGCGCGCGCAGGATGACGCCACTCTGGACGACGAACTTACGCCCGAGCAGTTGGCTGCGCTCGAGCCCTACGAAGACGCCATCACGGCGGGCGAG
>JADMIO010835428.1_pt1 | contig 19319 bp, 16 predicted proteins | sample 8958161 | NCBI WGS metagenome assembly JADMIO01 (sample SAMN16585339, study PRJNA669376) | soil metagenome | isolation source: Crop rotation soil | place: USA: Cullars Rotation, Alabama | collected 2011
CTTTCCCGCCGCGGCGAGCTGCTGCACGCGGCGCTGCGTCGCGAGTCCGGCCGGCGCGTCGCCTTGCGCGAGTTCCCGCTCGGCCTGCGCCACGCCCGCGAGCACGCGTGCCTCGGGCTTGGCAGCCGACGCTGCCCAAGCGGAAAACGCCGCGAATTCGGCCCGCACGTCCGCATCGCGTCCGAGCCGTAGCAGGCTGCGCTGCAGTACGAGCCAGGCCAGCGCGCGCTGGCGCGTGAATTCGGGAGCGGTCAGCTCAGGCAAGGCCTGCTGCGCGAGCAGTGCCGCTGCGGCGGCCTGGTCGCCCGCGAGTTCGAGCCGTGCGAGACCCGCACGCGCCAGCGCCGGCTCGGCGCGCGAGGCGGCGCTCGCATCGGCGCCATGCAGCACTTCATCGAACACGCTGCGCGCCTCGCCGAGCCGGCCGTTCGCCGCGAGCGCTTCGGCGCGTTCGACCCGCACGCGCTGGCGCAGCGACGGATCGCCGACGCGTCCGCGCTGCGCCCAGCCCAGGTCGCTGGCCTTGAGCGCGTCGAGTGGCTGCAGCAGCGCGAGCTGCGCCTCGATCAGGTTGACCTGGGCCACGGCGAATTCGCTGAGCATGCCGAAGCGCTGGAACTGCTCGGCCGCGCGCTGCAATCCGGGCAACGCATCGGCCGGGCGGCCCTGCTCCATCGCGAACGCGCTTTCGTTGCCGTCGACCATCGCCAGCAGCAGCGGATCGCCGGCCGTGCCGAGCACGACGCGCGCGCGCGCGAAATCCGCGGTCGCTGCATCGCGGCGCAGCTCGCGCGCCTGCACGATGCCGCGATGGTTGTACGCGCGGCCCAACGCGATGGGCTGGCGCTGGGTTTCGAGCAGCGCAATCGCGCGGTCGCAGGTCGCCAATGCCGCGGCGAGATCGCCACCGCGCGAGAGCACGACGCAGAGGCTTTCGAGCGCGCGGCCCTGCAGCACCGGATCGGTTTCCGCGGGCGTCTCGGCCAGCAATTGTTCGATGCGTCCGCGCGCGGCCTTGAGGTCGCCAGCGCGCAGGTCGATCTGGATTTCGCGCAGGCGCAGCTCGGGCTCCGCGCGCTGCGATGCCGGGGCCGCAGCGATCAGCGCGCGCGCCTGATCGAGCTGGTCGGACAGACGCGCCGCATCGACGCGCTGCAGCAGCTCGGCCAGCGACAGGTTCGTCGCGCGCTGAGGCGGCGTCGTACTGCCGCGGCCGAGCAGGCCGAGCAACTGATCGGCGACCGCATTGGCCGCCGCGATCGGACTGTCGGCCTGTGCCTGCAGCGAACGTCGCGAGCCGTCGGGCGCAATCAGGTCGGCGCGCGCAATCCACGCCGATCCGCTGCGCCGCAGCGCGGGCTGCACCAGATGCTGCACGTCCACGGCGCGGCGCAGGTTCGCGACCGCGGCCTCCGCGCTGACGCCTGCCGGCGCGAGACGCACGATGCTGTCGCTGGAAACGACCGGCAGCCCTGCGCCACGCACGCGCGTCGCGAGCAGATCCATCACGCCGAGCCGCAGCCACGAATCAGCCGCGTCGGCGACGATCTCGGCCGGCAGGATCGCGCAGCTGTCGGCCGGCAGGCTCGCCGCGCCGATGACGAGGCCGTTCGACGCGACGCCCACGGGTTCGCGCAGCGAGCGCATGCCAACGATGGCTGCGACGGCCAGCGCGGCGATGGTGACGAATTGGAGGACGCGACCCGCGTGCGGGTGACGACTGTGGCCATTGAGTGCGTGCGCTGAATTCGGCGCGGGCGCTGCGTCGAACAGCGGATCGGTTGGACCGACGGATGACGAAGTGAGTGGCGATGCCGGTGTTGACGTGGGTGGCGACAGCGGCAGAACGGCGGATGACGCGGCTGAGGGCGGCGCTGCTGCATCCGACAACGAAACCAATCGCGTCGAGCGTGTGTCGTGCGAAGAAGCGGCCGGCAATGGCAAATCGATCTCGGGCGGTGGCGTGACGGCCCGTGCCGCACCCGCACCCGCACGCGCGTTCGCGTTCGCCTCTGCGCCCGCGTGCTGCGACAACACTCCATCGGACACGCTGCGCGATGACGCCAATGCGATCGGCGCCGTTACCGCATCCGCGTCGGACTGCAACGACGCATCCGCGTCGGACTGCAACGACGCATCCGCAGCGGCCACCGCATCACGCCGAGTCATCGCGGCGGGCGCAATGGCATCGATCTCCACCACGGCGACCCAGTGATAGCCGAAGCGAGGCACCGTCCGCAGCAGCGCCTGGCGTTCCGCGTCGTCGCCGACGGCGCGGCGTATCGCGAGGATGGCCTTGCCGAGCATGGTGTCGCTGATGCTGGTCCTGCCCCAGACCGCCGCGACGAGTTCATCGCGGCCGACCGCGCGATCGCGGTGCTCGATCAGATACGCCATGCAGTCGAACACGATCGGCGGCAGCTCGACGCGTTCGTCCGCGCGCCGCAACTCGCGCGCGGCGATATCCAGCGTGCAGTCGCCGAAACGGAGTCTTTGCCGAACCATACGCCGAGGTTAGCCGTCGCTGCGGTGCAGCGAAAGCGCCTACGGTCGTGCTGCCGCACAAGTTGACGTCGTCGCGGCGCTACTTTGGTCGAACGTGCCCCGTGTTCGCACGAACACCGCGCGCGCCCGGAAATGGCCGCGACGCGAGGCGCCCGCGCTTGCTACTGTCCGCACCCGGACAGGAGGGACATCGATGTTGCGTTGGCTCAGGAATCTGTTGCATCCATCGACACCGGCACGTGCCGACGACACCACGACTCATGAGGCGCCGCCGCCGGCAACCGCGCGGCCATCCGCGCCGATGCAGCCCATCGCGATCTCGATGCAACCGGCGCAGTCCATGATGGCTGCCTGGCAAACGCCGCAGGTCAGCGTGACGGTGGGGCAACCCACCGCGACTCACACGCCGCAACCGCTACGCGTGCTCGAGACCGTGCTGCGCGAGGAAGGCCATGTCGTGGAATACGGCCAGGACAGCCTGCAAATATCGGGTCTGCAGGTGTCGGTACAGCTACACGATGTTTATCGGGACGGCGCGAATCAGCGCAGCGTGACGCAGACTTTCGTCACCCATGAGCGCTTCGGGTCCAAGCCGCTCATCGAGTACCAGTTCGGCGCCGGCGCCGACACGGACGAGGCCCTGCGCAATGGCTTTCGCCTGTGGTGCCAGCTCGACCTCGTCGTGCTGATCGATGCGCTGCGCGACACGCCGGAAACCTGCCGGTACATGAGCTGGGATGCGAGCGACGTGGCGAAACCGATGCCCGATGGCGGCGAGCGTCCCCCGCACAACTACCGTGTGCTGTTCGGTCCGATCCAGCACTTCCTCGCTGACCCCGGCCGCCTGGCGCCGGACGAGGATCCGGGCTTCTGTCCGTGCTGCCTCTTCACGCAATCGTTCAATGCGTTCTTGCCGCTGCTGCGTGAGGGCGGTCTGATACCGGCGCGCCTGTTCGTCGCGCGTGACGCCAACGGCGAAGCGACCGCCGATTGCCGAATCAACGGTGAGGAGTACCCGCCCGTGCAGAAGTCACTCAAGCACTGGGTCGAAAAATGGCAGGACCGCGGTTTCGAATGGCGCAAACAGTACGTACTCGCGGTGCCGATCTGACGTCGGGCGTATACACGCGGCGAGCTCGCCACGTTACGCGCACAACGCGTCGCCTCGACCGCCGCTTCACCTGCACGCCGACGCCGGATAGCCTTTGTGCTGGCTGACAGGAGTTACCGCATGCGCATCGTCGTCACCGGCAGTTCGGGTCATCTCGGCGAAGCGCTGATGCGCACGCTGCGCGCGCAGGGACGCGAGGCCATCGGGCTCGATCGGCTGCCTGCGCCATTCACGGACCGCGTCGGCGACCTCACCGATTCAGCGTTCGTGCTCGACAGCCTCGCCGGCGCCGATGCCGTCATCCACGCCGCGACGCTGCACAAGCCGCACGTCGCCACGCATTCGCGCCAGGCGTTCGTCGACACCAACATCAGCGGCACGCTCAACGTGCTCGAAGCCTGCGTCGCGCAGCAGGTCAAGGCGCTGGTGTTCACGAGCACTACGAGCACGTTCGGCGCCGCGCTCGTGCCTCCGCCCGGCGAACCCGCAGCGTGGATAACCGAAGACGTCCGGCCGGTGCCGAAGAACATCTACGGCGTGACGAAAATCGCCGCAGAAGATCTTTGTGAACTGTTCCACCGGCGCCATGCCCTGCCCTGCCTCGTGCTGCGCACCTCGCGCTTCTTCCCCGAGGCCGACGACAGCCCCGAGGTGCGCGAGGCCTATGCCGACGACAACGCCAAGGTTAACGAGCTGCTCTACCGCCGCGCCGACATTGCCGATGTCGTCGACGCGCACCTGCTCGCGCTCGGCAAGGCGCCCGCGCTCGGATTCGACCGCTTCATCATCAGCGCCGCGACGCCGTTCACACGCGCCGACACGGCGCAATTGCGCCATGACGCCCCCGCCGTCGTCGCACGCTACTTTCCCGACTACGCCGACGCCTACGCGCGCCAAGGTTGGCGCATGTTTCCCGCGATCGATCGCGTCTACAGCAGTGAAAAGGCCGTGCACCTGCTGGGCTGGACACCACGTCACGGCTTCGGCGCGGCGCTGGCGAATCTGCATGAGGGCCGCGACTGGCGCAGCGCTCTGGCGCAGGCGGTCGGCGCAAAGCCGTATCACGCGGACGTGTTTGCTGAGGGGCCGTATCCGGTCTGAACGCACTGCGGCCCAGCGGGCGACTGCATGGGCCCGTCGTGCGCTAGATTGCGAACCAGCTTCGACACGACGGGAGCCACACGCGTGGCGCGATTCTCATGGACTCGCTGATCACCGCTGCGGCGCGCGCGCTGGCCGCGGGCGATCCGTTCGGTGCGCTGAACCGCGTGGCGCTGCGTGACGACGCGCCGGCGCTCGCGCTGCGCGGTATCGCGATGGCGCAGCTCGGCGACCTCGCGCGTGCGAAAGCATTGCTGCGCCGTGCGGCGCGCGCGTTCGGTCCGCGAGAAACGCTGGCACGTGCGCGCTGCGTCGTCGCCGAAGCCGAGATCGCGCTGGTCTCGCGCGACCTCGCCTGGCCAGCCGGCGCACTCGACGCCGCGCGCGTGACGCTCGAGCAGCACGGCGACCGGCTCAACGCCGCACACGCGCGTCATCTCGCGATTCGGCGGCTGCTGCTGATCGGACGCCTCGACGACGCAGAGCATCTCCTTGCCGGACTCGATCCCACGCCGTTCCCGCCACTGTCGCGGGCCGCACACGAACTCGTGGTGGCCGGCATCGCGATGCGCCGCCTGCACACGGCCGCGGCGCGCGACGCGATCGCGAACGCGAGGCATGCGGCACGACTCGCCGCCGTTCCGGGGCTGATCGCTGAAGTCGAGACCGCGGCACTGCTGCTCGACGCGACCGCGGCGCGCCGCATCGCGCGCGGCCAAGAGCAACCGCTGCGCCTCGCGGACGTGGAAGCACTGCTCGCGTCACCGACGCTCGTCATCGACGCCTGCCGCTACGTCGTCGGCAGCGCACCGACGCGCGTCTCACTCGCGACGCGTCCCGTGCTGTTCGCACTCGTGCGCGCACTCGCCGAAGCCTGGCCCGGCGACGTACCACGAAGCACGCTGATCACCGAGGCGTTCCGCACGCGGTTCGCCGACGAATCACATCGCGCGCGCCTGCGCGTCGAGATCGGGCGGCTGCGCGCGCTGCTGCGAGGACTCGCCGAAATACGCGCGACGAAGCACGGCTTTGCGCTGGCGCCGCGCGCCGAGTGCGACGTCGCCGTCATTGCGCATCCGGTGGAGGAAAAACACGCGGGCGTGATCGCGCTGCTCGCGGACGGTGAATCGTGGTCGAGCTCGGCGCTGGCCGTCGCGCTCAGTGCGAGCCAGCGCACCGTGCAGCGCGCGCTCGACACGCTCGCGGCGGCGGGCAAGGTGCAGTCGTTCGGCCACGGCCGCGCGCGGCGCTGGGTGATGCCGCCCGTCGTCGGATTCACGACGACCTTGTTACTCCCGCTGCCGCTGCCCGAATGAGTAGCGTGTACTCACCTTCACGCGACCGGACACGACCATGCAAGCCATCAAACGATCCACTGCCGAAATCGTCCGCGAATACGGCCCCTTTCCGGGCGTCGAGGCCATCCATGGCGTCACGCACGACGGCCAGCGCGTCTGGTTTGGTGCGGGCGATACGTTGAACGCGATCGATCCGGCGAGCGGCGAAACCGTGCGTTCGCTCCCCGTGTCCGCACATGCGGGGACCGCGTTCGACGGCCAGCACCTGTTCCAGATCGCCGAAAGCCGCATCCAGAAAGTGGACCCGGAGACCGGCGCAGTGCTCGCCACGATCCCCGCGCCCGGCGGCGGCGGCGACTCGGGACTCGCGTGGGCTGAAGGCTCGCTCTGGGTCGGCCATTATCGCGAGCGCAAGATCCATCAGGTCGATCCCGACACCGGCGAGATCCTGCGCACCATCGACTCCAACCGCTTCGTCACCGGCGTCACCTGGGTCGACGGTGAGCTCTGGCACGGCACCTGGGAAGGCGATGAAAGCGAACTGCGGCACATCGACGCGCAAACCGGCAATGTGTTGCAAAGTATAGAAATGCCGACCGGCGTCGGCGTATCGGGACTCGAGTCCGACGGCGCCGATAAGTTCTTCTGCGGCGGCGGAAAGAGCGGCTTGATCCGTGCGGTGCGGCGGCCGCGATGAGCACGGCTGGCGCTGATTCGAGCGGAAACGTCTGACGAGGCGCCAGTTACACATCGATTGTGAAACTGATCGAGCGTGACACGAATCAAGCGTGAACCGGTGCAGCAGGCATCGTTCCGATGTTCTGCACCAGCCGGATCACGCCGACGCACGCGAGCCCGCGCGGCGTGATCCTCGACTCTACGTGCGGTTTTCCACGTACTGCTCGGCGCCCTCGATCGCACGCAGCCACGGCTCGCGGCGCTTGATCCAGAGTTCATAGCTCGGCACGAGCGCGGTCGGTACTTCCGACACGATGCCAAGCTTGATTTCGGCTTCGGTCTCATCGACGAAAAACAGTCGCGATCCACAGTGCGGGCAGAAACTCCGGCCACAGAAATCCGCGGTTTCACCGGTATGCTCGAACTGATCCGCGGGCCAGATCGCGTAGAACGTAAAGGCCGAACCGCTTTCCTGGCGGCAGTCTGCGCAGTGGCAGATCCCGACGCGCAGCGGCTCGCCGTGAACCGAGAGCCGTACCTGCCCGCAGAGACATTTTCCCGAAAGCACTTTCATTCCGTAATCACTCCCACTCGATGGTCGCCGGCGGTTTCCCGCTGATGTCGTACACCACGCGCGAGACGCCGCGCAGTTCGTTGATGATGCGTGTCGACACGGCGCCGAGGAATTCGTACGGCAGGTGGGCCCAATGGGCGGTCATGAAATCGATGGTTTCCACCGCGCGCAGCGCGATAACCCATTCGTAGGCGCGAGCATCGCCGACGACGCCGACGGACTTCACCGGCAGGAAGACGGCAAACGCCTGGCTGGTCCTGTCGTAGAGGTTATGCGCGCGCAGTTCGCGGATGAAGATGTCGTCGGCGCGCTGCAGCAGTTCGACGTATTCGGCTTTGACTTCGCCGAGGATGCGAACGCCGAGGCCCGGGCCCGGGAACGGATGGCGGTAGACCATCTCGCGCGGCAGGCCGAGTTCGACGCCGAGGCGGCGCACTTCGTCCTTGAACAGTTCGCGCAGCGGCTCGACGAGGCCGAGCTTCATGTGTTCGGGCAGGCCGCCAACGTTGTGGTGGCTCTTGATCACGTGCGCCTTGCCGGTCTTCGAGCCGGCCGACTCGATCACGTCGGGATAGATCGTGCCCTGCGCGAGCCACTTGACGTCGCTGAGCTTGGCCGATTCTTCCTCGAAGATCTCGACGAACAGGCGGCCGATGATCTTGCGCTTGGCTTCGGGATCCTCGACACCGGCGAGCGCGGCGAAATAGCGTTCGGCCGCGTTCACGCGGATCACGTTGACGCCCATATGCTCCGCCATCGTCGCCATGACCTGGTCGCCTTCCTGCCAGCGCAGCAGGCCGGTGTCGACGAACACACACACGAGCTGGTCACCGATCGCGCGCTTGAGCAGCGCGGCCACGACGGACGAATCGACACCGCCCGAGAGGCCCAGCAGCACCTTGTCGCTACCGACCTGGGCGCGCACGCGCGCCGCCGCGTCCTCGATGATGTTGGCCGCTGTCCACAAGGTCTCACAGCCGGCAATGTCCACAACGAAGCGGCGCAGCAGTTCCGCGCCCTGCCTGGTGTGGGTCACTTCGGGATGGAACTGCACGCCGTAGTAGCGGCGCGTTTCATCGGCCATGGCCGCATACGGCAGTGATTCGGTCGCGGCCACGGCGGCAAAACCCGGCGGTAGCGTGACGACGCGGTCGCCGTGCGACATCCAGACATCGAGCGCGATGCGCGGCACGGTGACATCGGTCGTCAGCGTCGGGCCCTGGTCGCCCATCCACGATTCGCCTTCGCCGAGCGCCGGCGTAGCCGGCGCATCGGTACCTAGGCCGAGGAACAGGCTGCAGGCGGTATCGGCGCTGACGCGCGCGTAGCCGAATTCTCGGTGATGGCCGCTTTCCACCTTGCCGCCGAGCTGCTCGGCCAGCGTCTGCATGCCGTAGCAGATGCCGAGCACGGGCACGCCGAGCTCGAACACCGCCTGCGGCGCGCGCGGCGACGCGTGCTCGGTCACTGATTCGGGACCACCGGACAGGATCACGGCGCGCGGCGCGAACGCCGGGATATCGGCCGGGTCGTGATCCCAGGCCCAGATCTCGCAGTACACGCCAAGTTCGCGAATGCGCCGCGCAATGAGCTGCGTGTACTGCGCGCCGAAATCGAGAATCAGGATCTTGTCGGTGTGGATGTTCATGGGGTGCCGGGAGTCGGGAATGTGGAAGGCCGGGAATCGGGAATGGGGAATCGGGAATCGCAGAGGGGTTCGCGCCGGGATCCCGCCGCGAAGCGCGCAAAGCAACGGCAGGTTCCGGGCGCTCTTACGATTCCCGACTCTCTACTCCCGATTCCAGCTATCGCCTCGACTCAGTCGAGGCGATAGTTAGGCGCTTCTTTCGTGATCGCCACGTCGTGCACGTGCGACTCGCGGATGCCGGCACCGGTGATGCGGACGAACTGCGGCTTCACGCGCAGTTCGTCGACGGTCGCGCAGCCGACGTAACCCATCGACGCACGCAGGCCGCCGACGAGCTGATGCACGATGCTGCGCAGCGGACCGCGATACGGCACGCGTCCCTCGATGCCTTCGGGCACGAGCTTGTCCGTGTCGGTCTCGTCCTGGAAATAGCGGTCCTTGGAGCCCTTCTGCATCGCGCCGAGCGAACCCATGCCGCGATAGCTCTTGTACGAACGGCCCTGGTACAGCTCGACTTCGCCGGGGGCTTCCTCCGTACCAGCGAACATCCCGCCGATCATCACGCAGGACGCGCCAGCGACGAGCGCCTTGGCGATATCGCCGGAATAGCGGATGCCGCCGTCGGCGATCAGCGGGACGTTCGCTTTGTGCAGCGCTTCGGCCACCATGCTGACGGCGGAGATCTGCGGCACGCCGACGCCGGCGATCATGCGCGTGGTGCAGATCGAGCCGGGACCGACACCGACCTTGACCGCATCGGCACCGGCATCGACGAGCGCGCGCGCGGCATCGCCGGTGACGATGTTGCCGCCGATGACCTGCATGTCGGGGAAGTTCTTCTTGACCCAGGCGACGCGGTCGAGCACGCCTTGCGAATGGCCGTGCGCGGTGTCGACGACGATCACATCGACGCCCGCTTCGACCAGCGCCGCGACGCGGTCCTCGGTGTCGCCACCGACGCCGACGGCCGCGCCGACACGCAGGCGTTCATGCGTGTCCTTGGCCGCGTTCGGGTTGTCGCGCGCTTTCTGGATGTCCTTGACGGTGATGAGCCCGCGCAGCCGGAAGCCGTCGTCGACGACGAGGACTTTCTCGATGCGGTGCTTGTGCAGCAGGGCGAGCACTTCTTCCTCGTGCGCGCCTTCGTTGACGGTGATCAGGCGATCCTTGCGCGTCATGATGTGGCGCACGGGATCGTCGGGTTTCTTTTCGAAGCGCAGATCGCGATTGGTGACGATGCCGACGAGGTGCTCGCCGTCGACGACCGGCACGCCGGAGATGTTGCGTGCACGCACGATCTGCATGACTTCGCGGATCGAGGTGTCGGGCGTGACCGTGATCGGATCGCGGATCACACCGGCTTCAAACTTCTTGACCAGGCGGACTTCCGCGGCCTGGCGCTCGACCGGCATGTTCTTGTGGATGATGCCCATGCCGCCACACTGCGCCATCGTGATCGCGAGGCGTGCTTCGGTGACGGTATCCATGGCGGCGGCGAGGACCGGAATGTTGAGCCGGATGCCGCGGGTCAATCGGGTGGAGAGGCTGACGTCCTTGGGCAGGACATTGGAATAGGCGGGAACCAGCGAGACGTCGTCGAACGTCAAGGCTTCGGCGAGGATGCGCATACGCTTTTGGACCGTCGCAAAAACAGGATTATACGGGAAGGTGGGGCGGGCTCAAATAACTTTGATCTATGCGGCGAAAACAGGGGTGGAGCTCAGGAACTAGGGAGTAGCGGGTAGGAACTAGCAGGCGCTTCGCTGGTTCAGCGCCTGGGCTCATGACCGGATGAGCGGGATGGATATCGGTGGATGCTGGAGCTGTTGCTGCGTGCGGCGCGACCGCGGCCTTTGAAGCAGTCTCCGTGCGGGCGCGGCAGGCACGACATTCATATGCTCGACGCCAGGCCATCGACCTCAATACCACCTATCCACAAACCAACAAATTCACCGTGCCAGCCACAGCGACAGGCCTGGCCAGTACGTGATGATCAGCGTCGCCGCCAGCATGATCAGGAAGAACGGCACTGCCGCCCTCACGAGCTTCATGACCGGCTGGCGGAAGCGCGCGCTCGCGATGTAGAGGTTGATGCCGAGCGGCGGCAGGAAGATGCCGAGCTGCAGGTTGGCGAGGAAGATGATGCCCAGGTGCACCGGGTCGATGCCGTAGCGCACGGCGACCGGCAGAACCAGCGGCACGAGCAGGATGATCGCGGGGAAGCCTTCGAGCAGCATGCCGAACACGAGCAGGAACAGGTTCAGCGCGAGCAGGAACAGGAACGGGTTGCTTTCCGGGATGTGCGTGCGCAGGAACTGGAACAGTTTGTCCGGCACTTCCGCGTCGATGAGCCAGTTGGTCAGCGCGAGCGAGAAGCCGAGGATCACGAGGATGCCGCCGACCAGCACCATCGCATGGCGGATCACTTCGGGCAGCTGCGACAGCTTGATCTCGCGGCGGATCAGCACGTTGACGATCAGCACGTAGAGCGCGGTCGCCGCTGCCGCTTCCGAGGCGGCGAGCTTGCCCGAGTAGATGCCGACGAGGATCACGAACGGCAGCGGGATTTCCCAGACGGCGTCCTTGACCGCGGCCCACAGTTCACCCGGCGGCGCTGCGGCCGGACGCGCGACGCCACGCATGTGCCAGGCGCTGTAGAGGCCGAGCATCGTGACCATGAGCAGGCACGGCAGCACGCCGGCCTTGAACAGCGCGTCGATGCTGACCGGCGGCGTGGTCTGGAACTGTTGCGCTACGACGCCGTAGAGGATCAGCGGCATCGACGGCACGAGCAGCAGGCCGAGGCTGCCCGACGCAGTCAGCAGACCGAGGCTGAATTTCTCGCCGTACTGCGCCTGCAGCAGCGCCGGATACAGCACGGCACCGAGCGCGATGATCGTGACGCCCGTGGCGCCTGTGAACGCGGTGAACAGCGTGCACGCGAGCACCGCGACGATCGCGAGTCCCCCGGGCAGCCAGCCGACCAGCGCGTTGGTCAGGCGCACGAGGCGCTGCGGCGTCTTGCTCTCGGCGAGGATGTAACCCGCCAGCGTGAACAGCGGGATCGCGATCAATGCCGGCATGTCGGACAGGCGGTAGAACTCGACCGCGACGGCGATGCCTTCCTGTCCGGCCATCTGGAAGCCGAGCAGCGCGATGGCGCCGAGGATCGCGAACAGCGGCGCACCCATGGCCGCGAGCAGGATCAGTACACCGACGATGACCCAGATCACGGCGATGCCTCCGGCAGCGGGTCATGCGCTTTCGGCGGCAGCAGCGAGCGGATCACGAAACGCAGCGCCATCAGGCCGAAGCCCAGCGGCAGGATCAGTTCGAGCATCCACGCCGGAATACCGAGCACGCCGTCGGTGCCGCCCTCGCGATCCAGTTGCACGAGCCCCCAGCTATGCCAGGCCATCAGCGCGCAGAGCACCGCGGCGAACATCAGCGCGATGAAACGCGCGATGCGCAGCTTGACGCCGGTGACGAAGCGGCCGATGAAGTCGAGGCCGATGTGCTGGTCCTCGCGCGTCGCGATGACCGCGCCGAGCATCGCGCTCCACAGCACCAGCGCGCGCAGCACGGGCTCGGCCCAGGCAAAACCACTGTCGAACACGTTGCGCAGCAGGATCTGCGCGCCGGCGAGCACCACCATGAAGACGACGAGGAACGTGAGCACCCAGTCCTCGAAGCGATGCAGGCGCGCGAGATGGCGCTGGAATGCAGTGGTCACGTCGTACGTTTTCCGAAAACGGCGGTATGGGTCACTTGTGGAATTGGTTATTTCTTGCGAATCGCCGCGAGCTCGTCGTTGACGGCCTTGATGATCTCGGCCGACGGCGCCTTGTCGCTACTCAGCGACTGCGCGGACTCCGCACCGACCTTCTGCCAGTTCGTGGTTTCCTCGGCATTGGGCTGATACACCGAGATGCCCTGCTTCTTGAGCGCATCGACCGCCTTGGCGTTGTCCTCGATGCTGATCTGGTCGAGGCGCGCGAACGCCTTGGCCATTTCGTCCTTGAGGACGGCCTGATCGGCCGCAGCGATCTTGTCGAAGGACTTCTTGTCGACCACGATGACGCCGACGACATAGCTGACCGGCAGGTCGACGATGTGCTTGATCTTGGTATGCCACTGGAATGCGATCGCGCCGGCGAAGGTGTTCGCGGCGGTGTCGATCAGACCGGTCTGCAGGCTGGTATAGACGTCGGCCAGCGGCAGCGAGATGGGCGTCACGCCGACGGCCTTGAACGCGACTTCGGCGATGTAGTCGCCCTGCGGCACCCATACTTTTGCGGCCTTGAGTTCTTCGCGCGTCTTGATGTCGCGCGCGCTCATGATGTACGCGAATCCGCCGCCGGACAGGCCCAGCGCGACGAAGCCGCCCTTCTCGAATCCGTCCTTGATGCGCTGGTCGAACTTCGCACGCACCGCGTCGACTTCGGCCTGGTTGCGGAACAGGAACGGCATGCCGTAGACCTGCACGTCCGGATTGTTCGCGGAGATCTCGCCGCCGGTGAACGCGCCGCCGTGCAGCTGGCCGATCTTGATCTTGCGCTGCACCGTGGCCGGATCGCCCATGACGCCGCCAGGGTAGTACTTCACCTCGACGCGGCCTTCGGTGCGCGTTTTGACCGCATCCGCGCCGGCGCGCATTTCCTTCATCCACGCCGTGCCGTCCGGCGCCGTCGTCGCGATCTTGAGCACTTCGGCCTGTGCGCCGCCCGCCACGGCCATTGCGAACAGGGCGGAAAGCCAACGCTTGCGCAAACTCATGTGGAACTCCTGAGGACCGTCGCGGCCCGTTTTTCCCGATACGACGATGTCGCGCGCAGCGACATCAAAAATAGTCTTTGCCCGATGAGAGCAGTGCTTTCGCCCGCTGCTGCGCCAGCACGTTCATGAGGGTCATGCGCGGCGCTTCGGGCGCGGCAGCGATGACCTCGTTGAGCAAACGGTCATGCAGCTCCTGGTCGAACACGAGACGCGCGTAGTACTGCGCGTACAAGGTCTTGGCCATGAGGTTCCTGCCCTGCGACTGCGCAATCGCGGTATCGAACGCGGCCTTGCCGAGTTCGGGCTTGCCGCCGAGCGTGGCCGGCCGCAGCGAATGCAGCACGCCGAGCACCATGTGCGGCTCGCCGTCGGCGTAGTTCGGGTTGAGGGCGAGCACGCGCTCGACGAGCAGTTGCACCTTGGGCAGATCGGCAATCGCGTTCCAGTCGCCACTGTCCTGCTGGATGCGTCCGGCCCAGGCCGAGGCCAGGCCGTACAGCACATCGATATCCTTCGCGCCGACCTTCGACGCCTCGGCGGAGAACCCCTCGAACGGCTGCTCGAGTGCGGCGCACAGCGGCGGACTGCGTTCGCAGGTCGCGCGCCGCGCGTAGCCGAACGCGCGATTGGCCAGATGCTTCGCGCGCTCGGGCTCGGCGACGAAGCCGCCGGCGTAGGCACCATAGAGCCGCGCTGCGGCGAGCAAGGTGCCGCTGTTTTTCGGATCGCCTTCGAGCAGCGCATCGAGCAGCAGCAGATAGGCCGGCAAGCCATCACGCACCGTGCCGGGGTCGTCCTGGTTGAGAATCGCGCTGCCGAGGTTGTCGGCGAAGCGCTGCGTGGCCTTGTTGACGACGCCGGCACAGCCGGCGAGCAGCGCGAGGACGGCACACGAGGCGATCAGGCGGATCCGGTGCATGGCGTTCATCGGTCGAAGAAGGTTTCTGCGGCTTCGAGGGTGTTTTCGATCAGCGTCGCGACGGTCATTCGCCCCACCCCGCCCGGCACGGGCGTGATCCACGAGGCACGCTGTGCCGCGGTGTCGAACTCGACGTCGCCGACGAGACGCCCGTCATCGAGGCGGTTGATGCCGATATCAATGACGATCGCACCGGGTTTTATCCATTCGCCTTTCACGAGACCCGGCCTGCCGACCGCGACGACGACGATATCGGCCTGGCCAACGAACCCTGGCAGGTCGCGCGTGAATTTATGGCAAGACGTCGTGGTACAGCCCGCCAGCAGCAATTCCAGCGCCATCGGCCGGCCCACGTGGTTGGAGACGCCGACAATCACCGCATGCTGGCCGCGCACGGGCCGGTCCGTATACGACAGCAAGGTCATGACGCCCTTCGGTGTGCACGGGCGCAATCCGCGCTGGCGCAGCACGAGTGCGCCGACGTTGGCCGCGTGGAAACCGTCGACGTCCTTGCGCGGGTCGATGCGGTTGATCAGCGCGGTGGCATCGATGTGCGCCGGCAGCGGCAACTGCACGAGGATGCCGTGCACGCGCGCGTCGGCATTGAGGGTATCGATCAGCGCGTAGAGCGCGGCTTCGGGGGTATCGGCCGGCAGGTCGTAGTCGAACGAACGGAAGTCGACTTCCTTGCAGGCCTTGCGCTTGTTCCTGACGTAGACCGCCGAGGCCGGATCGGCGCCGACCAGCACGACGGCGAGGCCCGGACGGGATTTGCCGGCGCCGACGCGGGCACTGACGCGACCCTTGATGCGCTCGAGCAATTCATCGGCGATGCGTTTGCCGTCCAGAATCCGGGCGGTCATGTGTGGTCAGGTCCAGGGCCGGTGCGCAACCGGCGGTACTAGGCGTCGACACGACGCGGATCGTCAGGAAAGGGCCTGAGCCCACAGCGACAGGCCGCGCATTATCCATGTCCCGACGGGTCGCCTCAAACCGGCGCCGGGCGGTGCTCAGCTACCATGCAGTTTTCAGTCACCGGGACTCGCCCATGTCTGCATCCACTACCGCACTCGAAGCCGCCGCGTTCCGCCGTCTGCTCGCACATCTGAACCAGCGCAGCGACGTGCAGAACATCGATCTGATGATCACCGCCGGCTTCTGCCGCAACTGCCTGGCCGACTGGTATCGCGAAGCCGCCGCCGAGCGCGGCGACGAACTGAGCAAGGACGCCGCGCGCGAACACATCTACGGCATGCCGTTCACGGACTGGAAGCGATTGCACCAGAAGGACGCGACGCCGGAGCAGCTCGCGGCGTTCGAACGGGCGCAGAAGAAGCACGGTTAAGGACCGTGTGGCGAGCCTGCCTGCTCACCGTCGTCCCGTACTGAGCACTGTCCACGCAAACACCATCCCCACCCAACCCTCCCCTTGAAGGGGAGGGCTCAAGAGTGGCAACGCGGAAACTCCCTCCCCTTCAAGGGGAGGGTCGGGGTGGGGATGGTGTTCGCTGACGGCAACGCGTGTGCAAAGCTATCAGGCGATCTTCTCGACTCCACCCATATACGGCCGCAGCACAGCCGGAATTTCGATCGAACCATCGGCCTGCTGGTAGTTCTCCATAACCGCGATCATCGCGCGGCCCACGGCGACGCCGGAACCGTTCAAGGTGTGCACGAGTTCGGGCTTGCCGGTTTCCGGGTTGCGCCAGCGCGCGAGCATGCGGCGTGCCTGGAAGTCGCCGCAGTTGGAGCACGACGAGATTTCGCGGTAGGTGTTCTGCGACGGCAGCCAGACTTCGAGATCGAAGGTCTTGATCGCCGCGAAGCCCATGTCGCCGGTGCACAGCAGCATGCGGCGGTACGGCAGTTCCAGTGCCTCGAGCACCTTCTCGGCGCAGCGCGTCATGCGCTCGTGCTCGGCGTCGCTGTCTGAGGGCCTGGCGATGCTGACCAGCTCGACCTTCTCGAACTGGTGCTGGCGAATCATGCCGCGCGTATCGCGGCCATGCGAACCGGCTTCGGCGCGGAAGCACATCGAATGCGCCGCGTAGCGCTGCGGCAGCGAGTCGGCTTCGACGATGGAGTCACGCACGAGATTCGTCAGCGGCACTTCCGAAGTCGGGATCAGGTAACGGTGGCTTTCGCCGACGGCGGTGGAGAACAGGTCTTCCTCGAACTTCGGCAACTGGCCGGTGCCGAGCATCGAATCGGCGTTGACGATCAGCGGCACGTTGGTTTCGAGATAGCCGTGCGAATTCGTGTGCAGATCGAGCATGAACTGCGCGAGTGCGCGATGCAGCCGGGCCAGTTCGCCGCGCAGCACGGTGAAGCGCGCGCCGGACAACTTGGCGCCGGCATCGCCATCGAGCCAGCCCTTGCGCGCGCCGAGATCGACGTGATCGCGCACGCTGAAGTCGAACGTGCGCGGCGTGCCCCAGCGATGCTGTTCCACGTTGCCCGATTCGTCGGCGCCCTGAGGCACCGACTCGTGCGGCAGGTTGGGAATGCCCTGCACGACGGCGGCGAGCTGCTGCTGCACGTCGGCGAGTCGCGCCTCGTTGTCCTTGAGCGCGTCGCCGATACCGCCGACTTCGGCCATCAGCGCGGACGCATCCTCGCCTTTTCCCTTCGCCATGCCGATCTGCTTGGACAGCGTATTGCGCCGGTTCTGCAGCTCCTGGGTCTCGACCTGGACCGCCTTGCGCCGGGTTTCTAGCGCATCGATCGCGGCCGTGTCGAGCGTGTATCCGCGCGTCGCAAGACGTTCGGCTACGGCATCGAGCTGGCCGCGCAGCAGGGCTGGATCAAGCATGGCAATCCTTGGAAATTCAACGAAGTCGAGGACTATCGTGGGTTGCCGCGATAGTTAAGCAGGCAATTATCGCGGCTAGTCAGCGCGGCACGCAACGCGAACGCTCAAGCCGCTGCGGCCGGCCGCACCCAGAACGCGAGCAGCAGCGCAGAGGCCAGCGCGCAAGCCGATCCGAACGCGAACGCAGCCAGCGGCGCGATATCCGACCAGAGCCATCCGAACAGCAGCGAGGCTGGCAGCAGCAGCACGCCGGCGACGAGGTTGTACCAGCCGAACGCGGTGCCGGCCTGCTCGCCAGGCACGAGGTCGGCGACGAGCGCCTTCTCGGCGCCTTCGGTCGCGGCGAGGAACAGGCCGTAGCCCGCAAACAGTGGCCACAGCAGCCCCGGCGTGGCCGGCATCAGGCCGAACACGAGATAGAACAGCGCATAGACGGCCCAGCCGCCGACGATGAGGCGGCGCCGGTCCATTCGATCCGACCACGCCGACAGTGGCGGACCGAACACCGCCGCCACGCCGCAGACCAGCGCCCAGATCAGTGGCACCTGCGCATCGCCGAGGCCGAGCTCGCGCGCGCGCAGCAGCAGGAACATGTTCGACGAATTTCCCAAAGTGAACAAGGCAAGAACGCACAGATAGCGCCGCAGCGCGACCGGCTGGTCGGACAGGTTCCAGCGGAACGGCCTGGGCTTGAGCACGGCGCGCTCGGGCTCGCGCACGAGCAGCGTCAGCACGATCACGAGCACGGCCGGGACGATGGCCCAGAAGAACACCTCGCGCAGGCTGTAGCCCAGCGCGAGCAGCAGCGCCGCGAGCAGCGGGCCCACCACGGCCCCGAGATTGTCCATCGCGCGGTGCAGGCCGAACGCGAGGCCGCGCTGCGCCGGCGCAACGCTGAGGGTCAGCAGCGCATCGCGCGGCGCGGCGCGCAGGCCCTTGCCGACGCGGTCGGCAAAGCGGCAGGCCAGCACGCCGAGCCAGCTCGTGCTCAGCGCGATCAGCGGCCGCACGAGACCCGACACGGCATAGCCGGCGACCACCCACCAGCGCATCTGCCGCAGGCGATCGGCCAGCACGCCGGCGACGAGCTTGAGCACGCTGCCGAAGGCCTCGGCGATGCCTTCGATCAGGCCCAGCGCCTTCGGCCCGGCCATGAGCACGCTCGCCAGATACAGCGGCACGAGCGGATAGATCATGTCGCTGGCCGCGTCGTTGACGAAGCTGATCAGGCCGAGCAGCCAGATCGTGCGCGGCAATGACAGCGCCGCGCGGATCATCCGGCCTCCTCGTCGCGGCGCGGCTTGGATGCGAGCGCCTGCGCGCGCGCGGCACGCAGCTCGCGCAGTTTCTCGGCGATACGCGCTTCGAGACCGCGTTCGGTCGGCCGGTAGAATTCGCGCCCGACCAGCGCGTCCGGCAGGCATTGCTGATCGAGCGCGATGCCGCCCTCGAGATCGTGGTCGTACTGGTATCCCTTGCCATAGCCGAGGCTTTTCATGAGCTTGGTCGGCGCGTTGCGGATTTCCATCGGCACGTCGAGCGTGCCGCTCGCACGGATTTCCGCACGCACTTCGCCGAACGCCACGTAGACCGCATTGCTCTTCGCCGCGAGCGCCATGTAGACGACGAGCTGGGCCAGCGCGAGATCGCCTTCCGGACTGCCGAGTCGGTCGTAGGTTTCCCAGGCTTCGATCGCCATGCCGATCGCGCGCGCATCGGCGAGGCCGACGTCTTCGACCGCCATGCGCGTGAGGCGCCGCGCGAGATAGGCCGGATCGCAGCCGCCGTCGAGCATGCGCGTGAACCAGTAGAGTGCGGCATCGGGATCGGACGAACGGACCGCTTTCCAGCACATTGGGATCCTAAGCTTAGAATTCCACGTGGACAAGTTGTCGCG
>JADMIO011201755.1_pt1 | contig 19317 bp, 14 predicted proteins | sample 8958161 | NCBI WGS metagenome assembly JADMIO01 (sample SAMN16585339, study PRJNA669376) | soil metagenome | isolation source: Crop rotation soil | place: USA: Cullars Rotation, Alabama | collected 2011
CGATGCCCAGAACGATCAGCACGACGTTGGCGCGAACCCATCGCGACACATACATCAGGTAGAAGAACGTTCCGGCGATCGAGCAGGCAAAGAACGGCCCGAAGCTCAGCGAACACGCGACGCAGATCAGTCCGCCAGCGAGTCCGGCCAGGACGAAAACGTTGTTCAATCCGACAATGCTGCTCGCCCCGAGCGTCGCGATCATGCCGGTGAGGATGATGCAGGAATCGCCCATGTCGATCGGATGCAGGAATGACAACCCCGCGCGGTAGAAGCCGAAACGCGTGAGCGCTTTGCGAATCGCCCGCTGCCGCGGCGCAAATGTGTTGAGCAGGCGATTCAAGTAGTACGGCCACAGGCGCATCTCGATCGGCGCAAACAGCGCAAGAATGCAAACGCACGTGACGATCGCGGTGAGACCTGCCTTGCGCGCCATGGGGGAATGGAACGCCCATCGCGCAAGAAAATAGGGGACGACGAGATCGAGCGCCTGGAAACCGATGATGTGCACGCCGGTGTAAAACGTATTCGTGACCCAACCGGTCATCACGGCGCAGCACGAGAGTGAGACGATGATGGTGTCGACCAGCGTCCAGCGAAACAGGAGCTGCTCGCCGCCTTTGAGCAACAGGCCGAAGACGATACCTGCGCCCACAGCCATTGGCGGATTGATGTCGGGCATGCCGGGCATATCCACCGGCGATGTGTTCGACATCATGATCAGCGTCGGCATGTAGACGACTGCAAACGCGATCGGCAACGTGCGCAGCACGCACACCAGGGCGCCGGTCAGGAAGAGGCACAGGATGAAAATCGGGACGAACATCTAGCGGGCGTCCCCTTGCTGATTGGGTGCGCCGATCGTCTCAAGCGGCGGGGCGGTCTCGCGCCGCGCGGGTGGCGCTTTGGCGGTGGTTCCTTCGATGACGCTGGCGATGAGGAAGGTCGGGCGGCCTTTCACTTCAAGGAAGATTCGCGCGAGATATTCGCCGATCACGCCGAGCGAGATCATCTGCACCGCGCCCATGAACAGCACGATGCACGCGGTGCTCGCCCAGCCGCGCGGGGTACGGCTGCGAACGTTGTTTTCCCATTCCCAGATCGTCACGCCGAATACCCACAACCCGATGATCAGCGCTGCGAACATGCTCAGAACGCCCAGGCGCGTGACGAACCGGAGCGGGACGGAGGAAAAGCTGACGAGCCCGTCCATCGCGAGTTTCACGAGCTTGGCGAGCGTGTATTGCGGAACGCCGGCGGCGCGGGCGTCGCGCTCGTATTCCACGCCGGTTTGTTTCAGTCCAACCCACGTGCGCAGTCCGCGAACAAATCGCTGGCGCTCGGGGAGGGCGTTGAGCAGATCGACGGCGCTGCGATCCATCACGCAGAAGTCGCCGCTATCGAGCGGGATGTTCAGTTCGCTGACGGCGGCGAGAAGGCGATAGAACGTCCAGTAAGCGAATCGCTTGCCGAACCATTCTTTTCGCTTCTTGCGAATGGCGTAGACGACCTGAAAGCCCTCTCGCCATTTCGTGAGAAAGGTCGGGAGGACTTCCGGCGGATCTTGCAGATCGCAATCCATGATCGCGACCGCATCGCCGCGAGCGACGGTCAATCCGGCAGTGATCGCGGCTTGATGTCCGAAGTTTCGTGTGAGATGCACGACGCGCACGCGCGGGTCATTCGCCGCGAGTTGATTCAGCATCTCCGGCGTCGCGTCGCGGCTGCCGTCGTTGACGAAGATCAGTTCGTAATCGAGTCCGAGGGCTTCCAGCGCCGGACCGACTTTGGTGAAGCGATCGTGTGTGAGCGGAAGGACGTCTTCTTCGTTGTACGCGGGCAGAACGACGCTGAGCAGGCGCTGTCGTTGCGTCGTGATGGAGGAAGACGAATTCATTCTTGGTGCTGCATAGTCACTGGTTACTTGTCACTTGTCACTTGTAGCTGGCGCACCGATGTGCGCCCCTCGTCCAAGAAACCGCAAGTGACCAGTGACAAGTGACCAGTGACTGCCTCTTCCCGCTTCACTTAAACCACTTCTCCGGCAATTTCCGTCCGAGAAAATTCTCCAGATCCCGCGTCGGCTGCTTAAAAATGTCGAGCAGCTTCGGACGCGTCTCCGGTTTCATCGCGTGTTGTTTCGACTTGTGTTTGCTCGCCATTCGCTTGCCGACGAAGCCTTGCGCGATCGTATCGATCAGGAACGAGCGCGCGTCCAGGCGGAATCGCGAGGGGACGACATCGAGCATCTGTTTGACGCCAGGCGCTTGTCGCAGCTTTTTGAGTTTCTGCATCAGGCGAACTCGGGCGAATTTCGTGCCGTCGCCCTTGTTGGCGACCAGCGGACCGTCGGCGAGCAGATCTTTGGGCGTCAGTTCGAGGAATGACTGCAAACCGTTGAGCACTTGCGACGGATCATCCGTGAGATCGTCGAGCGTGACAAAATGCATCTTCTCGCGAGGGAAGAAGCGGAGGTATTGCTCGATCTGCATCAGGTACATGCTGGAGTCGATGCACTCGTTGCTCGATTCCAGTGTCTGCTCGAATGTCAGATCGAACGGCTTGCCGAGCAGGTGGTGTTCCTGAAACACGTGCGCGTAATGCGAATAGGCGCGCTCCACCGGATGCCGCATGATGTAAACCAGTCGCGCATCGGGGATCGCCGCGTGCAGTCGCGAGGCGACGTCGCCGAAATGCGGCCAGCGCGTGTAGCACGTCGAGGCCTCACCGACGATCTGATTCTTCTTCGCCCCGGCAAAAAGCGATCGATACCAGGCCTCCCCGCGAGCCATCACGTGATCGCGGCTGAAGTAGCCGGGCTCTTTGGGTGTACACATGAAGACGTCGGGGTGACGGCATAGGTATTCAAAGAGGGTGGTCGATCCGCACTTCATGCCGCCAATGATGACGAAATCCGGCAACCGCCCGGCGGCGGCGGGGGAAGTCGACGACGTGCCCGATCGAGACTCAATAACAGCTTGGGTCATAGCGCTGATCCGATTTATCGGACATCATCACGAATAGGAAGGTCCGGAGCGCGGTTCAGACCGTCCAGTTTATCTGAATCTATTATCGGGAGGGAACGGGGATCGCTACAACCGGAAAGGATTTTCGGAAGCGGCGGGGAATAGGGGCCAGAAGTCAGGAGGCAGGATTTAGAAGAAGTACGCGAGTTCTTCCGACGCCTGACAGCTTACTCCTAGCTCCTCTTCTCGAAATCAAGCACGGGACTGCCTTTCGACAGTCCCGTGCCTGGGAGGACAAAGCGTTTTGTGATGCGGATCGCTAAAGCTTCAGAGGTTCGTCGGGATCGCCACGTTTTGATACACGTCGCCATCCACCTGCGTGAAGCTTTCCCACTTGTCCGCGGACTTGTAGTAGGCGTCTACCGGGCTGCCGACGCCGATGTAGCTCTGCGCACCGACCGGCCAGGTGTTGTGGGCGATGTGGCTGAACATGCGCAGGTCGTTGTCGACCACACGGAACGGAACGATGCGCGTCTTGCGAACCGTCGCGTACGTGTTGTTCTCGACAACGATGCCGCTGCCACCCGCGTCGGCGGAGATGAACGCGCCGCCTTCGCCGGTCGTGATCCCGGTGTTGCCCAGGATGTAAACGTCGGACACCGTTCGCGTTCGTTCGATCGGATCGCTGCCTTCGATGTCGATCACGCGATCGTCCGATCGGATGACGTTGTCGCGGATCATCACGTGCTTGGCGTTGGGCTCGAGGTTGATGTGCGTGTCATCGATCTTGTTGTTCTCGATGACGACCCACTCCGCCTTGCTCAGCGCGCCGCGGCCCTCGAGGCCGTCGGACGAGTTGACGGTCATGGCGGTGCTGACATCAAGCGGGCCGTCGCTGAGCTTGTTGTCGGCGACGTAAATGTACGTGCCGTTTTGAAGCACGATGGTCTTCTTGTTGTAGTCGCCCGAGTCGGTGCCGCGACGATCGAGATTGGTGATCTCGTTGTTGGCGATCAGCACGCGGTCGGCATCGGCGAATCGCATGCCGTGCTCGCGGGTAGAGTTGGCGACCGTGTTGCCAACGATCACGTAATCGGATCCCTGGCCCCAGACGAAGTTGGCGCGAACGCCGGTTGCAAGCGGGGCGGTGTTGTCCTGGATGAGCACACCGGTCGGAAACGCCGCGCCGTTGACACCCGTTCCAACATTCAGGAACGTGCAGCCGCGAACGGCGAGGTTCGTGCCCGAGAGTTTTACCGCGTTCACGGGGACTGAATCGGCCTTGGCGCCGACGGCGGCGAACTTCGAATCGAACGTGAGGTTTTCGATGGTGAGGTTCGACGTATCGGCGCGCATCCGGATGATCTGGTTGTTCTCCGTGCCGCTGTAGAAGAGGATCGGATTGGCGCCGGTTCCGTAAGCGCCGATCTCCATGTTCGTCACCACTTCCTTGTGCGGTTGGCCGAGAACGATCGCGCTGGTCGCGGTCGACCACTTGTCTCCGCGATTGAAAAGCAGCTTCATGTTCGGGCCGACGAGCGATTGCGCCTTCTCCAGCGATTTAATCGCCTGGTCGGGCGACGTGCCGTTGTTGGCATCGTTACCATCGTTCGAAACGTAGATCGTTTTGCGCGAGTCCGCCTTGACGGTCACGTTCGTGCTTGCGATCGACACCTTGCCGGCGGCGTCGGTGAGCTTGAGCGTGACGGTGTAGGTGCCGGCGTTGTCGTAGAGGTGGGCGGCGTTGAAGCCGACCATCGTGTTGTACTTGGCGCCGGTGTCACCGAAATTCCATTCGAGCTTCGCTGTCAACACGTTGCCGCTCGCCATCGTGCTGGTGGAGCCGTTGGCGTGGATGGTCTGGCCGGCGGTGATCGACGTATTCATCAACGTCATGATCGCCTGCGTCGCGCCGGCGCTAGCGCCGGGGATCGTGGTCGGCGCAGTGGCCGGACCCGCGGACTGGCTGCCGCTCGACGGGGCGGGAGCGGGGGACGGCGTGGGAGTCGGAGTCGGGGCGGCCGTTTTGGTCGGCGTCGTCACCTTTGCCGGAGTCGTCACTTTGGCCGGCGCCGTGACCTTGGCCGGTGCCTTCGCCGGCGCGGGCGTGTTGACCGGAGTCGCCGGTTTGGCCGCCTCGCTAGAGGGTTGCGCGGCGACGTTGTCCTTCGGCATCTTCGTGGCGCGCACATTCGTGCCACCGCCGCCGATCATCGTGTCGTTGCCGGACCCGCCGATCATCGTGTCATTGCCGGCCTCGCCGCTGATCGCGTCGTCGCCACCTCGGCCGTCGATGGCATCGTTGCCGGTGCCACCTTTGATGTCGTCCTTGCCGCCACCGCCGTAAATGCGGTCGTTGCCGCCGCGGCCTTCGATCGACGTGCGAACCTTGACGTCGGTGTCGACGCTGATGATGTCGCGTTGATCGCCGCCGACGATCTTGATCTTCTTAACAGCGCTGGCAGCGACCGATTTATTGGCACCGTTGGCCGATGCTTTAATCTGCCCCTCGGTGAGCTTCACCTTAATACTATTGGTGTTCGCCTTGTTGCCGTGGATCGTAAGGATGCCATCGGCAAACCCCACAGTGGCCGACATCATGCGTCGATCTTCCAGTGCTTCAAACAACGGCTTCGCTGGACGGTGTTTTTTGTTCGACTTCATGCTGATCGAATCGACCAGCGTTCACATGACATCCAGCTTAGGATTACCCCAAATCCACAATTTCAGTACTGATAGCCGGCCCGATAACGGAATGATTTTCACGACCTGTACAAATTAACGTCTACACGGTTGCGGACGGGACGGACCGCAAAGAAGAAATAAGAGGAAGGACCGCGGTTTTCGCATCAGAAAGGCGAATGATGGACGGATGAGCGGCGCGGGTGTGATCTGAATGAGTGTCGATCGAAAATAATGAGACCGAAGGCGTAGCCACAGAGAACACGGAGGGCACAGAGAATTTGCTTTCCCTCTGTGCGCTGCGTGTTCTGTGTGGCTAACCCGACTTTTCAAGAATGCTTAGGCCTTCTTCAGCACGAAGAAGATGTGCGTACCGAATCGCCAAAGGATCGGCTTGTTCGCGAGGAGGCGTTCCATGAATTCGCAGAAACCGGTGGGGAGGATGCGATAGAGGAACGGCGGGAGGTATCCCATCCCCGCAACGCCGACGAGCTTCAGGCCCGATTTCTCCGCGAGTCGTTTCATGTCGCCGAGGGAAAAGCTTGGGAGCTTTCGGGCGCTGGGGCGGAAGATTTTGTTTCGTAGGGTCGAGAGCGCTCGGAAGCTGAACGGGTTTCCGTGGGTGTTGAGGATCATGATGCTGCGATCGTTCCGCATCTTCGTGACCAGTTCCTTCACGCACGCTTCGTGGAGCTTGGGCTCGGAGAGAAGCAGGAAGCGGAAACTGGTGACGATGTCCTTGTCGCCGGGAACGATTTGCGAGTTTTCTAGAATGTTCGTGCAGATGAGCTGAACGTCCGGCACCTTGGCCTTGGCGCGGGCGAGCATTTCCGCCGAGATGTCGACGCCGACCAGCGTCTTCACCTGCTTTACCATGAACGCCAGAATACGGCCGGTTCCGCAGGCGAAGTCGAGCGCATCAGAATTGGCATGATCGGGCGCGAACTTGTTCAGCAGCTTCTCGAAATACGTCTGTTCGACTTTCCAGATGATGTCGTCGTGGCTGCCTTTGCGATAAATATCTTTTTCGTAGCGCTCAACGTACGACGGATCTTGATACGCATCGCTATACGTCTTGCGATCGGGGGCGGCAGCGTTAGGGGACATTATCTCTCCTTTACGATACTTCTCTTCAGCATCCCCTCGAACACACCTTACCAGGGCAGATCGACGTTCACGTCGAGCTGAATTTCGCGACGTTGACGGTCCAAACGATCTTTAACGTACCACTTGCATCGCTTTAGCGCCGCCGCGGGCGGATCGAGCTGATCCTTCAGTCGCTTCGCGAACTCGCGCACGCGGTTCACGTCGGGCTGCACCGCGAACGTGTAGCTTGCGATCAGGCGGCCGAGCGTGTCGCCGTACGCTTTCGTCGCGAGCGCCGGATAGATCACACGCCTGGCGATTTCGAAGTCCAAGCGCACCGGGCGGCCATTGGGCAGCACGACCACGTTTAACATCCCGTGATCCGGATCCACCACGCCCGCGTCGATGAGCGCCGCGGTCATCTCAACCAAGTCGTCTTCGAACGCGGTAAGCTCTTCCTGTCTATTTTCGGCGATTAACCGCTTCACATGACTCAATGCGGTTACACATTCGCCGATATCTTCGACGAATAACGCGTCGGTGTAATCGACTGCATCCAGATTGATCTTCCGATAACCAAGCGGCGCGGGGACTTTCATCCCAGCGCGATGCAGCAAATCGAGCGTCCGATATTCGCGAAGGACCGATCCCGTTCGGGTCAGTCGGCGAATGAGGCCATTCAAACCGGGCCGCTTCCACAATTTCACAATGACCGAACGTCCGGATTCGTCTGTCGCCCGCGCCACCTTGCCGTCTGGGCGGTCGCGGAGCACTACAACCGTGTGCGACGCGCCGTCGGACGGCGGCAGACAAACCTGCCGCAGGAGCGCATCCATTTGTGGCGGCGTGAGATACGATTGTGGCGGAGCGTCCAAACGAGCGACAACCATATCCCACAATCTCTTGAAAGCAAACGGACGTTTTTCAGCCGCTGACCAACACTTAATCAAATCATGACTGGGCTTTTACGCCTGCCGCATCTCGCTGAGTGATCATCCACCTATGAGACAACGGGATGCAGCAACACGTCCGAACTTCCTGATTATCGGCGCGATGAAGGCCTCCACCACACTGCTCTACCAATTACTCGGCCGACATCCCGACGTGTGGTTTCCTTCCGAAAAAGAACCGCACTATTTCACCAAGCCGCAGGACGACCCCGCGAGCTGGAACGAGTATCTGCGACTTTTCGCCGACTGTCCCGCGGGCAAGCGGGCAATCGGTGAGGCGTCGACCGGATATTCCAAACTCCCGTTTCTCGGACCTACGCCGCGCCGGATCCACGAAAAGCTCGGCGACGTCAAGTTGATCTACATTCTGCGCGATCCGCTCGCGCGGGCAATCAGCAACTACCGTCACGCCTACGCCCGCGGGCATTATGCCGAGGGGCTAACCTTCGGCGGCGCGATCGAGCGCGATCCGATCATCGTCGCCGCCAGTTGCTACGAGCGGCAGCTTCGCGCGTACGAAGACGTCTTCGGCGAAGATGCGATGCTCGTCGTCCTCGCCGATGAACTGCACGCGAATGCGCCGCGGGTGATGTCGCGAATCGAGACGCATCTCGGTCTTGATCCGTTCGATCAGTGGCACAACGCGCCCCTGCCGGCCATCAACTCCGCCGACAGCGTCCGCACGTCCGCAGGCTGGACGCGCGTGATCGGAAAAACCTGGACGCGACGGCTCTCCGGCATCGCTCCAGTCTGGGCGAAGCGGCGATTGCGCGGTGCGCTCGCGCCGTCTGTGCCGAAACCTCCTGCCGTCAGCGCCACCGACGAGAATCGATGTCTCGAACTGCTGCGCGACGATCTTTCATCTCTCGCTCTGCGTCTGGGCGATCGCATCGAGAACTGGGCGAGCATCAAGCGACTCGGCATTGCGACAAAGCAAAACGGACCCCACGACCAACAGCGTCGTGGGATCCGTTTCTGTTACGAACTTGAAACTGCCGGAGCTTAGGGCGGCTCGTTACAGTTTCGCACCCGCGGTCACGCCGCCGGCCGAAATCTGGAAACCGCTGCCTAGGTTGAAGCCGATGAACAGGTCATCGCCCACCTCTGCGTACGAATTCCACGCCGAAGCGTATTTGTAACCCGTCACCACCGCGCCCGGATCAACGTAGTTGGCGGAGTTGCTCTGCCAGATGTTGTTGTCGATCAGGTCGAACATCTTCAGGTCGGTGTCCACGATTCGAATGTTGATCGGTCGGGAAACGCCGTCTTGATAGAACACGTTGTTCGTCACCGTGACGTTCTTGGCGCCCGCTTCGGCGTACAGCAAATCGCCGCCGGTGCCTTCGTTGATCACCGTGTTGTGCGTGAGCACAACGTCGGCGACGAAGCGGTTGGTGAAATTCTTATCACGACCACGAATGTGAAGACCCGGTTGCGACGTGTTGATCACGTTGTCGCGGAAGACGACGTGCCACGCGTTGGGTTCGATGTTCACCTGCGTGTCGTTGATCTGATTTCGTTCCGCCACCACCCAGTGGAATCGGCTCAGGGCGCCGCGGCCTTCGTATTGGGTGGAGGAGTTCGGCGTGGTGTTGGTGCTGACGTCGAACGGACCGTCGTCCATCTGGTTGTCGGCGATGTAAGCCCACGTGCCGTTCTGGAGCACGATGGTCTTCTTATTGTAATCGTTGCTGTCCACGCTGCGACGATCAAGGTTCTGCAGCTTGTTGTACGCGATCAAAATGCGGTTCGCGTCGGCGAATCGCAGAATGTGCTCGCGGGTGGAGTTGACGATGTTGTTGCCGAGGATGACGTAGTCGCTCCCCTGGCCCCAGATGAAGTTCTCTCGCAATCCGGTCGCGAGCGGAACGCTGTTGTCCTGAACCATCACGCCAACCGGGTTGGCGACGTTCGTGATACCGGCATCGATATTCAGGAACGTGTTGTTGCGAACCGTGATGTTCTGACCCGCGGGCCGAACGCCATTCGCCCCAATGTAATCGGCGATGTTGTTCGTGGCGGCGAAGGTCGAATCGAACGTGATGTCGTGAATCGAGATGTCGTTCGTGCGTCCGGTGATCATGTTGATCAACTGAGCGCCATCCGGATTACCCGTGAACTTCAGCACCGGCTGAGCGCCGCTGCCGTACGCGCCGATGTCGATGTTCCACTGGTTCGCCAGGCGTCCCAGATAAACCGCCGACACCGACGTGTTCCACGTGTCGCCGCGTTCGAACAGAATGCGGAAGTTGCTGCCGATGCTCTCGTGAAGCTCCTTCAATCGGGCGAGCGACTTAATCGCTTCCGAAGCGGACGAGCCGTCGTTGTCGTCGTTGCCGCTCTGCGAGACGTAGATCGAGCGGCGGGTGTCGGCCTTCACGGTGACGTTCACCGAGTCGGTCGATACAACGCCGTTCTCGTCGGTCAGCTTGAGCTTGATCGTGTACGTGCCGGCATCGGTATACACGTGACCTGCACTAAAGCCGACCAGGTTGTTGTACTTGCTGCCCGCGTCACCAAAATCCCATTCGATCTTCGCGGTCAGGGCGGTGCCGCTGGCGAGCGACGACTTGATCGAATTGACGAAGATCGACTGACCCTCGGTGATGCTGGTCTCGAGTGTCGTAATCACCGCATTAGTCGAACCCTTCCCAAAACCCGGGGTGTCGGTCGCGTTGATCGACCCGGTAGGGGTGGTGGTGGGGGTAGGACTGGGAGTCGGTGACGGTGTCGGAGTGGGCGTCGGACTCGGAGTCGGGCTGGGTGTGGGCGTACCGGACGAACCGGTCGTGCTGCCATCGTTGAGCACGACATTGGTCCCATTCCCGCCGTTCAGCGAGTCGGTTCCGTTGCCACCGTTGACCGTGTCGTTGCCGTCCTGGCCGTAGAGCGAATCGTTGCCGTCGTTGCCGAACAGAGAGTCGTTGCCGGCTCCGCCGTCGAGCTTGTCGGTGCCGATTCCGCCGTCGATCTTGTCGTTGCCCGCGCCACCGTAGATGGTGTCCGGGCCGGAGGCGCCGAAAATCGTATCGTCTCCGCCGCCGCCCCAAATGCCGTCGTTGCCCGATCGGCCATTGATGTTGGTGCGGATATCGATATCCGGATCGACTTTGATGACGTCGTTTTCGTCGCCACCAATGATTTTGATCAGATTGATGTTCTCGATCGCCGCCGAACCCGTTGTGCTGCCGATTTTGGCGATGATGTCGCCGCCGTCGGAGCTAAGGTCGACCGAGATGTTGTTATTGGCGGAATCGTCCCCACGAACGGTGAGAACGCCGCTGGCGAAGGAGACCGTGGCCACGGACATCAGGCGCCGGTCTTCGAGAATCTCGACGACGGTGCGTGATGCTGCGCGACTGACAGCCGGAGAGGTATTCGATGCTGCGTTGTGGTCGTCCGCGGACTGTGAAGTCCACTTGGAAAGAAAGTTACTGATGGTCCGTCCCGCGCGCACGCCGACAGCCGACCCGGATTGACCCGACCTGGAGCCCCGCGCACCGATACACCGTCTCTGTGCCATCTCATTCCTTTGAAAGAAAACTGTGGTTTCCAAACGTCCCAACGAGGACACAATTCGCTAAGGTCTGCCCGGTGACCTCAGCACCCTCGACGTTTGTGCGGGGACTGATACAGGGGACCAATAACGTTCAGCAACTACGATCGAAGAAGAAAAAAAGTTTTTTTTGCCCGAAAATCGATATGAAATAAGTGATTGCTAGCTAACTTGTGTGGCGACCAAAAAAAAATTGCTGCCGGAGATTCTGAGAAAAATTTTTCGAGAAAATTTGGACGACTGCCGAGACAAGGTTCCCTATCCTGCCTAAAACACCTGATACACGACCGAACCACGCGTCAAGGGGTGTTTTGAGTTCGCGCCGGAGGAATTTTTTTTTCGCGATCCGCTCGGCGGAACGATGTGTAAGTGACGCCACAGATAAAAAATCGAAAACTCGTTCGAAGTGCGCCGGGATTTGCTACGGGACTTGTGCTTACCTATTTTGAAATTCGCGGAAATTCTCGGTTGCAATTGTTTCGACTCTTGACCGCTACCTTTTGCCCGCGAGGAGGAGCGCGATCAAGCCCGTCCAACCCGTCTGATGCGACGCTCCTAAACCCGCGCCGCTATCCCCGTGAAAGTACTCGTGAAAGAGAATGTGATCGCGAAAGGCGGGGTTGGTTTGGAAGGTGGGGCGGTGATTGAACACCGCGCGGTTCCCCTTGGCGTCCCGAAGGAAGATTGTTGTGAGGCGGCGTTGCACTTCCTCCGCGGACTGGCGAAGGGTCAGCATATTGCCTGAGCTGGTAGGACATTCAATCTTGAAATCGTCCCCGTAATACTGGTGAAATCGCCTGACGGATTCGATCAGAAGATAGTTAATCGGCATCCAGACCGGCCCGCGCCAGTTCGAGTTGCCGCCAAAGACATCCGTGCTCGATTCGCCCGGCTCGTAATGCACCTCAAAGTGATGCGAGCAAAAATCGAGCACATAGGGATTCTCGAGATAACTCCGCGACATCGATCGAATGCCATAGGGCGAAAGAAATTCTGTTTCGTCGAGCATGCGCTTCAGCAGCCGCTTCATCCGATGCCCGCGCAGCAACGACAAGAGCCGCGTATCTCCGCGGCCCGGCTCGCGCCAGCGTGAGACGAGCGAGGCCATGTCGGTGTGATTGTCCAGAAACCATTCTAATCGCTCGGTGAATTCCGGAACCCGCTGCAAAAGCTCCGGCTCCAGCACCTCGACTGCAAAAAGTGGAGTCAGGCCGACCAGCGATCGGCACTTGAGCGGAATGGCGGGAGTGTTGTCGGTGAAACAGAGGACATCGTAGTAAAACTGATCTTCCTCATCCCACAGATCGATCGACTCATCGCCAATGTTCCGCATGGCGGCAGCGATATAGAGGAAGTGTTCAAAAAACTTCGTCGCCAGATCCTGATAGACGGGATTGTTCAGTGAAAGCTCCAGCGCGATGCGCATGAGATTCAGACAAAACATTCCCATCCAGCTCGTTGCGTCGGTTTGATCGATGCGCGCTCCGCCGGGAAGCGCCGCGTTGCGGTCGAACACGCCGATGTTATCGAGACCGAGGAACCCGCCCTGAAAGATGTTATGCCCCTGCACGTCTTTGCGGTTCACCCACCAGGTGAAGTTCAGCAGCAACTTGTGATAGATCTTTTCCAGAAACGCGAGATCGCCTTTGCCGTCGTTGGCCGTTCGATCCATCTCGAACACGCGCATCGCCGCCCACGCTTGGACGGGCGGGTTGACGTCGCCCATCGCCCACTCGTACGCGGGCAGTTGACCGTTGGGGTGCATGTACCATTCGCGCGTGAGAAGCAGAATCTGCTCCTTGGCGAAAGTCGGATCGATCATCGCCAGCGCGACCGCGTGAAACGCGAGATCCCATGAGGCATACCACGGGAACTCCCACTTGTCGGGCATCGAGATGACGTCGTCGTTGTTGAGGTGTTGCCAATCGCTGTTGCGGCCGTGCTTGCGACGCGGATCGGGCGCGGGCTCGGTCGGATCGCCGTCGAGCCAGCGCTCGACGTTGTAGCGATAGAATTGCTTGTTCCAGATCATCCCGGCAAGCGCTTGACGCTGAACGAGCTTGGCATCGTCGCTCGCGAGATCCTGCTGAACTTCGGCGTAGAAAGCGTCGGCCTCGGCGATGCGCGTGGCAAAAGTCGCATCGAATTTCGCAAACGGCCCCGCGATTTTTTCGTTGGTTAATCGCGCCCGAATCTGCACCGATTTCCCCGGAGCAATATTCAACCGATACCACGCCGCGGACTTCGTCCCCAATTCGCTCGAACTGACTGCATTCTTATCGCCACGCACGACGCGATCGTTGATAGCATCTTTCGGATGCGCCGATCCGCGATCGACGTTGAACAGCCGCCGCTCGTTTGTCTCGTTGTCGCAGAAAAGAAACTCCGGCGCGCCGTCGAAGTAGGCGAAGTAGCGGCCGAGACGCTTACTTTCCAGTTCCAGTGAATCGCCGATGCCCGGCGAGATGCTCGGCTTCACGCTGTCCGCATCCCACGACCACCGATTGCGAAACCAAAGCTGCGGCAGAATGTGAATCGTCGCGGCCTCGGCGGCGCGATTGTGAACGGTGATGCGGATGAGGATATCTTCTGGATCGGCCTTGGCGTATTCGACGAAGACATCGAAGTAGCGATCGTCATCGAACACGCCGGTGTCGATGATTTCATATTCCGGCTGCTCGCGCCCGCGACGCGCGTTCTCTTCGATCAACTTCGCGTAAGGAAACTCTGCCTGCGGATATTTGTAGAGCGTCTTCAGATACGAATGGGTCGGCGTCGCGTCGAGGTGATAGTAAAGCTCCTTCACATCTTCGCCGTGATTGCCCTGCGGATTGGTGAGGCCGAAAAATCGCTCCTTCAAAATCGGATCGCGCTCGTTCCACATCGCCACGCCAAAACAAAGATGCTGCTTCTCGTCACAAATCCCTGCGATGGCGTCTTCGCCCCATCGATAAGCGCGCGATCGCGCATGATCGTGCGGCAAATATTCCCAAGCCGAGCCGTCGGCCGAGTAATCCTCGCGAACCGTTCCCCATTGACGGTAGGAAACATACGGCCCCCATTTCCGCCACCGCCGCCGCCCGCTGTCGCGATCGTCGGCGAGACGCTGCTTCTCGATCGAGGGCATGGCGAAATACTAATGACGATCATCGCCGGCAGCTAATCGCCGCGAATCTCGCACCTTTCAATGCCGGGGCAGATAACGTACTTGCCACCTCGCTTCGCATGACCGAACTGATTCCATCCTGTCTTGGACGAAAGTCCAATTGGACCGCGACATTATTTCAGGTAACTTCCCGCCCATGAAACAGACCGGACCCTTCCTCTTATTGATTGCCTTTGCCTTCACGTCGTCAGTTTGGGCCGAATCGCCCGCGACATTCGCTCCCTTATCACTCTCGGAAATGCCCGCGGCGCCCGCCTCGCAACAGGCTGCGGCCGACGACTGGAAATTCAACATTGCCGTTCCCCTGTGGCTTCCGTCCGTCGACGGCAATATGACCGTCAAAGGCCGGGAGCTCTCCCTCGATCAGGACACCGGTGACACGATCGACGCGCTCGACAGCCATATCAACGGCGCGTTCCTGATGCATTTTGAAGCGCAGAAGAGTCGAGTCGGACTGTTGCTCGACGTGATGTATCTCGATCTTCGGGCGGAAGGCAACGGCGATGTCACCGACGCAACCGGTTCGCTCAAGGGTTTTGTCGGCGAGGTAGGCGGGTTCTACAGCCTCATCGCTCCGCCGCCAGGGAAGAAGGGATGGGGCGCCGTGACGGTCGACGTGCTCGGCGGCGTGCGCGTGAGCGCGCTGGAGTTTGGCATCAATGGCGACAACTTCGGGGGCTCCGTCAACCGTACCGTTTACGACCCTTTTGTAGGCGCGCGAATCGAACTGGGCCTGGCCAAGTGGGTTTCGCTGAAGGCCCGCGGCGACGTCGGCGGTTTTGGCATTGATGCGTGGCCGACGTCCGATCCCGTCTACAACCTCGCCGCCGGCGTCGAATTTCATCTCGCCGAGTGGTTCGATCTCGGCCTCGGTTACCGATGGCTGAGCTACGACTTCGAAGGCAACTCCGCCAACTCCAGCTTCGACGCCATGCTGTCGGGGCCGTTTGTGGCGCTGTCGTTCAACTTCTGATGAGTGTGAAGTTGAACAGCGGGCCAAGCGATTCGCTTCTGGCAGGTGACTGCGCCTGCCTATGCCAGGGGATCGATTATTCTCCGATAATTTTCACCAGCACGCGCTTCACGCGTTGCCCGTCAAACTCTCCATAAAACACCTGCTCCCATCGCCCGAAATCCAGCTTTCCCTTGGTGATCGCGATCACCACTTCGCGGCCCATGATGGTGCGTTTGAGGTGGGCGTCGGCGTTGTCTTCGCCGGTGCGGTTGTGATGGTAATGCTCTGGCGATGCGTTGAACGGCGCGAGCTGTTCGAGCCATTTCTTGAAGTCGTGCTTTAACCCCTCCTCTTCATCGTTGATGAAGACCGACGCGGTGATGTGCATGCTGTTGCACAGCAGCAGTCCCTCTTTCACGCCGCTCTTGTCGACCGCATCTTGCAGCTCGTCGGTGATATTCAGGAAGCCGATCTTTTCGGGGAGTTTGATCTTGAGATAGTCGGTGTAAGTCTTCATGGTTTGGCCTTTCGAATCGATGGCGAAGACAATTTTGACCGCGGATAGCGCGGATCACGCGGATGGGAAATCCATTTGCTTGATCCGCGTCATCCGCGATTAAATTCCTCCTCCGCGACTTTTTATCAGCCGCGGGCAGGGGTTGCATTAAGTTGGCCGAGGAAAATCTCGATAACGGTAAAAGCAGTCCGCGCCCGATGATCGGAGTATTTCCGTATGTCCACCGCCACCTTGCCCGAAATTTCGCCTGTCGCCGCGAAGATGGTCGAGTCGCTCGATGAGGTGGCGGCGTTGCCGGAAGTCACGTCGCGCATCATGGCGACGATCGAGGACGAAGATTCGACCGCGGTCGAGCTGAACGATGTCATCTCGCACGATCCGGCGCTGGTGTCGCGCATCATGAAGATGGTGAACAGCGCGTTTTTCGCGCGGCCGAATCCGATCGCCTCTGTCGAGCGCGCCATCGTGCTGCTCGGCTTCGAAGCCATTCAACGCCTCGCGGTGGCGGCCAGCTTGGGCGCGATGTTCAAAGGCGCGAAATTGTGCGCCGAATTTTCCGCGAAGGATTTGTGGAAGCATTGCATCGGCGTGGGCGTGGTGGCACGCGAGTTGGCGATGGGATTGAAATTGCCGTTGGTCGAAGAGGCGTTCCTCGCGGGCATCATGCACGATATCGGTATTGTCGCGGCCCTGCAGGCCAAACCGGAAGAGCTAAAGGCCGCGTGCGACAAGGCGAAAAAAGATCCGCGGCCGTTTTGCGACATCGAGCGCGAGACGATGGGCGTGACGCATCAGGAATTGGGCGCGGCCTTGGCGGCGAAATGGAACTTCGCGACCGGCTGCCGTCATGCCGCGGAGTTTCACCACGAGCCGGAAAAATCTCCGGAAGAATCGCGATTGCTCGTCTGCCTGGTACACGTCGCGGATACGCTGTGCTGCAAGGAGCGGTTTGCGTTCGATCGCACGGCGCTGCATCAGACGATGAACGAAAAAGTCGTGCGGGCCGCCGGCATTCGCGAATCGGTCATCGAGGCGACGCGCGAGAAACTTTCGGCGACGGTCTACTCCGCCGTCACCGTCTTCGGTTGAACCTCAAACCCCGGCGCCGGCGGCGCGACGGGTCGATTTTCAAACTTCCACATCAGCACGAGATTGCCGATCACGATCGCGAGACTCAACACCACGTTCATCCAAAAAACTGGATACGACTGCTTCTCCGCCAGCAAATGATTCAACGGAAACACCGCGAGCATCACCAGCGCCGGCACAACAATCACCGCGAGCCACTTCATCCACAACGCGTAGGGCGCTGAAAACATGTAGATCGCCATGTTCACGAGCGTGACGATTCCAAGTCCGATCCCCACCATAAAGATCATGATGCTCCCGAGGCTCATCTTGTCGGGCGGCTGACCAGCCGATTTCAATTCCTGCGCGAAGATCAACAGGATGAGGACGACAAAGAAAAACAGCACCGCGTAAAACGCGAGGTGCCAGAGAATCCACCAGCCGTGACCGAAGAGGAAGCGAACGAGCGCCATGCGGGCATGATATCGAAGTCGATCACAGAGTGGAGATGCGGGGCACACCGGGGTCGGGCGATTCTTTCAGTCCTCTTCGCCCGGAGGGAGAGGGAGACATTCACAGATCGATCTCGTGAAACGTCTTCCACCGATATCCGCTACCGACATTGAGCGCGCGAATCGCGCCGATCGTTGCGTCGGCGGGAAAGTGGCTGTGGCCGGCGACGACGTGTCTCACGTTCGGATATCGCAAAAGCGTCTGGCCGACCGCTTCACTGCCGAGGTAGGCCTTGGCGAAATCCCACTGTGCGTTTCTTGGCGGAGGGAGAAGTTCGCGGAAGGGGAGGTGATGGATGGCGGCGAGGATTCTGCGAGCGGCGCGGAGGGATTCAAGTTGGACCTCGAGGCGATCGAGGAGCTCGCGTAAGAATGTGTCATCGCTGCGGCCGAGTTTCACGAAACGGCCGTCATTCCATCTCGAGAAGATTTCCATTGTCGATGGCGGGATGTCGTCTTTGCGATCGAACAGACTCGCGTGCTCGTCGAATCGCTCCGCGGCCCCCGGCGAAATCTTGCTCTCGTAGAATCGTCTTGGGATACCGAGATTCGGCTGCGCGAAGGAGTAATCGTACCAACCGACGCTGCCGACGATGGCGACATCGCCGTCGACGAACGGATCGTCTTCAAGCCACTGCCACCCAATCGCCCGCACGCGCCGTGGAAGTTCTTCTGTATAGATCGCGTAACTGTCCGCGCCGCGCGCCCACAGTTCATGATTCCCCGCGACAAAAAGCTTCGGCCCCGCAAACGAAAATCGCGAGAGACATTGCTCGAGCAAATCCCCTTCCGTCGTCGCCGTGTCTCCGACGACAAGCAGCACATCGCCGCCCGCGCGATTCATTCGCTCGATGACTTCGTCCGCGAGCGCTTTTGACTTCGCGTGGTTGTAGTGCAGATCGGCGGTGACAAGCAGACGCATGTACGATAATAGTCCTTTGTCATTGGTCCTTTGTCATTTGTTTTGACAGAGCGGCGTCGATTGCACGAGCGATGTCTATCAACAAATACAAAGGACAAATGACCAAGGACAAATGACTATTCTCTTCAGATCGCTATCATCGATTTCGTGCAGAGCACCGCGCCGCTGGTTGTGGAGAATGTCGAGAAGATCTTCCGTCAGGGGGATCGCAAGGTTCAGGCGCTGGCTGGGGTAAGTCTCGACGTCAATCGGGGAACTTTTCTCGCGGTGATGGGGGCAAGCGGGTCGGGCAAGAGCACGCTGCTGCATCTGATGGCGGGGCTCGCTGTCGCCGATGTCGGCCGTGTGTTAGTGGACGGCGAAGATCTGGGGACGATGAACGATCGCCAACTCACGCTCTTTCGCCGCCGGCACATCGGGCTCGTGTTTCAATCGTTCAATCTCATCCCCACCCTCACCGCCGAAGAAAACATCGGCCTGCCGCTGATGCTTGATCGCCGCAATGGTGAGTCCGACGCAAAAATCGACGAAATGCTGAGCCTTCTTGGCCTTGGACATCGAAGAGGGCATCGCCCCGACGCCATGAGCGGCGGCGAACAACAACGCGTCGCCATCGGCAGAGCCCTCGCGACCGATCCGGCGGTGATCCTCGCTGATGAACCAACAGGCAATTTAGATTCCGCCAACAGCCGCGCGGTTTGCGAGATCTTGAGGGATCTGTGCGCAAAACAGAGCAAAACCATCGTCATGGTCACCCACGAACCGACCGTCGCCGCGTACGCCAAGGAAGTGGCGGTGCTACGCGACGGAAAATTAGTCGACCGCTTCGCGACGGATGATTCGGGGGCGGCGGGGTTGGCGGCGCGGTATCAGGAATGTTTGAAGTGAAAGCGCCAAACTCCTCTCCCCTGTACACAGGGGAGAGGCGGGGTGAGGG
>JADMIO011280093.1_pt1 | contig 19312 bp, 16 predicted proteins | sample 8958161 | NCBI WGS metagenome assembly JADMIO01 (sample SAMN16585339, study PRJNA669376) | soil metagenome | isolation source: Crop rotation soil | place: USA: Cullars Rotation, Alabama | collected 2011
CAACAAGGAAGCGGTCGACGACCGCCGGCGCACGCCGCTGCATATCGCGGTCTACCGACGCCAGCACGATGCCGCCCGTGCCCTGATCCGCCTCGGCGCCGATCCGAACAAGCTCGAGATCGACCGCTATGACATCATCACGATCGCCGCGGTCGCCAACGACGTGGCGATGCTCGCAATCGCGATCGAGGGCGGCGGCAACGCCAGGGCGGTCACCAGCCGCTACGACGGCACCGCCCTGATCGCCGCGGCTCACCTTGGCCATGCCGAGATCGTGCGCATGCTGATCGCGGCCGGCGCGCCGCTCGATCACGTCAACAATCTGAAATGGACCGCGCTGATCGAATCGATCGTGCTCGGCGACGGCGGCAGGCGCCACACCGACACCCTGCGGACGCTGGTCGAGGCCGGCGCCAATGTGAATATCGCCGACGGCAGCGGATCGAGCCCGCTCAAGCTCGCGCGCGATCGCGGCTATCGCGAGATGGCGGCAATCCTTGAGCAGGCCGGTGCGAAATGATGCGGTGGATAGCGGTCAATCCAAGAGGCACGCCATGAAGAAGCCAACGCGCCGCGATGCACGCCGCGCCGGCGCCGAAGCGCCGGCGATGCCGACGTTCGCGCACGCACCGATGAGCGACATCATCGATGAACTGGCCAGCGGGCGGATCACCGCCACGGCGCTGATCAAGTTCTATCTCGCACGCATCGAGGCTTATGACCGCGCCGGGGCGATGCTCAACTCGGTCCGCGAGGTCAATCCCGACGTACTCACGATTGCAGGCAAGCTCGACGGCACAAAGCCCTCACTGAAGCGGCCGCTGGCCGGCGTCCCGATCCTGGTCAAGGACAATATCGCGACCGGTGACGAGCAGTCGACGACGGCGGGTTCGGTGGCGCTCGAGGGCGCACGCGCCAGGCGCGACGCCACCGTGGTCAAACTGCTGCGCAATGCCGGTGCGGTGATCCTGGGCAAGGCGAACCTGACCGAGTTCGCCAACATGCTCGCGATTGGCATGCCCGCGGGCTACTCGTCGCTGGGCGGCCAGGTGAAGAATCCCTACGCGCCGGCGCTGATGAACGAACACGGCAGCCCAATCGTGCTCCCCGGCGGATCGAGCTCGGGTTCGGCGGTCGCAGTTGCAGCCGGTCTGTGCGCGGCCTCCATCGGCACCGAGACGTCGGGCTCGCTGCTGTACCCCGCGAGCCAGAACGGCCTCGTCACCGTCAAGCCGACCGTCGGACTGATCAGCCGCGCCGGCATCCTGCCGATCTCGCACAGCCAGGACACCGCGGGGCCGATGACGCGGACGGTGCGCGACGCGGCAATCCTGCTGAACGTGCTGGCGGCCACGGACCCGCGCGATCCCGCGACGGAACGGCAGCGGCGACCGGCCGATTTCACCGCAGGCCTCGCCAACGATGCGATGAAGGGCGCGCGCATCGGCGTGCCCAGCGATCCAGCCGACCCGCTGAACGACTGCTACTACGGCAAGCTGGAGCCCAGATGGGCCAAGGTGATGGCCGATGCGATCAAGGTGCTGGAGGATCTCGGCGCCGTCATCGTGCGCGCCAGCATGCCGACGGCCGGCTGGATCGGCGGACCGGGCACCAGCATGGCGGTGCTCAACCGCAATCCGCTGGGCCGCAACAAGGGTACGCCGTCGACGCCGCCGATCGTTTTCATTTACGAACTCAAGCGCGATCTCAATCTTTACCTGAAGCATTGGGCTGTTAACACCGGCATGAAAACCATGGCCGACATCGTGGCCTTCAACGAGGCCAATGCCGGCAAGGCGCTGCGTTATGGCCAGGACCTGTTCCTCGCCGCCAACGCCACCCGGGGCGATCTCAGCGAGCGCGAATACAAGTCAGCGCGTGCCATGGACCTGCTCTCCGCCAAAACGCGCGGCATGGACGCCTACATGAAACAGCACAAGCTCGACGCCGTGCTGTTTCCCGGCAGCCAGGGTGCGGCGATCGCCGCCAAGGCGGGCTATCCCAGCGTCATGGTGCCCGGAGGCTTCGTGTCGGGGGTCGACGACAAGGACACGCCCGACTATCCGCTCGGCGTCACCTTTGCGGGCCGCGCCTGGAGCGAGCACAAGCTGTTGCGCCTCGCCTACGCTTTCGAGCAGGCGACCCACGCACGCAAGCCTCCGCCTGATTTCATTGCGCCTTGAACCTCACTCGCCGGAGATGCCAAGCGCACGCACGAGTTCGCCGCGCGCCTTGTAGTCGACCTCGATCTGGCGCTTGAAGTCATCGGCGGTTCCGCCGACCGCGCTCATGCCCTGCTTGTCGAGCCAGCTTCGCATCGGATCGCTGGCGAGGATCGCGTTCATTTCCTTGTTCAGCGCAGCGATCACGGATGGCGGCGTCTTTGCCGGCAGCATGAAGCCGATGTAGCTGGTGATCTTGAAACCGGGGAAGGTCTCGCTGATGGCGGGCACGTTTGAGAGCAGCGGGAAGCGCTGCTCCGAGGTGACGCCGAGCAGCTTGATCTTGCCTGCGGAGGCCAGCGGCTCCAGCAATGTGGGCGCGCCAAACACCAGCGGTATCTGCCCGCTCAACAGATCGTTCACCGACGCCGCCGTGCCCTTGTAGGGAATATGCGTCATCGAGAAGCCGCCGGCCTTCTGCAGCATCTCGCCGGCCAGGCGATGCGGCGTCGAGGTGCCGGGGCTGCCAAAACTCAGGCTCTGCGACTTCTGCTTGCCCAGCGCGACAAGCTCGGGAACCGAATTGGCCGGCAGATTATTGGCTGCTGCCAGCAGCATCGGCGACCACGCGACATTGATGACGAGCTCCATCGCCTTCGACAGGTCGAACTGGTTGCTGGAGGCGAGATGCGGATCGATGGTGAGCATCGCATCCGTCACCAGCAGGATGGTGTGGCCGTCGGGTTCAGAGCGCGCCGCCGTCTGCGCCGCGATCATGCCGTTGGCGCCCGTCTTGTTCTCGATCACGACGGAGACCTTGAAGCTCTCGCCGAGCTGCTTGCCGATCATGCGGGCGAGCGCATCGGCCTGCCCGCCCGCGGAATAGCCGACCAGGATCGTGATCGATCGCGACGGATAGGACTGCGCCACAGCCGGCGTCGCGAGGGTCAGAAAAGCAAGGAGTGCGAGCGCTCCGCTCGCGGCACGGCACATGCGCGCCATCCATTGAATGGGCTTGCTGGAGATCATCGCGCGCTCCTCCCGGATCCCAACCTATCCGAGACGCCGCATCATGTGAACCATGGGGCGCGCCGTGATCGCTTGTATGCACTTCCCCTGTCGAGGGCAAAGCCGGTACGATACGCTACCTTGGGCCTCGGGGCAGGCAATGAGACGGCGCGCTTTCATAAGGATGCTTGGCGGTGCGGCGGCGGCGTGGCCGCTCAAGGCCTCGGCGCAACAAGCTGCGAACCTGCCGCTGGTGGCGATGATAACGCCCTTCACGGAAGAACTTGCGCTCGGAAGAGCCGCCCCACTGCGCCTCGGCCTCAAGCAAGCCGGTCTTGTCGAAGGCACCCACTACGCCCTCGCGATACGCTTCGCAAACGGCGACTATTCGCGATTTCCAGAGTTCGCACGAGAACTGGATGCGTTGAAGCCCCGGGTCTTCGTGGTGACGGCCTCGGCGACCGCCATCGCTGTCGTCCGCAAGCAAGCGCCGGACACGCCGTTGGTCTTTGCGAGCATTGCAGCCGACCCGATCGCGGCCGGCTATGCCGAGAGCTATGCGAGGCCAGGCGGCATGATGACAGGCGCCGTCATGAATGCGGTCGGAGGAGAAGAGAGCCTCACTTCAAAGCGGATCGGATTCTTCAAGGAATTGGTGCCGGGTCTGACGCGGTTCGCAATGATTGGTTTTGCTGACAGCGTAAACCCGGTTCCCTCTGTAAATCTGGCAATACCTGAGCGGAACGCCTTGCGAAAAGCATCGGCGCATTTTGGCTTCGAGTTTTTGAGCTACGACATCAAAACGCTCGACGACCTTGATGATGCCGTATCATCGGGCCTGCGCGACGACGTCGGCGCATTCTACATTTCAGGTGATACGAGAATGGGCCTCGACATTCCACGTGTTGTAGCTTCTCTTGCGAAATCGGGGAAGCCGACCTGCGCCGTCAATCCCTTCTTGGCGCGGGCCGGCCTGCTGATGTCGTACTCGACTGATATCGACGATGGCATGCGCCGTGCCGGTTTTCAGGTCGCAAAGATCATTCGGGGCGCGAAACCGGGAGAGCTGCCGATCGAGCAGGCCGTCAAGTTCACGCTCGTCATCAACCAGAAGACAGCACGGCAGTTGGGGATTACCCCATCGCCCACCCTGCTGGCCGAGGCCGACGAGGTGATTGAATAGCCGCCGTCCGCCGCGCCGACCGGCCCTACTCCACCTTGATGCCGGCGAACTTGATCACCTTGGTCCACTTCTCGACGGCCTCCGCGAGCAGCGCGGCGAATTGTGCGGGCGAGCCGCCGGCGACCGTGCCGCCCAGTTCGACGATCCGGGTCTTGATCTTCGTGTCGGCAAGCCCGGCATTGAGCTCCTTGTTCAACAGGCTGATGATGTCGGCCGGCGTGTTTGCCGGCACGCCGATGCCGGCAAAACCGGTGGCCTCATAGCCCGGCACGAAATCCGCCACCGGTGGAAGGTCGGGCAACACTTCCACCCGGGTCGACGACGTCACCGCGAGCGCGCGCAGCTTGCCGCCCTTGACGTGTTCGATCGACTCCGACAGCGGGCTGAAGATCACCTGGATCTGCCCGCCAACCAGATCGCTGGTCGCCGGCGCGCCGCCCCGATAGGGGACGTGGACCATGTTCACCCCGGTCATCATCTTGAAGAGTTCGCAGGCGATGTTTTGCGGCGTGCCATGACCTGCCGAACCGTAATTGACCTTGCCCGGATTGGCCTTGGCATAGGCGATCAGTTCGGGAATTGTCGCCGCGGGCACCGACGGATTCACCACCACCATGTAGGTCAGGCGCGCGGAGTGGATGACAGGCGCGATGTCACGCATGAAGTCGAAACTGAGATTGGTGTAGAGCGCGGCGTTGATCGCATGCGGGGTGACGATCTGCAGCAGCGTGTAGCCGTCAGGGGCAGCTCTCGCGACCGCCTCGGTGCCGATGTTGCCGCTGGCGCCGGCGCGGTTCTCGACGATGAATTGCTGGCCGAGGCGATCGGACAGCCATTGCCCCATCAGGCGCGCCTGGATGTCGGTGGCGCCGCCTGCGGGAAAGCCGACGACGATGCGTGCCGGCCGCGACGGATAGGCCTGTGCCCGTGCCAGGCGAGGCATCGTCGGCACCGCAGCGGCGCCGGCGGCCAGTTGCAGGAATCTGCGGCGGGGAATGTGCATGATGCGCCCTCCACTGTGCGCGGACGTGTGATCCGGGGCCGCGCTTTGGGAACAGACTACACCTCACTTGAACTGAGGTGGAAGGGGCAAGTCCTCGCCTGCGTCATCGATGCATGATGGCCGTTATCGCATCGCGCAACGAACCGGCGGGATCGCTGCTGATCGCGCGGCTCCGCCAGCCGACATGTCCGTCGGGACGCACCAGCACCGCGCCGGAAGCATCGAGCCCGTAGGCGGATGCGAAGGTTTGGTCGGCAATCATTAACGAGGTGAGCGGCAACGCGATCTTGCCGGCGACATCCCTTGCCGCCGCGATCCACGCGCCGCCCTCGCCCGCGGCCAGCAAGGCAAAGCCATCGCCGACGACGTCGATGGTCGACAGCTTCGTTCCGTCGTGCGGGAAAAACACATGCGGCGCGCGGGCGCCGGGTCGCGCCGACGGCACATATTCGGTGACGGCATTGGCAATCGCCGGCGGCGGGCTGCCGTCAGGCACCACGGCGCGCGAGGCGTAGGCCGCACCGAAGATCATGCCCTGCTCATTGAGATATTCCGGACGCGCACCGGCGTTCTTGCGGGTCTGCTCCATCCGGCCCATCGACGTCGCGTTCAACAGGCTCTGCTCGGTGATGGCGCGCGCCACCGGCTGGCGCTCGTCATGATAGGTGTCGAGCAGGTCGGGCGATGCCGCGCCCGTCAATACGGCCGCGAGTTTCCAGCAGAGATTCTGCACATCCTGCAGGCCGGTGTTCATGCCAAAGCCGCCGGTCGGCGGCATTTCATGCGCGGCGTCGCCGGCCAGGAAGATGCGGCCCCAGCGATATTGCTCGGCGACATGCGCGGAAGCCGTCCATGGACCGATGGCGGAGATCTCGATGGCGAGATCAGGCACGCCGACCGCAAGCCGGATCAGTTCGATCGCGCGCGCGTGCGTGATGTCGTTCGCGGTCAAACCGAACGCGGCCATCGCGCTGATCAGGAAAGCCCAGCGCTCGCGGCCGTTGACGGTGAGGATGCTGCCCCTGATCTTCTCGTTCTCGATGAAATAGAGCGGCGCGGGACGCTCTGAAGTCCACGGCGTGAGGTCGGCCTTGAAGGCGATGTTGACGCTGTCATAGACGTCGGCCTTGCCCAGCATGTTGACGCCGAGGCGTTTGCGGATCGGGCTATGGGCGCCGTCGGCGGCGATGACGTAGCTCGCGCGAATGTTCGTGTTCGCGCGGCCGGCGCGATCGGCGAGATGCACCGTGATGCCGCCGGCATCCTGCTGCAGCGCTGTCGCCTCCGTCGAGAATCTCAGCTCGCCCGGCCCCTGCTCGGCAAAGCGGCGCAGCACCGGCTCGAGATCGTCCTGCGAGCACAGGCAATTGCGCACCGGGCTGACAGTTGCGGCCTGCGGGCCTGCACGCCAGGGCACCCGTCGCTCGATCTCTTCGCCGGCAAGGGTCTTCGCCCAGATGATCATTGCCGAATGCTGCGGCGGCAGGCCGGCTTCGCGGATCGCCGCCTCGACGCCGCACTGGCGGTACATCTCCATGCTGCGCACATTGATCGCGCGCGCCTTGGGGTGAACCGCCGTGCCCGGATGGCGCTCGACCAGCAGCGAACGGATGCTGGCACGCGACAGCAGGATGGATGCGGTCAGGCCGACCGGGCCGCCGCCGACGATCACGACCGGAAATTCCGTCACGCGGTCACGCGCCTCCAGGCTGGAATTCCTGACGCGTGGAAGTCTTGCCCGCCGGAACCGCTGGCGCAAGTCGGTTCATTCGATGTAGGTTTCTTCGGGGAAATGCTGCGGGTCAAAAGTGACAAAAACAAACAGAGTTGATTCCGGCCAGAGCCTGACTGCCGCAGTGTCGATCGGCGAAGCCGTCGGCCAGGCGCACGCATCCTACACAGCGCGCAATCCGGCGAGCGCCGCGCAGTTCGCTGAAGCCGCCAGCGTCATGCCCGGCGGAAATACGCGGACGGTGCTGTTCTACGAGCCGTTTCCATTGACGGTTGTCGGAGGTCAGGGCTGCAGGATCCGGGACGCCGATGGCCACGAATACTTCGATTTCATGGGGGAATACACCGCGGGGATTGCCGGGCATTCCAACCCGAAAATCGCCGCGGCGATCAAGGCCGCCGTCGACAACGGCTTGAGCCTGTCGGGGCATACCCGCGCGGAAGCAAGGTTCGCACAGATTATCACCGAGCGGTTTCCCGCGATGGAGCTGTTGCGGTTCACCAATTCGGGAACCGAGGCAACGCTGATGGCATTGACGCTTGCCCGCATCGCAACGGGCCGCAAGAAAGTAATGGCGTTCGACGGCGGCTATCACGGCTCGGTTTTCGTGTTCAGGGATGCCGTCAACCAGATCAATGTTCCCTTTGACTGGGTGTTTGCGCCCTACAACGATGTCGAGGCGACCCGGGCCCTGATCGAACGCCACCGCAACGATCTCGCCGCAATCATCATCGAGCCGATGCAGGGCTCCGGCGGGTGCATCCCCGCAGAGCAGGCCTTCCTGTCGATGTTGCGCGCCGAGACCGAGCGCGCGGGCGCGCTGCTGGTTTTCGACGAGGTGATGACGTCGCGTCTGGCGCCGGGCGGCTTGCAGACGCGCTACGGCGTGCGCCCCGACCTGATGACGCTCGGCAAATACATCGCGGGCGGAATGTCGTTCGGCGCCTTTGGCGGCCGCGCCGACCTGATGCGCCGGTTCGATCCGCGCACCCCCGGCGCCCTGGGCCATGCGGGAACGTTCAACAACAACACGCTGACCATGTCGGCGGGTGTCGTCGCCATGACCGAGGTGGTGACACAGGCCGCGCTCGATCGCGTCAACGCGCTCGGCGATGCCCTGCGGCAACGCCTGCAAGCGGCCTGCGAGGCCTATCAAGCGCCGTTATGCGTCACCGGAATCGGCTCGCTGCTGACGATCCACGGCGTGAAGGGTCCGGTTCGTTCGACGGCCGATCTCGCCCATCAGGATCAACGCATCAAGGAGCTGGTGTTCTTCGATCTGCTGGAGCGCGGCATCTATCTGGCGCGGCGCGGCATGGCCGCGCTCTCGTTCGAAATCGACGAGACCGCCTGCGACGCGTTCGTCACGGCGTTCGAGCAGACCCTTGAACGACGGGTATCGCTTTTCACGGAAGCCAGCCGCTTGCACCAGCCGGGCCGCTAAAGCCAACACATCAGGAAGGACAACGCCGATGCGACACCTGCCTGCCAAGTTGACGGTTGCCATCGTTGGCGCGCTGACCTTGTTTGCAGGCCACGCAAATGCCCAGCAATGGCCCAATCGCGTGGTGAAGTTCGTGGTGCCGTTCGCGGCGGGCGGGACGACCGACATCCTCGGCCGCCTGATGGCGCAGCGGCTGTCGGAGGAATACGGCCAGCAGTTCGTCGTCGAAAACAAGGCCGGAGCCGGCGGCAATATCGGCGCGGACTCCGTGGCGAAAGCCGCCCCCGATGGCTACACCTTCGTCGTCGGCACGCCCGGGCCGCACGTCATCAACCAGTTCCTCTACAAGAACCAGCCTTTTGACGGCGCCAAGGACCTCGCGCCGGTCATGGTCATTGCACGGGTGCCCAATCTCATCTCGGTCCATCCTGACGTCAAAGCCAGGACCCTGAAGGAACTCATCGAGCTGGTGAAAGCGCAGCCGGGCAAACTCTCCTATGCCACAGCCGGAATCGGCGGCACCGGTCACGTGGCGATGGAATTGCTGAAGTCGATGACGGGGATCGACATCGTGCATGTCCCGTATCGCGGCAGTGCCCCGTCCCTGACGGATGTCGTCGCCGGACGGGTCGAAGTGTCGTCCGACAATTTGCCTCCGGTACAGCCATTCGTCGAAGCCGGCAAACTGCGCGCGCTGGCCGTGACCACGACCAAGCGGTGGCCGGAGCTGCCCGACGTGCCGACCGTGGCTGAGGCCGGCGTACCCGGTTACGAAGCTTCCGCGTGGTTCACGATCGCAGCACCTGCGAAAACGCCGCGCGAGATCATCGACAAGATGAATGCGAGCATGAACAAGTACATTTCCGAGCCGGAGATGATCGCGAAGATGCGCAAGCTCGGCGCCGAACCGTTCGGCGGATCTGCGGATGACATGGCAAAGCTGATTGCCGATGAAACCGTGAAGTGGAAGAAGGTCATCGATTTCGCCGGCCTGAAGCCCGATCAATAACGAGCACAACAACGGACAGCACATGACACGGTTGACCCGGTCCGACCTCAGGGGCCGATCGCAAACGGTTCTCGGCCTGATCGATCCCGCCGAGCTTGGATCGACGCTGATGCACGAACACATCATTTGCGACATCACGCGGCCCGCGTTGGCGGCGACCGGCGTCGAGGGCGACGAGATCGACATCTGCAATTGCTGGCAGATCAACTACGGTCAGAAGACCTCGGCGCTCAAATACAAACTGAACCAGGTCGACATCGCGAAGACCGAGATCAAGGACATGGTCGAGGCCGGCGGCCGCACCGTCGTCGAACTGACCTGCGGCGGCCTCAAGCCGAAGCCGGCTGATCTTGCCGACATCTCGCGGGCGACCGGAGCCCATATCGTCATGGGATGCGGCCACTACGTCCATGAATTCCAGGACCAGAAGAATCATACGCGAACGGTCGACGATTTTGCGGCTGAGATGATTGCCCAGGTGCTGGAGGGCGCCTGGGGCACGGAGATCCGCGCCGGCATCATCGGCGAGATCGCTTGCCAGGCGCCATGGACGGAACTGGAGCGCCGCGTCATGCAGGGCGCGCTGATCGCCCAGCAGGAGACCGGCGCGGCCATCAACGTCCATCCGGGCCGTCACGAAGATCAGCCCCAGGAAGTCGCGGATTTTTTCAAAGCGCGCGGGGCGCCGATGGACCGCCTTGTCCTCAGCCATATCGACCGCACGATCTTCGACGAGGGGCGGCTGCTCAAACTGGCCGCCACCGGATGCGTCATCGAGTTCGACCTGTTCGGGATGGAATCATCCTATTATCCGCTCTCCGATATCGACATGCCCAACGACGCCGTCCGGCTGCGTTTGCTGCGCAAGCTGATCGCGCATGGGCATCTCGAGCAGATCGTCATCAGCCATGACATTTGCTACCGCACGCGGCTGACGCGCTATGGCGGCCACGGCTATCAGCACATTTTCAGAAACGTCATTCCGATGATGCGCCGGCGCGGCTACTCGCAGGCCGAGATCGACACGATCATGATCGGCACGCCAAGGCGGCTGCTGACGTTTGTCTAGCGGAATTGCCGCGATCAATTCACATGGCACACAATCGCTGGGGTCATTGCTGCAGCGCATGAGATGCGCAGCGCGCTTGTCGCTGCGACCGCGGTAATCTAAGCAAGACGCAGGCGCATCCGCATACAACAAACGCGCCGGATCGGGAGGAACCAGTGAAGACATTTCTCGTCACTGCGGCAGTCGCAGCCCTCATCGCCTGCAACACGGCGATCGCCGGCCCCCTACCCGAGGCAAAGCCCGAAGCGGTCGGCTTCTCGCAAGCGGGCCTCGCGCGGATGGACAATTTCTTTGCGCGCGAGATTGCCACCAAGCGCGTGCCCGGCGCCGTGGTCGCGATTGCGCGCGAAGGCAGGCTGGTTCACTTCAAGGCTTACGGCCAGCTCGATCCGGCCAAAGGCACGCCGATGCCGCTCGATGCGATCTTTGCGCTGGCCTCGATGACCAAGCCGATGGCGGCGGTCGCGGGCCTGACGCTGATGGAGCAAGGCCGCCTGCCGTTGCGGGCCAAGCTCTCGGACTACTATCCGGGATTCGCCGACATGAAGGTCGGCGTGCCGCAGCCGGACGGTTCGCTGAAGCTCGACGCGCAGGCGACGCCGATCTTCATCCACGATCTCTACCGCCACACCTCGGGCCTGATGTACGGCGGCCGGCCCGACAGTTCGAGCCCGGTGGCACGCGCCTATCCCGACGGCACGGCGCCCGCAATCGAAGGCGATACGCAAGCCATGATCGACCGGCTGACCAAGCTGCCGCTGGCGCATCAGCCCTCAACCGCGTTCGAATACGGCTTTTCCACCGACGTGCTCGGCGCTGTCGTCGAAAAGGTCAGCGAACAGCGGCTCGGCGAATATCTCGCACGCAATGTCTGGCAGCCGCTCGGCATGACGGATACGACCTTCGCGCCGTCGGACGCGCAGCGCCCGCGCCTGGCGCGGCCGTTTGCCAACGACCCGCTCACCGGCAAGCCGCAGGCGATCAAGCTGCTGGACACACCGACCAAGCATGATTGCGGCGGCGCCTGCGCCTTTGCCACCATCGGCGACTATGTGCGCTTCGGCCAGATGCTGCTCAACGGCGGCGAGTTCGACGGCCAGCGCATCCTCAGCCCCAAGATCGTGCATCACATGACCACCAACCATCTCGGACCGGAGATCAGGAACACCGTCGGCAATATCGAGCCGCACCGCGGCGGCTTCGGTTTCGGCCTCGGCGTCGCGGTGCGCGTCAGCGAGGGCCTGTCGGCGGTGCCCGGCAATCCCGGCGAGTTCTCCTGGAACGGCGCCTACGGCACGCAGTTCTTCTGCGATCCCAGGGAAAAGCTGGTCGTCGTCGTGGGAACGGCCGCGCCGGGCGAACTGCGCAAATATTATCGCGAACAGGTGCAGGACATCGTCTACGGCGCGATGACGCGCTGACCGCCCGACCAACAGCGGACATTGGGTCGCAGCCTTCGGCACGTCCATTCGGACGTGCCGCCTGCTGCAAAAATGCTAGGCTCGCGGCGACGTGCCAGCATTCCGAGGACGTATGAAACGACGCGATTTCCTGACGCTCGCCGGCATTACCTTGATCGCGGGGTCATCTTCCGGCAATGCGCAGCAGGCAGGAGCCGCCAGGAAGGTGGGCGTGCTTTTCCCCGGCAAGCTCGGTCCGGACCGCGAACGATTGATCAACGAGGGGCTGGCCAGCGAACTTGGCAGCCAGAAGGTCATTCTGCTGGCGCGGTCATCGGAGGGCGACGAAGCGCTACTCACGAAGTATGCAACCGAGTTGGCCGGTACAGCCGACGTGATTCTGGCCATCGCCTCGGCCAGCCTCGTCGCAGCGCGGCGGGCAGCGCCAACGCTGCCGATCGTCGCACTTGACCTGGAAGCAGACCCGATCGCCATCGGGGCGGCGCAAAGCCTGAACCGGCCGGGCGGCAATGTGACGGGAATCTTCCTCGATGCGCCGGAGATTGCCGGCAAATGGATCCAGATCATCAAGGAGATCGTGCCGCGCGCGCAGAAGGTGGCGCTGCTGTTCGATACGCATCTGGACCAGACGCAGCTCAAGTCCGCCGAGGCGATTGCCGGCAAGATCGGACTGGAGACGCTGCGGATCGGCATCGACCGGCCGGACGAATTCCGCAGCGCGTTCCAGCGCGCTGCCGATGAGAAGGTCGACGCCCTGGTGGTGCATTCATCACCGGTGTTCGTCGATCAGGCCGCGCCGATCGCCGAACTTGCCCGCGAATTCCGGCTTCCCTCGATCGGCCTGTTCCCGATCTATGCGAAGGCCGGCGGTCTCATCTCGTACGGGCCAAACAATTTCGAACTGTTCAAGCAGGCGGGCGGGATCGCAGGCAAGGTCCTTCGCGGCGCGAACCCTGCAGATTTTCCCATTCAACGCCCAATCTACCTGTCATTCCTGATCAACATGCAGACCGCCAAATTGCTGCAGATCAGTATTCCGCCTTCGCTGTCTGCACTGGCAGATGAGGTCATCGAATAAGGATATGCGGCGAACAGGACCTCGCCGCGATGGCGAATAACCCCGGGGACTAGCAACGACGCCGACTGGCGAAAACGGCCCCTTCACAGGGGCCATTATCTTGCGCCGTAAATCAGAGAAACAGTGCGTCTGCTAATTCGTGATCTTGTAGCCCGTCGCCTTCACGATCGGCTGCCAGAACGCGGTGTCGGTGGCGAGCGCCTTGGTGAGATCCTCCTGCGACGAGCCGACCGGGATCAGCGTGACGTTCTTGAATTTTTCCTGCACGTCGGGTTTGGCAATGATCTCGGCGACGGCGGCGCTGAGCTTTTTCGCGAACTCCGGCGGACTGCCTGCGGGCAGCCACATGCCGTACCAGCCATCAGCGACGATATCGACGCCCGCCTCCTTCAAGGTCGGGACATCCTGAAGGAACGGCGATCGCGTCGGGCCGCTCACCGCGACGATGCGGATCTTGTCGGCCCGGTGCTGCGTGATGGTGTCGGACAGCGTGGTGACGCAGATCGGCAGGTGGCCGCCGATCATATCGTTGATGATCGGTGCAGAGCCGCGATAGGCGACGCGGGTCATGGAAAGGCCAAGCACTTTCTCGAGTTGCCAGCCGGTGAAATGCGGAATGGTGCCGCTGGACGGCACGCCGTAGCTCGCCTTGGACGGATTCGCCTTGATCCACGCCACCAGTTGCTTGAAATCCTTCACCTCGATCGACGGGCTGGCCGCAACCACGAATTCGAAGCGCGCGAGCTGCGAGACCGGCACGAAATCCTTCGCGCTGTTGAAGCTCGGCTCGGTCTCCACCATCGGCAGCAGGTACATGGTCGGGCCCGTCGTCACCAGGATGGTGGTGCCGTCGGGGGCGGCGCCCTTCACCGAGCGGATGCCGATCAGCCCGTCGCCGCCGGTGCGGTTCTCGACGATCACGTTACGGTCAAGCATGGGGCCGAGATATTGCCCGATCAGCCGGCACAGCATGTCGCCGCTGCCGCCGGCCGCGAAGGGAAAGATGATCCGCGTCAGCGGGCCCGATTGCGCCCGTGCCGGGCCGGCGCCGGCCGCGGCAAGGCTTCCGGTGACGAGACTTCCAGCAATGAATTTTCGACGGTGCATGAACACCCCTCCCGGCAGCTTTGCCGGCATTACAACAGACCGGACCCTTGGGCGAAATAGCCATCTGGTCGAAGGGCCGTCCACCCCCTCCGGGCCGCTTGCGCGAGGGAGCCGCCTGCTGCAAAAGGTCGCTGATGAAACGCCCCGCGCTGAAGAATTTCCGACGCATCGTCGTCAAGGTCGGCTCGTCGCTGCTGGTCGACGCGGCCAAGGGCGAGGTGCGCGCGGCGTGGCTGAAGGCGCTGGTTGCCGATATCGCCAAGCTGCACGGCGAGGGCCGCGACGTGCTGGTGGTCTCCTCCGGCTCGATAGCGCTCGGCCGCAGCCGGCTGAAATTGCCGCGCGGGGCACTCAAGCTCGAGGAGAGCCAGGGCGCGGCTGCAGTGGGCCAGATTGCGCTGGCGCGCATCTGGTCCGAGGTGCTGGGCGATCACGGCATCGGCGCTGGCCAAATTCTCGTGACCCTGCAGGACACCGAGGAGCGGCGGCGCTATCTCAATGCGCGCTCGACCATCGCAAAGCTGCTGGAGTGGCGCGCGGTGCCCGTGATCAACGAAAACGACACGGTTGCCACCAACGAAATCCGCTACGGCGACAACGACCGCCTCGCCGCGCGTGTTGCCACCATGACGAGCGCCGATCTCCTGATCCTGCTCTCCGACATCGACGGCCTCTACACCGCGCCGCCCGGCGCCAATCCCGACGCAAAGCTGATCCCGGTGGTGGAATCCGTCACATCCGAGATCGAGGCGATGGCGGGTGCGGCCGAATCCGAACTGTCGCGCGGCGGCATGTTCACCAAGATCGAGGCGGCGAAGATCGCGACCACGTCGGGCACGCACATGCTGATTGCGTCCGGCAAGATCGAACATCCCCTGCAGGCGATCGCCGATGGCGGCCGCTGCACATGGTTTTTGACGCCGGCAAATCCCGTTACTGCGCGAAAACGATGGATTGCAGGTTCGCTGGAGCCGAAGGGTACGCTGACCATCGATGCCGGCGCCGTCAGCGCGCTGCGCGCGGGAAAAAGCCTGCTGCCGGCCGGCGTGATCCGGGTCGACGGCGCGTTCGCGCGCGGCGATGCCGTGGTCGTGCGCGGCCCCGATACGCACGAAATCGGCCGGGGGCTGGTCGCCTACGACGCCGAGGATGCCGAGAAGATCAAGGGCCGCTCCTCGCGCGAGGCCGCTGATATCCTCGGCATCAGCGGGCGCGCCGAGATGATCCATCGCGATGATCTGGTGGTGGGCCCTGCCGGGACCGTTCCGGTCAAGTAGGCCATTGGCCGACCTCGCAAATTCCGGCTCTCGCCTGCCTGCCATGCTGGCTCCGCGCCTCGCCAGAACCCTGATTTCCGTGCTAGGAGAAGGCCTTAACTGAAGGCCAAGAGACCCCGAAAAGACCGCCATGACGACCGCCCTGAAAGCCATCGACGGCTCTGCCGACCTGCCCGCCCTGATGACCGAACTGGTCAAGGGTGCCCGCGCGGCTGCGCGGGTGCTGGCGCTGGCGCCGCCGGAGCAGAAGAACGCGGCGTTGCAGGCGATCGAGAAGGCAATCCGCGCCAACGCGCAAAAAATTCTCGCGGCCAATGCCGAGGACGTTGCCGAGGTGAAGGCCGGGGGTGCGACATCCGCGTTCCTCGACAGGTTGACGCTGACGCCGGCGCGTGTCGACGCGATGGCCGACGGCGTCGCGGTCGTGCGCGGCATTGCCGATCCCGTTGGCACCGTCACCGAAAGCTGGCAGCGGCCGAACGGCATGACGATCGAGCGCGTGCGCGTGCCGCTCGGCGTGATCGGCGTGATCTTCGAGAGCCGCCCAAATGTCGCGGCCGATGCCGGCGTGCTGTGCCTGAAATCAGGCAATGCCGTGATCCTGCGCGGCGGCTCCGACAGTTTCCGTTCCTGCCGCGCCATCCATGAATGCCTGGCGCAGGGTCTGCGCGAGGCGGGCCTGCCTGAAGCTGCGATCACGCTGGTACCGACGCGCGACCGAGCTGCCGTCGGCCTGATGCTGTCGGGCATGAACGGCGGCATCGACGTCATCGTGCCGCGCGGGGGCAAGAGCCTCGTCGCGCGCGTCGAGGCTGAAGCACGCGTTCCCGTGTTTGCGCATCTCGAAGGCATCAATCACGTTTATGTCGATGCGGCGGCCAACCCCGATATGGCCAGGACCATCGTGCTGAACGCAAAAATGCGGCGTACCGGTGTCTGCGGCGCGGCGGAGACCTTGCTGGTCGATCGCGCCGCGGCCGGCGCCAATCTGAAGCCGCTGGTGAGCATGCTGATCGATGCCGGCTGCGAGGTCCGCGGTGACGCCGCCGTGCAGCAGGCCGATCCGCGCGTCAAGCCTGCGGCGGACGAAGACTGGGACACCGAATATCTCGACGCCATCATCGCCGCGCGCGTCGTCGACGGCGTCGACGGGGCAATTGCGCATATCCAGACGCACGGCTCCCGCCACACCGACGCGATCGTGACCGAGGATGCGGCCGCGGCGGAAAAATTCCTCAACGAAGTCGACTCCGCGATCGTGCTGCACAACGCCTCGACGCAGTTCGCCGACGGCGGCGAGTTCGGCTTCGGCGCCGAGATCGGCATTGCCACCGGCAAATTCCACGCCCGCGGGCCGGTCGGCGCCGAGCAACTGACGAGCTTCAAATATCGCGTGCACGGCACCGGGCAGACGCGGCCGTGACCCTTTCGGGGCTCTCCAGTTGAAGCCAGTCACAACGGCGTCAATCCCTGGTCCGGCCATTCCGCTCCACACCCCTGGCATGCGCATTGGCCTGCTCGGCGGATCCTTCAATCCGCCGCACAGAGCGCACCGCGCCATCAGCCAGTTCGCGATCAAGCGGCTGAAGCTCGACCGCGTCTGGTGGCTGCTCAGTCCCGGCAATCCGCTCAAGGACACCGGCGCGTTGCGCGATCTGGCCGCGCGCACTGAAGCCGCCAAGGCCGTCGCCGACGATCCGCGCATCGATGTCAGCTGTCTCGAAGCTGTCATTGGCACGCGCTACACTGTCGATACGATCACGCATTTGCGCCGCCGCGTCAGTGGCGTGCGGCTTGTCTGGATCATGGGCGCCGACAACCTCGCGCAGTTCCATCGCTGGAAGGACTGGCGGCGCATCGCCGCCGAGGTGCCGATTGCCGTGATCGACCGCCCGCCGCAGAGTTTTCGTGCGCTCGCAGCACCCGCTGCACAGGCGCTGGCGCGCTACCGGTTGCCCGAGAATGAGGCGGCGAGCCTGCCGGATGCGCGCGCGCCTGCCTGGGTCTTCCTCACCGGGCTGAAACTCAATCTGTCCTCGACGGTACTTAGGAACCCGGACGGGAGCTGGCGGACAAATAAGCAACACTCGTGAGTGTCATGCTGTGGTTACTGGAATATTGAAACCGTTAACCCCACATGCGTAGTATGGTTGGCAGGCGGCCTTACGGATTCGGCCGTCAGCGATACAAGTGAAAGGAATGGTCCCTGGCCACACCTGTATTGTCAAAGTCGGTTTCACCCAAAGGTCCCAAAACCACTGGCGCTAAAACCGCGCGTAAAACATCGACCAAAGCTGCGGCCTTGAAGGCGCAAAGCGACGCCGACAAGACGCTGAATATGATCCTCTCCCGCCTCGACGATATGAAGGCGGAAGAAACGGTCACCATCGACCTTCGCGGCAAATCAGCATTTTCCGACTACATGGTCGTCGCCTCGGGCCGGGCCAACCGGCACGTCGGCGCCATCGCGGAAAATGTCACCAAGGCCCTGAAGGAAGCCGGCATCAAGAACATCCATGTCGAGGGCATGCCCAACTGCGACTGGGTGCTGATCGATTCCGGCGATGTGATCGTGCACGTATTCAGGCCGGAGGTGCGCGAATTCTACAACCTCGAGCGGTTGTGGTCGCAAGGACCTTCGGCGGCGAAAGCGGTCTAGCCGGTCGCAGCCGATGCGAATCGGCTGACGCGCGTGCTATCCACGCGCTGCGCGCCATCCGGTGCGCAGTCCAATCGTGGACGCGTTTTCACGGAAAACGCCATGCGCCTCATCGTCATCGCCGTCGGCCGGCTGAAGCAGGGTCCCGAACGGGAGCTTGCCGAACGCTATCGCGAGCGCTTCGGCGACATCGGCCGCAAGCTCGGCTTCCGCGGCCTCGACATTCATGAAATCGCCGAAAGCCGGGCGCGCGACGCTGCCACCCGCATGGCCGAGGAAGCCTCGGCGATTACTGCGCATTTCCCCGAGAAATACGGTCTTGTCGCGCTCGACGAGCGCGGCAAGAGCATCGACAGCGCGGCCTTTGCCCAGCATTTGGGCCGCCTGCGCGACGAGGCCAAAGATATCATTTTCGTCATCGGCGGCGCGGACGGACTTTCGCCCGAATTGCGGCGTAAGGCTCAACTTGTGATCGCGTTTGGGGCTGCGACCTGGCCGCACCAGATGGTCCGCGTGATGCTTCTGGAACAGATTTATCGGGCCGCGACGATTATCTCCGGCCATCCCTATCACCGCGCATGAGGCGCGAAACGGACGCGATGCAGTCAGCGCGGGACATTGAAAGCAAGGATTTCGGCCGCGGCGATCGCGCGGCCATCGCCATGGCCGCTTCGCTGCTGATGCTGTCCACCGCGCTGACCGTGATGCCTGCAACTGCACAGTCGCCGGCGACACCGGCCGCGTCGTCGGATGCGATCAAGCAGCGCGAACAGGAACTCGAGGCCGCGCGTAACGAGCAGAAGCGCGCCTCCGAGCTGCAGCAGAAATTGCAGGCCGATATCGCCGCGATCGGCCAGGACCGCAGCAAGCTCAACCAGCAGCTCATCGACATCGCCACGCAAGTGCGCACGGTGGAAACCCGCATCAGCGAAGCGGAAGGCCGGCTGCGCCCGCTCGACGGACGCGAAGCGCAGATCCGCGCCTCGCTGGATTCGCGCCGCGCCGAAGTGGTCGAGGTGCTGGCAGCGCTGCAGCGCGCCGGGCGCCGCACGCCGCCTGCGCTGCTCGTGCGTCCGGAGGATGCGCTGCAATCGCTGCGCACGGCGATGCTGCTTGGCGCGGTGGTGCCGGAATTGCGCGGACGCGCGGAACGGCTCGCC
>JADMIO010941439.1_pt1 | contig 19311 bp, 11 predicted proteins | sample 8958161 | NCBI WGS metagenome assembly JADMIO01 (sample SAMN16585339, study PRJNA669376) | soil metagenome | isolation source: Crop rotation soil | place: USA: Cullars Rotation, Alabama | collected 2011
GTGTTGAAGAGAGTCCCGCCGGGCTCGGAAGTAGCTGAAACGATTACCGCGCGCATCAACGAAGCAAAGACACTCGCGGCGAGTAAGTAAACCAGAGAGAACATGTCGAGAGAGAATATTCTTTTCGCAATTATCGGACTGCTTTTGGGCTTCATCGTAGGCTTCATGTTTGCCAGCTCGATGGCCCAGAAGAATGCGATGCAACCGGCTGCCGCGGGCGCGCTTCCGGCCGATCATCCACCGGTCGCCGGAGCTGGCGGCCAGAACGCGCCGAACCCGCAGGCGATGCAGGCGCAGGTCCAGGCCACGATCGAAAAGGCGCGCAGCGAGCCGCAAAACTTCGACGCGCAGATTCAGGCCGCCGATCTCTATTACCAGATTCAGCGTTACGATCAGGCGCTCGAATACCTGTTGAAAGCGAACACCCTTAAACCGACTGACTATAAGACCGTCGTGTTGCTCGGCATGGTGAACCTCGATGCGCAACACTACGATCAGGCTGAGAAGTGGTATCGAGCGGCGCTGAAGATGAAGACAGACGACGTGATGGTCCTCGCCGGCCTCGCCGCCACCACGCTGCAAAAAGGCGATGCAAAAGCCGCGGAGGACGCAATCGCACAGTTAGAAAAAGTCGATCCGACTAGCGAGGATCTTCCCCAATTCCGGGACAAACTCGCCAGCCTCAAAGCAGGAAAGTAGCCACAAAAAGGCACAAAAGGCGCGAAAAGAAAGTTCAGAGCCTTCAGCCTTCAAGCTGCGGCAGCGACCAGTAAGCTAAAGCTTTGAGTTCTGAATTTTCTTTTGCGCTTTTTGTGCCTTTTTGTGGCTAAATCTTTCTTGTGCCCTTTGGCTAAGGAGCGATGGACATGCGGACGACGTTCACCAGAAGTATGCGATCGATCTTCCCGTCCTTGCCGGTCACGACCACCTGACCATTCTCAACCGTCACACGCCTAACCGTACTCATCGATCGATTGATAAGCGTGCCGTCATTGGTTTCGATCACGAGCCGTGGTCCAATCTCCGGCTCGGGTTCAGGTTTAGGCTTTGGCTCCTCTACTGTGGCAACCGGCGGTGGCGTCTCTCGAACGCGCGGCGCAGGACGGCGTCCGACAGGTCTGCGTCCGCGCGTATTGCGTACGGGCGCAGGTTTTTCTGTTACGACTTCGCCCGACTTCTCAGGCGTCGCAGCAGGTGTCTCAACAGGCTTCGCTTCCGGTGTTGGCTCGGGTGTCGGTGTTGCGGCTACTTCAGTGACTGGCGGCTCAGGCTCTTCAATCCTCGCTCCGACGGATGACACACGCTTCGTCTTGCGTCCACCCGGAGTCGTTGTTTCTGTGACTGGTGTTTCCGCTTCTGCGATCTCAGGCCCGCCGACGATCGGCTCAAACGATCCACCGAAGGACAGCCGGTAAGTTCCCTCGTCATCATTCGGGCTGCGCGCTTCGATGCGCAGGATCAGTTCCTCGCGCTTGCGCAGGTAGATTCCCTTCGTGACGGGAGCAGTGCTCTCAGCGTAGAGCGTGAGTTTGAGCAACGGTCGTAACGTAGTCGCAGTAAACACGTCGATGTCGCCGTTGAGATTCGTGCTGTTGACGGTTATCAAGAGGTCACCGGGCGTGCCGACCAACGCGTAGTAATGATCCGTCAATCGTGCATCACCGAGATCGCGCGCGGCGATGCGGCCCGTAACGTTGTTGCGGCGCACGGGTGACGGTGAGTTCGGATCGATCGACTGCGCAGAAACGCACGCGACTGCTACGAGTAAGATGGCGACGGCGAATAACTTTGCCATAATTCGCCGCAAAGCATATCAGATCTGCGTTATCCTAGTCCTATGAAGTTAACTCGGGCCTTGTTGTTTGTTTTGCTCTCTTCCCTTCCCGCTCTTGCCCAATCGTGGACAGCAAAACTCGATAAAGACATCAGCTTCTATCAACCAACTGAAATGGGTGTGCTCATCGCCGGCACTGAAAAATCGCTCTACGCGATCGACGCCTCAACCGGCGACACGCTCTGGCGTCGCAAAGACACTTCGCTCGACGAAACCGACGTCGCAGCAATTCCCGGCACCGATCTGTTGTTGCTGAGTTTTGAGAAAGGCGACAAGGCGCGTATCGAAGCGGTCGACATTTTGACTGGGGACTCGATCTGGCGCAGCGAAAAGATCAAGGGCGCCGTAATGCACACGTCGGTCGATCCGGCAAACAATCTGCTCGCCGTCGTGCTTGCGAAAGACGCGAAGAGCAAGGCGCGCGATGGTTTCAAGCGCCGCCCGTTGCTGCACGTTCTCGATCTGGCGACTGGCGACGAGCTTTGGAAGTACGAGGTCAGCGAAGTCGAGTTGATGCCGGCGCGCTGGCCGGAAGACTCCGGCAAGGAAGTCAACTACACGCTCGATAACTATTACCCGCCCGCGTTCATCGACGGGCGGCTGTATGTCTTTTACGAAGGCGTTACTTCGTTCGATGCGCGCAGCGGCAAAGAGCGTCTGCGCGAAAAATATCGCGTCAACGAAGACGGGCTCGCGCTCACCGAAGCCGAGCCGATCTTCACTGAGGGAGCAATCTATGTTTCTGGTCACGGGCGCGTGCGAGCAATTTCCCGGCAGAGTGGCGATACCGAGTGGGAAGCAAAAGATCTGGGCCTCACGCCGGAGATGGTCCTCGTTGGAGACGTTCTTTACGTGCGCACTGGGGGACAATTCACGCGCTTGAAAGATGGTGAGACCGATGAGCGCGGCTCATATGGCGTGAGCGCGATCGATGTTCGCAGCGGCAAAGTCCTCTGGCGTTACAAGGGCGCTGACAAGGGCATCACAAACCTCGTCATGCCAGATCGAGATACGATCGCCATTGCGGATCGTGACGATCTGATTTTTATTGATGCTGTTAACGGCAAGCGAAGGGCGAAGGTGTCGCACAAGATCGAGCGCGCTTCGTTTGGAACGTTGAATGAAAACGGGAATATCGTGATTGGCGGCCAGTCAGAGATCGCGGCGTTTGATCCGGTCAACGGGCGGCAACTCTGGCGTGCGCGACACACACCGCCCGGACGCGGGATCCTGCGCACGGTGGCGGCAATTGCGGCGCGCGCAGCTTCGCTTTATTTCCGTTTTGGTGGACCGGCGATGACGGCGTTCAGGTGGTATGGGTTGCTTTCGCGCTCGTCGTTTTCAAACTTGCAGGCGCTCGCAACGGCGTCCAATCGTCGGCAGCGTCCGTCCGGGTTCAAGCGGTTTGGGATCGCACGGCGTGTGCAGGATCGGATCGATCCTTCGCGACAGCTCGATCGGTTGTCGCGGTTCCTCTGGCATCGTGAGCGGCTCGCGACGTTGCAGGGACAGTGGATGTATTTCTACACAGATCTCGATCGCGGTGGGAATGGATTGGCTGGCGTAAATATCAATAACGGCAGAACGGATCGCGAGGTGAGGTTATCGGATCTCGATGAACGGTTTGTGACTGACGAGGTGCTCGGCGCAATGTTCACCGCCTCAGGCAATCGTTTATTGAGCCACGGATTGCACTGATTTAAATCCGGATTTTCATCCGCGTTCATCCGCGTTCCTTAGTCTTAGTGCATTGCCTATAACCGAAACTGAGCTGAAGCTCATCGCTGCGGCCGCGATCATCGGGCTAAGCAGAATACCGAAGAACGGATAAAGCACACCCGCTGCGATCGGGACGCCGAGCGTGTTGTAGATGAACGCGAAGAAGAGGTTCTGTTTGATGTTGCTCATCGTTGCCCGGCTCAACGATCGCGCGCGCACGATGCCACGAAGATCGCCCTTCACGAGCGTCACGTCTGCGCTCTTCATCGCGACGTCAGTTCCAGTGCCCATCGCGATGCCGACGTGAGCTTGCGCGAGTGCGGGCGCGTCGTTGATACCGTCGCCGGCCATTGCCACGATGCGTCCTGCGTTCTGGAATTTTTTCACCACGTCGACTTTCTGATCCGGCAAGACTTCCGCTTCAACTTCATCAATCCCGAGTTTGCGCGCTACGGATTCGGCAGTCGTCCGGCTGTCGCCCGTGAGCATCACGAGACGAATGCCTTCGGCGTGTAGTTGTTTGACGGCATCGGGCGTTGTCGACTTTATCGGGTCCGCAACACCGATCAGTCCCGCTGGTTTTCCATCGATAACAACAAACATGATCGTCTGGGCGTTTGCGCGAAGTTCCTCTGCGCGCGCATCGAGTTTCGGATCGTCGAGCAAAGATCGATTGCCGACGGCCACTTGATGTCCATCGACTTCGCCGACCACGCCTTTGCCTGTTATTGATTGAAAACTAGTCGCGTCTTTGATTTTGATCCCACGTTCATTCGCGCCCGCGACAATCGCGGCCGCCAGCGGGTGTTCGCTGCTTCGCTCCAAACTTCCGGCCAGAGCAAGCATTGTTTGTTCATCAAACCCTTGGACCACGACAACGCTCTCGAGTCGCGGCTTTCCTTCAGTCAACGTTCCAGTCTTGTCGACGACGAGCGTGTCAACCTTGCGCATCACCTCGATCGCTTCGGCATTCCTGAAGAGCACGCCGTTCTGCGCCGCCTTCCCGGTCGCGACCATGATCGACATCGGCGTGGCGAGCCCGAGCGCGCAGGGACACGCGATGATCAAAACAGCTACTGCATTGACTAAGCCGTGCGCCATCTGCGGCTCCGGCCCCCAAATGCTCCAAACGATGAAAGTGACAACTGCGATCAAGACGACTGCGGGCACGAAGTAGCTCGACACAACATCCGCGAGCTTTTGTATCGGCGCGCGGCTGCGTTGTGCTTCCGCCACCATCTGCACGATCTGCGCCAGCAGTGTTTCGGAACCGACACGCTCCGCGCGCATTACAAACGAGCCCGTGCCGTTCACAGTCGCGCCCACGACACGAGCGCCTGAACTTTTCTCCACGGGAATCGGTTCACCCGTGATCATCGACTCATCAACACTACTCGCTCCCTCAACCACAACGCCGTCAACAGGCACTCTCTCGCCCGGACGCACACGCAGTAGATCGCCGGGATGCACATGATCCAGCGGCACGTCTTCCTCATGTCCGTGAGCGATGCGTCGCGCCGTCTTCGGAGCGAGTCCGAGCAGCTCTCGAATCGCATTACCCGTTTGACTACGCGCGCGAAGCTCGAGCACCTGGCCCAACAGCACGAGCGCAACGATCACTGCCGCGGCTTCAAAGTAAACCGGAACATTCCCGTGCTCGTCGCGGAACGATCCCGGAAATACTCCCGGCGCGACTACTGCAATCACACTGAACACATAACCAACACCGACGCCGAGCCCGATCAGCGTGAACATGTTGAGACTGCGATTCACGATCGACTGCCACGCGCGTACAAAGAACGGCCAGCCACACCACAGCACCACCGGCGATGCAAGCACGAGTTGCACCCATTGCAGCGTGCGCATCGACACGAGTTGTTGCAATGGCTGGCCGGGATAGAGATCGCTCATGCCGAGCAGAAACACGGGTATCGCTGCGAGGACGGCGATCCAGAGCCGGCGCGTCATGTCTTTCAGCTCGTGGTTCTCTTCCTGTTCGAGTGAGACGGTGAGCGGCTCGAGCGCCATGCCGCAGATCGGACAACTGCCTGGACCATCACGAATAATCTCGGGATGCATCGGGCAGGTGTATTTCTGATCTGGTTTTTGTTTGGCGGGCGGTTGTCGAGTGATGCCAATCGGTTGTGCCGCCTGCTTGTTAAGGAATGCTTCCGGGTCCGCGCGGAATTTGTGGACGCAATGCGTGCTACAAAAGTAGTAAGTTTTTCCCTGGTGCTCGACGGATCCGGCAGCGTGCGCCGGATCGACAGTCATGCCACAGACGGGATCGATTTGTGCGACAGTCGTTACCATGATTTACAAGATTAGACAGGATTATCATGTCAATCCTGTCTAAAAAATCTTACTTCCGCAACCGGGCGCTCAACTGCGAGCGCACCGGCATAACCTTCTCCAACATCGACATTACTCATCCACCATCGCTCCACATTATCCTCCTCCGCCCTCAACAACGCGGCTTGCACGCCCGGCGCAAGCGTTACATCGAACGCGTCCAGCGCCTGTGACAGTCCTTTTCCGATCGCTTTGATGTACGCCTCCTTGCGCGTCCAGCATCTGAAGAAAGCCGCAACTTGTTCCTGTTGCGGCAAGGCGTTGAACACCTCGACTTCCGCGCGTGAAAAGAAGCGTCGCGCGATTTCTTCACTCGCAAAATCCGCGCGTATGTGTTCGACGTCAACTCCAATCTCCACATTAAGCGTGACCGCAAGCAGCGCGACTTCATGCGAGTGCGACAGATTGAACCGCAGCCCGTGCTCACTCGCGAGCGCGGGCTTACCATATGCGCCGTATGAGAACCGCAACGCCTCAGGTTGCATTTCGAGATAACGCCCAAGGACCGTGCGAAGAAAACCGCGTGCAACGATGAAGTGCTGTCGATGCTTCTCGAAATGAAAGCGAGACGCGCGGTTGAGCTCGTCCGGTTCCAACAGGCGTCGAAAGCGTTCCAGACTTTGGAACGGTTGGTCCAGCGAGAATCGCCACACGTGGACCGCGCCCGTCTCCAACGACGGCGACGGTGGTGACTCGGTCCATACTGTAGTCTCTCTGGGTTCCAAAGCGATCCGGATACTAACAGAACCGAGCGCGGTAGCGCCGGGTCCACGTCATCCAACGGGCAAAATTTACCCGGCGCTACCGCGCTCGGTTCTGTGCTATCTTGTATCGTCCCCCGGAAAATCCCCCGATATCTTAGCGAAAGCATTTCAGCATAACACTGGCTTCAGGAGGGTCGTGAAATGTCGCGAACTATCTACCGATTGGTCCGCACCTCCGCGTGCGGTCTTTTTCTATTATGCGCAATGATTACGGCGCACGCTCAATTCCGCGCGGGCGTGCAGGGAACAATTTCCGACTCGAATGGCGCGCTTGTCCCAGAAGCGAAGGTCACTCTCAAAGATCTCGAAACCGGAAAGATCCAGGAAACCAACAGCAGCGGCGAAGGCTTTTATCGCATCACCGGTCTTGCCCCAGGAAAATATGAACTCACCGTCGAAGCAGCCGGTTACAAAAAATCAGTTGCTGAAAACGTCACTGTCAACGCTGAGAATGTGCAAGGCGTCGACGTCATCCTGGAGATCGGCGAGATTACAGCCGTGGTGACGATTGCCGACGAAGCCACGCAGCAACTCGAAACCGAGAACGCAAATATCAATAAGGCTGTTACGGCCGCCGAGGTCAAGCGACTTCCCCAAACGGGCCGTGATCCTTACGAGCTGGCGCGGCTCACGCCCGGAGTCTTCGGCGACGCGGGACGTAATCCGAACGGTGGCGCCAATGGTCTGCCAAACTCTCCCGGACCAGGCGGCTCAAACATCTCGATCTTCCAGGCTGAGAACCAGCCGCAAATCACCGCGAACGGCCAACGCCTCTCGGCAAACAATTTTCAGATCGACGGCGTGAGTGTCAACAGTCTCAGTCACGGCGGCGCTGCGGTCGTAACACCGAATCAGGAGTCGGTGAAAGAGATGCAGATCTCGTCGTCGACGTATTCCGCCGAAGACGGCAGAAACTCCGGCGCGCAGATCAAAGTCGTTTCACAGAACGGCACCAACGATTTTCACGGCAGCGCGTTCATTAAGTACAACAGTCCGAAGCTCAATGCCTTTAACAAGTATGCGAACGATTTCGGCCGGGGACGCACTGAAAGAGTCGAGCGCTTGTTCCGCCAGTTTGGCGGCAGCGTCGGTGGTCCGCTTTACTGGCCTCACTTCGGCGAAGGTGGCCCAACAATTTACAGCGGCGAGAATCGCGCGTTCTTTTTCTTCTCTTATGAAGGGCTGCGTGAAAGCACGAACACGCTCTCGACGGGTTACGTTGAGACGCCCCAGTTTCGGCAGGCAGTTCTCAGCTCCCGCCCCGGAAGCGTCACTTCCGCGATTCTCAGCAGCGCGGGTATCCAGCCACGCATTGTCGGGACGTTGACTCCGTCTTGCCTGGACGTGAACGCTAATATTAAGTGCCAGTCTGTAAGCGGTGGTCTCGACGTCGGATCGCTGAGTGGCGCGAGGGGGCAGTACGTATCTTTCCAGGATCTCAGCGGCGGCGGTCTCGATGGCATTCCCGATATTCAAAGAGTCATCATTTCTGAACCGAGAAACAACAAACCGAACCAGTACAACCTGCGGTTCGACTTCAATCCGAGTTCGAACGATCAGATCACTTTCAGCACTTACCTGACGAGGATCTTCTTCGTGAACGGAGACACGGGCTCGGGCGCACGGCCGCAAGCTGACATCACCACGACGCCGCACAACACTGCGTTCACGTTGCTCTACAACCGCACGATATCGCCGACTCTGCTGAACGAAGCGCGTTTCAACTTCACCAAGTTTGCTTTCAACGAGGTCGAGTCGTCTGCTGGAACGAACTTCGGAATCCCGCGCGTGGAGATTGAGAGTTTGTTTAGAGACGGCAGTCGTATTCGCTTTGGCGCGCCACAGTCGGAAACGACTCCGGGAATCTTTTCGGAAAAGACGCTCGAGTTTCGCGACATCGTGAGCAACGTGCGTGGCAACCACGGGTTAAAAATCGGTGTCGAATACCGTCCCGAGCTCAATGACGACAATCTCAACGGCGGCTCGCGTCCGTTGTACACGTTTGCCGGTCTTTTTAACTTCGCGAACGACACGCCCCTCTTCTACCAGATCAACGCCGATCCGGAGACCGGCGGCATCGCAAACGCACAGCGCCATTTCCGATCGAGCAGTTATGCCCTCTTCTTCCAGGACGACTGGAAAGTGAAGCCGAACCTGACGCTGAATCTGGGTCTGCGTTACGAGTACTTCGGCGTGCTCAAAGAGAAGAACGATCAGATCGCCAATTTCGTCTTTGGACCAAACGGTGGTTTGGCCGGCTCGAGAGTTGAGCCGACGAGTGATCTCTACGAGCCGGATCGAAACAACTTCGCGCCGCGATTCGGCTTTGCTTACAGCCCGAAACGTTACGGACTCGAAGACAAGCTCGTGATTCGTGGGGGTGCGGGCGTCAGTTACAACCGCATTCCCGAAATCGTCTTCTCAAACTCACGCGGCAATCCGCCGTTCTTCGCGCGCTTTGCAATCTGCTGTGGCACTGCACTGCCTACGCCCTCGACGCCGTCTGACTTCGGTACTCCTTTCGTGGGCGGCCAGATTCTTTACGCAGTCGGCACGAGCGCTTCGCCATTCAGTTACCCGGCGAATCCGGCGCTCGCAGTCGGCATCAATCCCGCAACCGGTACGCCGCCGAATCGCACGGTTGAGGTTTACGGCGCGCTATCAAACACGCCGGTGGCGTACGTCTACACGTATTCACTCGATCTTCAATACGCGTTGCCGTACAAGCTCACGGCGACTGTCGGATACCAGGGCAGCTCGAGTCACAAGTTGATTCGTCTCGTGAATCAACTCTTCGTTCAGCCGTCGATCCCACAAGACTATTTCGCGTTTGCGGTGTACATTCCGACGCCCGACGTGAATGCAAACTACAACGCGATGAACGCGCGTTTGACGCGTCGCTTCAGTCGCGGATTTCAGTTTGATATGGTTTATCGTTTCGCCAAGAGTATCGATACGTTGTCGAACGAAGGACCGGGAGCTGTAACTAATCAGACCTTTCCGCAGGACTTGAGTCAGGAGCGTGGACCATCAGATTTCGACGTCAGGCATAACTTCACCGCGTCGGGTCTTTGGGATATTCCGTTTTTACGCGATCGTCGGGACTTCATCGGGAAGGCGTTCGGCGGTTGGCAAATCGACGGCATCGTGCAAGCGCATACTGGTTTTCCGTGGACTCCGCATACGGGCCAATGTGTGCGCTCGGCTAATTCGAACAACTTCGTTTGTCCGTCGCGTCCGCCGCGATACTTTGGGGGCAATCTTACGGATACTAACAATGAAGCGTTCACTAGACCGGGCGGGAATTTCCCGGGCGGCGGCTTGCTCTACTTCGATCCGAACAATCCGAACGGGACGCTGTTGCCCGGCATCGGACGAAACTCGTTCCGTGGCCCAAGATACTTTGCAGTAGATCTTAGTCTTGCAAAGCGGACGGGATTGCCGTCGTTTCTCGGCGAAGGCGCGTTTCTTGAGTTCAAGGCAAACTTCTTCAACGCCTTCAACAACCTGAATCTCGCTAATTTCGGGTTCTTCGCGCCGACGGTCGACAGTCGTGACTTCGGACGCGCGCAGAACGCGCTTGCAGGACGTGTGGTAGAGTTACAGGCGCGCTTCAACTTCTAAAAACATTACTCCCGCAGCGGCGCAACGACGCAGCGCAGATCCTTCGTTGCGCCGTTGCGCCGCTGCGTGAGAAAAAACCATCTATGAATCTACGAACTCTCCGCTTGACGCTTCTGTTACTCGTCGTTTGCGGCTTATGTGTTTTCCCCGTCGCCCACACCCAGGGGCCACGCGACGTCGAACAACGAGTCAACGCCCTCCTCGCGCAGATGACCCTCGAAGAGAAGCTGGGCCAGCTACAACAACTCGACGGTGAAGGCCCCGGCAACTTTCGTCCTGAACACGTCGAGATGGTTCGCAAAGGTTTGCTCGGATCGACGCTGGGCGTTCGCGGCGCGCAACGCACGAACCAGTTGCAGCGTGTCGCCGTAAATGAGTCGAGATTAAAGATACCGGTGTTGTTTGGTTTCGATGTGATTCACGGCTATCGCACGATCTTTCCGATTCCACTCGCGGAGGCGAGCAGTTGGGATCCGGCGCTCGCCGAACGCTCAGCCGCGATTGCCGCGCAGGAAGCGAATAACGTCGGTTTGCGTTGGACCTTCGCGCCGATGGTCGACATCGCACGCGATCCGCGTTGGGGCCGCATCACGGAAGGCGCGGGGGAAGATCCTTTCCTCGGCGCAGCGTTCGCACGCGCGCGTGTACGCGGATTTCAGGGGAACGATTACGGCGCTCCCGACAAGATCCTCGCGTGCGCGAAACATTTTGTCGCTTATGGCGCTGCGGAAGGAGGTCGCGACTACAACACGACCGATCTTTCCGAGAACACGTTGCGCGAGATCTACTTGCCGCCGTTCAAGGCCGCTGTCGATGCGGGTGTCGGGACATTGATGAGCTCGTTTAATGCCATCAACGGTGTCCCTGCTTCGGCGAACGCTTTCACGCTCACCACCGTGTTGCGAGACGAGTGGAAGTTTGATGGGTTTGTCGTCAGCGATTACACCTCTGTACGCGAGCTGATCAATCATGGTATTGCCGGGACTGAAGAGGAAGCCGCGGCCGCTGCGCTGAACGCAGGCGTCGATATGGAGATGGTGAGTCGCAGCTATAACCAGTTTGGACCACAGCTTCTGAAGCAAAACAAACTCTCCAACGCAACGATCGACGAAGCCGTGCGACGTATTTTGCGGATCAAGTTTCGTCTCGGGCTGTTCGATCGTCCTTACACTGATGAAGCGCGCGAATCGACCGCGTTGCTGCGCCCGGAGAGTATTCGTCTCGCGCGTGAGATCGCGGGTCGCTCGATGGTCTTGCTGAAAAATGATCGCGAGACGTTGCCGTTGAATAAGAATGCCGGGTCGATTGCAGTCATTGGGCCGCTCGCGGACGATCGACGTGCGCCGCTTGGCTGGTGGGCCGGCGATGGAAAAGAAGAAAACACCGTGACGCCGCTCGCGGGCATCAAGGCCAAAGTGTCGGCGCAAACGAAGGTCGGCTACGCGAAAGGTTGTGACGTCACGGGCGATTCGACTGCTGGTTTTCAGGAGGCTGTCGATCTCGCGAAGGCGTCTGATGTCGCGATCGTGTTTGTCGGCGAGATTGCTGAGATGGTTGGTGAGGCCGCTTCGCGCGCCACGCTGGATCTTCCGGGCCGCCAGATGGAACTTGTGCAGGCTGTTCACGCCGCCGGAAAGCCGGTGATTGTCGTGCTCGTGAATGGGCGGCCGTTGTCTGTTGGTTGGATAGTGAATAACGCGCCGGCGATTCTTGAGTCGTGGATGGGTGGCAGTCAGTCAGGAAACGCGATTGCCGACATTTTGTTTGGCGACGTGAATCCGGGCGGTAAGTTGCCGGTGACTGTGCCGCGCACTGTGGGCCAGGTTCCGATTTACTACAACCACATGAACACTGGTCGACCACCTGAAGCTCAGAATCGTTATACGTCGAAATACTTCGACCTGCCCTGGACGCCGCTCTTCCCTTTTGGCTACGGCCTTAGCTACACCACGTTCAAGATCGGTAAACCACAACTCAGCGCGCCGAGTATTCCGGCGAATGGAAAACTGACAGTCAGTGTTGAAGTTGAGAACACCGGGCGGCGTGCCGGTGATGAAGTGGTGCAACTCTACATTCGTGATGTTGTAGCTTCCATGACAAGACCAGTCAAAGAGCTGAAGGGATTTCAGCGCGTGTCGTTACAGCCGGGTGAGAAGCGTCGCGTTGAGTTTGTGCTCGGGCCGGAGCATCTCGGTTTCTGGAATCGTGACATGCGTTATGTAGTCGAGCCGGGCGAATTTCAAGTAATGGTTGGCTCCAATTCCGTCGATGTCCTCGAAGCGAAGTTCAACGTCAATTAGGCCACAAAAAGGCACAAGAATTAGGCCACAAAGAAGCACACAAAGTTCAAAAACCATTTTTTGTGTCTTTTGTGCTTTTTCGTGGCTACTCCTTCTTTGTGGTGCTGTTGCGGCGCAGTCGTTTATTGACGATCTGCAGCAGCGCTCGTTTCGCTACTTCTGGGAACAAGCAGATTCACAAACGGGCCTCGTTCCCGATCGTGCGCGCATGGATGGCTCGCCACTCGACGCAACGCACCAGAATGTGGCGAGTATCGCAGCCACAGGTTTTGGTCTCACGTCGCTCTGCATCGCTGCCGATCGTGGCTGGATCTCAAAATCCGAAGCACTCGAACGCACACGCAACACATTACACTTCTTCGACACCCGCGCTTTTCAGCAGCGCGGCTGGTTTTATCATTGGCTGGACGCAAAGACTGGCGAGCGACGCTGGAACAGCGAAGTCTCTTCAATCGATACCGCGCTTCTGCTCGCAGGCGTCCTCACCGTCCGGCAATGCTTTCGCGAAGATCGAGACATCGTTCAAAGCGCAACTCGCATTTACAACCGCGTCGACTTTCGCTGGATGCTCAACGGCCACCCGCTGCTGCTATCACACGGCTGGAAACCCGAGTCAGGCTTTCTGCGCACGCGTTGGGACACCTACAGCGAAGACACGATTCTCTACGTGCTCGCAATCGGCTCGCCCACTTACCCGATTTCGCCCGCTTCCTGGTACGCCTTGTGGCGCGATCGTTATCGCTACGAAGGTCACAGTTATTTCACGACGATCGGCGTGCCATTGTTTATGCACCAGTACGCGCACGCCTGGATCGACTATCGCAATCGCCGCGAGTCTAAGGGCGATCGCATCGACTACTTCCAAAACTCCGTCGCGGCCACACTCGCGCATCGCGCTTTTTGCATCAACGTTTCACACGACTTCCCTGCCTTTGGTCCAGACATCTGGGGCATCACTGCATCTGACAGCGCTAAAGGCTACCTCGCCTGGGGTGGCCCACCACGCGACCCTGAAGTCGACGGCACTGTGGTCCCCTCCGCCGCGGGCGGCTCATTGATGTTCACCCCCGAACTCTCCACCCGCGCTCTGGAAACGATGCACTCCAGGTACGGCCCAAAAATCTACGGCAAGTACGGCTTCGTCGACGCCTTCAACCCCCAAACCGCCTGGACCGACACCGACGTCATCGGCATCAACGCCGGCATCATCCTCCTGAGCGCCGAAAACATGCGCACCGGAAATATCTGGCGCTGGTTCATGGCTAACCGTGAGATCGCCACTGCCCTGAACCGAATAAACTTAGTACACAAAAAGGCACAAAAGTCACAAAACCAAACTTAAACCCCGAACTCTAAACTCGGGTTTTCATTTTGTGTTTGTGGGCCTTTTTGTGGCAAAAACTCTTTGAGGCGAAATGAAGCTACTGATCCTTGGTGGGACGCGATTCCTGGGGAGACATCTCGTGACTGCGGCACAGCTCCGCGGGCATGAGGTGACGCTTTTTAATCGTGGGAATTATGCAACCGAAGTAGAGAGCATCAACGGGGATCGGCATACTGATCTTCACAAGCTTCAAGGGCGGCGTTGGGATGCGGTTGTGGATACGTCCGGGCATTTGCCACGCGCTGTAAAGGCGGCGGCGGGGGTTTTGGCTAATGAAGTTGAGCGTTATGTATTTATTTCCAGCCAGAACGCCTACAGAGACGTCAGCGTCCAGGGCATTGAAGAAACATACTCGCTTCGCTCACTCACAAGCGAACAGTTAGAACGCGCAAATTCGATCGATACTTCGGGCCAGCCTTCATACGGTGATCTCTACGGCGGCTTGAAAGCTCTTTGCGAGCAGGCCGCGGAAGAAATGATGCCCAACCGCGTGCTAATCATTCGTCCCGGACTCATAGTTGGCCCAGACGATTACACTGATCGTTTTACTTATTGGCCGGTGCGTGTCGCTCGTGGTGGCGAAGTGCTCGCTCCCGGCCGTCCCGATCGGTTTATCCAGTTCATCGACGTTCGCGATCTGGCGGAGTGGATCATCAGCATGATCGAACAAAAGGCCACGGGCGCGTACAACACTCACGGCTTACCGAACAGCTTAACCATGCAACAACTGCTCGACGAATGTAGGTCCGTCACCGGTAGCGATGCCCACTTCACATGGGTCAGCGAAGACTTCCTGCTTCAGGAAAACGTCGCCGCGTGGACTGAGTTGCCGCTCTGGCTGCCGGAAGAAGCCGCACCACACTTAAAAGGTTTCATGTTCATCAGTCCTGAAAAGGCCATTAAAGCCGGTCTAACCTTCCGCCCGCTGGCCGACACAATCAGAGACACCCTCGCATGGCAAAAAACAAAAGACCTAAAAGCGGGTCTGGACGGTGATAAAGAGCGCGCCTTGCTGTATAAATGGCATGCGCAGACTTAGCTAAGACAACTCCAATCATCAGGAGCGCACGCATGCACAAGAAGGCCTTCTGGACCGTAGCGCTTGCCATACTCGCGTTTTTCGTCGCCGTTTCCCTTCCCGGCGCCGAAACCGTTCACTCGCAAGCCGGACGCCCGCAAGTCACAACCGAACAACTCGATAAACGCAGGGCAATCGAGAACGAACTACAGTCAATCGCGATCGTCGAGCGCAAGCTCATGATTCCGATGCGCGACGGCGTGAAGATCGCCACCGACGTCTATCGACCTAAAGACACGTCGAAGAAGTACGCAACGATCTTCGTGCGCACGCCTTACAACTTCAACTACTGGGACATTCGCAACAGCGCGCCCCGCGATCTCTCCAACGAGCTCGAAGCCGTGAAGCGCGGCTACGCCTTTGTCGAGATGAACGAGCGCGGCCGCTTCTTCTCAGAAGGCAACTACGACATTCTTGGCCCACCGCTCACGGACGGCGTCGACGAGTTCAACTGGATCTCAAAGCAAGCGTGGTCTAACGGCAAAGTGGGAACGATCGGCTGCTCGTCCACCGCTGAATGGCAGCTCGCGGTCGCGGCCCAGGGTAATCCGGCTTACACGACATTTATCCCGCAGGGCTTCGGCGCAGGCGTCGGGCGTGTTGCCCCTTACTTTGAACAGGGAAACTGGTATCGCGGCGGTGCGGTCCAGATGTTGTTCATCGCATGGCTCTACGGCCAGCAGAACCAGGTGCGTCCGATGTTCGCGCCAAACACCACGCAGGAGGATTTGATCCGCGCGTCGAAGTCGTTCGATCTCGCGCCGCAACTGCCTAACGTTGATTGGGCCAAGGCGCTGAGCCATCTTCCCGCGCAGGACATTTTGGCGGCGGTCGACGCGCCACACGGCATCTTCGCGGATCGCATGCCGGTCGACACGGGCGGCGCGATGATTCAGCGCGAGCCGAACGATCCGGCGTGGTACAAAGGCGGGCTATGGCATGACAACATGCGCATCAACATTCCGGGTTTCTGGTTCATGTCGTGGTATGACGTGTCGATTGGTCCAAACCTCGCCGCGTTCAATCACGTGCGTAAAACTGCGTCTCCGGAAGTTGCGAATCAACAGTACGCCGTGATTGCGCCGACGCTCCATTGCGCTTACAAGCGCGCAACGGAAAACACGATGATCGGCGAGCGCAGCGTCGGTGACGCGCGTTTGAATTACGACGAGCTTACTTACGCGTGGTTCGATCACTTCCTCAAAGGCGAGAACAACGGCGTCCTCGAAAAGATGCCGCGCGTGCGTTACTTCACGATGGGCATCAACAAGTGGCAATCGTCAGACACGTGGCCGCCGGTGGGCGCGCAACCGATGAGCTTTTTCCTTTCGAGCGGCGGCAAAGCGAATACGATGAATGGCGACGGCGTTCTCGCGGAAGCAGCGCCTGCAAACGATAATCCCGACAAGTTTGAATACGACCCGATGAACCCGGTTCCGTCTTATGGCGGCAATGTTTGCTGTACTGGGAACGCGATCACCGCGGGCGCTTTCGATCAGCGTAAGAATGAGACGCGTCCGGATGTACTGGTTTACAGTACCGAGCCGTTAAAGGAAGGCATCGAAGTCAGTGGACCGATTGAGGTGACGCTCTACGTGTCGTCGGAAGCGAAAGATACAGATTTCACCGTGAAACTGATCGACGTTTATCCGGACGGTCGTGCTTACAACCTCGACGAAACGATCCAGCGTATGCGTTATCGTGACGGGTATGACAAACCGAAAGTGTGGATGGAATCCGGGAAGGTGTACAAGGTAGTTCTCAGTCCGATGGTCACGAGCAATTACTTCGAGGCCGGTCATGGCATTCGCATCGAAATCTCGAGCAGCAACTTCCCACGCTTCGATCGCAACCTGAACACTGGTGGAAACAATTACGACGAGACGAAGGGCGTAATCGCGCGTAACGCCGTGCACCATTCGCGACAGTATCCGTCGACGCTCAAGATCACCGTGGTCCGCAAATCAACTCTCAGTAGCCGCGGATGAACACGGATAAAATCCGGATCTAATCCGTGTTATCCGTGGTTACTAAGGCCAAAGAAAACTATGAAACCAAAAGAACTGACCATACGCGGGCTGATTCTCGGCGCGCTTATCACGACGATCTTCACAGCGGCCAACGTCTATCTCGGACTCAAGGTCGGCCTTACTTTCGCTTCCTCGATTCCGGCTGCAGTGATCTCGATGGCCATTCTGAGCATGGTGAAGAATTCCTCCATCCTCGAGAACAACATCGTCCAAACTGTCGCCTCCGCTGCCGGCACCCTCTCGGCCATCATCTTTGTGCTGCCGGGATTGGTGATCGTTGGTTGGTGGACGGGTTTTCCCTTCTGGCAATCGTTTCTCATCTGCGTCAGCGGCGGCGTGCTCGGCGTGCTGTTCACGATCCCACTCCGGCGCGCGCTAGTGACCAACTCGGATCTCCCATATCCGGAAGGCGTCGCGGCTGCGGAAGTCTTGAAAGTCGGATCAGGCACACGTGGCGAAACAAAAGATGAGACGGGCGAAGCTCGTGAAGGTCTTATCGCCGTGATCCTCGGCTCCGTTGCTTCGGCCGGGCTCGCTATTCTCACTGCAACGCGTATCGCCGCGGCGACGGTAGGGGGGTTCTTCCGTGTTGGAGCCGCTGCTTCTACCGGTTACGACATCGCGTTTTCGCTCGCACTCGTCGGCGCCGGACATCTGGTCGGACTATCAGTCGGCATGGCAATGCTCACCGGACTGATCATCGCGTGGGCCATCGCCGTCCCAATCCTGACATCAATGCAACCGCCGGCAGAAGGCGCCACACTTGCGGCGCACACGATAGCAATCTGGCGTACACAGGTGCGCTTCATCGGCGCGGGCGCTATCGCGATCGCGGCGATCTACACACTTGCCCGGCTCGCGAAGCCTGTCGTCGGCGGACTCGTCAGCACGCTCGCCAGCTCTCGTACGACTGAACGTGAGGACGATCGCGACCGCGATCTGCCACCCAGTTGGATCGTCATACTGACGATCGGATGTCTCCTGATCGCGGGTTACCTCGCGTTTACGTTCGCGCGCTCAACAGTGCTCGCCTCGAGTGCGTTAACTCTCACGCTCATCGCGATCCCGTTCGTATTGATTGGCGGTTTCCTGATCGCGGGAATCTGCGGTTACATGGCTGGACTGATCGGCGCATCGAACAGTCCAATCTCAGGCGTCGGCATTTTGTCGATCGTACTGTGCGCGTCTGTGCTCATTCTCGCAGTGGCGCCGACGTCAGTAACACAACCGGCCCTCGTCGCCTTTGCGCTCTTCATCACCGCGATCGTTTTTGCATGCGCGACGATCTCAAACGACAACTTGCAGGACCTGAAGACGGGCCAGCTTGTCGGCGCGTCGCCGATGCGCCAGCAGATCGCGCTGATCGTCGGCGTTGTTGCGGGTGCGTCTGTTATTCCATTTGTCCTTAACCTGCTCGCGAAAGCTTATGGATTTGCGGGCGCTGCAAATGTGGGCGTGGTTACAGCGAATCCATTGCCCGCGCCACAGGCGACTTTGATCTCGGCCCTCGCAAAAGGCGTGATCGGCGGTAGTCTGGAATGGAAGATGATCGGCATTGGCGCGGCAGTCGGTGTTGGTTTGATTCTGCTCGACACGGCGCTCGGAGCCGCGAAAAAACTTCGCATCCCACCGCTCGCAGTCGGTATCGGTATTTATCTGCCGATGTCTGCGACGTTCGCAGTCGTGGTCGGCGCGGTGTTGTCGGAGTGGTACAGCCGCCGCGCCCGCCGAACTCCGAATCCGGATCGCGCTGAACGACTCGGGACGCTCGTCGCATCGGGATTGATCGTCGGTGAGAGTCTTTGGGGTGTTGTCAATGCGGGCCTCATTGTCGGCACTTCGAACGATGCGCCAATCGGGCTCGTGCCTGAAACATTCGCACCTGCTCCATGGCTCGGCGTGCTGTGTTTCGTTGGCATCATCATCTTGCTCTACTCGTGGATGCTGAAACGGTCAAAAATGGCGCCCGGTGCATAAGGAACAAACCGTGCCTATCGAAGGCCTTAAAATACGTCGCGCCGAAGCGGACGACTATGAACAAGTCTGCGAGATGTTCGAGTCGGCAAAGGTGTATGAAGGGACGCTTCAGGTTCCGTATCCGTCGCGCGAGTACTGGCGAAAGCGAATCTCTGAAAACACTGACAGCGTTTACAGGCTCGTTGCGATCGTCGACGATCGGATTGTCGGCATGGTCGATCTCACTACTTTTCCAAATAGACCACGTCG
>JADMIO011298087.1_pt1 | contig 19310 bp, 12 predicted proteins | sample 8958161 | NCBI WGS metagenome assembly JADMIO01 (sample SAMN16585339, study PRJNA669376) | soil metagenome | isolation source: Crop rotation soil | place: USA: Cullars Rotation, Alabama | collected 2011
GCGACAACTTGTCCACGTGGAATTCTAAGCTTAGGATCCCAATGTGCTGGAAAGGATTGTCATGAATGGTCAAAGAGATCAGATTTGGTTCGGACCAACTGGAAGGCTGAGTATGTTCGTTCGAGCTGTGGCGATCGCTCGCAATCCGCGCTTCACCCTTACAATGACAGCGACGAACTATAAACGAGTCAAGGATAGGATCGTCGGTGGAGGTGCATTGTTAGTCGGTCCGTTCCGTGCGGGTTCTGGTGGATCGACCGTAGAATTTAACGATAGCAAACGGTCGATCACTTCTTCGGCAGAGAGCGGAACGTACATTGTAGCGGTTCAGAACCAAGTATATTAGAGGGCAAGACATCACGCGAGGCTTATGTCTTGTTTGGGAGTCAGTGGCCTACGCTGATGATGTTGCTTGTCCCAAGGCTATGAGAGTCGCAGGACAATCTCTAGCTCGCGGCCCGCGCCGGCTCCACCTTCGCTCGGCTGCGAGCTTCGCCAGCGCGTAGCCGATCTCCGTTTCGAGGCCTTTAGGACGCTCGCGCGCCGGTACGCGCTCGAGCAAGTGAGCGCCGCCCGCGCGTTGTCGCTCCCTAGGGCTGCGATAGTCTTAGGCCGCCAGCTGCGCCAACGCGCTGCTGGCGATTCTCGCGTCACGTCAGTGCCTCACGATCCCGCCCTCATCGCCTACGACCTGCTTCCCGATCATTTGCCCGGCAGTCGCGACGACGATCTTCGCTTCCACGCTATTCTCGCGGGCCTTCCGGACGGCGCAGAGGACGGTACTTCCCTCGGTCAAGACGTCGTCGAGCACAAGCATCCGCTCGTACGACCTCACGCGCGGGTCGACCAAAGGCGTTTCGTAGTACTTCTGTTCGAAGTGGTTCACCGTGTACCCTGGTCCGTGCGGAGGCGCCGCTTGCTGATGGGCGCGCTTTGAGCGACAGAAGGTCCTCCACCGGCACGTCAAGAAGTGGCGACAGTTCGTCGGCGAGGAGACGCGTGCGATGAATCTCGTTCTTCGTGGCCTTGTCCGGTGATAGCGTCGCGTGGTGCACGTCCGCTTCGCGGACCTCCCGTCTGCCCGCATGTCGTCAGATTCCTCGAAAAACCTTGAAGGCTTGTGCCAAGCCCCCTCAGTTCGCCCCCCTCCGTCAGGGGTTGCGCGTTCGGTCACGTACTCCTGTCGGTGAGTCGGGACACCTTACTGCTCCTCGCTCGCGCGCCGCTGATGCAATCAGCGAGATCGAGTAGGTCGCTTTCGGTCGAACTGCTCCCCAGTGTCCTGCGCCGCGACGCGTAGGCAGGCGCTCCTGGATCTCGGATCAGTTGTGACCACGATCCAGATCCAGGCCGTCTCGAACGGGCGGCCATGAAAGACGGTCGGCAAAGCAGGAAGGCGGCGCGCGCAGCGCTGCTGGAGCACTTGGACAAGATCAACGCCTTCGCGCGAGGGATCGCCGAGGACAACGCCGGATTCGACGACAAGTACAAGGTCGGCCTGCTGCGGTCGGATCAATCCGTGCTCACGGCGGCCCGGACATTCTCGAAAGAGGCGGGCGTTGGCGAGCAGCCTCTTCCAGAAGTACGGCCTCCGCGAGGCGACGCTCACCGAGCTGAACACGCTCATCGACACTTACGAGCGCGCGGTGCGCGAGTGGAAGTCGGCGCGTGACCGCAGACGCGGGCGCGTGCGGACATCGAGCGCGCTCGAAGAAGGCGCGGCGATCGTCCAACGGCTGGACCCGATCGTCCACGATCTGTTTGCGAACGATCCCGGCGTGCTGGCGATGTGGGAGCGGGATCGTCGCGTCGGGCGGGCCCGCGTATACCGTCGACGGATAACGGCGGATTCGACTGCGGTGGCGGAGCCACCGGCGTCGGCAGCGCCGGCGTCCGTTCCCGCACCACCTCCAGTCGTGACAACCGCGCCGGCGGCGGGGAAGCCGGACGCCGAGCGTGAGGTGGCGTGATGCGCGGGCATCACGACGTCCACGTCATCCCCGGCCGCGGCATGTGGTGGGTGATGCAAGGCAGGCGTCGGTTGTCGAAGCACGTCCTGCGGTCCAGCGCGGTGCGAGTCGCGCGCAGCATCGCTCGGCGCGACCCACGTGGAGCTCGTCGTCCACGGCCGCAACGGGCGGATCTGGTCGAAGGATAGCTACTTCTCTCTTGATTCACTCCTTGCGGTGATAGGATTCTCGGCCGACATGGCTCCAGTCGGGGATATACGCCGGCTTCGTCGGGCCCTGACGGCAGCGATTGTGGCGGGAATGGCCATACCGTCGCCGTCGTACGCCGCCGCGCAGGGGCCGGCGCGCGAGGCCACGCCCACCAGGTCGGCCATCGTCACGGCCATCACGTCACGTGTCAATGTCGACGGGGCGCTCGACGAGGAGATCTGGAGTCAGGCGCCGAAGATCGGCGACCTCACGCAGCGGCAACCGGTCGTGGGCGCGCCACCGACCGAGCGAACCGAGGTCACCCTGCTCCACGACGCCGACAATCTCTACGTCGGCGTCATGTGCTTCGACTCGGAGCCGCAGCGCATCCTCGCCGCCCGGATGGCACGAGATTCGAGTCTCGCATCCGACGACTACATTTCGATCGTGCTCGACACGTATCGAGACCGTCGCAATGGCTTCTACTTTTCGACGAACCCGGCCGGTGCGCTGGTTGACGGTCTGGTGTTCGCGAACGGCCAGACGAATCTGGAGTGGGAAGGGACCTGGACGGTCCACACGAGGCGCACGAGCCGGGGCTGGAGCGCGGAGTTCGAGATTCCGTTCAAGAGCCTGAGCTTCCCGGCCGACGGAACGGTGTGGGGCTTCAACATCACGCGCAACATCCAGCGGAAGCTCGAAGAGGATCGCTGGTCGGGCGCGCGTCTCGAGGTGCAGTTCTTCCAGGTCTCGGAAGCCGGCGAGATCACCAACCTCGGGGGCGCGACTCAAGGCGTCGGGCTCGAAGTCCGGCCGTTCGCCGGCGGACGATGGCTGCATCGGGCGGCGGACGGGGTGAACACCACCACGGGCAAGCCGGGCTTCGACATGTTCTACAACTTCACGCCCAGCCTGAAGCTGAACGCGACCGTCAACACCGACTTCGGCGAAACGGAAGTCGACACCCGCCAGATCAACCTGTCGCGTTTCTCGCTCTTCTTTCCGGAGAAGCGTACGTTCTTCCTCGAGAACGCCGGCGTCTTCAGTTTTTCGAACACGTCCGTGCAGGAACCGGGTTACCTCTCGCCGACCAACTCGCTTGTGATCCCGTTCTTCAGCCGCCGTATCGGGTTGCTGAACGGCGAGGAGGTGCCGATAGACATCGGCGCGAAGCTGACAGGCAAGGCGGGCCGCACCGATGTCGGCGTCCTCGGCGCCCGCACGGGTGACCTGCGGAACATCACCGCCAAGAATTTCTTCGTCGGACGCCTGAAACAGAATTTTCTCAGACAGTCCTACGTCGGCGTGATCGTGGCGAACGGAAATCCCTCCGGTATGCTGACGAGCAACACGTTCGGCGCCGATGTCCGACTGGCCACGTCGCGGTTCATGGGCAAACCGCGGAACGTGGTCTTCAATGCCTACGGCCTGAAGAGCGTGAACCATGGGACGGTCGGCCGGGACGGGTCCTACGGCGTGTCGCTCGAATATCCCAACGACCTCGTCGAGCTGGAGGTACGGTGGCGCGAAGTGCAGAAGAACTTCAGGCCGGCGCTCGGTTTCGTGTCGCGCAGCAACGTGGACGTGCTCAGAATCGGCGGCCGATACAATCCGCGGCCGAAGAATTTCCTCAACCTCCAGCAGATCTACAACGGGGTGTTTTACAACCGGGTCACGCGCCTCGACAAGGGACAGGTCGAGAGCCAGAACATCTTCTTCACCATCCCTGCGGACTGGCATTTCCAATCCGGCGACTCGCTGCACGCGTTTCTCGTGCCGGACATCAGATACGAGCGGTTGTTTGACCGGTTCGAGATTTCTCCCGGCGTCGTACTGCCCGTCGGCGAGTACAAGTTCACGCGCTGGATTACCTGGATCGCCACCGCCGGGAAGCGGCGCGTGCAAGGGAGCGCCAAATGGCAGTTCGGCACGTATTGGTCCGGGCACGCCGACGAGCTCGTCACCACGTTTACCTTCGACATGCCGCCGCACTTCACCCTCAGCCTGAACACCAACCAGACGTTTGCCCGGCTGCCGCAGGGCCATTTCGTCGCGCGCATCCTGACGTCGCAGGTCAACTACGCCGCGTCACCGTTTCTGAGCTTCTCGAATCTGATTCAGTTCGACAACCTGTCTCGCAACCTCGGGTGGCAGAGCCGCGTGCGGTGGATCTTGCGGCCGGGAAACGACGTCTTCCTCGTCTTCGGCCAAGGATGGGTCCAGGAAGATGACGGCGGCGGGGTTCGATTCCGTGCGCAGGACACGAAACTCTCAGCGAAATTTCAGTACGCCTTCCGCTTTTAGCCGTCCTTGGTAAGCAGGCTCCTCAGTTTTGACGCTCGACTGATGAGCTGTCATGTCATTGTCCACGGCGCTGAGGTGACTATGCGATGGAAATCCCTGCTTCTTGGGTTGGTGCTGTGTGTTTCGGCAGCGCCCGTTTCGGCAGCCAGCATCGACTACACAGACATCCTTGGAAACCAGTGGCGGGATCTGAACGACACGACGAACCTTTCCTGGAATCAAGTGGCGACGGTCTGCCCGGCCGATGGAATTACCCCCTGCGCAGGAACGGTCGGAAGCACCGATTTCACCGGCTGGATATGGGCCTCACGCGGGCAGGTGAGGACCGTAATCAAAGAAATTACGGGCTTGACGACCGAACTCGATGATGTCGCCAATCCTCCGCAAGCCATTGCTTATGTTCAAGCCAACTCGACATGGGCCCCCCTCGCGTTAGCGGCGTTCAACCCCACCGAGCAGATTGCAGGTTTCCGGCTTGTGCATGGCTGGACGTCTACCGACGTCGGGTTTGGAATCTTGTGGCTAATCTCTGACGCTCCGCCGGGTTTGGAAGATGTCGTGCGGACCAACATCGGCGACAAGAACATCGGAAGTCCAGATGTTGGTACGTGGCTCTATCGGCCGGAAGCGGTGCCGGTACCAGAGCCAACCACCATTACCCTGCTCACGCTTGGCGGACTCGCCGCGAGCGCGTCCCGGCGGTGGCGAAAACGGTAAACCGCAACGACGCATTGCGGCCGCCCTTCGCATCTCTCTCTCCCGGACGAGTTACGACACCTTGATCTTCTTCTTCTTGCCGTTCGCATCAATCACAGCTGCCTTGATGCGGGAGAATTCGTCTTCATTGACGCGCAGTGTCGAATAGTCGATGTCGCGGTAGTTGTTCTTCAGCTCGTTCATCAAATAACTGCGACGAGTCGGTGCGTTATCGTGGCTGCTCCAAAAAAAGTCAGTTGCGCCTACGCCGTTCGTCTTGGCCATCAACTTCCAGACAGCAGGTGCCTGGCGCGGGTCGTATCCAGCCGCCACCATGTATTCCAATCCAATGCGATCGGATTGGTTTTCGAGCGTCCGCTGATGCCCGTTGACGATGGCACCATTGACCATGGTGGCGATATCGGCCAGATTGTTCAGGCCGTAGGCGCTGGCGACGGCACCGGCGAGCGCAATTCCGAATCGTGTCTTCTTGTGAAATTGCTGCTGTCGCCATGTGTGTTCGTGGGTCGCGTGCGCAATCTCATGGCCGATAACAGCCGCCAACTGGGCCTCGTTCTCGAGCATCTCAATCATTCCTGAATTCACGACAACGATGCCGTTCGGCGTCGCGAATGCATTCGTCTGGCGGTCGAGCACCACATCGAATTGAAATGGAATGCGCCTCGGGTCGTCGGCCTTCAGGTCCCGCTGGTACGCAGGTAGCAGCCGCTTGCCCAGCTCGCGGACGTAACTCTGCACTTCCTCGGAGGGAAGGAGCTTGTACTTACCCACGCGGTCGATCTTCAACTCGCCGGGTTGAAATCCCTGCGAGCTCTTCACCGAAGCTTTGATGGATTTCCACATCTTGGCCTCGCCATCCTCGAGGTCGTTCGTGGAGAACTCAACGCGCTCAGCGAGGATCTTGCCGGTCTCACGATCGCGCTTTCCTTCGTAAGTCATCGCCATGCCGATGACGACCTGATCCAGCGACGCCAATGGCTCGAAGGCATCTTCTTCGGCGTCGACCGTTTTGCTCTTGTCGGCGAGCTGCTTCTCGCGCTTTGTCGGTTTGAACACCACAACGGTAGTTGGGGTGACACGAATGATTTGCCCATCCGCCCGGAATTCTCCCGCCCAGGAGCCGTCAAGCAGTTGAATGCCTTCCGGCGTGGCGGACACGAAGGCCGTCTGCTTGATCGATTTGAACTGTTCCAGGTCGACCTTGATGGCCTTGGCTTTGAGTTCCCCGGTCTGCTCGTTCAGTGAACCCTTGATCTCGAGTTCGACGCCGACTCGGATGTCTTGTAATTGAAAGGTGATCTCGGGACTCGCGTTGTTGAAGTCGAGCGCGAAGGCGTCGTCTCGCGTGATCTTGTAGTCCTCGATGTCGAAGTCCGTCGGGCTTCGGAATTCAGTGACATATCCGCGGATAGTGACGGTCTTCAATCGCGGTGCTTGTGCTGACCCCGTCAGGGAAGTAAGGAGTAGACAGGCGGTCAAGGCGAAGCCAAGTCGACGCATTTGATCGCTCCCTCGTGGTGCTATTCGAGCCAGTCAGATCAGCGGCCTAATAATCGGCGAAATAGGCCAGGCACCCGCTCCGCTGGGAGGTCAGTGGAGCGGGTGTCCCGAAGCAGGTGGACGGCTGCACCATGTGTGCCGCCGCGCTCTTTAGAAACGGATTCGCAGGCCTCCGCCAACGTGTGCAGCGCCCATCTTCAGTTCGGCCGCGCCTTCGGAAAGAGGCTCGCTTGCCAGCTTGGCGGTCCCTCGATTCACACGCAGTCCGCCGCCAACACCGAGGTGCTTTGAGAAGAAGAAGGAGACATCCGCGCCAACGTGATAGCCCCAGGCGGAGTCATCGACGGTTTCCTGTGTGAACCCGGTGATATCGACGTTGTTCGCGCCGAGCAGGTTGAACGTCTGGGTATAGCGGATATCGTTTACGAAATCCTGCTTGACTGAAAAGTACGTCGGGCCTCCGAAGACGCGAATGCGCCAGGCATCCAACGTCGGGAGTTGGTAAACGGCAGAAATATCGACAGCGTTGTCCTTGCGCTCCAGCATCGAGTGCGTGACGTCGCCATCGCTGCCAGGGCGATTGAAGAACACCGGGTGCGGAATGCTGATGCCCAGGCCAACGGTGTACTCGCAGTTGATGGCGGTCCATTGCACACCCAACCCAAGGCCGTGTCCGATGCCTGCGCCGCCACCAAACAAAACGCCGGTGGCCCGCGGGAAATCAGGGTAAACGGCAGCTATGGCTGCAGTCTCCTGAAACAAGCGGCCGCTGAACGTATACGTTTGCGCGTCCTGTGCGGGCGTCGCGGATATCACATTGAAATCAATCCATCCGCGATCAAACGTTTGTGCAGAAGCTGGCGTGGTTCCAGTTCCGAGAGTGACGAAAGACAATACGAGCGCAACTGCAAGGGGAAGTTTTCGCATGCCGCGATGGTGCGGCAGCTGAGCCGGTCGAACGTAGACCCGAATGGAGGGTGTTTTAGTTTTGACGTCACCATTCGTGCACCCACGGGAACAACCGCTGACGGCGGGCGCCGTCGATTACGGCGCGCCACTCTTGGGTGCGACCAGACTGCCGTCCGCTCCGACCATCGCGTCGGCGCGCCTCTGAATGGCATTCGCCTGCTTGATGATCGCGGTCGACTCCGCCTCGAGGCCACGGGCCATGGCACTCCACGCCTGCTGACGGAGGCGGGCGTACTCCTCGACGCGTTGACGGGTGCCCTCAATCGGCCCGCGTGCTTTCACGTTCGCCGCCGCGCGCAGTTGAGTCTCCCACTGGGCGACCACCTCCTCGCGAATCCTCGCGGCAAGGGCACGGTCGGATGTCTGCTGCAAACGAACGTTGTTGATGCCGTCCTGCAGCACTTCGTTGGAGAACTTGTCCAACCGGCTGATCTCCCGAAGCACATCGTTGAGCGCCTTGCCGCCGAAATCGACGGTTGCGGCCGTCTTGGGCTCCTCGCGCGGCGCCACGCGGCCGATGGCGGTGATGAACGCGCGCCCCGCCTGATTCGCCTCCTTGATCCTGGCGTCCCGTTGCTCCATCAGCGACAGGTCCTTCTTGCGGAACGCCTCGGCTTCGACCTGCCAGACGTCAGCCTTCGAGTCCATGTACTTGAGCAGCAGCCTGGCCTGCGCCTGCTGTTGAGCGGGCAGCGACAGCATGGCGCGAAACGCGTCACGCTGCGCGCGCCAGGGAGACAGCACCTTCGCTTCAATCAGGCCGGCGAAGTCCTCGTCACTCAGGCTGCCGTCGGCCACTTTCTGCCGCGCTTGCTCGTACGTGTCGCTTGTCGTCTTTTCGAGGCTGGCTAATGCGTTGATCGCCTTCAGCCAGTCGCCGGTCACAGGCAGTGCCGGGACGAGCGCAGCGATGCCGATGAGGCCGAAGGCTGCGACAAGCCCCGTTCGAATCGCGCGGGCATTTCTCGCCTCGCGGTTGACCATGCCGACTAAACCAAGGCTGACGATGAATCCTGTGACGAGTCCGCCAAGATGCGCGGCGATGTCGATGTCGGTGCTGGTCAACGAGTAAAACATGTTGACCATGACGAAGCCGATCGCGTTTTTGCCGAGCGCGGCGGTCACGTGCGAAGGCAACGGCGTGGCACCGAGCCACAACACACCGAGCAGTCCGCCGTACAAGCCGAAGATTGCGCCCGATGCGCCTACGCCGACCACTTGCGGGTGCCAGTAGACGCTGGCCAGACTGCCCCCGAGGCCGGCGAGCGTGTAGAGGACGAGAAAGGACATTCTCCCGAGCAGGCGCTCGAGCACCGCACCGATCGACAGGAGAGCGAACATGTTCATGGCCAAGTGGATGATCCCCGAATGGAGGAACATGGCCGTGCCCAGACGCCACCACTCGCCGTTCGTCACGCGCGGGCCATACGTCGCGCCCCAGCCGAGCAGCGCTTCGGCCGTGGGATTCATGAACGACACGCCCATGACGACCATGGCGATAAATACGATCACGTTGATGCCGAGAAGCGCCGGCGTCACGAGGGCGACGCTCGTGGGCAACGCCTGCGCCAGCGCTTCGCGCGTCTCGCGCGCTTCGGCCTGTCTCGGATCCTCGTATTCGGGCAACGCCAGCTGCAGATCCCGAACGGCGGGCGACGATGAAGTTGCTGCCGGGGCCGCATCGTCCGCGCCGGCGTGGACCGGTGCGGGCGAGGGTGGCGTGAGGGGCGCGCCGCAGTTGGAGCACGCCTGTTTCCAATGAAAGTTGCTCTGGCCGCAGCGCTCACAGTTCATGCGTGGCGCGGAGTGTAGATCTACGAAGGTTGAGGTAGCAACGTTAGGGGAGTCCGAGCGGGCGGTATCCCGCTCTCCACATGGTGGCCAGCTTCTCACGATCAAAGTCCCGCTGGCGGAGCAGGGCCACGTTCGTAGCCCACGGGACGATGATTTGGGCGTTGCCGCCGAGACGACTGCGCGAGTCATGGAATCGCACCGCGTTCGCGACGGACATCAAGGCACGCACCGGCTGCCGTAATTGATAGAGCTGATAACCCACTTCATCCATGTTCCATCCCAGGTGCAACGCTGTGCTCCCGGGCAGGGCGAAAAACCGATAAGGCTTCTTCCGCTCGGGCTTGATCGAGCCCTCCGCGATCTCGGGAAACCGCACGAGAAGCTGCCCGGGCAGGAGCGGCTCGAGCTTCACGGGCCGGTGGAAATCGATGCCTCGAAGGTAGTCACCGTGGACACGGTCGAACGGGTCGAGGTGGAGTTCGTCGCGAAAGTAGTCGACCGTCGTGGACAGCCACTGGTCCACAAGCGTTCCACCCCCGATTCGCAGTTTCTGACGAAGTTGCTCGACATCGGTCACGCTGGCCACAATCCCTCGCTCAGTGAGACTCCTGGTTTGCTTTGTCTGGAGGGCCCGCTTGCCTTGGACGAGCGCGTCAGGGTCGTCGCTGCGATCGGGCTCTGTTCCGCTGGACTCGGCGTTTTACCCATGCGGCGAAGCCACCGGCGGTGACGAGTACCAACGACGATGGTTCAGGGACGGGTTGAACGGCGTATTGGGTGAGATTGGTCCCGCCGGTTGAGATGTCGCCCACCAGCAATGCCCCTAACCCAGAGGGATCGGTCGTCGCAACGGGTAGGCCGTTCGCGTCAAGTATCGAGAATTGAAAACCCTCGGGCTGCGGATCGCCGCTGGCCGTTGTCACCACATTCACGCGAAATGCGAGCTGAGTGCCCGCCTGGAAATGTTGAGTGAAATCTGCAAAGAAGCTGGCGTCGTTGAGAGCCACAGAGCTGCCCAAAGACCCACTTGCCCCGCCGACGAGCACCGGAGCACCAATTGGTGCTCCTCCACCGAAATTGAACAGGTCCATGACGATCGACGTGTTGGCGCCACCGTCGCCATCGATGAGCAATGCATCGAACGACAGGCCGCTCATGCCGACGAGCGGCGATGTATTGAAAACGACCGTTACCGGTGCCGCTCCCGCACGGAGAGGTAACAGCACGAACAGCGCAAGAAGCAGGGAATTAACTAGTAGCGTTTTCATCGCGACACCTGACTGACGTGGACTTCTATCACAGGTTCATCGCAGGCTTGTGCCCCTGGTGACCTAGAACACAGGACCTGGTCGCTTTTGACGTGGACGAGGCTTGCACGGACGCGAGAACTACACATTTCTGCACGGCAATTCATTGCCTTTCGCGACAACAAGGTGTTAGATCCACGCGACATGCGACTCATTCCTCTTGCATTGCTCGTTACGACGGCGCTGCTGCAGACCGCGTGTGACAGTCCCGCGACACCGTTATCAGCTACGTCGGATCTGACTAATGGCCCGGCGGCCGCAGTGCCGGCAGATCGGCTGTGGCTTCCGCGAGAGGCTGAAGGAGGAAGCGGTGGTGGTCCCGTGCTGATATGCGCGCCGAATGTAACGGAGAAGGTCTCGATCAAGCGAGGGGCGTTCCGACTGAATCGAGCCACTGGTCGTTTCGTTCAAACGGTGACCGTCACCAACGTGAGTTCAACCGACATCTTCGGCGACCTCGTGACCCACAAAGACCCGATCCATCTGGCGCTGAGTGGGCTCCCGACGAGCATCGGACTCTTCAACGCAGCGGGGACCACGCTTTGCTACGTCGTCGGCAGTCGTTACGTTGCAGTCGATGTCGGTGCCGATGAACGCCTGACCGCAGGGGAGACAGTGAACTTTGACCTGGAATTCGTCAACCCCCTCAATCTCCCGATTACGTATACGCCAGTATTGATTGCGGGGGGCGCAGCCCCGTAGCTCGATAGTTCGTTAACCTCACTGGCGTCGCAGCGATTCCGCCTTGCGTGCCACGAGCGCGAACTGGGCACGACGCGAACGGTCGATGAGACTGCTCAGACTCCGTGGGTCCGAGGCCCGGATTTCGGCGAGCACAAGCTCCGCCTCGAGCTCGAATGCAACGAGGTTGCGACTGCGCATCCGTGTGGCAACGTTCCGCACTTTCTCCGCGGCGCTTGATCGGTTGCCCGCGGCCGCAAGCGTGCGTGCGTCTTGAAGCTCCAACATGACTGTTGTTGCTGCGCTATAGCTTTCGCTGTTGCGGTTGGGCAATGCCGCGGAAGTGGCCGGCGCTCGAATCACATCGCCCCGCGCCGCCGATAGACGAGCGCGCGCCAGTGCCAGGCGAGCTCGCTGCTCGGCCGACGCTTGAGAGACACGCGAGTCGAGATCCATCAGCATCGTTGACGCCGCAGTCAGATCGGCGCTCTCGATGAGGACATTCAGGAGTGTCGTCTGCGCCGTCAGGAGGCGCGCCGCATCCGCCGCATCACGACAGACCTGCACGGCTCGCTCGGCCATTTGTCGCGCCAGCGGCAGCTGGTCCCGACGAAGCGCCACCATCGAGAGCCCGTTGAAGGCAACAGACAGCTGTGCCGGCGCGTTCAACCGTTCGAATATCGTTCGACCCTCCTGGTACATCTTCTGAGCACCGTCGAGGTCGCCGAGATCGCCAGCAGTCTCCGCCATGTTGAGCAGCGAAAAGGCGATCGACCGCTCGTCGCCGAGCCTGCGCTTGATGGAGAGCGCCTGCTGATCGAGTCGTTGCGATTGAGTGACGTTGCCCTGCTCGTAAAAGGCGGAGGCAAGGTTGCCCAGCGCACGTGCCTCGGCGGCCTCGTCGCCCAGCTCCTGGCTGACGGCGACCGCTTCCTGATAGATCGACGCCGCCGCATCGAAGCGGCGAAGGTCGAAGTAGACGTTCGCCAGCTCGTTCAGCGCCTGGGACATCTGCCGCTTGTTACCGATGTCCCGACTGATGTCGACCGCAGTCTGCAGCGTCCGTTCGGCATTCTGCGGGTTGCCCCGCTCACGCGCGATTGCGCCCAGCTGAATCAACGCACGCGCCACGCCGCGACGGTCGCCAGCGTCCTGAAACAGCCCTCGTGCCGTTTCGTTCGTGTCGATCGCGGCGCGGACGTCTCCTTTCAGTTGCAGCGCACGCGCCAGAGCGATGGACGCGCGCGCGATCAACACCCTGGCCCCAATCGCTTCGGCCGCCGTGATGGATCGCCGAGCTGCGGACTCCTGACGTGCCGTATCGCCCAGCGCCTCAGCGACCGAGGCTTCCGCCAGAGACACGCGCGGGTCAGTACGCGTCTGCGGCACGGCACGGACGAGATCGTCCAGTGTCTTCAACGCGTCTTTGCCGAGCCCGGCAGAGATCTGGGCGTCGACGAGTTTCAGCGCATAGTCCGGCTGGTCTGGATACGTTTTGACGAGCGCGGAATACGAGGCGATCGCGCCGGTCCACTCACGCATGTATTCGCGATACAAGCCCTCGATCCACTGCTGCTCCTCAGGGCGAAGGGTCTTGGCGAGCGAGGTCGCAGCTGCGGCCTCTTTGGCAGCTTGCGAGTCATAACCAAGGATTGACCATGTCGTCGCCAGGCCGACGTGCGCGAGCGCAAAGTCGGGTTCCTGCGCGATGCTGCGTTCAAACAGTTCCCGGGCCCGGCTCGTGTCCCACTGCCGTAACGCATCGAGCCCCTCGGCATAGAGGCGGCGGGCGCCCACCGAGGCCGGAAGTGCGCCAGTCTCGCGTCTCTGCCCGAGCCCGTCGCTGATCCCCAACGTGCGGCGAACACCGATACCGCTGTCTGCGATGATGGCGAGAAGTCCACTTTCAGTACCGCTCGATGAGAGTGCTCCCAGAAGCTGACCCGTTTGCGTATCTTGCACGCGAATATCGACGCGGACCTGGCTGTCGCCCGGACTGCCGACGGCAGTGTATGAGCCGGTCACGATGACATCGATATCGAGCGTCGCCTTCACTTCGCGAAGGGTATCTTGGGCGAGAGGTTCTCCAGTTCTGAGTCGTAGATCCTGTTTCATTCGCGCGATCTCTTCGCCAGACACGATTCGCAGCTCGTTTCCAAGAGCGAGATCAGAGCCAAGCCCTTGATCGAGCGCGGTGGAGATATACGCCAGCTCGGCGCGTTGGGCGAGGTTGTTGAACCCGAGTAACCCGATGGACCGCCGCGGCGCCTGACCGACCACTGCTCTCGAGTTAGCATCGGTGCTCGACCTTGATAGCGGTGTCCAGAGCGTTGCGCGGAACTGCCACACAAGCGACGCGCCGACCACGATCGCGAGAAGGGCGGCAAGCGGGGCAGTGAGCCGGGTTGGCGTTCGGGCTGTCGCAGGGCCAGGCGCCGACAATACCGACTGTGCAGCCTTGAGTGCCGCGTGTACACCGCCGGCATCTGGATATCGATCGTTGGGCTGCTTCTGCAAGCATCGTGTGATGACGGTAGCGAGCGGGGGCGGAACGGCTGCTGGCAGAGCCGCTGGTGGATCGCGCAGGATTGCGGAGAACAGATCCGCCCTGGTGTCGGCCTCGAATGGGCGACGCCCCGCCGCCATCTCGTACAACAACACACCGAGTGCCCAGACATCGGTCGGTCGATCGGCAGGTTCCCCGCGTACCTGTTCGGGCGCCATCGTATACGGCGTGCCAGCGATTGCCCCTGGCGGAATCAATGACTCCATTGTCGTTGCCGCCGACATCACCGCATCAGTTCGACGACCTAGTCCGAAGTCGACGATCTTGAGTCGACCTGCCGCCGTGCACATCAGGTTCTCGGCTTTGAAATCGCGATGCAGCACCCCGCGACTATGCGCGTAGCCGAGCGCGTCGGCGGCCTGGATGCCGTACTGAAGCGCCTCATCGAGACTGAACTGATGCTCCTTTAGCAACTCTCGCAGCGAACGTCCCTCCACGAACTCCATCGCGATGAACGGGAGTCCATCGGTTTCGCCGACCTCGTGGACCGTGCAAATGCAAGGGTGGTTGAGCGCCGCAGCGTTGCGCGCTTCATGTAGCAGATGTTCGTGAGCGTTCGTGTCATCAGGAGCGTCAATGACTTTGATCGCGACATCACGATGGAGCGTGAGATCGTGGGCGAGGAAGACGGACGCGATCCCACCCTGCCCGATCAGACGCTCGATTCGATAGCGATGCAGCAGCGCGCCCGGGGGAAGCCGGTCAGCGGCCCTTTCGAACACGCTGCAGATGGTCGCTGGGAGGCAGGAGGGTGTCAAGGCGACATTGCCTTGCGGGCCAGGCCGTGCTATACCCCGGCCCATGCGCGCACTGCTTATCGCCTTTGCCGTTGTTATCGTGAGTGCCGGTTGCGACACACAAGCGACGCCAGTGTCCCCCTCATCGGCCTCTTTGCCCGGAACTGACATCGCGGGTCACGTGCCGTCCGAAAGGGTATTTATCCCGCGTGAGGCGGAAGGCGGTGGCGGGGGTGGTGGCCAAGGCGCCTGCGGTGTGCAGGTATCGGCAGCGATCCTCGCTATTCAGCGCGGTCCATTCAGGCTGAATCGGGCGACGGGTCGCTTCGTACAGGCCGTCAGCATCACCAACGTGACTACGCACGCTGAGATTGGCAAGTTCTGGCTCGCGCTCGATGGGATACCGTCTGGCGTCACTCCGTGGAATCCTCCGGGTGTCACCGGATGCCCATCGACAAGCTTTCCTGCTGTTGGCTACTACCTGGAGGTCCCTGTTGGCGGCGACGCGACCTTAGGTTCCGGCGAAACCGTAACGCTTCAATTGGAATTTACCAACCCACTAAACAAGGCGATAAGTTACACCGCCCGACCCATTGTCAGTGATCTGTAGGCACTGCCGGTAATCGCCATGCGATAACCGCACGGCTCGAACGCTTCCCGTGCGACTGTCGTCTCGTCGACGTCACCCTCGACGGACCCGCTTAGAGGAACCGTTCAGTTCTTCCTCCATCAGACCTTCAAGACCGATCGCCCGATCGTGGCAGTCGGCCCAAACGGTACCGCGGAGTTGAACGTGCGCACATATGGTGCCTTTACGGTGGGGAGCTGCCGGACTCAAATCCGTAGTTAATTGCAGGGCCTTGTGGCCCTGGCAGGCTATCAAGCCCGTGATCCGACTGAAGGGAGGGGATGACGATCGACACAGAACAGGAATGCCTTAGCCAGGCCGGGTGAGATCGTAAGGAGTTGTGGCGATGCCGACCGTCCCTGAGACGACAGCTGGACGGAGGTCAGACAGCGCGTCCGACCCCCGTCACCTTTCACGCTACCACTCGAACTCGGCGCCGATCTTGAAGAAGCGTGCCTGGATGACCTGTGTCGGCTGCAGCCAGTTCACGGTGGTCCCCGTCACGGCGAAGTTGTTGTTGTAGGTCAGCACCGTGTTGTCGTTGAACGCGTTGTACACATCGAAGTTGATCGTCGCCTTCGACGTACCGAACCTCAGAATCTTCGCAAAGCGCAGGTCCAGCTGATTGAGCGAGGGACCGAACATGGTGCCCGGTTCCACCAGATTCACCGTCTGGTTCTGCGCACCGCCGGAAAGCGGACGGCCAAGCGACGGCTGGATGGCCGCGTTCGGGGCCGCCCAGTTCGCACGGATGTCCGGCACGGGCGACGGGATGCGCTGGAATGTCCCCGACACCGACACGTCGATCCTTGGCACGGTGTACGAAGCCACGCCCTTGAACTGCGTCAGCCAGTTGGTGTCGACGTGACAGTACGGGAAGTCCGGCGCGTTGGCCGCGACTGACAGCACCGACTCCGGCACATCGTCGATGATGTCGCAGTTGTCGGTGGAGGTCCGCCCCGTGCTCGTGCCGCCCTGCAGGAACAGACCGTTCGCCAGCCGCGCGTTGACTGACACGTCCACGCCATTCCAGTGCTCGATGCGCTTGCCGTAGTTGTCCGACAGGGTGACGTAGTTGTCGGCGGCGCGACCAAAGGCCGCGGGGTTCAGGTTCAGGAATCCTGACACGGTGTAGCCACCGCCATTTGGCAGGCGTGGGTCGGCCGGCGCCACGACGCTGAACGGGCTGTACTCGTTGGCAGCGACGTTCAGATTGTCGGTGACGACGAAGTTGCCGTACCAGCGGCGGAAGTAGCCCACGTCAACCGACACGCGCGGCACGATCTCGTGCTGTGCGCCGGCGGAGAATTCCCAGTTGTAGAAGCGCGTCCCCCAGCCCTTCAGCAACGCCGGATCGTAACGGACGTTCGGCGTCGCCTGCCCGAAGGTCGCATCGTCGTATGCGGAGCAGAAGTCTCCGCCGGTGGCGCGGTTGTCCTGTTCGAGTCGGCTCAGCAGATTGCAGTCGGGGATGAAGTTGCGATTGCCGTCGGTCCAGTTGCGCCGCACGACGGTGTTGAGGACGTTGATGGGATTGGGGCCGAGCGAGACGCCGGTTTCGCCGCCGGTCGTGCCGAGCCCGCCGAGATATTTGTTCAGGCTGACCTTGAACGCCGTCTTGCCGTTGCCGAACACGTCCCACGCCAGCTGCGTCTTTGGCGTGATGTCCTTGTAACTCAGATTGTCCTGCTCCGGGAACTTGATGTTTCGCGTCGGCGTCCCGAAGGTCGGACCGAGCACCTGCTCAGGGAAACTGTTGGCGTGGTAGTCGAATCGAACGCCGGCCGACACGGTCAGCCGTTTGACCGTCCACTTGTCCTGCGCAAACAGTCCGAGGTCGTGGTCCACATGGTTTTTCAGCGTGTGCGGCAGCGCGCGCAACACGATCTCGTTGGGAACACCGTTGTTGAAACGGTAGGACAACGGGTTGGGCACGTAGGTCGTGTTCTCGTGATAGCCGGAGGCGTCGTTCGCGCCGGCTTTGAACGCGTGAGAGCCAGTGATGTACGACACATGGAAGCGCCAGTGGATGTTGTCGTTCCAGGAGTTGTTGTAGGTGCCGCCAGTTCGATTGGTGGCTTCGACCGCACCGCGGTAGCGCAGTCCGGGAATCGCGCCGCCCTGCTCGACCACACCGATCATCTGCGGATCGAGGTTGAGACCCTTGGTCTGCAGGTGCATGTTGCCCCAACGCTCGACGCGATGGATGGCGCTGGCCTCGATGAGGAATCTGTTGGTGACCGGAGCCGTCCAGTCCCCCAGCACCACGCGCTGCATCGGAAAGCGGCGGTCGTTGGCCGCTTCAGGCGCCACGGTTGCGGTGATGGCGTCGTGGCAGGCGCAAAAGTCCTGCTGCGTGTAAGTCAAGCCGAGCTTGTTCTTCGGACTGACCTGCCACGACAGACGAAGCTGCGCGTCCTTCCAGACTTTTTCCATCGATGCCGGCCGGCTCGTGTCGGGCACATAGTCCCATCGCGCCGGGTTGTTCGCGTTCTGGTTGTAGAACATGCCGGGAGCGAACAGGTACGCACCCTGATAGCGGCCGCTGGCGAAGAACCAGATTTTGTCCTGCTTGATCGGACCGCCGAAACCGGGATTGAAATCCCAGTTCTTGTCGATGCCACCGGCGTTGACGAGCGCCGGATTCCGCGCCAGCAGGTCGGCGTCGACGTTGCTCCCTTGAAACGAGTCGTTGGCGAAGCTGCCGAAGACGAGGCCGTGATAGCTGTTGCCGCCTTCGCGGGCGATGAAGTTGATGCGCACGCCACCGGTCGCCAACTCGGCCGACACGGCTGCGGTGTCGAACACCATTTCCTGCAGACCGGTCGCATTGGGAATGGCGCCGCCACCCCAGCCACCGCCAATCATCGAGCTGAGCGAGACGCCGTTCATCATGAAGCGCTGGTCTTCGGTCCGGCCGCCATGCGAGCCGAGCGCCCGCGTTTCAGGGCCCAGCGCGCCGCCGACGTTGTGATTCGCAAGGGTGCCGCCCTGCGACACCATCGACACGCCAGGGATGAGGATGCCGAGCTCGAACATGTTGCGCCCGGTGGGCAGTGTGCTGATCGCCTCGGCGTCCATGACGCGCTGGCGTGTCGAGCTCTGCACGTCGACGATCGGGGCCTCACCGGTGACCGTGACGGTCTCTTCGAGCGCTCCGACGCGCATCTCGACGTCGACGCTTGCCGTGAATGCGCCCGTGAGCGTGATGCCGTCGCGCTTGACCGTGTTGAAGCCAGCCAGTGTGAACGTTACGGTATACGCTCCGGGCCGCAACTCGGTGATGCGGTACTGACCCGAACCGTCGGTGACCGCCGTCCGGACTTTTTCAATGATGGAGGGGCTTGCCGCCTCCACGGTGACGCCCGGAAGCACGGCTCCGGAGGTGTCCCTGACCACCCCGGTAATCGATGCTTGCGCGAACGCCATTGCCGGAAGCATCACCATGCCCCCGAGCAAGACTCCGATCCTCGCCGCTGGTCGCATCATGTTCCCCTCCTGGGTTGTTCACGCGTGCCGATCTAAACGGCGGGATTTTGTGCCGGGATGCTGAAATCCGCAAGGGCCGTCTGCAGAGCGGGCGCCGGCGCCGTAGACTACTGAGATGCCTCTGCTCCTCAATGGCCTGATGCCCATGCACTGGGCGATGGCCGGTGCCGGTATCGCCCTCGTGACGCTCGGGCTCGCATGGTTCGCGAGCCGCCGACTCGGCGTGTCGACCGGCTTCGAAGACATCTGCAGCCTGGTGCTCGGCCAGCCGTATTTTCGCCGCGCGGCGGTCACAGAGGGACGGCCGTGGCGGCTGCCGCTGCTCGGTGGACTCGTCCTTGGCGGCTTTCTGTCGGCGGTACTTGGCGGCGGCTGGTCGTGGACATGGTCGCTGGGGCTGCTCGATCAGGCCCTCGGCCTCGGACCCGCGGCCAAGCTGGCCTGGATGTTCACCGGCGG
>JADMIO010866708.1_pt1 | contig 19307 bp, 13 predicted proteins | sample 8958161 | NCBI WGS metagenome assembly JADMIO01 (sample SAMN16585339, study PRJNA669376) | soil metagenome | isolation source: Crop rotation soil | place: USA: Cullars Rotation, Alabama | collected 2011
ATCATCCTCTTGGCCTGGGGCACGCGGTGTGGTGCGCCCGCCATTTTGTGGGGGATGAGCCCTTTGCTGTCCTGCTGCCGGACGATCTGATGGTGGGCAAGCCAGGCGCGCTGGCCCAGATGATGGCGGCCTATCGCGACGTTGGCGGCGGCATCATCGTGGCGGCGGAAGAAAAGCCGAAGGACGAGATCAAGCGCTACGGCGTGGTAAAGCCCGGCAAAGTGTCAGGCCGGGCCACCGAAGTGGTGGGTGTGGTGGAAAAACCGCCGACGGGCACGGAGCCTTCCAACCTCTGCGTCATCGGCCGCTATATCCTGCAGCCGGAGATCTTCGCCATTCTGGACCGGCAAGAGCGCGGCGCGGGCAACGAGATTCAACTGACCGACGCCATGGCGCAATTGATCGGCAAGAGCCCGTTCCATGCCGTGAAGACCGATTGCGCGCGTTATGACTGCGGCGACAAGGTCGGGTTCCTGCACGCCAATATCGCGGTCGGTCTGTCGCGTCCCGACATCGCGCCATCGCTCAACCGGATTCTGAAAGGCATAAATTTGTGAGACGCGCGCCGGCTCGGCTTCTGGGCGGCGTTGCCTTGCTGGTCCTGGCCGGGTGCAGTTCATCCGGCCAATCGGACTATTCGCAATATTGGCAGATGATGAAGCAGAGCGTTTCAGGAACGTTCGGCAAGTCGAGCATCACCCTGCAGCAAGCCGCCAGCATTCCGTATGCCAGCATGGGTTGGCGCCTCAATGGCGGACCTCAGAACATCATCGTCCTGGCCAGCGACAATGGCGGAGAACGGATGTGGACATCAGCCTCCCGCATCGTGATTGCAACAAAGAACGGGCGCATCAGGCGCACGGTGGGACTGCCCCATGACATCGCGGCCCTGGTGGCTCGCACCAATGACGATTTGATATCTCCGGCCGTTGCCGCGAAATCGCCCGCCCCGCAACAATATTCCGCGGACTTTCCCGACGCCGGCTTTTACAACGCGCAGATCGTGTGCAAGGCGACATCCAAGGGAGCAAGAGCGATCACGATACTGGAGCAACGTATTGCGACCGTCCGGATCGAGGAGAGTTGTAGCAGCTCGGCCCTTCGATGGTCCTTCACCAATATCTACTGGACCGATCCGCAAACAGGTTTTGTGCTGCGCTCGCGTCAGACCATCCATCCCGCGGGTGATACTCTAGAAACGGAAATCTTCCGCCCGCCGGAATAAAAAAAGAGAGCCCGAAGGCTCTCTTTTATCAAATCTCTTTTTAAGAACGCGCTTAGGGAAGCGTCGTACCGGTCGCGGTGGAGACCGCCGCCGGCGTGCCATTGCCTTCGCTCGCCACGAGGGCGATGCCGCCGCCCACAACAGCAACACCGGCCAACAGCATGACCGTGTTACCTTCCATCTGGGCCTTCTTGACCGTGGCGGGCTTGCCGGGGGTCAGCGGTGCGCGGACTTCAGTTCCGGCGGCAAAAGCGCTGGAGGCGAAGACCGAGGTAGCAAGGGCAATTGCAGCAAAACTGCGCATTGGAAACTCCTGTATAGAATCCGGCTGACTTTGAGGCTTTTCTAGGCGGCGTCCCCCGCAGCTGTCAACCCTTCGATGTTGCAGCGCCGCAATAGTTGCCCACTCCTTTATCAGGAATTAGGGCTATTTTCATGCTCCTATCGGCAAAACGTCAAACACTGCTATCAGTTGCACCCCTTTTCGAAAATTCGGCATGACCCAAGCAAATCTCCATCCGGTAGTCCTTTCTGGCGGCTCAGGCTCGCGGCTATGGCCCCTGTCCCGAGGCCTCTTCCCCAAGCAGCTTTTGGCCCTAGCAGGGGAAAACAGCCTGATTCAGGACACGGTTCTTCGTGCCCAAACGGTCGACTGCCAGGCTCCAATTATCGTCTGCAACGCCGAGCATCGTTTCTTGATTGCCGAGCAGATGCGGGCTGCCGGAATCGATCCGGCCCGGATCGTGCTGGAGCCAGCCGGGCGCAATACGGCGCCGGCCGTCGCTGTGGCGGCGCTCATGATTGCCGAAAAGGACCCTGACGGCATCGTTCTGGTGATGCCCGCGGATCATATAGTGCGGAACCGTACGAAGTTTTCTGAAGCCGTGGAGAATGCCGTGGCGGCTGCCGAACATGGCTATCTGGTGACGTTCGGGATTACCCCCGATGCGCCGCAAACCGGCTACGGATATGTCCAGCGCGGAGAGGACTTGCAGAAACTGACCGGCGCTTCCGCTGTGAAACGCTTTGTGGAAAAGCCTGACGCCGCAACCGCGGCCTCCTATATCGCCGCCGGCGACTATAGCTGGAACAGCGGCATGTTTGTTTTCAAGGCTTCCGCCTTCCTGGAAGAATTGGGCAGGCTCGAGCCTGAGATGCTGGCCAACTGCCGCGCCGCCGTGGCCAATGGCAAGCCCGATCTGGATTTCTTCCGGCTGGCATCGGAGCCGTTCCAGGCCTGCAAATCGATCTCCATAGACTATGCCGTGATGGAGCGTACGGAGCGCGCCGCCGTCGTCCCGGTGGAAATGGGATGGAGCGATATCGGCTCCTGGGAATCGCTCTGGGATACCGCCGGACAGGACGAAGCCGGCAATGTCATCAAGGGTGACGTCCTGCACCATGGCGCCCGCAACTCCTATTTGCGCAGCGAAGGGCCGATGGTGGCCGCGGTCGGTCTGGAAGATGTGGTCGTCGTCGCGATGACGGACGCCGTTCTGGTCAGCCACAAGAGCGCGTCACAGGACGTGAAGCGCATCGTCGAACAGCTCGAAAAGTCCGGGCGCGAGTTGCACACCACGCACCGGAAGGTCTACCGCCCCTGGGGTTCCTATGAGGGTATCGATAGCGGCGACAAGTATCAGGTGAAGCACATCATCGTGAATCCCGGCGCCAAGCTGTCACTGCAGATGCATCATAAACGCGCCGAGCATTGGATCGTCGTATCGGGGACTGCCCAGGTCACCTGTGACGACAAGGTCTTCCCGCTCAAGGAAAACCAGTCCACCTATATTCCACTGGGCGCCAAGCACCGGCTGGAGAATACAGGTACCGAGCCGCTGCATCTCATCGAAGTGCAGTCCGGTTCCTATCTGGGCGAGGACGATATCGTCCGCTTCGAGGACACTTACGGCCGGACGGCCTGACGTTACTGCTTGGACAACACTGCCAGTGACGCGATCGTGACCGCCAGCGAGCTCATGATGCCGGTCACGTCCAGAATGATCTGACGCGCATTGAGCGGCGCCAGATCGCGCGGCACGACAATCGCGCTGCCGGGCGGCAGAGTGGCGACGTCGAAATTCAGCCACGAGGTTTCGATACGCCGCGCCGATCCATCCGGCTGGACGATAAAGGTCATGTCCTCATCCGAGAACTGGGCGTAGCCGCCGGCCCGGCGTACATAGTCACCGACAGTCGCGCCGGGCTTATAGGCATAGCTACCGGGCTGCATGACTTCTCCCAGGACGGCGATTGTCGAGGGCCGCTGCGGAATGAACACGACATCCCCGGCTTCCAGCAAAGGATCCTGTGACGGATTGGCCGCCAATACGCTGGGGTCCGCGGCGATAGCGACACGTCCCAGGGCTTTTTGGGTGCGCAGCTGGCTCACGAAACTTTGCATCGCGGTGAACGCCTCGACCGGGATTTTATCGGTGCCGACGCGGGCCATGCCGGCGAGCAACTGGCTCTGAATCTCGTTGGCGGCGCGATTGTAGCCGTCCTGTTCGACCTGCGCGGCGGATTTGCGCAAGAATACCGTGCCCGCCGGATATGCCGTTCCGGTCAGACCGCCTGCCCGCGCCAGAACATCGGAAAGGCGCTCGCCACGGGTGATGGGATAGCTTCCCGCAAATCTCACCTCCCCCTGGATCGTGACGGACCCCACGCCGACATCGGTGAAAACCTTGTTGAAATGAAGCTGATCGCGCGGACGCACGATATAGCTGACCAGGGTTCCCTGTCGCAGCGGCAAGGTTTGACGCTGGCTGACGGAACGGCCGCCATTGCCGTCGACCGCGGTGGTGAGAAGCTCGACGCCACTCTCATCGGCCCAGTTGGCGGTGCCGCCGGCGGCCTGCACCAGATCATTGAGAGAAACATTCGGACCAATAAAATAGGCTCCGGGACCGCGCACCGCGCCATCCAGCCGCGCACGGTGATCGATCAGGAAATTGACCAGGACGAGCGGATCAACCCCCAATTGCCGTGACAGCTCACCGAATGTGCGCGCTTCCTGGTTGGCGGGAAACCCTGCTGAGCTGAGGGCCTGATCCTGATAGTTCGGCGCCAACGGATAGGCCGGATGATTCTGTCCATAACCCAGATCATTGGGCATTTGTCCCATGTCCAGACCGTTTTGCATCTGGCCGTAGTAAGACTGCTGGCCGCCAACGGGCGGAACCGCCGCCGGGCCATTGACCGCCGTGCCGCCTTGCGACGCCAGCAACGCCGTGCGCTGCGCCTGAGCCATCTGCTCCGGCGATTGGTTCCCGGTGCTGGCCGGGGTGCCGGACAAGGATTGCTGATAGGCAAGCTGGCGCTGCTGCGCTAGCAGGGTCCCGGGGGCGGCGATCTCCAGCAGCGCCACAATGTTGTTGCGCTGGATATCCGCGGGCACGCTGGTGAAATCCTCCTGACCGGAGGAATAAGCATCCAGCACGCCCGGCGGCAGGCCGAAGGGATTGTCCGGAGAGATTGCGGTGGTCGCGAGGGCCTGCGCCGCCGCGGGGTTGTTGTTGCTGCCTCCCGCAACGGCCGCCTGCGCGGCGGCGGCGGCATCGGACCGGCTCGCATCCAGCGGATTGCGGATGCGGGCCTGGTCGTAAGACAGCTTGGCGAGATAGGTCTTCAGAACGAAGGACAGCATCTGGGCTTCATCCACCGACATCGGACGGATGACGTCATCGGTCTGAAGCTGCTGATCCTCCATTCCATTCAGCACCGCAACCGGCGTGAACGCGGTCAATGTCCGCAGCAATGTGCGAGGATCCTTGCGCACGATGATGCCGAAAAGCGTGTACGGCGCCGCCCCGAGCGCTCCAGGCGCCTTGATGACATCCGACAGGCGCGTCCCCACGGTGATCGGATACTGGCCCGACAAACCGGTACCGCCGGACAGCGTGGCCTGCGTGCCGACCTGGTCCGCCCCCAGCTCCACGCGCAGAATTTCGCTGTCGCGCACGACGCCATTGTCGTTCTGCAGGGGAACGAGATTAAGCCGCCCGTCCGCTTCTATGCGCTGAACCGAAAGGCGATAGCGGCCCCGCACTTCCTGTCCGCCGGCAAGCGCCAGCAACGCGCGCGCCGTCATGCTGCTGGCGCGGGCCGGAAGCTCGTAAATGCCGGGCCGCCGCACCAGACCTGCCACGGCGATGGTAGGACCAAGCGGTGGAACGACAAGCCTGTCGCCGTCCGCAAGACGCAGGTCCGCCGCCCCTCCACGGGATGTCAGTACACTGTAGAGATCGACCGTATATTCCTTGCCAGCACGCTGGATGCGAATGCCGCGAAGCGATCCGGTCTTGCGCACGCCGCCCGACAACAGCAGCGCGTCCACGGCCGACGACAGACCCGACAGGGTACGCTGGCCGGGATTGTTCACTTCACCCGACACAAGAACGCTGATCTGGCGAACCGTGGCAACCGACACGGCGGCTTCTGTCGCCACATAAGCGCGGCGCACCGCCGCTTCCAAATCCTGGCGGAAGCTGCCGAAACTGCGGCCGATCGCGGAGATAGGCTTGAGGCGCGGCAGCAATACCTGGCCGCCGCGGTCAATGGTGGCGCGAAACTCGCTATTCTCCTGCCCACGGAGCGACACGATGATCTGGTCGCCCGGACCCAGAACATAATCATCCTGCACGGCGCCGGTCTGAGCGACCGTCACACTGCGGCCGGACCCAAGCTGCTGATAACCGAACTGCCGCAGATTGACGCCCGCGCGCGAAGACATGATCTGTTCAAGCCGCGATGGCGGCAGGGGCACATTGCGGAAATCCGGCATATAAGTCTGGCTGGTCATGTCGGGCTGCTGGCCGACACCGCTATTGTAGCCGCCGAGATTGGGGAATGTCTGACCGAGTGGGGAATTGCCCTGAAACTGCTGAAGGATATTGGGCACATTGGTCGTCTGTGCCTGACTGGGATCGCTGCAGAGGAACGCCGTGACGGTCATCGCAAACGGCAGCAGAAAGCCGATTGGCGCCGCCTGGCGGCGCAGCCAATGGCAGATTCCCTTCCCGCTTTTCATATGCCCTCAGGCCGCATCTTCGACAGCGGTGCTCTAGCATAGGGCGAAGGTGGGGGTACAGGAAAAAAGAATTTCCTTGCAATTGTTTAGGTGAGGGGCAAGGAAGCCTTTCTGGGCGAAATCGAAGGTCAGGAACTTGAAGGCAGGGGCGTCGCCAGCGCAAGGAATATCATCAGCGCGGCCCACCCACCCAGCCCGACTGCTGGGCTGGTTGCTCGCTTCCGCCGCCCTTTGCCTGCCGGTTACCGGGGCCGTAGCCCAGCAGTCTCCCGCCCTGCCCTTGCCGCGCACAAACCTGGGAACAGTTGGCCTTATCGAAATGCCCAGCGCGCGCATGGCGCCTGACGGCGAACTGTCCGCCGGAGCCAGCTATTACAAGAACACGCAACATTACAATCTGGGGTTCCAGATTTTGCCCTGGCTGGAAGGCTCGTTCCGCTATTCCGGCCTGTCGCATTTCAATCCAGACTTTCCCGTCTATTGGGATCGCAGTTTTGGCGTGAAGGTTCGCCTTTGGAACGAAGGCGACATCATTCCCGCGGTGGCGTTCGGCATCAACGATCTCGTCGGCACCGGCGTTTATAGCGGTGAATATCTGGTCGCATCGAAAAGCTTCGGCGACTTCGACACCACCCTCGGTATGGGTTGGGGACGCCTGGGATCGGCCAACACCATTCGAAATCCCCTGGCGCAGCTTTCCAATTCCTTTGAAACCCGTCCGTCCCTCACCACGCCGGGCGGCACCAATTTCAAGGTCTTTCTGCATGGGCCGCAGGCCGGCATTTTCGGCGGGGTCATATGGCGATCGCCACTGCCCGGGCTGTCGGTCATCGCCGAGGCCAGCAGCGACAACTATCCCTTCGAACGGGTTCAGGGAAATTTCACTCCGCATACCCAGATGAATTACGGCCTGTCCTATCAAGCCTCCGAAGGCTTAACCCTGGGGCTGAACTGGCTGTACGGCAAAGCCGTCGGCGGCAGCCTCTCATTTCAGATGAATCCCACCCGGCCACAATATCAGGCAAAACTTGGAGAGCCTCCTCCGCAACCCGTGATCCGGTCGGCGGAAGCGCAACAGCAAGCGCTCGAGACACTGACTGATCAGCAGGGCGATCGCGCGGCTGCCCGGCGCCAGAAAGCTTTGGCCCGGGCCAATCGCGGAAGATTCGTCGACACACTGCTGGATGCCGATAACATCACCGATGTCCGCGTAACGGGACACCGCCTGTCGCTTACGGTCATGGCCGGAGATATTCAAAAAACCTGCCAAATGGCGGCGCGCGTCGCGCAAACCTCCGGGGCCGAGATCGCCGACGTCAGCGTGCGCTTTGGCCGCGAGGAGGCGCGTTGCGATGTCGGGGCCGGCGCACCCGCGACACAAAGAACGGCGCTGTCGGATCAACCCCGGCTTATCCCGCTCGCCCTTAAAACACCGCTGACGATAGATGCCACGGCGACCTCATCTTTCGCCGCCGAGAGATCGCCGGCCTTGCGCAAATTCCAGGCCGACGCCAGGAAGCAGCGGATTGACATCCTTGCGGTCTCTTTCGACGAGAGCGTCGCAACCGTCTATTACACGAATTCGCGCTACCAATCGGAAGCAGACGCGATCGAACGGCTTACGCTACTCCTGATGGCGGACGCGCCGCAGACAATCGAGAAATTCCTGCTTATCGCCGTTCACAACGGCGTTGCCCAGCAGCAGTTCCAGATCCTGCGCTCGCCGGCGGAAAGGGCTTTATCGCAAGAGGTCGATGCCCCCTCGATCTTCAACAGCCCGGTATCCATCCAGCCGGCGCCCATGGACAATCCCATCTTGCGCGCGGCGGAACATTACCCGCGCTTTGACTGGAGCATTTTCCCCCAATTCCGTCAGCAATTTTTCGATCCCGCCAACCCCTTCGGCGCGCAGTTGATAGGAGCGCTGAATGCAAGCGTCGAGCTTGCGCCAGGCTTGATGATTTGGGGCCAGGCGGAAACCAGCATCGTCGACAGCTTCACCACGGCGCGTAAAAGCGACAGCGTGTTGCCGCATGTTCGAACCGATTTCGTGGAGTATTTCCGGGAAGGCAAGAACGGCATTGGCGGCCTGGCCGCCAATTACCGCTTCCGCGCGACCCCCGAAGTTTTCGCCACATTCAAGGCTGGATATCTGGAAAGCATGTTCGCCGGCGTCGGTGGCGAGGTGCTATGGCGGCCGGCTGGACAGCGTTGGGCGCTGGGCGCCGACCTCTACCACGTCTGGCAGCGCAATTTTGACCGCCTGTTCGGACTGCAGCGCTATCACGTCACGACCGGCCACGTATCGCTCTATTATGCCTCGCCCTTCTACGATTTGGACTTTCAGATGCGTGCCGGCCAGTATCTCGCCGGTGACCGCGGCCTGACTTTCCAGGTCACGCGGCGCTTTTCCACCGGCGTGGAGGTCGGCGCCTTCTTCACCAAGACGAACGTCTCATCGGAGCGTTTCGGCGAAGGAAGTTTCGACAAAGGCATCATTATCCGCATCCCGCTGGGCTGGATCGCGCCGATCGACACGCAGAATATGGTCGGCTTGGATCTTCGGCCGGTGCAGCGCGATGGCGGCCAGATACTTTTGGGCGACGCCACCCTGTACGAGGAAACCCGCCGATCGAGTGAGAGCGAGTTTGTACGCGGCGGCAAGAGTTTTGCCCATGACAACTAATGTCCCGACTCAGGCGGTGTTCCTGGTGGGCGGACTGGGCGCGCGGCTGAAAGAGTTAACGCGCAGCACACCCAAGCCGATGATAGAAGTCGCCGGCCGCCCTTTCTTAGACACGCTGATCGAAGAAGCGGCGCGTCAGAGCTTCAACGATATCCTGCTGCTGAGCGGCTATCTGGCCGAACAGATGACCCAGCGCTACGATGGAAAGACCGTTCGCGGCGCGACTGTGCGTGTGTTGGCGGAGCCGGCTCCCTTGGGCACCGGCGGCGCCCTCAAATTCGCCCTGCCCCATCTGGCACCCCGTTTCCTGTTAGCCAACGGCGACACTTTCTTCGATATAAATCTGCGCGCGCTGGCCGCCGATATTCCCGCGGCAGGCGGTGTCATGGCACTGCGTAGTGGCGTGGAAGGCGCACGTTACAGCCGGGTCGGCCTAGAGGGCGGATTTGTGCGCAGGTTTCACGCGCCGGGCGAGCGCGACCAGGGCCCGATTAATGGCGGCATCTATGCGCTGGATCGCCCTGTCATCTCGAGAATCGGGGAAGGAAAGGTATCGCTGGAGGAAACGGTGTTTCCGGAACTGGCACGCGCAGATCTTTTGCGCGGCATGATCTTTGATGATTACTTTATCGATATCGGTATTCCGCAAGACCTGGAACGCGCCCGCGCCGAACTGCCGGCACGGCTGACGCGCCCGGCCCTGTTCTTGGACCGGGATGGCGTGCTGAACCGAGATCCGGGCTATCTGCATAAAGTCTCCGATTTCGAGTGGATCGCCGGCGCACGCGAAACGATCCGGCTGGCCAACGATAAGGGGTGGTTTGTTTTCGTCGTCACCAATCAGGCCGGTGTGGCGCACGGATTTTACGGCGAGGATGCCGTGAACGTCCTGCACCGCCACATGCAGGACGAACTGGCGGCGGGGGGGGGCCATATAGACGCCTTCGAATACTGCCCGCACCACCCTCGAGGCACTGTGCCGCAATACAGCAAGGTCTGCGATCGCCGGAAGCCCGGGCCCGGCATGATCCGCGACCTGCTGCAGGCGTGGTCGGTGGATGCTCCGCGCAGCCTGCTGGTCGGCGACATGCCGCACGACGTAGCGGCGGCGCATGCCGCCGGCATCCGCGGGCACCAGTTCCCCGGCGGTAACTTGCTGGATTTCGTGAAGCCGTTGATCGGCTAGAGATAAGGCTCCAGCCGTTCCAGGGCGATCCAAAACCCTTCGCCCAGATTTTTATGACCCTGCCAGATTTCCGGGATGAACCAGGCATTCGGCGCGGTTCTCGCCATCACATCGCCTAGCTTACGGAAATCTATGTCGCCCGCGCCGATCTGAAGCCCCTCGCCGTCCACCCCCTTGGAATCGCCCAGATGATAGTGGCGGGTATACGGTCCCAGCGCTGCGATACCCCCATAGAAATCGAAGCCGAAATGGTTGGCGGCCAGGCGGGTGTGCGAGATGTCCACGCACATGTTCAGCCCCAGCTTCTTGCACACGGCCGCGCTTTCGTCCGGAAAGATGAAGATGTTCTGGTGGCGCTGGCCGCCGAAATGCCAAGGAAACGGCGCCATGGTCTGAGGGATGATCTCGACCCCCTCCATGTCCAGTTCGCTAAGGCTTTTGGCAAAGGTGGCGTAGAGCTGCGTCTTCTTCTCCGCGCCGAACGGCGCATCCATCGAAAAACCTCCGATGTTGCAGACGATGGGCGGACGCTCCGTTCTTGGAAAAAACTTTTTCAAGCTGCGCGTGATGTTGATGACACGCTGGGTTTCGCAGATGGAATACTGCCGATAGTCCTCATCGTCTGTCGCCAGGTCCATAAGGCGGCTGCCCTCGAACAGTTCGGGCGCATGCACGACGAAGTCGATGTCCGACGGCGCGTTGAAATAATCCGCTGGGTTGCGGTCCATATCGGAATAGGAAAGGTGGAATTCCAGCAAGTCGGGTTTGCAGCGCGCCAGGAATGCCTTGGCGTCGTGATAGCGCACCGGAATGCCCCAGGGGCGTTTGAATTTGTATTCGCGCGGCTTGCTCTCTTCGTTTTCCAGGTCCGACAGGAAGAAATAATCGTCCGCCTTCATGGATCGGCGCGTCTTGTGCCCGATCAAGCGCGGCAGATGAATAGGGGGCAGACCCTGGCCTGGGCTGCGCACAAGCAAATCCTGGGCTTTGATGACGGTGCCTTCGGGCAATTCACGGGCGGCAACGACACTCTTGCCGAGATTCTCGCGATTGATGAGTTCGCCCTGAGAAAGGATGCGCTGGCGCGGCATGTCCACCGGCCCCAGCGCCTGCTCGACGTCGCGGATCGCGGTCATCAGCGCGGCATATTCCGCCGGCTCCAGGCTTGCGGCATGATCTGGACCTTCCATCGTGCGGTCCAGGGTGATGTGGCGTTCGATGACGATGGCGCCCAGCGCCACCGCCCCCAGGGTCACCGCATTGCCGCGCTCATGGCCGGAATAGCCCACCAGCGGATGCATCTCGCGCAGCCGTTCGATGAAGCGCAGGTTGATGTTGTGCAGCGCCGCCGGATAGGTGCTCTGACAATGCAGCAGCGCAAAATCCGCGCCCCGCCCGTTTAGAAATGCAATCGCCGCCTCTATTTCCTGCGTCGTGCTCATGCCGGTCGAGGCGATCAGCGGCTTCTTCGTCGCCGCCATCGCCGCCTGCAGCGGAAGGTTGGTCAGGTCGGCCGAGGCCACTTTGAAGGCCGGCACGCCGAAACCGTCCAGGACCTTCACGCTGGTCGGATCCCAAGGCGTGCAGAGATAAAGAATGCCGACCTGGTTGCAGTAATTCAGCAACCGCATCTGGTCCTCGGTCTTGAGCTCGAAGCGGCGCAGCAGATCGAGCGTGTATTCGACCGAAAGGTCGTCCTCGGCGCCCGACAGGCTGGAGGCACGATAGACCTCGTCCAGCTTGCGCATTTGAAACTTGGCGCAATCGGCCCCCGACGCCTTGGCGGCGTCGATCAGCGCGATGGCGCGGTTGAAATCGCCATTGTGGTTGTTGCCGATCTCGGCAATCACGAAACAGGGCTGGCCGGGACCGACCTTGCGGCTGCCGATGGACAGGAAAGGCTGTTCAGACTTGGTGTTGAGCATCAGGACACTTGCTTGGCGGGGTCGTTGTTGGCGGGCACGCGCATCTTCCAGCTCTGCAGCCCCTCGCTGTCGAGCGACAGACGTTCGCAGTCATAGCCGATTTCCTTCACGGCATCGATCAGCCGGTAACGCTGGAAGGGCGGCACGAAAAACAGGAAATAGCCGCCGCCGCCGGCGCCCAGCAGCTTGCCGCCTTCCGCGCCATTGGCGATGGCATGGTCATAGATGCGGTCGGTCTCGCTACTGCTGATCATGGCCGACAGTTTGCGCTTGGCCATCCAGGCCTCGTGCAACAATTGACCGTAGCGGTGAACCTCGCCACGCAGCAGAGCGCGGTGCATTTCAGCCGTCAACTGCTTCTGGCGTTGCGCCGATTGCACCGCATCGGCCGAGGACGTCATCTGCTTTTTCTGATCGGCATGGATGGTGCCGGAATTATGCGCCTTGCCGGTATAACAGAGCAGGAAACAGGCTTCGAGTTCGCGCACCGTGTTGGGCTCCAGCCTCAGCGGCACGATCACATTCTCGTCGGCGGTGAATTCCATGAAGTTGAAACCGCCGAACGTCGTGGCGTACTGGTCCTGCCAGCCGCCGGCGATGTTGAGAATCAGTCGCTCGGACTGGAAGGCCATCTCGGCGATCTGGTGGCGCGTCCAGGGATCGGTGCGAAATTCGTTGAAGCAGCCGATGATCGCGGCCGTCACCGCCGCCGAGCCACCCAGGCCGGACCCAACCGGAAATTCCGCCGATACTTCCAGGTCGAATCCGCCTTCCGGCTTGATCAGCGACAGAACCGCACTGATCAGTCCGGTAGGGGCATCGAGCGCCAATTCGGCCAGGCTGGACGCCGCCACCCGCGCGTTGAGGTCGTGAGAATAAATATGGATGCGGCCATCCTTGCGCCAGCGCAGTGTCGCATGGGCATATTTGGCGATGGTGGTGTTGATCACCACTCCGCCTTGCTCGAAAAAGAAATGGGTCAGATCGGTGCCACCGCCCCCGAAACTGATGCGCGCGGGCGCGCGCGCGCGCGCAAAGGTCTCGACCTCCTCCTGCAAATCGAACTCGTCTCGGCTGCACAGGGTGACTAGGCGGCCTTCGCCATCCACCAGCGGCACGACATGGACGCGATGATCCAGCAGCTTGAGTATCTGCTCGCGCGATGTACCGGCACGGGCGTGGGTGAAATTGCGGTTCATGAAGCTGGCCAGCGGAACGGACAGATCGTTCTTCACCAACAACTGGCGGCGGATGTCGCCATCGGTGACGCAGCCCACGACGCGGCCCGCGCCGTCCACCACGAACACGATCCCCCGCTGATTGGCGTTGAGCTTGTGGAAGCCCGTCTCGATCGTGGCCTTCTCGGAAACAGTCAGGTCTTCGGACGCCTCCGACATAGGATTAAGTTCCTTGGGTTGCAGATTCTGCGTTATGGCGGGGCATAGCATAAACCCGGTCACTGCACAGCTTTTCTGCCCCGGCTTTGTCAAAAGCCAGACGTGCCTCTATACGCTTTGAGGGCATTCCGAGGCACGCCATGCTATTCACCGACGCCAGGTTTTTCCTGTTCCTGGCGGTCGTTTTCGCTGTCTATTACCTCCCGTTGCTGAGTGGCGGCTGGCAGATCGCCTGGCTGCTCGCCGCGAGCCTGTTCTTCTATGCCGACAACCAGCCCTGGTTGCTGGCGCTGCTGATGCTGTCGGCGGCGATCACCATCACCAGCAGCGACCGTGTGCTGAAAGCCGAAAGCCTCGGCGCAAAACGCACCTGGGCGGCTGGCGGTGTCGCCGTCAACCTGGCCGTTCTGGGCTTCTTCAAATATGCTGGCTTCCTCTATGGAAGCTTGTTCGGGCCTGATACCGGCATAAGTGCATTTCTGCTCGCCATCCCGCTGCCGATCGGTATCTCGTTCTACACCTTTCACGGCATCAGCCTGCTGATAGACGTGATGCGCATGGGGCCAGGGATCGTCAAACCCCAGCGCCAAGGCCACAATGCCAGCTACGGCACGCGCGCCTTCCTTTATCTCACATTCTTTCCACAGTTGATCGCCGGGCCCATCGTCAAGGCGCGCGAATTCTTTCCCCAGATCCATCGCCACCAATTCCGCGACATCGATTGGCCGGGGGCCTGCCAGGCCCTGTTGATAGGATATTTCCTGAAATCGGTCGTGGCCGACAATCTGCAGGAACAGACCTTCTGGCTCGCCTACCCCTACTTTGTCGGCCTTTCGAGCGTGAATCTGCTGGTGCTGCTATTCGGCTATTCGGTCCAGATTTTTTCGGACTTCGCCGGATATTCACTGATCGCCATCGGTCTGGCCCGCCTCTTCGGATACGAGCTGCCGGAAAATTTCCGCTTTCCCTATATCGCTGAAACCTTCTCCGAATTCTGGACGCGGTGGCATATCTCGCTATCCACATGGCTGCGCGAGTATCTCTATTTTCCCCTGGGCGGAAACCGGAAGGGACCTACCCGCACCTACATCAATCTCATGACGGTGATGTTCCTGGGCGGCCTATGGCACGGCGCAGCCTGGAGCTACGCGGCGTGGGGTGTCTGGCACGGCGCCGCGCTGATCATCGAACGCTTGGGTTCGGACACCGCTTTCTACCGTACACGCAACACCGCGATGCGCGGGCTGCGGATAATTCTGGTGTTTTCCGTCGTCACACTGGGGTGGCTGCTGTTCAAATTGCCGGATTTCTCCCAGGTATTGCAGTTTCTGGCGGCGCTGAAGCACAACATCCATATGAGACCGGCCATGGGCGGACCGCTGATGATCCTGCTCTATGCCGCACCGGTGGTGGCCTATCACGTCCATTATCTGCTGCGGCGATCCGATCCGCTGCGTCCACAGTCTTCTTTGCGCCCCCTCATGTTCGGCCTGATGCTGACCATGATCGCGCTGAACTCCGGCCCGGGCGCGGCCTTCATCTATTTTCAGTTCTGAACCATGGCCCTGATCCGCAACACGCTCGTCTCGGCGCTGATCCTGATGGCGGCCTATGCCATAGCGATCCAGATTCTGCATCCCGTCTTCGGCAAGGCGCCTTCAGTCGCCCTCACCAATCGGCTGGTCGTGGAGAATTACGTCTACGGCGCGCCCGCGCGCAATGTCATGGTCGGCTCCTCTCTTTCCCAGCGGCTGCCAAACACCGGCCTGGGCGAGGATTTCACAAACCTCGCCATCAGCGGCGGCAATGCCCTGACTGGGCTCGCCATCGCCGTCCGCAGTCCGGGGATACCCGGCCGCGTGTTCATCGAGATTAACCGGCTGTCTGACGCCGCCGACGAAATGTTGCTTCATCAGACCTTCGATCAACCGGCCTTGACCCTGCGCCGGCATATCGTCGCCCTGCGCAAGAGCTATCAGCCCTTAAGCGTTCTTTACGGCGTGATGCGCGGTTCGGAACGTGAAGCGCCAGAACCCGATCTCAGCGAAAGCCAGCGCGCCGGCCTGATCGCTGATATGGCTGCAAAGTTGAAGCTCCCCATCCCAGCCGATGCACTGGCGCGGCGGATGGCCGAACTTCGCGACCTCGTCGCTCAGGCCGAACTGCGCGGCATCAAGCCCGTCTTTTTCGAGATGCCGATCGAGCCTGCGCTGTCACAAAACCCGCAACCTGTGCAGATTCGCGCCGCCGTGCATGCCGCGTTCCCCAAAGCCTGCTGGTTGGACGTCACCGTACCCGGCGGTGTACGCACCAATGACGGCATCCATCTGCGAATGGCTGACGCCACACAGGCCGCTCGGTCCTTCCGCGATTTTTCCGGGTGCGCGGCACGCTGAGAGACCGCCGACGGCTTCAATTCAGCAAAAGGAACGGCTCCGCCGTTTCATAAAGGCTTGAAACGGATGACAGGGCTGTAAAACCGACAGCGAGCAAAGGCGATATCCGGGTCCGCCGGGCCGGACGGCCGAGAAACCAAGTGCGCGCGCCGCCATCGTAATGCACGAGCCCCGTCTCCAGATAGTCTAGATCGAAATACGCTTTGATCTCATCCAGATTCGTGAACCACTCCTTTCCATACTGCTGAACGCCGGGCGCGTATGTCATCAGCAAATGGATCAGGTAAGTGTCCGGCAGCCTGTGCTTGTAGAATTTTAGGAAAGCCGGAAGCTGCTCCAGCACATACCAGGTGATTTCCGCCATCACGATGACATCGGGCGCCAGCCGCTCAATCAGCTCATGATCGGTGATAGATCCCGCCACAAACTCGATCGACGGATGACGCTCCCGCGCCTTGGCGATGGCGGTAGGGGATATGTCCATCCCGATAACTTTGACCCCCAGCGCGCCGATACGCGCCGTAAAATCGCCCAGCCCGCAGCCCAACTCCAGCACACGCAGGGGCCTGCCATCGGCCTGAAGGCGCGACAACAAGTTCAGCGCGACGGCCTTTTCCGAAGCGTGGCTTTCGCGGGTCGTCTGCTCCCAGGGATCGGCATGATCCCGGTACATCTCTTCGAACTCGCCAATCAGCTTGCCGGACCTGATCACATAGTCCTGGTATCGCATATATTTCGGCATCATCTGGTCCCCAAAAATCTAAAGCGCCGTTATACCGGCCATATTCTCCACTTCCGTCACAACGCGCGAAACAGCCAATTCGCCACAATAGGGAAAATATACTTTCTCGGCCTGCCGCATCCGGGCTCGGTAAGCGTCAAGGCTTTCCGGCTGGGACAATAGCAAGGCCAATGCCTGATGCGCGGCCTCGAAATCATGCACTTCAATCCCTGCGCCCAGCCCTGCCACATCCGGGATATAGCGCGGCATCGTCGTCATGTTGAAGATGACTGGCACCACGCCCATCGCCAGGCTTTCCAAGATGGTGGAGGAGTAGATCGAGACCGCGACGGCCGACCGGGACAGCATATCCGCCAGGGGCTCCCGTTCTGGATCGCTGATCCGGACATTGGCGAAACCGCCGAGATATCGGCGCGTCTCCTCGTTAAACGGCGCCACCGGATGCGATCGTACGGAAACCGAGAGGTTGGGAAAATCGCCCGCAATGCGGCGCGCCAGTTTCAGCAACAATCCCTCATCATCATCATCCAACCATCCGCCGCCGCCCTGACAGAATATGGCCAGGCCAGGCGCGCCCGGGGCGGAAGGAAATACCGTCGGCAGATGGGTATTGCCGGTGATACGGAAATCTTGTCCGGGATTGTGGGGCCGCAGAAGATCGGCGAAACCTTCGCCCCATGTCAGGACGGCAGCATAACTCATGTTGCGGAAGCCGGTGTGAACCAGCGGCGACCAACCCTGCTGCAGGCAAGCCACGGCGATGCCGTGGCGGCGGCCAACCCGGCTGACCACTTCGTCGATAGGCGCATTGCCTTCCGGCACCAGCACCACCCGCGCGCCGGAATCCGCCAGCGCGCCCTCGATCTCTTCGGCCAGGAGCGCCAGTCCTGGCGCATGGCGGGCCAGCACCGCGCCACTGCGGCGAAGCCCGGCCGAGGCTGGATGATACAGGCGTACTGCATGACCCTGGTCCGCCGCCCATTGGCGTGTGGCGGCATCGCCCGCTGCGACAAGATAGGCGCAACGCTCGCCCAGCCTCTGCGCCACCGGCCTCAAAAAACGGGCAAACCGCAGCGAATGGGCAAACAACAGAATGGGCGGAGCCTTCGGCATTGGCTTCCACCGGCCGCCCCGGCCCGCCAGCAACCGCAAGGGCGCAGCAAGCGCGCGCAGGCGCACCGTACCGGGCGTCACCGCCCGGGCCGCATCCGCGCCGAACCAATCCCCCGCCAGCAGAGCCATCGCCGAGCCGGATAGGCCGCCGCCATCCGCCACGATCAGCCCCTGCGCCCGGGCCCAAAGAGCGTAGAGGGCCTCGTCCGCCACAGCCGAGAAATAGAGATGGCGTGCGAAAGCATGCGACAGGTCGAGCCCATGATGGGCAAGTGCACCCGGCTGCGCCGCCAGCCGCGTACGCAGCCGCTCGACCTGTTCGGTCAACTCCACGAAATAACGATAATGCTTGCCCATTGCTGGTATGGCCGGTCACGCTCCCATCAACAACTTGTGCGAATCCGGCCGGTTTGTCACCATATCCAAAAGGCACGCGATCGGGCATAAACCCGCCCGGATTCGCGGCCAAATCCGCCCTTCTGACCCCAGCGAGTGCCCATGACGACCGTCCAGAAATCCGATCCGCGCGTGGTCCTTATCCTGCAGGCCCGCATGGGGTCCACCCGTCTGCCCGGCAAATCCATGATGGACCTGGCCGGCGCGCCGCTCTTGGCGCGCATTTTGGAGCGGGTGACGCGGGCTAAGAAGCCTCATGCCGTCGTGATGGCTACCACGGAGCGTCCCGAAGACGATGTGCTGGTGGCCCTGGCCGAGGGTATGGGCGTACCGGTGTTCCGCGGCTCACAGAACGACCTGCTGGACCGTTACTACCAAGCCGCCAAGACCTTCGGTGCCGACATCGTGCTACGCCTGCCCGCCGACAATGCGACGCCGGAACCGGAGGAGATAGACCGCATCGTCGATTTCCACCTTTCCACCGACTTCGTCTTCACGACCAATCTGGCGCAGGCCTGCAGCAGCGACTATCCAGATGGTATCGGCGCCGAGGCGGTGGACTTCTGGGCAGTCGAGGAAGTCTGGAAAACGCGCAGCAACGCAGAGCTGAACGAACATCCGCACCTGAACTTTTACAACTACGCAAAGCAGCAGCCAGTCAATCCGCGTTATCCCGTCGGCGCGCCCAAATGCCCGCCCGATATCGCCCGCCCGGACGTTGTGCTGGATGTGAACACTCAGAAGCAATACGATTTCATCAAGGCGCTGTACACCTATCTGTATCCGCGCAATCCGCAGTTCACGATCCGCGATACCATCGCCTGGTACGACAACGTTTACAAAAAGCAGGAAGCCAACGCATGAGCAGCTCAGGCCGCGTCGTCTATTTCAACGGCAAGCTGGTTCCGGAGACGGAAGCCAAAATCTCGATTTACGACTCCGCGCTGATGTTCGGCGACATGGTGTTCGAGATGACCCGCTCCTTCGACAAAAAGCAGTTCAAGCTGCGCGAACATCTGGAGCGGCTCTATGCCGGCCTCAATATCTTGCGCGTTCCGCTGTCCATGACCATCGATGAGATGGAAAAGGCCTGCCAGGAGACCATAGACGCCAACGAACATCTGATGGGGCCGGACGACGAGCACCGTCTGATGATCGACGTGTCGCGCGGCCTTTTGGGCATCTACCAACACAATGTGGACTTGCCGA
>JADMIO010871522.1_pt1 | contig 19306 bp, 19 predicted proteins | sample 8958161 | NCBI WGS metagenome assembly JADMIO01 (sample SAMN16585339, study PRJNA669376) | soil metagenome | isolation source: Crop rotation soil | place: USA: Cullars Rotation, Alabama | collected 2011
CCGCGACTTCAAGTCACGTGAATTCCAAGCTTCGGATCCCACTGTGCTGGAAAGCAGAACCGATGCGATCGCCCGCGACCGAACCGAACACGCTGTTGGTGGCCGTGATGGTGGAGCCGGACACGCCGGTCGACGCGCTCCCCCAGGTGACCGCGCCGGCGTTGCCGTTCCATTGCGGCGACGTGATGACGTAGTTGCCGTTGGTCAGCGCGGTCGCCGACTGTCCGATATGGTCGTTCGCCTGGAGGCCCGTCATGGTGGAGATCAGGCCGCCGGTGCTGCCGTTGAACAGGTAGGCGGCGCCGGCGCCGCTCGCGATCGCGTTGTTGTTCGGCGCGGTGACGACCACGTTGCCGTTCGACAGCACGATGACGCTGCTCGAGCCGAAGCCGTTGCCAACGCTCGGCGTCGGATCGACGAAGTCGGTTTTCGAGATGCCGCCGAGGCTGTCGATCACGATGTCCTTCGGATCGATCAGCAAGCTGCCGACCTTGCCCTTCGGCGCGGTCGCGTCGGCCGTGCCCGAGAAGGTCGAGGTGCCTTTGCTCGACACCTCGAGCGTGCCGCCGTCGCCGCCCGCCGCACCGCCGCGCGCCGACAGGGTGCCGCGCACCGTCGTGCTCTTCTCCGACCACACCGCGATCGAGCCGGCATTGCCCGCGACGGTGGCGTCCGCCTTCAGCTTGGCGGCTGCGTTGACGTAGACCGTATCGGCCTTGGGCGTCGTCCCCTGGCCCTTGGCGTCGCCGCCGACCTTGATCGTGCCGCCGCCGGTGGCACCCGACGCATCGAGCGTGGCGGCGACCACGCTCACGGTCGGCGCCGTCACGGTGATCGCGCCACCGACGCCGGCGCTCGCGGTCGTCGACATCGTGCCCGAGGTGAAGACCGCGCTGCCGGCGCCGCCCGTGACCGCGATCGTGCCGCCGGCGCGCGTGCCCTGCGCCGAGGTCTTCGCCCCCTCGGTGTCGACGTAGTTCTGTGTGACCGCGACGCCGACCTGGCCACCGGCATCGCGCGCGCCGTCGGCCTTGAGCGTGCCCTGGTGCAGCACGACCGCGCCGCTGACCGCGATCGCGCCGCCGCGGTCGCCCGAGGCGTCGACCACGCCGGCATTGTTGATGACGGTGGCCGCCTTGAGCGTGACCTGGCCGCCGGTCGTGCCCGGGGCCGTGCTGGTGGCATCGACGGTCGCGCCCGACGCGAGCGTGACGCGGTCGCCGGCGACACTCACCGCGCCGCCGCTGCCGACGCCGGCGCCGTTGGCCTCGATGCGGCCGGACAGCTGGACGTTGCCGTTGGCGCCGCCATCGACGTCGACCGCGCCGATCACGACCACGCCGTTCTCCTGGCGGATGGTGTTGGCGCGCACGACGCCCGTCAGGTTGATCGCGTTGTCGATCACGCCCTTGGCCGCGGCCGCGCTCATGACCACGCGGCCACCGTTCGCGGCGATCGTGCCGCCCTGTTGGACCAGCGCCGCGACGGGCTTGCCGTCCGGTCCCACGGGCATCTGGTCGACCGGCTGCCCGACCTGATAGCTCAGCAGCTTGTCGCCCTGGAAATCGACGGTGAACGTCTTGGCGCCGCCGAGCACGACGGTGCCCATGGTCGCGTTGACGGTGCCGGTGTTCTCGACGGCGGCCGCCGACAGCGCAGCGTAGCCGCCGGGCGCGACGTTGATGGTGCCCTGGTTGACCACCCGCGCGTTGGGGTTCGGCGAGGCTTGGTCGAACACGTACTTCCCGGCCATGAAGTTCTGGTCGGAGATGTTCGACGTGGTCGCCAGCAGGCCGCCGACGTTGACCGACGCGCCCTGCCCGAACAGCACGCCGTTCGGATTGACGAGCCACACCTGACCGTTGGCCGTCAGGCTGCCTTGGATGTCCGACGCGCCCGGCCCCTGCACCCTATTGAGGGTGATGGCGCTGCGGTTGGGCTGCTGGAACTGGACGCTTTCGGTCTTGCCGACCGAGAAGCTCTGCCAGTTGACGATCGCCTTGCTGGACGACTGGGTGACCGTCGTCGTGCCGCCCGACTGGGTGATCCCGGCTTGGCCCGCCGCCACCGTGCCCTGTTGCGGGCCGGCCGCCGCGGTGGTCGAGAGGCCCAGACCCGCCGCGACCAGGGCGGTCGAGGTCAGGAGCCGCGCGCGCAGCGGCACGGACCGCTGCGGGATCACGACGAGCGGCCCCCGGCACCGCGCGCAACCGGGTACCACCGATACAACCCAGAGATATATGGAGTGATATAACGCACGACGGCGGCGGCAGACCGATTGTTGCGTCAGACACGGCGTGGATTTGGCGCAATTTCATAGGGAAAATTGCTTAAGAAGGGCTTATGCGGCCGCCGGCACGCACCCGCGGCGGAAGCCAGCTGGGCGATCGAGACGCGATAAGTCGTTTGATCTAGGGACGTTTGGCGCCGCGGGCGGGGTCACCGGCGCGCGTATCTAAGGTGTGGCCAAACGGGCCAGCGCGGGCCAGCGGTGCATCGACATCAGGTGGGCATACACGAGCCCGAGCCAGCCGCGGCGGCGCCAGTCGAGGACGACGTCGTCGGACAGGGTGTTGAAGCGCGCCTCGTCGATGACTTGAAACCCGCCGAGCGAGGTCGCCACGCCGGAAGGCAAGGTAAGCTGGGCGCGGTTCTCGACCAGCAGCTTCTGCGCGGCCAGCGCGCTGGTGAACTCGCGGGCGACGGCGACCTGATGCTCGAACGCCGCGCAGAACTCCAGCACGCGCTGGACCAGGGGCGCCGGCTTGCCGTCGGCGAACAGCGGCTCACCGGCCTCGGTCGACAGCGCCTCGGCCGCCTGGTCGACCGCCAGGATGAGGTCGTCGCGGCCGGGCGCCTGGACCATGACGAAGGGATAGCGACGGACATAGGCCGGGACGTAATACCCCTCGCGCCAGGTGCCGTCCGGGCCGACGAACAGGTTGCGAGGGTCGCCGATGCCCACGATCGCCAACGGCGTGACGGGCGTGGTCATCGTGAACACGATCGGGTAGCAGGCCTGGGCGGGGTAGAACTCGTCGGCCCCGAGCGCGATCGAATTGGTCGCCGCGGCGAACCGAAAGCCGGGAGCCGCCGCCAGCCGCAGACGACCGTGGGCCGTCCCATCGAGCAGCGTAGGGTCCCGGTAGAACTGGGGCAGCGCCGCCGGATCGGCCGCGGGCGCGCCCGACGTTTCCATCCCGATATCCTCGTCGCGTCCGGTCATTCCCAACCCTTTCCGCGTGGCGCGTTCGGTCGCAGCCGGCGCCGGTGCCGAGCCCAAATCGAGAATAACGTACTATGTTGCGCCGGCCGCGCGGCATGTCCTGCGCGGCCGCGTCGCAATCCTTCGAACTCACATCTTATGTCGGCGGGACCGCCATCGTGTCGATCGCGCGCTCGATCGAGCGCGCGGCCGCCGGCGCATCAGCGATCGCGATCGACGTCAGTGAACCATCACCTTCAGGTCCTCGTTCAAGGAGACCTGGAATTCGGTGAGAATCGGCTCGCCGTTGCGCCGGTGAGCCAAGGTCACATCGACCACAAGGCAGGCGCCGCCGCCTGGATCCGGAGCGACGTCGGAGGGCTGGATCCGAATGTCGCAACGATCCTCGTCGGGTCCGCTGGTCTGGATCCGATCGGGTCGCGCCGCATCCGTGTAGAACACGCTGCAGGCCGCCTCGCCGGTCAAGTTCCCGGCGTCTCCCTCGTCGCTGAGGTCGAGCGCCCGCACCCAGTCGCGCACGGCGCGCTCGACCAGCGCGATGATGGTGCATGGGGTGGGCGTCGCGGCGTCCATGCGTGCTCCGGTGCAGCTCGGGTTCGGGAAAGTCCCTAACTAGTGTGGCGGCCGGGCAATTCAAGCAACCGGTCGGCGCTCCGAGGTCACAAGTGCCAGCCGATGTAGTCCATGGTCTGGCGGCAGGTCACGTAGCGGTCGGGCGCGTGGGCCGTGCACCATTTGTGATCGGGCTCGGCGCGCCCGCGGCAGCGATCGGTGTCCACCGAATAGTCGCACCACGCGGCCGGCGACGTCGCGAAGCTCGTGGCCGGCGCCAGGCGCTTGGGCATGAGGCTGCCCGCCAACTCGAGGCGGCCCAGATAGCCGCCCTGCTGACTTTGAGCCTGCACCGGTCCAGCAGTCACGCCCGCAACCAGGATACCGGCAACGACGAGCACGTTTTTCATCACACCCTCCCCCACAAGCCAATCTGGCCGATGTCGTGATCGAGATGCGGTCCCTCACGCGTGCGCATGCCGCGGATCGTCGCCGAGGTGCTCGTAATCGAGCCAAGCGATGTCCTCGGACAGGATCGCGCGGAAGTCGGCTTGGCCCGGCTGATGCGGTCTGGTCATCACACGGCCTGTTTCAGGGCGGCGCTGTCGACCGGCATTTTGCGCAGGCGTCGCCCGGTCGCGGCGAAGATCGCGTTGGCGACGGCCGGAACGATCAGCGAGGTGCCGGGCTCGCCCATGCCGCCCGGCGGCTCCTCGCTCGGCACGATGTGGACCTCGATCGCCGGCGCCTCGTCGATGCGCAATACCGGGTAGCTGTCGAAGTTGGCTTGCTCGACGCGGCCATCCTTGAGCGTGATCTCGCCGTGGAGCGCCGCGCTGATGCCGAAGACCACGGCGCTCTGCACCTGAGCCCGGACGATGTCGGGATTGACCGCGATGCCGCAATCGAGCGCGCACACGACGCGGTGGACGCGCACGCTGCCGCGCGGCGACACCTCGACCTCGGCGACCTGGGCCATGTAGGTCCCGAAGACCGTCTGCACCGCGACGCCCCGACCGCGGCCCTTCGGCAGCGCCTGGCCCCAACCCGCCTTCTCGGCCGCGAGCTCGAGTACCGCCTCGAGGCGCGGCGTCTTTCCCAGCAGCGCGCGCCGGTAGGCGACCGGATCCTGCTTCGTGGCGGCCGCCAGCTCGTCGACGAAACTCTCGGTCACGAACACGTTGTGCGACGGTCCGACGCTGCGCCAGAACGCGGTCGGGATGCCGGGCGGCTCGACGCGCACGAACTCGACGTGAAAGTTCCCCAGGTCGTAGGCCAAGTCGATCGCGCCATCGACCGAGTCGAAGTCGAGTCCGTCCTTGAACGCCGGCGGGAAGAAGCGCGCCACGATCGACGAGCCGGCGTAGCGGTTGGTCCAGGCGACCGGCATGCCCTTGTCGTCGAGCCCGGCCGCGAGCCGATCGACGAACATTGGCCGGTACATGTCGTGCTGGATGTCCTCCTCGCGCGTCCACACGACCTTGACCGGGCCGTCGACCTGCTGGGCGATCTGCACCGCGCGTTCGACGCCGTCGACCTCGAGCCGCCGGCCGAAGCCGCCGCCGAGCAGATGGTTGTGCACGATCACCTTGTTGACCGGCAGGCCGGTGACCTTGGCCGCGACATCCTGGGCGCGCGCGAGCACCTGAGTGCCGACCCACACCTCGCAGGCGTCCTTGCGCACGTGCACGGTGCAGTTCATCGGCTCCATGGCCGCGTGGGCGAGGAACGGCACCTGATAGGTCGCCTCGACTTTGGTGACGGCGCCGGCCAGGGCGCCCGCGCTGTCGCCGATGGTCTGCGCGACCGCACCGGGCTGGCGGATCGCCTGCGCGAGCTGCGTGGCGATCGTGTCGGTGTCGACCTTGGCGTGCGGGCCGCCGTCCCATTCGATCGTCAGCGCCGCCAGGCCCTTCTTGGCCGCCCCCATGTGATCGGCCACCACGGCGACGCAGTCGTCGAGCCGGACGATCTGGCGCACGCCCTTCACCGCTCTCGCGGCCTTGTCGTCGAGGCGCTTCACGCGGCCGCCGAACACCGGCGACTGCGCGAGGGTCGCGATCTTGACGCCATGCGGCCGCGCGTCGATGCCGTAGACCGCGGTGCCGTTCACCTTCGCGGGCGTGTCCAGGCGCTTGGCCGACGTGCCGATGAGCGCAAACTCCTCCGGCCGCTTGAGCACGACGTCCTTGGGCACCGGCAGGCGCGCCGCGTGGCCGGCCAGCTCGCCATACGACAGGTGTCGGCCGGTCGGCCGGTGCGTGACCGCGCCACGCGCCGCGCGGCAGGTCGACGGATCGACGGACCAGCGCTTGGCCGCCGCCGCCACGAGCATGGCGCGCGCGGTGGCACCGGCTTCGCGCAGCGGCTTCCAGGCGGCGCGCACCGAGGTCGAGCCGCCGGTGATCTGCTCGCCGGCGACGACCGGGTTGCCGTAGCGCGCGCGGTCGGGCGGTGCGTGCTCCAGCCGCACCTGGTCGAGCGAAACCTCGAGCTCCTCGGCGATCAGCATCGGGATCGCGGTGTAGGTGCCCTGCCCCATCTCGACATACGGCATGGTGAGCACGACCTGGCCATCGGCGCCGATGCGGATGAAGGCGTTGGGTGCGAAGCCCGGATTGCGCGGCACCGCGGCTGCGGCGCTCGACAGCGGCACGTGGAGGCTGAGCAGCAGACCGCCGCCGGCAGTCGCGCCGGTCTGCAGGAACCCGCGTCGGGAGAGCATGCCGGTCACCTCAACCTGCCTTCGTGGTCGCGCCGGCGGCGTGCTTGATCGCCTCGCGAATGCGCTGATAAGTGCCGCAGCGGCAGATGTTGCCGCTCATCGCGTCGTCGATGTCGGCATCGGTCGGCTTGGGATTGCGGCGAGCAGCGCGGTCGCCGACATGATCTGGCCGGACTGGCAATAGCCGCATTGCACGACCGCCCGCTCGAGCCAGGCCTTCTGGATCTTCGCTCCGGCGGGCGTCGCGCCGATCGCCTCGATGGTCGTGACGTCGGACGTGCCCAGGCTCTCGACCGGCGTGACGCACGCACGGGTCGGCTGGCCGTCGACATGCACCGTGCAGGCGCCGCACAGCGCCATGCCGCAGCCGAACTTGGTGCCCGTCATGCCGAGCACGTCGCGCAGAACCCAGAGGAGCGGCGTGTCGCCGTCGACGTCGACGCTATGCGGGCGGCCGTTGATCTTGAGGGTGATCGCCATCGCGAAAGTCTCCTGTGCTCGCACGCCGTCGCTGGCTTGGCGCGATCTGGCGGGCGCTTGTCGTGCCCGTGGGATGCTCCGGCCGTCCAGGCTCGCGTTTCCTTCATGCCTGCTCCGCGTCATCCGGGCTTGTCAGGAAGCGCGGCGTTTTGGCGAAAATGGCCCTCGCGGGGTCGACACGCGCGGCCCGCGACGTGCAAGGTCCCGGTCCGTGATGCGCCGACTGCCGATCGCCCTGATTCTGCTGCTCGCCGCCGGCAGCGCGCGCGCCGACGCGTGGCCCGAGCGGCCGGTGCGCATGATCGCGCCGTTCCCGGCCGGCGGTGCGGTCGATCTGATGGCGCGCCTGGTCGCCGACGTGCTCCAGCGCGCGCTCGGCCAGCCGGTGTTCGTCGACAACCGGCCGGGCGCCGGCGGCAATCTGGGCGCCGAGCTGCTCGCCCAGGCCGCGCCCGACGGCTACACGCTGGGCACCATGACGATCGGCTCGCACGGCATCAACCCGAGCGTCTATCGCGACCTGCCGTTCGATCCGGTGCGCGACTTCACGCCGGTCAGCCTGCTGGTCGTCCAGCCCAACGTGATGGTGGTGCCGCCGTCGCTCGGGGTGACGACGGTCGACCAATTCGTCGCGCTCGCCAGGGCCCGTCCGGGCCAGCTCAACGCCGGCTCGCCGGGCTACGGCACGACGCTGCATCTGTGCGCCGAGCTGTTCAAGCAGATGACCGGCACGGACATCGTCCATGTGCCCTATCGCGGCACCGCCCTGGCACTGCCCGACTTGCTGTCCGGGCGGCTGGCGGTGATGTTCAACAACCTGCCGGCGGTGATGCCGCAGATCCGTGCCGGTACCCTCAAGGCGCTGGCGGTGACGGCGCGCGAGCGCTGGCCCGAGCTGCCCGACGTGCCGACGCTCGAGGAGGCCGGGCTGACCGGCTTCGACGTGTCGAGCTGGTACGCCCTGATGGGCCCCGCCCGGCTGCCGCGCGACAAGGTCGAAACGCTCAACCACGCGATCGTCCAGGCCTTCGAGACCGACGACATGCGCCGGCGCCTGCTCGAGATCGGCACCCGCGTCGCCGTCGGCACGCCCGATCAGCTCGGCGCGTTCGTCGCCGCCGAAGTCACGCGCTGGGCCGCGGTCGTCAAGGCGATCGGGCTGAAGGTCGACTAGGCGGCGTTTTCTCAGGCAGCCTTGACGGGGTGCAGGTAGCGGAACCCGACGGCGATCCGGTTCCAGGCGTTGATGGTCGTGATCGCCAGGCTGAGCGCGACCAGCTCGGCATCGTCGAACTGGCCGCGTGTCCCGGCGAACACGTCGTCGGGCGCGTGGGTCTGCGCCACCAGGGTCAAGGCGTCGGTCCAGGCCAGCGCCGCGCGCTCGCGGTCGGTGTAGAGCGGCGACTCGTGCCAGGCGTCGAGCAGGTACAGCCGCTCCTCGGTCTCGCCGTGCGCGTGCGCGTCGCGCGTGTGCATGTGGAGACAGAAGGCACAGCCGTTGATCTGCGACGCGCGGACCTTGACGAGATCGATCAGCCTGCGCTCGAGACCGCCGCCGGCCACCGCGGTCTCGAGCGTCACCATCGCCTGCATGAGCGCGGGCGCGGCGCGATAGGGATCGAGCCGGGGTTTCATGTCAGGCATGGCTCATGCGCCGCCAGCTGCCCGGCGTCGTGCCGACCTGGCGCTTGAAGCTGCGCGTCAGATGGCTTTGATCGGCGAAGCCGGCGGCCAGCGCCAGCTCGGCCAGCGGCAGCGACGAGTCGGCGAGCAGCTCCTTGGCCCGTTCGACGCGCTTGGCGATCAACCAGCCGTAGGGCGGCAGGCCTGTCGAGCGCCGGAACGCCCGGGTGAAGTGACTGACCGACAAATCGCATTCCTGCGCCAGCTCGGCGAGCGTGATTTCGCCGTCGATCCGCGCGGTCAGGAGCTCCTTGGCGCGACGCTCCTGCCACGGCGCCAAGCCGCCACGGCGCGGCGCCTGGCTCAGCATGCCGCCATAGCCGAGCGCGACATGGGTGCACACCGCGCGCAGCACGTGATCGACCATGAGCCGGCTGGCCTCGGCCGGCACCGCGAAGCTGGGCGCCAGCGCCGCCGCCATGTTGGCGAGCACCGGGTCGGCGACGCCAGCGCCGGGCTCGTAATGCAGTCCGGCGATGCGCGGCACCGCCGCGTCGTCGGCAACCTCGTCGAACGCCGCGCGCGGCAGATAGAAGTAGACCGTGTGGAACGGCCCCGTGTGGCCGACCAGGGGCCGGCGCCGCAGGTCGAGGATGACCGCCTCACCCGCGGCGAGGGGGCGGGTGGGCACCGCCGCGCCGTCGAGCGACAGCGCGTGGTCGGCGCAGTCGCGCAGCTGCAGGCCGACCAGATAGGCGTCCTCGGCCACCAGCGGCGTGGTCGCCCCAAACGCCGGCGCGTCGTGCCGGATCTGCGTCGCGGCCAGGCGCCGGTTGCGCCGGGTCGTGGTGGTGAGGGTCGGCGGGTCGTCCTGGCGGAAGGCCCGGCCGAGCCGGCATCCGAATGCACCCTGGTCCATCGCGGTGTGCTCCCCATGAGGGTGGTGAAGCTGACACGGTGAAATCTGGCCCGGCCGGGTCCGCGCGGCGAGTTAAGCGATGTGAAGACGTGTTGCGGGCGCCGTTCAGACCTGGCCCCCGCGAAAAGTTGGTTTCATCGCAATTGGTTGGACGCACCGGCCGGCGTCGTGGCGCACAAAGATTCACACTTCTTAATTCGCCCACCCGCGGGCCTGGGCCCATCATCCGGCGAGGTCCCCCCGGAGAGCGATTTTGCCCAACCGATACCCCCCCATCCGCACGGCGCTCCTGCTCGTGGACCTCTACAACGATTGCTTGAGCGACGGCGGCAAGCTGTGGCCCGAGATCCGGGCGGTCGCCGAGTCGGTCGAGCTGGTCCCCAATCTGCACGCGCTGACCACGTTGGCCCGCCGCCTCGGCATCACGGTGTTCCACGTGCCGCACCGGCGCTGGCGCGAGGGCGATTTCGACGCATGGCGCCACCCGATGCCCTGGCAGCTCACGATCGACCGCGAGGCGCTGTTCGCCGACGGCACCTGGGGTGGCGACTGGCATCCCGACCTGGCGCCCCAGGACGGCGACGTGGTCGTGCAGGAGCACTGGGGCCAGAACGGCTTCGTCAACACCGACCTGGACCTGCAGCTCAAGCAGCGCGGCATCGAGCACATCATCGTCGTCGGCATGATGGCCGCGATGTGCGTCGCCACGACCGCGCGGCATGGCGCCGAGCTCGGCTATCTCGTAACCCTGGTGCGGGACGCCACGGCGGCGATGAGCGACTCGGCAATGCGCTTCGCGCTCGACGTCGATGGCCCGACCTATGCCCACAACATCGTCGCGACGCGCGATCTGATCGCGCTGCTCACCAAGTCCTAATCTAGAGCGTCTCCAACAGGGCGCGCGCGGCGCGCAGGTCGGCGGTCTCCAATCCCTCGGAAAACGCCTCGTAGACCGGCGCCAGGACCCGCCGGCCGGCGCTCGCACGGTTGCGGCCGACCTCGAGCCGGGCAGCGCTCAGCGCGCTGCGCAACACCCAGAACAGCGCGCCTTGCTGCCGGGCCAGCGTCAGCGCCTCGACGAAGCAGTCCGCGGCGGCGTCCGGCGCGCCGTCCTGTAGCCGAAGCTCGCCCTTGATGCGCAGCAGCTCGGGCAGATACCAGCCTTCGTCGCGCGCCCGGCAGCGCGCCAGCGTCTCGTCGACCAGCGCCAGCCCCTCGCCGGTCTCGCCGACGATGCCGAGGGCGGCGGCGAATTCGCCGAGGGGCAGTAGGAAGCGCGGCAGGAACTTCGCCTCGCCGGCCTGCTCGAGCTCGCGCCGCAGCAGCGCCACGCCCGGCGCGAGGTCGCCGCGCTTGATCGCCAGCAGGCCGTTGAAGCAGCGTGCCCACTGATGCCACAGCCGGATCGGATGGCGTTCGGTGTGGTCGAGCAGCATCGCGCCGTAGCGCGTCGCCGCGGCGAGGTCGCCGGCCAGGAAGGCGATCGGGCACGCCGCCTGGCCGAGCACGCTGCAATAGGTCAGCGCGTGACCGATCGCGCGGCCTTCTTCGATGTTGCGCTCGACCTGGCGCAGCGCCTCGTCGGCCGAACCCTGGAGCCATAGGATGCGGGCGCGGAAATAGTGCGTCGACACCCGCAGGTCGAACCGGAAGCGCACGATCTGCTGCGATGTCGCGGCGCCGAGATGGGCGACCACCGCCTCGATGTGGCGGCGCGCCTCGCTCTGCTCGCCCAGATAATGCAGCGTGGTGCCCAGGATGCGGTCGGCCATCATGCGATCGACCGGATCGGCCGAGTCGGCGACGACGTCGGCGAAGCGCCGGGCGAACTCGAGCGCGCTGCGGAACTCGCCGTTGTTGAACTGGTCGATGCACAGGCCCCAAAGCGCCCGCAGCCGGTAGTCCTTGTCGCCGAGCTGCTCGGCAAGCGTCAGGGTCGTGGTCCAGGCCGGACCCGCCTCACGGCCGCGGCCGACGCCGTACATCAGCGACCAGCCGAGCGCGGCCGACAACTGCATGCGCGGCCGCGCCGCCGCCGCATCAGAGGGCAGGCGCGCGAGCGCGCGTTCGACCCGCTCGGCGCATTCGCCGAGCAGCGACAGCTGGACCCACAAGGGCACCACGGCGACCGTCAGGGCGATGCCGAGCTCGGCGTCGCCGTCCGGCGAGAACGCCCAGCCGAGCGCCGCGCGCACGTCGTCGATGTGGCGGCCGTAGATCGCCAGCCATTCGGCCTGCGGTTTCGACTCGCTCTCGGCGTCGGCCCGTGCGAACAGGCCGCGGCAGTGCTCGGCGTGACGGCGCGCCGCATCGAGGTGCTCGCCGGCGGCGCGCAGCTTCTCGAGAGCATACAGACGGGTCGTGACCAGCAGCCGGTATTCCGCGTGATCGCCGCTCAGGTCGGCGACGATCAGGGACTTCGCCACCAGATCCGCGATATGATCGACGATCGCGCCGTCGTACAGGTCGCCGGCGACCGCGACGGCGGCATCGAGCGAGAAATCGCCGGCGAAGATCGCCAAGCGGCGCAGCACCGCCGCCTCGACCGCCGGCAGCAGATCGTAGCTCCAATCGAGCGCGGCGCGCAGGGTCTGGTGGCGCGGCAGCGCGGTGCGCCGGCCCCGCGTCGCGAGCATGAGGTGGTCGTTGATGCGGGCCGCCAGGCCACCGATGCCGTAGACGTCGACGCGCGCCGCCGCCAGCTCGATCGCGAGCGGAATGCCGTCGAGCTGACGACAGATCTCGACCACGGTCGCGATGTCGTCGTCGTTCAGGGTGAAGCCGTCCAGGCTCGCCAGCGCGCGCTCCTGGAACAGCGCGATGGCGGGGAACGTCAACGCGTGGGCGGCGCTGATCGGCTCCGCGCGCGGCGGAATGGCGAGCGAGGGCAGACGTTGGGTCCACTCGCCGTCGGCGCGCAGCGCCTCGCGGCTGGTCGCCAGCACGCTGACGCCGGGTGCCGCCCTGAGGAGCGCCACCGCGACCGCCGCGCTCGCCTCGATGACGTGCTCGCAATTGTCGAGCACGATCAACGCCTGCTTGTCGCGCAGATAGGCGGTCAGCGACACCATGGCGTCGGTGCCGAGCGACGCTTGGCCGAGCGCCGACATCACCGCCGCCGGCACGAGGGTGGGATCCGACAGCGACGCCAGGCCGACGAACCAGGCGCCGTCGGCATAGGCCCCGCTCAGCGATTCGGCAACCGCGAGCGCGACCGTCGTCTTGCCGATGCCGCCCGGACCGAGGATCGTCAGGAACCGCCGCGCCTGGAGATGTCCCACCAGCGTCTTGATGATCTCGCCGCGGCCGACGACGCTCGAGAGCGACACCGGCAGATTGCCGCCGCGCGGCGCGTCGGCCGTCGCCGCCGCCGCGCCGCTCGCCTGCTCCTGGGTCACCGCTGCCACAAAACTGTAACCGCGGCCCGGAATGTTGGTGATGTAGCGGCTCCCGGCGCGGCCCTCACCCAACACCTTGCGCAATGCCGCCACGTGGACGCGCAGGCTGCCCTCGTCGACATGGACGTTGGGCCAGACGTGGGCGACCAGCGCTTCGTGGGTGACGACTTCGCCGGCGTGCTGCACCAACAGGATCAAGAGGTCGAGCGCCCGGCTGCCGAGACGCACGGGCCTGTCGTCCTGGAACAGCATGCGCTGCGCCGGGGCGAGCCGAAACGGCCCGAACTGGAAGACGGGATCAGCCACGTGAACCAGCTTCTTGCAGCGGGCGCCGATCGAGACGGATGCGTCCGCGAGGGGCAACGGCGACGACGGCGCGCGAGCCGTCGCCTGAGAGAGTCGACGGCCGCAGCATGCGCGCGTCAACGGAAAAATTCCCTGGGACTTTGGTCGAAATGCCGCGGCGCTGCGCCGGGAATCGCCGCCATCCGCGTTACGACGCAATCCGACAAGCCGCGACGGGTTCGTGACAGAGCCGATAGGCCGTCGGCGCTACATCATTCGCCTCTACCCAGCTCGAGGAGAACGACCATGAAACGGATGATTATCGCCGCCACCGTGTCGCTGCTGTTCGGAGTCGGCGCGGCCCACGCCCAGTCGGGCCAGGGCGGCTACCTGGGCGAGAACGTCGCCAAGACTCAGCCGACCGCCGCGACCCCGGCGCAGGCGCAGAAGACGTCGGGCCAGGGCGGCTATCTCGGCGCACATCCCGCCGCGAACCCCGCGCCCGTGCCCGCAGCCGCGCCGCAGGCCGGCTCGGGTCAGGGCGGCTATCTCGGTCGCGCGCCCGGCAAGTAACGGCCGAGACGCCAGCGTCCCGGGGATCGTGCGCGCGCGAGCCCCGGGACGATGGCCCGTCGGCGCGAGCGCCTAGCGGCTTGGTGCGGTCACGCGCCGTCGCCCACCGGGCCCCTGTTTGATCCAGGTCAAGGATCGGCCTGATCGCTCGGGCAACCATCGCCTCGTACAAGAGCGCCGTCCTCCGAACGGCGGTCCCTCCCGCTGACGACAGCGCCGACCCGAGGCCCCACCATGACGATGATCGCCCAGTTGACCCGGACCGAGCGACTGATCGCGCTCGTCATTCTCGCGGTCCTGGCCTGCGTCGGCCTGGCCATGGCGACGGGCGCCCGCGACGAGACGTTCGCGCTCCACGGCGCGCTGGTCCTGGTCGCGTCGCTGCTCGCCACCCTGGCGGTGATCTCGGGCTATTTCGAGCCCGAGCCGCCGGCCGGACGCCTCGACCACTATTACGACGACCCCAGCAAGGTCGGCATCGTGCTGGCGATGGGCTGGGCAGTCGCCGGCCTGTTCGTCGGCGATTGGGTGGCCTGGCTGCTCGTCAATCCGGATCTGACGTTCGACGCCGCCTGGGCAAGCTTCGGTCGGCTGCGGCCGGTGCACACCAGCGGCGTGATCTTCGGCTTCGGTGGCAACGGACTGATCGCGACATCCTTCTACGTCATGCAGCGCACCGCGCGCGCGCGCCTGCCCGACCAGCTCAGCCCGTGGTTCGTGCTGCTCGGCTACAATCTGTTCTGCGTCATCGCCGCCACTGGCTACCTGATGGGCGTGACCCAGTCGAAGGAATATGCCGAGCCCGAGTGGTACGCCGACATCTGGCTGGTGATCGTCTGGGTCGCGTACTTCGTGCTCTATCTCCGCACCCTGGCGCGGCGCAACGAGCCGCACATCTACGTCGCCAACTGGTACTACCTCGCCTTCATCGTGGTCGTGGCGATCCTCCACATCGTCAACAACCTCGCGGTGCCGGTGTCGCTCGGCAGCGCCAAGAGCTACTCGGCGTTCGCGGGCGTGCAGGACGCGATGACCCAGTGGTGGTACGGCCACAACGCGGTCGCGTTCTTCCTGACCTCCGGCTTCCTTGGGATGATGTACTACTTCCTGCCCAAGCGCGCCGGCCGGCCGCTGTTCTCCTACCGGATGTCGATCATCAGCTTCTGGGGGATCGTGTTCTTCTACATGTGGGCCGGCTCGCACCATCTTCACTACACGGCGCTGCCCCATTGGGTGCAGACGCTCGGCATGACGTTCTCGATCATGGTCCTGATCCCGTCCTGGGCCTCGGCGAGCAACGCGCTGCTGACCCTCAACGGCGCCTGGCACAAGGTGCGCGACGACGCGACCCTGCGCTTCATGATGGTCGCCGTCGTGTTCTACGGGCTGACGACCTTCGAGGGCTCGTTCATGGCGATCCGGCCGGTGAACGCGCTGTCGCACTACACCGATTGGACGATCGGCCATGTGCATGCCGGCGCGCTCGGATGGGTGGCGATGATCACGTTCGGATCGATCTATGCCGCGGTGCCGTGGTTGTGGAAGCGCGAGGCCATGTACTCGACGCGTCTGGTCGAAGCGCATTTCTGGCTGTCGGTCGCGGGCACCCTCGTCTACGTCCTGGCGATGTGGAACTCCGGCATCATCCAAGGGCTGATGTGGCGGACCTACACCGACGGCGGCACGCTCGCCTACTCGTTCATCGACACGCTGGTCGCGATGCATCCCTACTACGTCGCGCGGGCGATCGGCGGCCTCCTGTTCCTGACCGGCGGCATCATCGGCTTCTACAACGTCTGGATGACCATCCGCGCGGTGCCCGCGGCGGCGCGCGCGCCGTTCGCCGACCTGCCGGCACCGCTGCCGGCCGCGACGCGCGCGCTGCAGCCCGGGGAGTGACGGCGATGTTCGGCTTGCATTACTGGCTCGAACGCAAGGCGGTCAGCTTCGCGCTCGCCATCGTCCTGGTCGCCAGCATCGGCGGCGCGGTCGAGATCGCGCCCCTGTTCACCATCCACCAGACCGTCGAGGACGTGCCCGACATGCGGCTCTACACGCCGCTCGAGCTCGCCGGGCGCAACATCTACATCCGCGAAGGCTGCTATGCCTGTCATTCGCAGATGATCCGCACCCTGCGCGACGAGGTCGAGCGCTACGGTCCCTACTCGCTCGCGGTCGAAAGCAAGTACGACCATCCGATGCTCTGGGGCTCCAAGCGTACCGGTCCCGATCTGGCGCGCGTCGGCGGCAAGTATTCCGACGAGTGGCATGTCGTGCACCTCAACAACCCGCGCGACGTCGTGCCGGAATCGGTCATGCCGGCCTACCGCTGGCTGCTCCGCACCCCCCTGCGCATCGACGATCTCGATGCGCACCTCAAGGCGCAGCGGGCGGTCGGCGTGCCGTACACCGACGCCATGATCGCCAACGCGCCGGCCGACGCCTACGGCCAGGCCGCGCCGGACTCGCGCGCGGCGGACGGCGTGGCCCAGCGCTACGGCGAGGCGACCAGCGTGCGCGCCTTCGACGGGCGGCCCGACATGCTCACCGAGATGGACGCGCTGGTCGCCTATCTGCAGATCCTGGGCCGGCTCACGGACGCCGCCCACAAGCCGGTCGCGCACGCCGCGGCGCCGGCGGGGAAGTGACACCATGAGCCTCGATCACGACAGCCTGGTCTGGTTCTCGAAGTCGTTCGGGCTGCTGTACCTGATCGGCCTGTCGATCGCGGTCCTGGCCTACGTCTACTGGCCGTCGAACAAGCGGCGCTTCGAGCGCGCCGCGACCATGGTGCTCAACGACGAGATCGGCGGAGACCAGCCGTGGCGCTAGAAGAACGTGATCCCCACACCGGTTATCTGACCACCGGGCACGAGTGGAACGGCATCAAGGAGCTCAACACGCCGGTGCCGCGCGCGGTGTTCGTGTTCCTGGCGGCGGGCGCGGTGGTCTCGCTGATCTGCTGGCTGCTGTGGCCGGCCTTTCCGCTCGGCACGACGTTCACCAAGGGCCTGCTGGGCACCGACCAGCAGCTCGCGGTCGCCGAGGCGCTGGCCGAAGGCACGCGTCAGCGCGCGCCGTGGCTGACGCGCCTCGAGCAGGCGGACTTCGCCGCCATCCAGGCCGACCCCCAGATGATGACGCGGATTCGCCAGGTCGGCCGCACGCTGTTCGGCGACAATTGCTCGGTCTGCCATGGTCGCACCGCGCAGGGTGGCGACGGCTTCCCCAACCTCACCACCCCGTCGTTTCTGTGGGGCGGCGATCCCGCGACCCTCGCCGAGACGATCCGGGTCGGCATCAACTCCATCCATCCGGACAGCCGCGTCTCGCAGATGCCCGCGTTCGGCCGCGAGCAGACGCTGCCGCGCGACGCCATCGAGAACGTCGCGGCCTACGTGCGCTCGCTGTCGACGCCGAAGGCGGCCGATCTGCCGGCGGACGTGGTCGCCGCCGGCAAGGCGGTGTTCGCGGCCAACTGCGTCGCGTGCCACGGCGCGACGGGCACGGGCAATCGCGAGGTCGGTGCGCCCAGCCTGGTCGACCACGCCTGGATCTATGGCGGCAGCTATCCGGCGATCTTCGCCACCGTGTGGGGCGGCCGCCAGGGTCGCATGCCGAGCTGGGAAGCCCGGCTGAGCGCCGCCGAGCGCAAGATCCTCGCGCTCTACCTGATCGATCTCCGGGAGCCGGCGCGATGACGCGCGCGCGCACACTCTGGCTGGCCGTCGCCGCCGGCCTGCTCCTGGTCGCCGGCGCCAACGCGCATCTGGTCTACGTCGCGGTCACGTCGCAGCCCGCCTGCGTCGCGCACCTGCGTGCCGGGGAAGCCGGCGGGTTGAGCGCCGCGCGCTCGGCCTGCGCGCCGAGCCGTTGAGAACGAGGTAACGCCATGTCGCTCCCCGCCGTCGCACCGCCGCTGCCCCACGATCACGGCTGGCAGCGCCAGCTTCCGCCGTCGGCGGCACTCGGCTGGCTCGGCGCCGGCTGGCGCGATCTGTGGGTCACGCCCGCCAGCAGCCTGCTCTACGGCGTGCTCGTGTATGCAATCTCGGCCACGATCGTCGCCGGGCTCCTGGTGCTCGGCTGGGACTTCATCCTGTTCCCGGCCTTCGCCGGCTTCATGGTGGTCGGTCCGATCCTGGCGCTCGGGCTCTACGAGAAGAGCCGTCGCCTCGCCGCCCACGAGCCCGTGAGCATGGCCGACATGCTGCTCGTGCGCCCGGCGTCGGGCATGCACATCCTGTTCACCGGCGTGCTGCTGTGCCTGCTGTGGCTGGCCTGGATGCGCGCCGCGGTCATCGTCTATGCGCTGTTCTTCGGGCTGGTGCCGTTCCCGGGGCTCGACAACGTCGCGACCATGCTGATCACCACCTCGACCGGCGCCGCGATGCTGGTCGTCGGCTCCGCGGTCGGCGCGCTGTTCGCCGCGTTCGCCTTCGCGGTCAGCGTGTTCGCGATCCCGCGCTTGCTCGAGGACCATGCCGACGCCCTGACGGCGATGGCCGCGAGCGTGGCGCTGACCTGGAACAACCTGCCCGTCATGCTGGCCTGGGGCGCGATCGTGTTCGGCCTGTTCGCGCTTTGCCTGGCGACCGGGCTCCTGGGGCTGATCGTGGTGTTCCCGCTGCTCGGCCACGGCACCTGGCACGCCTACCGCGCCATTCGGCCCGCGCCATGAGCTGCTGCTGTGGGCCGGTCCTGGTCGCCGCGCCGAGCGCCGACGACGAGGTCCGGCTGGCCAGCCGCGAGATCGGGCCGGACCTCCGGCAGACCGATCTGTCGGTGCCGGCGATCCACTGCGGCGGCTGCATCTCGACCATCGAGCGCGCGTTGGGCACCCTGCCCGGCGTCGTGCAGGCGCGGGTCAACCTTTCGACCCGACGCGTCAGCGTGCGCTGGCGCGGCGCCATGCCGCCGCCGCTGGTCGCCACCCTGCGCCACGCCGGCTATGACGCCCACCTGCACGACATCGACGCCGATGCGCCCGACCCGGCGCTGCGCGAACTCGTCCGCGCGCTCGCGGTCTCGGGGTTCGCGGCCAGCAACATCATGATGCTGTCGGTCGCGGTCTGGTCGGGTGCCGATGCGGGCACGCGCGATCTGTTCCACGGGCTGTCGGCGGCGCTCGCGCTGCCGGCGCTGGTCTATGGCGGCCGCGTGTTTTTCCGCTCGGCCTGGAGCGCACTGCGCGCGGGTCGGACCAACATGGACGTGCCGATCTCGGTTGGCGTCGCGCTGGCGGTCGGGCTGAGCCTGTACGAAACCCTGGTCCACGGCCCGCATGCCTATTTCGACGCCGCAATCTCGCTGCTGTTCTTCCTCCTGGTCGGCCGCACGCTCGATCACGTGATGCGCGCGCGCGCCCGCACCGCGGTCAATGGCCTCGCCCGCTTGGCGGCGCGCGGCGCGCTGGTGCTCGAGCCCGACGGCACTCGGCACTATCTTCCGGTCGACGAGCTCGCGCCCGGCATGACGCTGGTGCTCGCCGCCGGCGAGCGCGTGCCGGTCGACGGCCGGGTGAT
>JADMIO011413724.1_pt1 | contig 19306 bp, 18 predicted proteins | sample 8958161 | NCBI WGS metagenome assembly JADMIO01 (sample SAMN16585339, study PRJNA669376) | soil metagenome | isolation source: Crop rotation soil | place: USA: Cullars Rotation, Alabama | collected 2011
AGGTGAGCCAGTGTGATTACATTTGCGGCCTAACTGTGGCCAGTCCAGTTACGCTGGAGTCACTAGTATTTAGGTGACACTATAGAAGCGGCCGCGACAACTTGTCCACGTGGAATTCTAAGCTTAGGATCCCAATGTGCTGGAAAGATCGCGGGCGATGAGTTGGAGCCAGGCAATCCCGATGCTCTGATCGCCACCGGCATGCTGCGATTGTACGCGGAAGACACAGCGGCCTCCGACTTCAGCAAGATGCGGCAGGACGTACTCGATGACATTACGGAAACGGCCGGCCTCACGTTTCTTGGTCTGACGATGGGTTGCGCGAAATGCCACGATCACAAGTTCGATCCCATCAAGCAGGAAGATTTCTATCGCATGCAGGCGTGCTTCGCGGCGATTGTACCCAGCGACGATCGTCCGGCTGTTGAACCGGAAGTGCTATCGGCTTACCAGAAGCAACTCAAGGTTTGGGAGGATGCCACCGTTGATATTCGCCGCCAAATCGAAGAGATGATGGTTCGTCTCATGGCCGACAGCATTGAGGCCAACACGGTTGCCTACGACAACGATACGCAGGCGGCCTGGCGTATGCCTGATGTCCGGCGGACGACGCGGCAGAAGCAGTTGATCGCTCTTTCCACGCGGTACGTGACGCTCGGTATGACGCGCCGGATTCGCAAGCTCAAAGGGGACGACAAACTCAAATGGGATGAATTGCAGCAGCAGCTTTCGGAATACGAGGTGCTAAAGCCGCTGCCACTCCCCACCGCTATGGCTGTGCAGGAAGGCAAGAACTCCATTCCTGAAACCCATGTGCTCGATACGGGTGACTACCGCAAGCCCGAAGAAGAGGTATCGCCCGGATTTCCCGAGTTTCTCGGCCTGGAGGAGCCGCGGTTATTCGTTGAGCCTACCCAGCCCGAGGCGCAGGCCGCGCCGCCGCGACGTTCGGCCTTCGCGCGTTGGCTCACCTTGCCCGATCATCCGCTCACGGCGCGGGTCATCACGAACCGCTTGTGGCAGCACCACTTCGGGCGCGGGATCATCGAAACGCCGAACGACTTCGGCGCGATGGGCCAGGCGGCGACGAATCCCAAGCTGCTCGACTGGCTGTCGAGCGAGCTGGTCGAGCATCACTGGAGTCTGAAGGACATCCACCGCTTGATGGTCACCTCAGCCACCTATCGCCAATCCTCGGAGATTGAACCGGCCGAAGATGCCGATGAGATCAAGTCCGACCCCGATAACAAGCTCCTCTGGCACGCCAACCGCGTTCGCCTCGAAGCCGAGCCGCTGCGTGATTCCATGCTGTTCCTTGCGGATCACCTGAGCCCGGCCGTGGGCGGCCCGAGCGGCTATCCCACTCTCTCCCAGGCGGCGCGGGATAATAGCGCCTATTTCTGGAAGCCCGATCCCAATCCGGCGCAACAATTCCGCCGATCGTTGTATTGCATTCAAAAGCGAAACTTCCGTCTGCCGCTACTCGCGGCGTTCGACCAGCCCGACATGTACCTCAGCTGCGGTTCGCGGGTGAACACGCTTACGCCCACGCAGTCGCTCGCATTGCTAAACGGCGACGAAGCGAACTTTGCCTCGCGGCGCTGGGCGGGACGACTCCTCGGCGAATCGCTCGGTAACGAAACAGTCTTCATCAAGACCGCCTGGCTGGAAGCCTATGGACGCACGCCGTCGGACGACGAAATCGAGCTCGCCCGCCAATTCCTCAGCCGCCAGGCGGTTCGCATCTACGAGCACGACAAGAATCTGCCCACAGCTTCGCTCCCCGAGCCCTGCCCCAATTGCCTGGAGCCACGGCACGCGGGCGCGTTTGTAGATATGTGTCACGGTTTGCTGAACTCGAGCGAGTTTTTGTTCGTGGATTGAGTTGGAAGGGATCATGAAAAGCCGCCCTGGACCTTGTTCGCTCGAATACCATCCCTCGCGCCGCGATTTTCTCGCGCGAGCCGGCGGGGGACTGGGCGCCATCGCGCTGGCCTCGCTCATGAGATCGAACGCGGCCGCGCAGCCGAATCGGTCCACCAATCCGCTCACTGCCCGTCCTCAGCACTTCCCTGCTCAAGCCAAGCGGGTGATCTGGTGCTACATGGATGGCGGTCCAAGCCACATCGACATCTTCGATCCGAAACCATCGCTGGAGAAATACGCCGGCAGCCCGCTGCCGCCGAGCTTTAAGCGGCCGATGACGGCGATGGGTGTGACCGCGGGCACGCCACTCATGGCGACCACGCACAAGTTCGCTCAGCACGGCCAATGCGGACACTGGGTGAGCGACCTTTATCCCGAGATCGCCACCTGTGCCGACGACCTCTGTATGCTGCAAAGCTGCACGGCCGATGGTCTGACCCATGTCGCGGCTTGCATGCAGATCAACACCGGCTCACTCCTCTTCGGCCGGCCATCGCTCGGCTCATGGTCCATCTATGGCCTGGGCACAGAAAATGAAAGTTTGCCCGGCTTCGTGGTGATTGGCGACAGGCAAGACGATCCGCCCGGCGGCACGAACAACTGGGGCACGGGTTACATGCCCGCGGCCTATCAAGGCACGCGACTTGGCTCAGGCAAGCAGCCGATTCTCGATATTTCACCGGCCAGCGGTGTCGCTACCGAGCGGCAGCGCGGCGAACTCGATTTCCTGCAGGAGCTGAACCGCCGCCACGCCGCAAAGCGCTCTAGCGACAACGTGCTCGAATCCCGCATCGCGTCGTACGAGCTCGCCTACCGCATGCAAGCTGCCGCGCCGGAAGCGGTGAACTTCGCCGATGAAACCGCGGAGACGCAACGCCTGTACGGCCTGGACCGCGCCGAAACGGCAGCAAATGGTCGCAACTGCCTGCTCGCCCGCCGCCTGGTGGAGCGCGGCGTGCGGTTCGTGCAACTCTACATGGGTATGGGCTCACTGTGGGACGCTCATACTGAGCTCGACGTGAAGCATGGAGCCTCCTGCTTGGAGAGCGATAAGCCGATCGCTGGACTGATCAAGGATCTCAAGCGCCGCGGACTGCTCGATGAGACGCTCGTGATTTGGGGCGGCGAGTTTGGCCGCACGCCCATGAGCGAAAGCGGCAACGGCCGCGATCACAATCCCTACGGCTTCACCATGTTCTTCGCCGGTGGCGGTGTGAAGGCCGGCGCAGTGTTCGGCAAGACCGACGAACTCGGCCTCTGGGCGGTGGAAAGCAAGGTCCACCTCACCGATATCCACGCCACGATCCTGCACCTGCTCGGCCTCGATCACGAGCAGCTCACCTTCCTGCACAACGGCCGCGACGAACGCCTCACCGGCGCCGCCGGAAATGTCATCCGCGGCATACTGGCCTAGGTCGGCCGGACTTGACCCAAATGCCACTGAGCTTTAGTCTTAAAGTCGTCCTACTGTCCCTTAGTGTAACGGTAGCACGACTGACTCTGAATCAGTTAGTCTAGGTTCAAATCCTAGAGGGACAATTGCAAAGCCTCGCACCACTAGCTGCGAGGCTTTTTCGTGCGCCAGTCCGCAAAAACTGCTAGCACCTGTGTTCGTCAAGCGGGACTGTTCTCGTTTTGCTGACTCGATACATTTATGCCACAGCCTGCCTGCAACGTGATTCAGGTTGCGTTTTTGCCGCGGGCTCGTTGGGCACGATGCTCTCCCCAAGCCCCGCAAGGAACGCGGGGCGTCCTTTCACCTATGGCAAGATAAGCGGTGAGCTTCATCGGCGCAGAAATCTTAACGGGCAGATGCCGATGACTCTCGTACACCCTACTGTTGAGCTGCTCCGAGGCGCATAGATATGACTACTGCCACGTTTGAGGTCGCCTTAGCGATTGGATTGCTCATCCTGGTGGCGGTCAGAGGCCGCCGCGTTCAACCGCTGTGGTAATTGCCGCAGACGGAGTCTTTGGCGAGATCCGATCCCCTCTCTAAAAATCTGTCGTCGCAAAGACTCCCCACCCCTTTGCATGCTTCCCGCTTGCCGAGCGGGAGTCTCGTGCCCATGATGACAATTCGTCCCGATTCTAGCGGACATCGCTCATGGCGCTGCGCACGATCGATCCACGGTTCCCTTCTCCGCTCGCGCTCCTGCTGTGCGTGGGCTGCCAGCCCACGCCGCCAATGGTTGTGGTGACGCCAGCGGCTCCGCCTGCGAAGGTGAGGCCCCAGCCTGCGCCGATCGAGGCTGCCGCACTGAAGTTCTCCTCGCCCGACGCGGGGAATCTGTTCCTGGCGTGCGATAAGACAGCCCGCGAGTTTGCGGCCCAGGGCTACGAGCACCGGTCTTACGAACTCGGCGGCAACTTCGTGACCGCCGTGTGGTCGAAGGGAGCGGATTTTACGCGGCCGATTCAGTTGCGTGGTCCGCAGAAAAAGCTGCAGGCTATTCACCGCATTCGCGTCGACGCGATCGTCATCCCCTTTCCGCAAGCGGTTACCGGCGGCCTGGCGGTCGAACACGTCCCGGCCGATCCGGAGAAGTGGTGCGTGTCGCTGTCGTACCACGAAGGTGCGAACAACGCGGTCACGGGCCCTGGCTGGAGCATCTATCTGTTTCGCTGGGACGCAACGAAGTATGGCCGCATCACGCCGTTTCAACCTTGGGAACAAGCGAAGGACCGTATCGATTTGCCGGTCCGCGGCTATGCCGTGGCGGCCACGCCCGTGCCCTTCCATTCCGATCTGTCGTATCAGGAGAACTTCCTGCGGCACATGGAATCGGCCGAGGCCATGCGCGATGCCTTCCTCGCCGACCTCGAACAGGTCGAAGCGAAATCGCTGGCGTTGATTGAATCTCATGGGGCCAGAAAAGAAGTCTCCGAAGAATATCGCGGCGGGGGCATTCCGCCCAGGAAACACGCCGAGCCGCTCACCGCGGACGACGAGGCCGCGCAACTCGCAAAGGCAAAACAATACTTCGCGACTCAGGCGCAGCTCATGCGCGCACACTACGAGGAAATGTACGGGGCCGTGCGAGCCAGCTTCCCGCTGGAGAAGTGTTTCCCGGAGTTGAAGTGAGTCGCGCTGTGCTGCAGTTCGAGCATCCAGCTCGCTTGCGATTTCGCACCAGGCAGCGGCGTTCATTCAACTTTCCCTCCACTCTCCCGCGTAACGAACCGAGTATTCTCCCGCGTCGCGGGCGGTCAGTTCGTAGAGCCGCTTGGCAATCTGACGCAGGTGCAGGCTGTCGTGCGCGACCCAGGCGGCCAGTAAATCGCCGGCGGGAAAGGGGCCAAACTGGGGAGGCTGATACGCCTGATTCCAGTTGGGCCCATCCAGCGAGCGCAGCCAGGCCAGCGACTCTGCCCGCAACTTCGTGAAGCGTGCGACCGCGTCCTCCAGGTGACCATCGTTGTATTTCCGCTGAACCGCCCAGCCCTCGGGATCGATGGGCGTCCACGGTGCGGATGGGTCCGCCAAAGTCGATCGCACCTTGGCTCCGAAATCGAATTCCTCCTCGTCGGCCAGATGGCACACGATCTCCAAGATCGACCACGCCCCGCTCGGCGGCTTCCAACGACTGTCGTCCAGCGAAATATTGCGGACGATAACGGGCAAGGCGCGGCCGAAACGCTCGAGGGATGCGAGGAGATTGGGAAGGTTCATAAGTGGGTAAGATCCACGTTGTAGGGTGTTGCGGGGTTAGCGGCGGGGCGGAAAACCGACGAGTGCTCAATGCTTTGTCGTGAGTCGAAAGATCTGTGCGGCGCTGCGTGATAGTAAGCCCCTGCCTGGATTGGAATGGACGCCTTCCCGCGTCGCAAGCGAGCGCGGCTAATGGGAGAGATTCGAAGCCGAAAGAAGAAACACACTCACATTCCGCGGACTGCTAGGTACTCTCGCCACACACGTCCCACCCGCTGGATGCCCGTAGCCGCACTCGGCCTCCGCTCGTATGATTCTCCCCTCTCCGGATAGCTGCGTCCCGAGGACTAGCGATGAATTCCCGCCCACGCCCTGGCCGGCTGTTGATTGGGCTGGCTTACGTGGGCTTTGTCAGCCTCGGCTTGCCGGATGCTCTCGTTGGCGTTGCCTGGCCGAGCGTTCGCGACTCGTTCTCTCTGCCGCAGGCGGCGGCCGGAATGCTGTTCCTGGCTTCGGGGCTGGGATACTTTGCAACCAGCTTCTTCTCCGGCCGGCTCACCCAGTCGCTAGGGATCGGTTTGCTCCTGGCCGCCAGCACCGCTCTGGTGGCGGCGGCGATGTTCGGGTTCGCGATGTCCCCCTGGTGGGCGCTGTTGATCGCGTGCGCCGTGCTGCACGGGTTAGGCTCGGGGGCGATCGACGCCGGCTTGAACGGCTACGCCGCCCACCATCTTTCCACGCGGCACATGAACTGGCTGCATGCCTGCTATTGCTTTGGCGCGATGCTTGGCCCGCTGCTGATGACCGCCGTGCTCACGAGCGGGCGACATTACAGCTTTGGCTACGGAGTCGTCGGCGGAGTGATGCTGGCCCTGTCGTTGGTATTCCTGGCGACGCGGCCGCAATGGGGCAACGCCTCGGCGGTCGCAGCGGTTGACGTGGCGACGCCCGTGGGAACGGTTGAGGCGTTGCGGCATCCGGCCGTCTGGCAGCAAATGGCCGTGTTCTTTGTGTACACCGGGCTCGAAGTCGCCATCAGCCAGTGGGCATTCACGGTGCTAACCGAATCCCGGGGCGTGCGCCCTGGCCTGGCGGGCATTATGGTGGGCGTCTACTGGGGAAGCATCGGCGTGGGCCGCGTAGTGCTGGGGATGGCCGCCGATCGGATCGGCATCGACCGCCTATTGCGATACTGCCTGCTGGCCGCCGTTGCCGGCACCGTGCTGTTTGCTGCGCCGCTACCCGCCGAAGTGGCCTTCTTGGGTTTGATTCTCGCTGGGCTAGGTCTGGCTCCCGTGTTCCCCTGCCTTATGACCAGGACCCCGCAGCGCCTGGGCCCGAGCCTGTCGTCGCACGCCGTTGGCTTCCAGGTGGGTGCAGCCATGATCGGCGCAGCAGCCATCCCGGCAGCCCTCGGCCTGATCGCCGGCAACACTCTGGAGGCAGTGCCGGTTGGCACGGCAGTTCTGGCCGGAGTGTTGTGGCTGCTCCATGAGGGACTGGTGAGACGTCCCGATTTTGGGAAGAGTGAGACTGCTTTGGAGAACGCCTATTCAGAGGCATGATCGAGGCTGTACGTGTGTGATGCGCATCGCACGCGAGCGCTCCGATTCATACAATCTAAACCATGCCACTTACTCTCTTTCAACATGACTCGCTGCGTTGCTTCCGCGAAGTGGCAAATGCGCCCGATCGCTACGGGCACACGTTTGGCGGCGATCCGATAGCGAAAGGGTTGCGGTTCGTCAACTTGGATGAGCCGTTCCATTTGCTGTACCACTTGAACCTCGCCGATCCCGCGGTGGGAATCCAATTGCCGGGCGTTACGTGGCTGCCGCTGTGTTATGGGTTTGGATACTCCTATCGCGATGCCGATTTCATCTACCGTGTGCCGAATGATATGGATGTGGAGTTGATCGCTCCCAACGAACTCGTTTTTGATCCCGACTCTCCGTACGACAACTACCCCGCATGGTTTCCGGAGTCGTCGCTACACTTCGCGCCGCTTCCCTACGATCCAAAGCGCGCAGAGGATGCTTTATCGCTCGCGGCGATTTTAGGCATTGAGCATTTGCCTCCCGAGGAACTGCAACGAGCGATTCAATTGGTCGACCAGGAGGGACTCCTCGCGCGGTGGAAGCGAGATTGGGAAGGATGGGAGCCGGAAGATCTGGTTCGTTGCATGCACAAAGAACCGTTCATGCAAGGCCCGCCGAGCAAGAGTTGCGATAATCCCGATTGCACAGCAGAAATCGAATATCGCTCGGAGCCGTACACCCATACCATACCTGAAGACTTGATGCCCCATTGCACGCCCGAGGAGCGAACTATCCACATGGAGGCCCGCGATGTTCGTCGGGCATCAAAACGAGTATTCGCGCTGCACCAGCCTGCCGAGGACGAACGGCTACTCTGGCACGACCCTTTTGTGCAGTTGATCTGGGACATTTGCGAAGAGTGCGGTTGCATTAGCGTGACTAATCAGTGCACGTGATCTAACTCACTGGCAGTCCACTCATGGACCACGATCAACGCTTCAAAGCCCTGATTCGCGAGTTCTTCGGGGAGTTTCTGCAACTATTCTTTGCCGGTTGGGCGGCGCGGTTCGATCTGAGCACGGTGGAGTGGCTGGAAACAGAAGCATTGCCCAACCCGCCAGAAGGAAGTCGGCACCAGCTCGATCTGGTCGCGCGGTTGCGCACCCGGCGGAGATTGTCGGACCAGCAAGGAAACGAACCGGAAACGTGGCTCACGCTGGTCCACATTGAGATCGAATCTCGCGATCAAACGACGCGCGTGAAGCCACGTTTGCCCGTGTACTACGTTCACCTCCGCCAGCGGCACCAACTGCCGGTGCTGCCGATTGTGCTGTATTTGAAAGTGGGTCTGGAGGGGATCGGCGTCGATGTCTACGAAGAAGGAATCGGCGACGACTGGCTGCTGCGGTTTCGCTACTTCTACGTTGGGCTGCCGGCGCTCGATGCGGTAGAATATGTGTCTGGCGAGAGCTGGCTGGGGGTAGCCCTCTCCGCTCTCATGAAAGTCCCGAAGGAGAAAGCAGCCTGGCTAGGAGCCGAAGCGTTGCGGCGACTATCGGGCGCGCCAATGAACGATCAACAGCGGTTCTTGCTGGCTGATTGTGTCGAGGCACATCTCGATTTGGATGAGGGCCAACAACGCGAGTATGAGCGGCTCATTGAAGCCACGAACGACGCAGGAATCACCATCATGAACAAGACAACCTACGATCGAGGCTTGGAACAGGGCTTGGAACAGGGCTTGGAACAGGGCTTGGAACAGGGCTTGGAACAAGGCTTGGAACAAGGCGAAGTGCTGGGGGCACAGCGTAGCCTGTTGCGCGCGGGACGAAGCAAGTTCCAAGAGCCCTCACCCGCCATCGTCGCTCAGATTCGCCAGATCGACGATATCGATCGCCTCGACGCCCTCGTCGATCGCATTTTCGCTGTCTCTTCGTGGGAAGAATTGATGCGCAACGCATGACCATCTACGGAGAAGGTCCATGCGCTCGCGCGTCGCACTGATCGCTATTGGATTGCTCGCCGCAATCTCCTCCTTGGCCCTCGCATGTTTGTGGGACTACGACACCCTCGCCCAGGAGCGGGCGAGATTTCCTGGAACGCTGGAGTTGATTACAGGACGATTCCCACGGCACAGCCGCGCGTTCTATGAATGGCGTATGCGAGATCGATTGGCTCGACTGGAGAAGCCGGAGAACGCGGCCTTGTACGATGATCTGGCCGTGGCCTACGACAAGCTCGGCGTTCACGAATCGGCGATCGCTACGATGGAGAAAAAAGAGAGCCTGCATCCTGGCATGTATGAAACGCAGGCCAACTTGGCGACGTTCTACTTCCACTCTGGCCAGTTGGAGAAGGCCATTGAGCACGTAGAGCAGGCCTTGAAGATCGATCCCAATGCTCACTTCGGCCGCGAGAAGTATCAACTGCTGTTGGGCAAGTTTGTGCTGCACGGCCGGGCTGAGTTGCGAAAGGGTTTAGAGGAGCCCAAGCCCGATTCCAAGGATGCGAGCATGATGGAAGCGGCACACATGCATCATTTTGGATTTGCTCAATACCTCGAATCGCAAGGAGAAACCGATAAGACAGCCGCGATCAAAGGTGTGCTCGGCATGATGCGATTCGCAAATTACGACTCGCCGATTCTGTTGGAGGCGTTGGCCAGTCTGCTGTCGTCTACACATGAACCTGATTGGGACGCCCGACAACTGGCAACGAGAGCTTTGCTGCAAGCTTCCTATAAGACACAGGGTGATGAAGCACGGTCGGCCGCGTTTCGCGAAGCGGCAAAACTCGCGATTCTGTGGCAAACTCCAGCGTCGTCTGTCGTGGATAAGCAGTATCCGCTTGAGACTCTGGAAGCCGAGTTTCGTCGTGAACTGGCCGAAGCAGAGACTTGGATCAAAACCGTCGAGGACGACGAGCAGAAGTGGATCGCCGCTCACGTCGATGTCGACGCCGAGTTTCAGCGGAAGTACTACCAACCGTATGAGGCCTCGGTGGCGCTGGCCGAGCAGAGCCCGCAGCTTATGAACCTACCTGGCATCCGGTAGAACAACCGTACGGCCGCGTGATGTTCATGGTGGGAAGCGTTTGCGTGGGGCTGCTTTGTTATCGGGGCAGCGGGAGTCGCATTCGTGGTTGTGCGGGTCCGCGGCTCACGAGCTACCAAACCGCCTAAGCCGAAGCCGCCGTTATAAATGGCTGTTCCGCGTTCTATGATCCAACCATGCTGGGATGTGGATGAGTCGAAGCCATGGCGCGGCCAGTTGGACAACATCTGCGGAATGCCGCAAGCGTTTCCGCCACAAAGGAAGTGCGTATTCAGCGTGGCTTGTCGGTTTCGCAGCCGTAGCCGGTGATATACCGCTGCTAAAAAGGCGAATTTACGCGCCAAGACTGCATGCGATCCATACTCGAATGGATTCGTTTCTTCCCTTGTCAGACATAAGTCCTTACGTACGTCTCGCAATGGACTTGGCAGCTCTAATAGCGACCGTCCTGGAACCGCAAAACTACCGACAACATTGCGGACAATGTTGTCGGGGCCTGTTTCGGACTCGATAGTTGATCTTGTTTGTAAATTTTACCCGGGCTATAACCTCCCCGCTGCCGCAACCACGGAGGGACAAAGGCAGTTCACCCGTCTTTGGAAAGCCTCATGAAGAGCCGCTCCGAGACCATGCCGCCGGCGATGATTCTGTGCGGCGGCCAGGGGACGCGCATCCGCGACGTCACCGAAGCCTTGCCCAAGCCCATGGTGCCAATCGGTTCCCGGCCGATCGCCTGGCACATCATGAAGACCTACGCCGCCTTCGGCGTGAAGCGATTCATTCTGTGCCTGGGGTTCAAGCGGGAAGCGTTTGTTGATTACTTCCTGAACTATCGTTCCAGGAATAGTGATATCACCGTGAGCCTTTCTTCCAACGGCCACGTGACTTACCACAATGGCACCGACGAGGACGACTGGGAGGTGACTCTGGCCGACACTGGTGAGAACACCATGACCGGCGGCCGCGTGTGGCGAGCCAGCCGGTACCTGCGGCCTGAGGACGATCACTGCTTCCTCACCTACGGTGATGGCCTGGCGAACATCGACCTGCGTTCGCTGTATGGCCATCACCTGCGGGAAAACAAGGCACTCACGATCACGGCAGTCCATCCCACCAGCCGCTTCGGCGAAATGAAGTTGCGGGGCGGAAAGGTCACCAAGTTCGAGGAGAAGCCGGAAGAAGCCGCCGGGCTGATCAACGGCGGGTTCATGGTCTTCCAGCGGCCGTTCGTAAACCGCTTCCTCACCGCCGATGACACGCTCGTGTTCGAGAAGCGGCCCATGCAATCGGCCGTAGCCGCCGGCGAGATGGCGGCTTACGTGCATACGGGGTTCTGGCAGTGCATGGATACCGGCCGCGAGTACCAGCAGCTCAACGCAATGTGGGATCGGGGCGAAGCACCTTGGACGGAGGCATGGCAGTGTTCGCAGACGCTTTCAGTGGTCGGCGGGTCTTCGTCACGGGGCACACGGGCTTCAAAGGCTCGTGGCTCGCGGCGTGGCTTGGCCGCCTAGGGGCCGAAGTCACCGGCCTGGCCTTGCCGCCGGAAACGAACCCCAGCCTGTTCGAGAGTCTCAAGCTCCGGCTTCAGCTTCATCATCTCGAAGGAGATGTGACCGACGCAGCCGTCGTCGACTGGGCGATCAAACGAGCCAGGCCGGAAATTGTGCTGCATTTGGCCGCTCAGCCGCTGGTGCGGCGCTCTTATCAGCAGCCAGCCGAAACGTTCGCGACCAACGTCATGGGCACCGTGAATGTGCTCGAAGCGGTGCGGAGCACGGATTCCGTGAAGGCCTGTGTCGTAGTCACCAGCGACAAGTGCTACGAAAACCGTGAGTGGCAGCGGGGGTATGTTGAGACGGATGCCATGGGCGGTCACGACCCTTATTCCGCCTCGAAGGGCTGTGCCGAGTTAGTCGTTGCCAGCTACCGACGTTCGTTCTTTCATAGTCCGACGAGTGCCCACCTAGCAAGCGCCCGAGCCGGCAACGTCATTGGCGGTGGCGACTGGTCGCAGGATCGGATCGTGACCGACTTTGTGACGAGCATTCTGGCGGAACGTCCGCTCACCCTGCGCAATCCCAAGGCGACACGGCCATGGCAGCATGTGCTGGAACCACTCTCTGGCTATTTGCAGTTAGCCGCGCGACTGTGGCAGTCCGACGGACGACCGTTCGCCGATGGCTGGAACTTTGGTCCGGCCGATGACTCCGTGGTACCGGTCGTGGAGCTAGCACAACTCCTCTGCCGAAAATGGGGTCGCGGCGAAGTGGTAATTCAGGTAAACCCTAACCAGCCACACGAAGCGGGCTTGTTGAAGCTCGATTCCACGAAGGCCCGCACCGAATTGGGTTGGAATCCGGTGTGGAATGTAGATCAGGCGGTGAAGGCGACGGTCGATTGGTACCGCGGCGTAAGCCAAGGAGCTGATCCGATCGCCCTCACGAACGAACAACTGGATCGCTTTTGTCGCGACGCCCAAGCCGCCAGAACGACTTGGACGAAGCAAATAGCTGCGTGACGTTGATCATGGATGGGGGGAATCTGGTTCATGGATGGACAAGAGCAGATGCTGCGCGAGCAGATTCTGGATTTGACCCGGCAGTTGGTTCGCGAGCGGCAGGCGAAGGCGAGCTACAAGGCCGGGGACACGGTGCCTTACGCCGGACGCGTGTATGACGAGCAGGAAGTGACCGCCGCCGTCGGCAGCATGCTCGATTTCTGGCTCACGCTAGGACCCGAGGGGGAAGCGTTTGAGCGAGAGTTAGCTCAATACCTGGGCGTCCGCAGCAGCACGCTGGTGAACAGCGGCAGTTCGGCGAATTTGGTCGCCATCTCGGCCCTCACCTCGTACAAACTTGGTGAGAAGCGTTTGCGGCCAGGCGACGAAGTCATCACGGCTGCCGCCGGCTTTCCCGCGACCGTTACGCCGATCGTACAGAATCAGGCGGTGCCGGTATTTCTTGATGTCGATCCCGTTACCGCCAACATGCGGATCGATCTGCTCGAGCAGGCCTACGTGCCCGGCAAGACCAAGGCGGTCATGATCGCCCACACGCTCGGCAATCCGTTCGATCTCGGCGAGATCGAAAGCTTTTGCCGCGGGCGGGATCTGTGGCTTGTGGAAGACAACTGCGACGCCCTCGGCAGCCGTTACGACGGCAAGTTGACCGGCACGTTTGGCCATCTCAGCACGCAAAGCTTCTACCCGCCGCATCACCTGACGATGGGCGAAGGGGGCGCGGTGAGTGTCGCCAACGCGAAGCCGGTCATGAAGACGATCGTGGAATCGTTCCGCGATTGGGGTCGCGACTGCTGGTGTGCTTCCGGCTGCGATAACACCTGCAACAAGCGGTTCGGCTGGACGCTCGGTGAATTGCCTGAGGGCTACGATCACAAGTACATCTACACTCACCTCGGCTACAACCTCAAGCCAACCGATCCGCAGGCCGCGATCGGACGAGCCCAACTCAAGAAGTTACCGCATTTCGTACAGGCCCGGGTCGACAATTGGAATTACCTCCGCGCTGGCCTGCATGATCTGAGCGAGTTCTTCGATTTCATGCTCCCCACGCACGCCACGAGCTGGTCGAAGGCCAAGGGCTTTAGTTGGGAGAAGGGCAAGCCTGTCGTCGAGCCAAGTTGGTTTGGCTTCATGATGAACGTGAAGCCCAATGCACCGTTCTCGCGGCTCGATTTCGCCCGCGGTCTCGATGCGGCCAAGATCGGCAACCGCGGCTTGTTCGGCGGAAATCTGCTGCGTCAGCCGGCGTTTGTCACGCTCCGCAAGCAATACGAATCGGGCGATGGCGTGTTCGCCTTCGCTCCAATGCGAGTCGTTGGCGACGTGCAAGGCGCCGATTACCTCATGAATCAAGCGGTTTTCATTGGCACGTTTCCGGGGCTGACGAAGCCACAGCTCGATTACATTGTCGAGTCGGTCCACACGTTTGTTGCCGAAGCCAAGAAGCGTCCTGCACAAAAAGCAGCCTAGGAATTTTGTATGACTGCCACACTTGAACGTCCGAGCGTCGCTTGCAGTGATCTCAAAGATCGAGTAATCGCGCAGTTGGCTCAGTGCAAGGCGAAACCGCAAGCGAATGGATTATCGGTTGCTGCTTCGGGGAGTGATTACACACTACGGCCGCTCGGTGCCTGGTGCCTAGAACGACCTGAAATCGTGCGGTTAATTGCCGATTCTCGTCGCCGCAATCAAATCGCCTTTCCAGCCATCTTCAACGTCACCTATGCCGGCACGTTGGCCTGGTTCAAGAAGCGGGTGATCGAAGATTCCGAACGCATTCTCTACGGCGTGTTCAACTCCGATGGCTGCATGGTTGCGCACGCGGGCCTGGCCACGTTCGATTGGGCGGTCAGCGATGGCGAGATCGACAACGTGATGCGTTGTGATGACACGGCTCCCAAGGGGCTGATGACGCTTGTCACCAATGCCCTCATCCAACACGCTTACGACGTGCTCGGGTTGAACTCCGTCAGCCTCCGCGTGTTTGGCGACAACCATCGGGCCATCAAATTGTACATGCAGTGCGGTTTTCAGCCCGTGGAATCGATTCCGCTCACCTGTGTGTTCAACGACGCTGGCCTCGTCTGGCAGCCGCTGGAGCAGTTTGATTCAGCCAAGACGTTCCGCATTTTCCTGAGGATGAAGCATGACAAGCGTTAACCCGCCCTATTGGGCTCGCCGTCCCGAGAAGACCACGCTCACCGCCGGCCCTTCGATCACCGAGAAGGAAATCTCGTACGTGACCGACGCCGTCACCAACGGTTGGAACTCGCATTGGGGCGATTACATCGCGAAGTTCGAGAAGTCGTTCGCCGAGTACGTGGGCACAAAGCACGCCCTCAGCACTTCGAGTTGCACCGGCGCCCTGCACCTGATCCTCGCCGCCTTGGGCGTCAAGCCGGGCGACGAAGTGATCGTGCCCGAGATCACCTGGATCGCCACCGCCTCGGCCGCTTGCTATATGGGGGCGAAGCCGGTGTTTGTCGATGTCGAAGAAGACACCTGGTGCATGTGCCCCAAGTCGCTGGCCAAGGCGATCACGCCGAAGACCAAGGTCATCATGCCGGTCCACATCTACGGTCATCCAGCGAACATGGATGAAATCATGCCGATCGCCGAAAAGCACGGTATCGACGTTGTGGAAGACGCCGCCCCGTCCCTCGGGGCGAACATCCGCGGCAAGCGGACCGGCTCCTTCGGCCGCGCCGCCGCATTCAGCTTCCAAGGGGCCAAGATCATGGTCACCGGCGAAGGCGGTATGCTCGTCACCGACGACACCGAACTGTACGAGAAGATCAAAGGGCTGTGGGATCACGGCCGCGATCCGCACAAGACATTCTGGAATTCCAGCATCGGTTACAAGTACAAGATGTCGAACATTCAGGCGGCCCTCGGTCTGGCACAACTAGAGCGGATCGAAGAGTTGGTGGAGAAGAAACGGGAAATCTACCGTTGGTACGCCGAGGGGCTGCAAGGTTGTCCGCACATCAAGCTGAACGCCGAACGGCCGGGCTGCCGGAACATCATGTGGATGAGCTCGCTGATTCTCAGCGATTCGGCTCCGGTGACTCGCGAAGAACTGATGAAGAAGTTGAAGGAAGCGAACGTCGATTCGCGGCCCTTCTTCTATCCCATGAGCGTGTTCCCTATGTTCGAAGCGGCCAACACGCCGGTGGCGGCGAAGGTTTCCAAAGGCGGCATTAACCTGCCGAGCGGGCACAACCTCACCAAGGAACAAGTCATGTTCGCCTGCGAAGTGATTCGACATCATTTGGGAGCGAGCGAGGTGCGGAGAGCGGCATAGCTCGGCGAGCGGGGGACTTACGTCCCCCGCTCGCCAAATCAGTGAGGAACCTCGATAGGCATGGAAGCTCAACTCAAAGACTTTGCCCGGCGGTTGCGGATTCATGCTCTCAACATGGTCCACAGGGCGGGCGCGGCGCATATTGGCGGCGCGCTGAGCATTGCCGATTTGCTGGCGGCTCTCTACCATCCTCGGCATGGGCGCCTGCAGGTCAATCCACGGCAACCGGATGCGCCCGGTCGCGATCGATTCGTCCTCAGCAAGGGACATTCTTGCGTCGGACTCTACTCGGCCATCGCGCTAGCCGGCTTCATCGACGAAGCCGAGCTGGAAAATTACGCCAAAGACGGCTCGCGGCTGATGTCGCATGTCTCGCACAAAGTGCCAGGAATTGAGTTTTCTACAGGTTCGCTTGGTCACGGCCTACCGTTCGCTTGCGGTTTAGCCCTCGGAGCGAAGCGCAAGCCAGAAGCATGGAGAACAGTGGCGCTCGTTTCCGATGGCGAGCTCGACGAAGGCTCCAACTGGGAAGCCATTCTCTTCGCCGGCCACCACGGGCTCGACAACCTCTGGCTGATCGTCGACTTCAACAAGATTCAAAGCCTCGGCGAGGTGAACCAGGTCCTGCGACTCGATCCGCTCGCCGACAAGTTCAAAGCCTTTGGCTGGCACACTGTCGAGATCAATGGCAACGATGTCGCCGCCTGCCACACGGCGCTCAAGCTCGATAAGCCATACACGGGCAAGCCCACCGTCGTGATTGCCCACACCAAGAAGGGCGCCGGCGTGGATTTTATGGAAGACAAGCTCCTCTGGCACTACAAGACGCCGGATAAAGAGCAGCTGGCGGCAGCGATCAAGCAATTACAGGCAGCCTAAATATGCGTGACGCGTTCATTCGCGAACTACTCGTTCAAGCTCAAACGCACGCCAATGCCTTCCTGATCGTCGGCGATCTCGGCTATAGCGTCATCGAGCCGTTTGCCGAGCAATTCAAGGATCGCTTTTTGAATGCCGGCATCGCCGAGCAGAATATGACCGGTTTGGCGGCGGGACTAGCGCAAACGGGCTACAACGTCTTCACCTACTCAATTGCCAATTTCCCCACGATTCGTTGCCTGGAGCAGATTCGCAACGATGTTTGCTATCACGGCGCGAATGTGAAGGTCGTCAGCGTGGGCGCAGGGCTGGCCTATGGCTCGCTTGGTTACAGCCACCATGCCGTACAAGACATGGCTTGCCTCCGTTCAATGCCTGGCATGCTGATGGCCACGCCGTGCGATCCGTTGGAAACGCAAAGCCTCGTTGAGTACCTCTGCAATCACGCCGGCCCGGCTTACTTGCGACTTGGTAAGGCCAAAGAGCCCGTGGTCCACACGTCGCGCCCCAAGATCACGCAGGTCCCGGCCATTGTGCCGATTCGCGAAGGGGGACCAAACGCCGTCCTCGCGTGCGGTTCAGTTGCTGAATTAGGCAAAAACGCCGCCGCCATGACAGGTGCCGCTCTCTACAGCGCGGCCCTGTGGGCAATGGACCAGGCGACAGAGCAAGCCGTCGTCTCGCTGATCGAAGCGCACGAGCGAGTTGTGGTCGTCGAAGAACATCTCAAGGCCGGTGGATTCGGCTCGTTTGTCCGAGAGTGCCTGGAGTCGCGGCCCGAGTTGCAGGCCCGCGTGCGATGCCTGTCGGTCGATGAAAAGGTCTGCGGCATGGTCGGCTCACAGGCGTATTTGCGAACCCGAGGCGGACTGACGACCGAGGCGATTCTCAAATCACTTCTCGGAAGCCGTACGGCCATGCCAGCTCGCGAAGCTGCCTAGGCAAAACAACCGACGCCATTGCCATTGGTCATTTGAGGCATTGGTCATTTCTTCGCCATGCGACCCAAATACTCCATCATCCTGCCAACGCTCAACGGACAGCACACGCTGTCCGTTACGCTGCCGGCGATGCTGCGGATCGATCGCGATGATGTCGAGTGGGTGATCAGCGAAAACTATTCCGATGATGACACCTATCAGGTTCTTCGCGACATCGTGGCTGATGACGATCGCGTGCGGCTGATTCGACCGCCGGAGCGGCTGCCACTGGGACGTCATTTGGAATTCGCCCACCAGCAAGCCAGCGGCCGATGGCTGAGCCACATCGGCGATGATGATCATCTGCTGCCCTGGCGATTCGATTTACTGGATCAGGCGATTGAGGAAGCGAACCCCGATTGTTCGCTGATTCGGGGCGAATACTTGCGCTATAGTTGGCCGGACTATCCAGAGCCGGGTCAGGAGAACTCGCTCGACCGCGCGCGTTTTACGCGCAGCCTGACGATGGTGGAGGGTAGAGATCTGGCCGCCACCCTGCTCAATCGAGCACACATTCACGGTGGAGGCGCCTGGGTCGTGCGCAGCGATCTGGTCAATGCCGTGCGCCGCCGCTGTGGCAGCTTCGCGTCACCCCAGCACGTCGAGTTCTTTGCGATGCGGGCCGCTACAGCGCTTAGCTCGCGTGTCGCACTTGTGGGACTGCCGTTGTTCATTCTGGGACGGCACTCGAAATCCAGCGGAACACAGTATTTTCTGCCGAAAGGAACCAGTCGGGACGAGACCTGGAACTGGTCGTTCGAGGATCCAGAGGGCTATCAGAATTCTCCATTCAATTGGAAGTCGTACAGCACGTTGTCGCTCGATGCTGCCTTGACCGTGCAGCAGGAGTTCGCGGAGGAATTGGGTGATATCGAGATCGATTGGTTGGCCTGGGCCAAGCGGATTCACAGCGAGATGGTGCGGCTCGTACACTTCCGTCAGCTACCACCTCAAGCGAAGCAAGAGTTTCTGCGGGCTGCTGCCACGATACCTACCGGCAATTCACTGACCTGGCGTTGGCGCACGATGCGGCTGATGTGGAAGTCATGGCTGAGCCGTCCTCCGTCCGATGAGGCGGTCGCGGACGGCCTCAATCTGCAGGATGATCTCATGGAGTTGCCTGGCCGAATTGCGGGGGGCGCAAATCGGTTTCAATCTATTGTCGACGTGCCAGCCTGGCTTGAATCCGAAACGCGCGGCACGCTTTGTTCGCTGACGGCCGCAAACGTCTCATGTTGACACGCCCGACATAAGGAAGAGTCTAATGCGTCGCTCGCAATTCCTCGTGCTTAGTCTGGCGCTCTTCCTGCCGTTGATCGCCGGTGGGTGCCGACTGTTCAATGACGATTGGGAAGATGACTACTACGAGTGTGGCCATCCAACAACGGAAGCGATCTTTCCAGCACAGTGGGATCCGAAGCTTGGAATTCACGTGACTTGAAGTCGCGGC
>JADMIO010604138.1_pt1 | contig 19304 bp, 9 predicted proteins | sample 8958161 | NCBI WGS metagenome assembly JADMIO01 (sample SAMN16585339, study PRJNA669376) | soil metagenome | isolation source: Crop rotation soil | place: USA: Cullars Rotation, Alabama | collected 2011
GCCGCGACTTCAAGTCACGTGAATTCCAAGCTTCGGATCCCACTGTGCTGGAAAGCCCCTGAAGTTGGTATCGATACGTTCTCAGCTCTGTGGCAAGGTAAGTTTAGTTTTGCGGCAGGAAATTATCAATTTGTAGTAACGGCCGACGATGGTATCCGCTTGTATGTCGACGGAACGGTTGTATTGGATAAGTGGATTGACCAAGCTCCGACGACATACACGGTGACCAAAGCCATGACGGCTGGCGATCATATCGTTAAAGTGGAATATTATGAGAATGGAGGGGGAGCGGTCGCTGACGTTGCTTGGACACCTGTGTCTCCGCCACCCCCATTGACCTGCGATCAGGTAGGACAAAATAACTTTTTCGGTTGTTACTATAACGATGTGAACTTGAGCGATTTGAAGAAAACAAAAACCGACGCCAATATTAATTTTGCCTGGAACTCTGTAACACCAATGCCGGAAGTAACCAGTCTCGCGTTTTCAGCCCGCTGGCAAGGTAAGTTTGTTTTTGAAGCCAGTGATTATGAATTCACAACCACGGTTGATGACGGTGTCAGGATTTTTGTCGACGGTACATTGATTTTAGAAAAATGGCTTGAACAGGGAGCGACCAAATATTCAGCTGTTAAGAAAATGACGGCTGGTGAACATACCATTAAGGTTGAGTATTATCAAGCAGGCGGTCCGGGATCAATTAGTATGGGATGGACTAAAGTCGTGCCTCCTCCTGAGCCCGAACCCGAACCGGCGCCATTGACCTGTAATCAGGTAGGACAAAATAATTTCGTAGGCTGCTATTATGACCAGATGAACTTAACGGATTTAAAAAAGACACGCACCGATTCCGGTATCCATTTCAGTTGGGGCAGCGGTTCTCCAATGCCTGAAATCGGCGCCGATACATTTTCAGCCCGCTGGCAAGGTAAGTTTAGTTTTGCCGCCGGTGCTCATCAATTTGTCGTCAAGGCGGATGACGGAGTCAGACTTTATATTGATGGAAAATTGATTTTAGACAAATGGATCGACCAGGCTCCGACGATCTATACGGTCACACAAATCATGGGGGCTGGCGAACATGTAATTAAAATGGAATATTATGAAAACGGCGGCGGTGCCGATGCTGATTTGTCTTGGAAATTAACCGAACCAGCGTCATCATTGGCATGTGATCGAGTGGGTGAGAATACTTTTGCCGCATGTTATTACGATGATATGGGTCGTACTCAATTAAAAATGGTCCGTAATGATGCCGCTATTAATTTCAACTGGGGATCAAGCGCTCCATCAGCCAGCCTGGGAGCCGATACATTTGCGGTGGTCTGGCAGGGCGAATTTGAATATCAAGCCGGTTTGTATAGTTTCCGCGTCCTGAGTGATGACGGTATTCGCGTGTATGTCGACGGTAAATTGATGCTGGATCAATGGAAAGATCAGACGTTGACTTATTACGCATTTTCACAACAGTTGACGACGGGTAAACATTTGATTAAAGTAGAGTATTATGAGAACACCAATAATGCACAAGTTCAGCTTAATATTTATCGTTCCGCAATTAGGTTTACGACTATTAAGTGAAAGGATTTTTTAAAATGAAAAAACGGCTAATCATATCAGCGATATTCTTCAGTTTAGCCTGTACGGTAAGTTCAGCGTACGCTGCGACTTATTACGTGCGTCCCGATGGTGGAACCGCACAGCAATGTACAGGGTTAGCCGATGCTGCGTATTCTGGAAGCGGAACAAATCAAAATTGCGCTTTCAACCATATCAACTGGGCACTTGCACCGCAGGGTGGTAATCCCACCAAGATGGTTGGAGGCGATACGGTTATCATCGACGGTTCTAACGGCGCCAAATATATGATGGGTTATGGATCTCCTAATACCACCGACACGGCATTATGTTATTCGGCATGGCCTTATTCTTGTATTTTACGACCGATTCCTTCCGGGCCGGATGCCGCTCATCCGACAAGAATATTAGGGAAAGGTTGGGATGCCGGATGTAAGGCTCCGCCGCAATTATGGGGTACACAACGACTGGGACATATTATCAATTTGCAAGGTAGTGACAATGTTGAAGTTCAATGCCTTGAACTCACAGACCATTCTGATTGTATTGAATTCGGTCCGGATCCGGCGCATCGATGTAACCGAGATTCGTATCCGTATGGAGAATGGGCCGGCGCCGGGATTGAAGCTAATGACAGTGAAAATGTGTTAATTAAAAATGTTAATATTCACGGGTTGCGCGCCGGGGTTCATGCCGGACGACTCAAAGATTGGACGATTGAAGATACGGTTATTGCGAATAATTCGTTTGTCGGTTGGGATGGAGATATCGGGGCTAATAATTCTTCCAATAGCGGAAATATTATTTTCCGACGATCAAAAATTTTATACAGCGGTTGCGGGGAAACATATCCTGGAAAACAACCTTATAGTTGTTACAGTCAGGATCAGGGTGGATATGGAGACGCTTTGGGAACGCATAAAACAGGCGGAAATTGGGTATTTGATAATGTCGACATCAGTCATAACGTTTCCGACGGGTTAGACCTCCTTTATCATGACGGAAACGGGTCGATCACCATTCAGAGATCGCGTTTTGAAGGTAACGCCGGAAATCAAGTCAAAGTAAGCGCATCGACGACAATCGATAACTCAGTCATTATCGGTAATTGCGGTTATTTCTCCGGTCAGTCATTTACTTGGAAGCCATCAGGCGGGCCAGCGTTCAACAATTGCCGTGCCGGGGGAAACAGCGTCGGATTCAATTATCCTAAAGCAGGTATTACCTATCAAATTACTAATTCAACCATCACCTCCGAAGGCGACGTTCTTGTCTTAACAGGAGGGGGTAGTTGTAATGGAAACGAGAAGGTTGTTTCCCGAAATAATATTTTTGTCGGTGGACCGGAATTTCTTAACGGCGGTGACGATACAGTTGATCTTTTCTATTCTGCTGGTATTGGCGGAAACGGCGACGGTCCCTGCGGAACAGTTTCATTTGATAATGATTATTCGATTGTTTGGAATACAAAACGAGGGACTTCAGCTTGTGCAGGCAGTGCCAATTTAATGTGTCAAGATCCTAAATTAGCTGAACCGCCAGTGACGTATTATAAAGGTGCGGCTTTCAACGCCAATCTTCAGTCCAGCAGTCCGGCGATTAATAAAGCTCAAATCATTTCTGGCAAATCAAATCTCGATTACAACAGTTTCTTGCGGGGCAGTCAGTGGGACATCGGCGCGTTGGAATATGGTTCTACGCCTACCGGTGGAACTCCACCTGTGACACCGCCTCCGCTACCACCACCGCCTGTAGGTCCGGTCTGCGGTAATAGCGCTCTTGAAGGAAGTGAGCAATGCGACGACGGGAATTCAACCAACGGTGATGGCTGCAGTTCAGCTTGCGTGAGAGAAGTTCCAGTCTCAGTCACAGGTAGTGATGTAATTGAAAACTTTGCTACATCTAAAACATTTACAGACGGTATGGAATTCGGTACTTGCAACGCCTTGACTGCGGAAACAATTGGCGGAGCAAGATTGATGATTGTCAATAACAGCTATTTACAGGCAAGCAGTACAGCCAAAGGGGATGGGTTTATTATTCGTTCTACCAATCCACTGCCTTCGACTTATAAATTGACGGTGGACATGGGGGACATTGATTTTGATCTGACTGATATAGCCGACGAAGAAAATGGGGTTTACTTACCGACCATTACGACGGTACCTGGACGACCAACTACTAATGATTGGTGGCATTTAAATAGAAAAGTGCATATCGATGTCGATAACAATATGTGGGGTTCGGGAGGCGTACATCCGGTATTTATCGGTTACTACAATCCTTCGACCACCAGTGCGGACGATCCTGCCGACGGACAATTGGTTTTCAACAAAGATACGAATTCTTGGATTCCAATTAACAGCAATTGGGCCTCAGCGTTTAATTATCAAAAAAATACCTGGTATACATTTGAAATTGAAAAAACGTCGAGTACTTATTTCTTCCGTATCTTTAACGCTTTTTCTCATGCGCTGCTCAAAGAAGCTTCTATTCCTGTTTCTAGTGTAAGAAGCGGATCGGATTTCTTGGCGATTGGTGATCCACATGTCAATTATTATAAGGGAAGTATCAAAATTAAGAATTTGCGTATTTCTAACATAAGTTGCAGCAGCGGTCCTAGTGTTCCCCCGACGATTAATTCATTCGATGCTAATCCTACCTCTATTACAAGTGGCGGATCCAGCACGTTGTCTTGGTCAGTAGCGGGAGCTACCTCTTTAAGCATAGGTGGCGTTGGTACAGTTACCGGCACGTCAGTGATTGTCAATCCTACGGCAACAACTACGTATACGTTGACCGCTACCAATAGCAAAGGATCTGTGACAGATACCGCCACCGTCACGGTCACTTCGCCAGCACCAACACCATCTCCAACGGGTAATGTTTATAAGGCATCAGCTGATTTTTCAGGAACACAAGGTGGACGTAATTGGTCTTATCGAGATTCTTTAGGAAAATCATTAACGTATAACAGCGCCAATGAAGAATGGAAAGGCGATGAAACATATCTTTTGATTTGGGACAATGGAATGCATCCGGGCGTTAACAAAGATGTTATTCGACGCTGGACAGCGCCTTCTGCCGGAACAGCGGTGATTACCGGTGTTGTCGGTGGAGGTATTGGTTCAGGTGCATGCGGCGATGGAACCAACGTATCCATCAAGAAGAACACCACGGTTTTATGGCAGAAAGCAGTCGTTGATGGCGCGGCTCTTTCAAACATTTCAATCAGTCAATTCACGTTAGCTCAAGGCGATACACTTGATTTTATCGTGAATAAAGGCGGAACCGATTATTGCGATAGCACGGATTTTGATCCGATTATTACATTTACTCCGTCCACAGGCACACCTGCTCCTACGCCGACTCCACCTCCAGCACCAGTCTGCGGGAACAAAGTCATGGAAGGAACAGAACAATGCGATGACGGTAATTTAACCAATGGCGATGGATGTAATTCTGCATGTCAGAAGGAAGTTATCGGATCAACGAGCGGAAAGATTTATTATGTCAGAAAAGACGGTGGGACAGGTACGCAATGTAATGGATTATTTGACGCGCCTTATCCCGGAAGTGGTTCTAATCAAAATTGTGCTATGAACCATCCATTTTGGGTGTTGCCTCCTAAAGGAAAAACTACGTTATTAAAAGGTGGGGATACGCTTATCATTGACGGATCGAATAAAGCAGAATATATGATCGGTTTGACAGCTCCGAACACAGATAATATCACTGATGTTTGTTATCCGCATTGGCCGTATTCTTGTACAATGCAGACGATTCCATCCGGTCCGGACGCTAAGAATCCGACGAGAATATTGGGTAAAGGTTGGGATACAGGATGTACTGCGCCTCCGCAATTATGGGGAACTGAAAGAGTTTCGATGATTATTAACTTAGTTGGAAGTAAAAATGTGGAAGTGCAATGTCTGGAAGTTACGGATCATTCTGATTGTCAAGAATTCGGTCCTAAGGGATGTAAACGTGATCTGCCTGATGCCGGTCCTTGGGGTCAGTCAGGTATTGTGGCAACTGACAGTGAAAATGTTTTGTTAAAGAATTTGAATATTCACGGTATGGCTCTTCGCGGGGTTTATGCCGGACGTCTTAAGAATTGGACGATTGAAGATACCAAGATTATTTCTAATTCATTTGTAGGGTGGGATGGTGATGTAGGTGCTAATAATTCATCTAATTCGGGTACAATGAAATTTGTCCGCACACAAATTAAATTTAGCGGTTGCGGGGAAACATATCCCGGTGGTAAACCCTATAATTGTTATAGTCAAGATCAAGGCGGGTATGGTGATGGATTAGGAACTCATCAAACCGGTGCCGACTGGATGTTCATCGATTCTGATATCAGTCACAATGTTTCCGACGGGTTGGACTTGCTCTATCACGATGGATCAGGAACAATTACTATTGAACGTTCACGTTTTGAAGGAAATGCCGGAAACCAAGTCAAGACTGCCGCTAACGTCAAGATCGGTAACTCAGTGGTCATATCCAATTGCGGATATTTCAAGAATAATCCGATTACATGGCAAACAAACGGTTTTAATAACTGCCGTGCGGCTGGATCAGCATTTTCGTTTGCATTCCATCCTGGCAATCAGGTGTACATGTATAATACAACGGTCATCGGAAACGGCGACACGCTGGTTATGTCTTCCGGTAGCGGATGTACGGGTTCAGAGAAAGTTATTTCAAGAAATAACGTTTATTTAGGCAGTACAGAATTCAATGACGGCAACGATCTTTCCGATGCGTATTATGCCGCCGGAGCCGGTGGAAACTCCGATGGAGCTTGCGGTTCATTACCTTTCGATGATGACTATTCCATCTTCTGGAATACAAAATATTTAAGTACGGATTGTACCAACCATTCTAAATGCGTCGATCCTAAGTTTGAAGAATCTCCTGTGGAGTATTATAAGGGAGATGCCTACAACGTAAACTTGCGTTCCGATAGTCCAGCCAGAGGCGCAGCGATCAATTTGCCTGATGGATCAAAATTGGACTATTACGGAGAATCTCGACAAGGAACATGGGACGCAGGCGCCATTCAGTTCAATTCTTCAAAATAACAGCTTCTCTATAATAGCCGATGAGAACTCTTCTGGGGAGAGGTTTTGCCCTTTAAAACAGGAGATCATCACTGCAATAAATTTCTGCAATTGTCTTTCTCATTTTTCTAATTTCCCTTATAATTAAATAGTTGTATTTATGATTATTATTCTTATGTCATCCAGAAAAATTCCATATCTCTTCCTATTTATTATTTTGTCCGCATCGCCTTTGTGGGCCGCAAGCGACCCGCGCGATAAAATGATTGATCAGTCTTTGGATTATTGGGAACGAGAGACGAAAAATACAGAAAAAAAGACATCTAAAAATTTCGAAGACTTTGAAGTCGAATCGGATTATGAGCCGCGCACGTCATTTTCCACCCATGTTGATCAGCCTGTCCTGCCACCGCCTGTTTTAAAAGAAAAACCCAAAAAGATCAAAAAAGATAAATTTCAAACCGTTGATGATGAGATGGATTTTATTGAATTTACCACCGGTGTGTCGGCGGGTTATCGAAGGGATGAGTTGGTATGGAGTATCGCTGGGCAAGAAGACGGTTCCAGTCCGAATATTCTGTCTGAATTGAGCTGGACCGATCTTAATATTTATCAAATCGGCTGGGACGGGGAATTAGCACTTGATAATACATTTTTATTAACAGGCGGGGTTGATTACGGATGGATTATGAGCGGCGATAATCAAGATTCCGATTATTTCGGCGATGATCGCTCTTTTGAATTTTCCCGATCAAACAATAATGGTGAAGACGATGATGTGTGGGATGGATCGATAGGGTTTGGTTATCAATATGAATTAGGTGCTAATAGCAATCTTAAAAGTTTAGTGATCGATAAACCAAGAGATGATAATAAGCTATGGTTGGCGTTTTTATTTGGGTATTCATATCATCAGCAAAATTTGAGAATGACGGACGGGCTTCAGACAGAAGATCCTTTTGGTTTCTTTGGTTTGGGTTCTTTCGACGGTTTAAACAGCACTTATCAGGCAGAGTGGCGAGGCCCTTGGATTGGATTGCGATTAAAAGGGATGATGGACAAAATAAGAACATTGGCTGGAATTGAATATCATGTTACTGATTATTATGCTAAAGCCGATTGGAATTTGAGAACGGATTTTGCTCATCCAATCAGCTATAAACATTACAGTAAGGGTTTTGGGTTGAATTATTATCTCGCCGGATATTATCCCATCGTCAAAAATTGGGATATTGGTCTTAAAGTTGATTATAAAGACTGGAACACAAAAGAAGGATTGGATCGAACCTTTTTGTCCGACGGTACAGCTATTGATACACAATTTAATGGTGCCGAGTGGACTTCACTTGCTTTCATGTTAGAAAGCACCTACACGTTTTAATTCTGCGTTATAATATCGTTTGAAAATCAAAAGAAGGTTCATATGAAAATAGTCAAAATTATTTTGATCGTTATTCTAGTCATTATCGTTGTCGCCTTTTTAGGCATTTTTATATTTCTTAAAACATTTAATATTGATCAGTATAAACCGCAGATTATTAGCGCTGTGAAAAATGCCGTCGGGCGCGATGTAGAACTGGAAGATATTGATTTAGAAGTTTCTCTTAAACAGGGTGTTAATGTCAAATTAACGAATTTTACTATTAAGGACGATCCGGCATTTCAAACAGGCGCGATGCTGTCTGTGCGGGAGGCCTACGCCGGTATCAATATACTTTCTTATTTAGTGAGCCGGCAGGTTTCCGTTTCGAAAATTAAAATATCCTCGCCGCAAGTGACGGTGATCCGTGATGCTCAAGGGCGCTTGAATGTGCAGACGCTCGCTAAGCCATCGACGGAGACGGCAACCAATTCTTCAGCGAGTCCGGCTGCCGGACTTCCGCTTATTTTTATCGATCAGATTGTCTTAGAAGGTGGAACGGTCACGCTGATTGATCGCTCACAAGCCATGGAAAATGTTTTTCCCATCCAAGATATTAATCTTAATGTTGATCGCTTTTCTTTGACGAATCCTTTTACCGTCAAATTTTATGCTTCGTTAGCCGACGGAAGAAATAATCTGGATTTATCGAGCAAGATGCAGCTGGATCTTCAGAACACCGCTGTCAAGATCACGGAAGGGACGTTAACGTTGGAATTGACTCAGAATTTATATGAGAAACTTCGATCCTTGGCGAAAAGTTTCAGTCCCAGTCCGATTCCCTTGCCGGAAATATTAAACGGCGATTTATCGGTAACGTTGCAGGAGGTTAACGTAGGGGCCAAGGGTTTGAATTCCGTGAATATGGGGATGAGCATTCAACAGGGCAGTTTAGTTTTTAAAGATGCAGCGCCGGGAATCAGCATTGATGCGCGTCAGGTCAATTTTTTAGTTAATAATTTGACGTTAGATGCGGCATTAAAAGGTGGGGCGAATTTTAATTTGCAGGCCGGGCTTTACGCCGGACAGCCGAATATTATTTGGGAAGGGCAAATCGATTTTGATTTGTCCAAGCAAGTGTTTCATCTGCAGAATAACCGAATTGAGACGAGCTTAACCAGTCTTCCTTTCGAAAAAATTAAATCTTCTATTGTGCCTTTACAAAAGGCTCCCTTACCTGAATTGTTGACGGGTCAATTGGAAACGAATATCCGTGATCTGTCTTTATCATCGAAAGGGCTGAATTCATTTATTTTAGATACAAAATGGACCGACGGAGCGATTCGGATGAATGAGGTGGTGCCTGGGATTTCGATCGATGCCTCTAAGATCAACTTCAATCTCCAGAATTTTTCGACAAGTGGGACGCCTTTTCAAGTCAGTTTTCAAGGTGCTTTATTTAGCAATCAACCTTATTTGTCGATGAACGGCACGGGACAGTTTGATTTGCAGAAGCAGCAGATTGCATTGCAGGACATGATTGTGTCGACTGATTTAGCTTTGGTGCCGTGGACAAAAATAAAGTCGTCAGTCGCGCCTCTGAAAGATGTGCCATTGCCCGAACAATTGTCAGGGAAGTTAAAAACGACGGTCCGCAAATTGTCGGCTGATCCTAAAGGTTTAGGGGAATTGTTAGTGGATGTTCAATTAAACGACGGTAAAGTTTTTATGAAGGATGTTCCGTCGGGCATGATCGTGGATGCCTCACAAATTAATTTTATTTTGAAAGAATTTTCGTTAACGAACAAACCATTTGAGGTTGATGTATCTGCCGCGATCTTCGGCGAACAGCCCAATATGTCGGTGCGTGGGCATGTGGCGATGGACCCGACAACTCAAGAAGTTCGTCTGGACAACCTGCATGTCGCAACAGATTTGTCTTTGATCTCTTTGGAAAAAATGAAAACATCCATCCCGTCGTTAAAAGATGTGCCGTTGCCGGAACAATTAAGTGGTAACTGGCAGACGACACTTAAGACGTGCATTATTAATCCCAAAGAGGGCTTGAAAGCCCTGGCGCTGGATACAGAATTATCAAATGGCGCGATCAAGATGAAAGACCCTAAAAGTGGTGCGGAAATTGATTTTTCTAAAATGTATCTTAACCTCACCAATTTTTCTTTGGACGGAAAGCCGTTTGATTTTGTAGTAAAAGGAAATTTATTCAGCGAGCAGCCTAATGTGGATTTAAAAGGAAAAGGCGGATTTGATTTAAAGACAATGGGCGTGACATTGCAGGATACGACGTTCGTGACGGATTTGGCTGAATTGCCGCTGGGTCAGTTAAAATCGTCATGGCCGATGCTGAAAGACTTACCGCTGCCAGATGATTTGAAGGGAAAAGTGACTGCGAATATCCGGGCTTTATCAGCCGGTACCAAAGGTTTGGAAAAATTAAGTCTCGACGCTGAAATCAATCAGGGAACGGTCGTGATGAAAGATGTAGTCCCCGGAATTTCGATCGATGCCTCTCATATTGATTTTAAAGCACAGAATGTTTCTCTGAATAATCAACCCTTTGAAGTGACTTTATCCGCTGCGGTTTTTGGAGCTGAACCAAACGTCAATTTTAAAGGCGGCATTCAGATTGACCAGTTGACCCAATTGATTAAAATTCAAAAGAGCCAATTCTCAGCGGACTTAGCGAAATTATCTTTAGAGAAAATTAAGGCATCGTTGGCGATGTTAAAAGATATTCCACTGCCGACGGAAATGGCCGGACACTTGGACGTGAGCATCGATGATGTTTCGGCAAGTCCTGCCGGTATTCAATCGTTATCATTCACAAGTCTGTTAAAAGAAGGCATGGTCAAATTGCCGCAGGTGGCTTTACCGATTAAAGATATTAGCGCTGATATTCAGGCTTTGAATAATGCACTGACTGTAAATAGTTTTTCAATGGCTTTGGGAGAAGGAACTGTTAAAGCTGCCGGGACAATTGAAGATTTTCTTAAAACACAGAGCTTTAATTTTGAGACCGATATTAAATCGATCGATATCGCCAAAGCAATTGATCAGACGAAGTTGCCGGTTAAATTTGAAGGTGTTCTCGACGGACAATATAAAATATCGGGTCAGGGCTTTGATCCTAAACAGTTATCAATAACGTTAAATGGCAATGGGAACTTTGAATTGAAGGACGGTTTGATCAAAGATATTAATTTGCTAAAGACGGTTTTGGATCAGCTTTCAATGTTTCCTAATGCGTCGGCCGGTCTTCCGGAACATTACAATGAGGCTCTGACTCGCAAGGACACAGTCTTGCACAAAGTGGAAGTATTATCGAATATTGTCGATGGACGTATTGCGGTTAATCCGATGACCATCGCTTCCGACGGATTTATTATTTCAGCCGAAGGATCCGCAGGATTGGACGCGTCCTATTCTTTCAGGGCATTCTTTAAAATTGCCGAAGATTTATCTGCTATTATGGTCCGAAATAATCCGGATATGAAATGGCTTTTAAACGCGCAGAATCAGATCGAGATTCCAGGGATTATTGACAGTAAAAATAAAATTCCATTTATACCTGACATAGCTTACATAACTAAGACAGCCATTCAAAATAGGGGTAAAGAGGAATTAAAGAATTTATTAAGAGATGCGATCGGAGTTAAGCAGGAAACGCCATCTGATCAGCAAGGCACAGAATCCTCAGAAGAATCGCCGCAGGATATCCCCGGAAAAATCATTGATGATGTTTTCGGAACGATTTTTAAGTAAGCTCTATTTCCCCGTCGGCACTTTAAAGTAGACTTTTCCAGTTTTGTGGTATAATACGTCTCGTCAGTAACTAATAGTTTTAAGTTACAAGCCAAGGAGGCTGTATGTTTCTGACATACAGCACTCTCAAAGTTAACATAGGAGGTAATACGATGTTTGCTTTACAAATGAAAATGTGGTTATTGTTAGCTGCCCTTTTCGGCATCCTTTACGCGATCGTAGTCGTGGCCGGGACGGCCATGGGCATTAATAATTTCTATGTCTATCTAGTCATTTCCTTCGTTTTCATGTTTATCCAATATATGATTGGTCCAGCCATGGTCAAATGGACCATGCGCATCCGTTATGTCACCCGCGATGAAGAACCGGAACTTTATGACATGGTCGAAGAACAGGCGCAGAGAGCCCGAATCACCATGCCAAAAGTCTGTATTTCTGAATTAAATATTCCTAATGCGTTCGCGTTCGGCCGCGGTTTTGGCGACGGACGGGTTTGCGTTACCCAAGGAATTCGTCAATTATTAAGCAAAGAAGAATTAAAAGCGGTTATCGGGCACGAGTTGGCCCACATTAAAAATAATGACGTTTTGACAATTACGTTATTATCCGTCATTCCAATGATTATGTATCGGATTGCCTGGCATTTTATGTTCTATGGTCGACGCAATGACCGCGGTACGAATGCCGCTTTGGTCGGTTTAGTCGCTTTTATTTTTTATTTTATTACCAATCTGCTGGTGTTATACGCGTCCCGCGTTCGTGAGTATTTTGCGGATCGCGGGTCTGTGGAATTCGGTAATCGTCCGGAAGCCTTAGCCAGTGCCCTTTATAAATTGGTCTACGGTTCGGCGCGGATGGGCAAGGAAGGCTTAAAGGAAGCGGAAGGCCTCAAGGCTTTTTTCCTCAACGATCCTTCTAAAGCCATGGATGAGATCAAAGAACTGTCTCAACTGGATCTGGACCGTAGCGGTACTATCGATCCAACTGAATTAGCCAATATCAGCCATAAACAAATCCGTATGGGATTTGGTGACCATATTATGGAAGCTTTAAGCACGCATCCAAATATGTTAAAGAGAATTAAGCATCTTTCACAATTAAAGTAATTGATGCTGCCCCGTATTTATTAATCCAGGCTGAAAACTTTTTCTAGACACTCTTTGGCCTCATTGCTAGAATGAGGGCTGTTCGTTCGGTTTCTCCAACCAAACTTCCGATATGAATACTAAACTTTCCAATAGTAATCCAACCAATGTATCCCTGGGCGAATATCAGCAGCTTTTGTCCGACATTTCCAAAATTTATGAAGACGCCAAAGATTCGACGTTAATTGCAGTTAATAAGATCCGTAACCGGGCTTATTGGCTGATTGGCGAACGGATTATCCAAGTTGAGCAAAAAGGGGAAATCCGGGCCCAGTACGGCGCTCATTTATTGGAACAAATTTCCCGCGATTTAAGTCTAAAATATTCTAACGGCTTCTCTATCAGTAACATACGTTCCATGCGAAAGTTTTACCTCACCCATCCGATTCAGCAGCCGGCAGCCGAATTAAGCTGGTCTCACCATCAATTGTTATTAAAAATTAAAGATGAAAATAAACGTTCGTATTATGAGAAAAAGGCGGCTAGCGAAGGTTGGTCTAAACGGGTTTTACAGCAAATTATCAGAGATTCGCATATTGATTTAGAAGAAGTCGAAGTAGTTGAAGAAATAGAAGAATCCACCGGCCCTGTTACTGAAAAAACAACTTTACCGATTTTAAGAGGAAAGCCTAACTTATACCAAATCAAAGAGTTAAAACACACATCCGAAGAGTTTTTTGCTGCGCCCCGTTTAGTCATCGATTGTGGGTTCAGCCTTTATAAGATAGCCGATTCCCATCGCTTCTTACAGCAAAAAAGCGGCACCATGATTCAAGTTAAACGCAGCAAAGATTTGGCCTGGGAGGTTTCTCAGGAGCCTAAAGAAAAACTTTATACCTATGTAGCCTTTATCGAACGGGTCATGGATGGCGGCACGGTTATGGCGAATGTTGACTGCGGGTTTGGGTTTTGGACCAAACAACGGTTGCGATTAAGAGGGATCGAGTGTCCGGCGCTTAATACAAAATCTGGCGACGAAGCCAGAATGTTTGTGCAGACGGCGGTCGCCTCCAGTATTTTTGTAATTGTTAAAACTTATAAAAGCGACAAATATGACCGGTACCTCACCGATATCTTTTATCTTCCTCATATTAAGGATGTTGACGCGGTGGTCCGTGAAGGTCGATATCTCAATCAGGAATTATTGGACCAGAAATTAGCTGTAAGGATATAAGCCGCGTAACCATTTTTGTTTTGTCTTTATGGGACAAAGCATACGAACATTTTAGAGTTGAATAAAATATTGAATAAAACCAGATTTTTAATTTTTCTATTCCTTTTTGTATTGATCTCTCAGGCCCAAGCCGACACGTCCACGGGTTTGGTGAGTTGGTGGAAGTTTGATGAAGGAACTGGAACGGCGGCCGCAGACTTAAGTGGTCAAGGCAATCACGGCACCCTCATCGGTGGTCCGACGTGGGTAGATGGAAAACAAGGTAAAGCTATTAGTTTTGACGGTGTGGATGATCATGTGAGTGATTTTCCTTCGGCTCCGCCGGCTTTTGGGACAGTGGCGGCATGGTTTAGATCGACAGGAAATACAGGCGGTGATGGCTATATCGTCTCTCATTATAAAGATGGTGGAGCAGGTGAGCGTATTTATATTTATATCCTAGCCAGTGACGGGAAACTTTACGCTCGACTCGATAACACAAATGTTCCCGGTACAGCGATCTCTTCGGGTGTGGTTGCTAACGATAAACAATGGCATCATGTGGTCTTAGTGTACGGTACAGCGGCAGAGGTTACTCAATCTGTGGCTTATGTCGACGGAGGGGCCGCGGTTAACGTCACCGATGCCACCGCTACTCTATCAACAGTTGCCGTCAATCTTTCAATTGGAGAAAATCGTTTTAATACAGGAACTCAATTACAGCTGCCTTTTCAAGGTGATATTGACGATGTGCGGTTTTACAATCGTGCTTTTACATCAGCCGATGCTTCAGAACTTTACCTATTGGGTCTCTATAGGATGATTATTAATAATGCAAGTATCGGTAATGCAGTTATAAATTTATAGGAGACACGCATATTTTGAATTTGGTGAGCGTTTTTGGAATCACCATTGCAAAAATGAATAAATATAATAGAATGAAGTGTTGTTTGTCCGTTTAAGGAGATCGAATTCATGAAATTGTTTTTAAGAAAAAGTTTTTTAACAGCCGCGTTCATAATATTTTCTTCACCTGCCGTCTTTGCCTCCGAACAGCTTCAGCAAGCCAAAGAAATCAGCCAGGAAAAAGTCGAGACTGCTCGTAATTTGATTCAAATGTTATTGGAATATTGCCTTAAATACAGTCTGCAGGCTTTGGGTGGCGTTATTATTCTTATTATTGGTTGGCTGCTCGGAAGATATCTCGCCGGACTGACATTGAAGTTTCTGGAAAAAAAGCCGATTGATGTAACCATCGCCAAGTTTTTAGCCAGTGGCGTTAAAATGATGGTCATCGCGTTTGCGTTGATTGTCGCGCTTGGCAAATTCGGAATTGAAATCGCTCCACTTATCGCCGGGATCAGCGTGGTGGGCGTTGGTATCGGCTTCGCTCTGCAAGGCACGTTATCCAATTATGCGGCGGGAGTGGCGCTTATTTTCACCAAGCCTTTTAAGGTCGGAGACATTATTGAAGTTGTTAATGAAGTCGGTGAAGTCGTCGATGTTAAATTAGGCCGCACCGATTTAAAAACAGTCGACGGAACCATGATCTTTATCCCAAATAAACATATTGTGGGAGAAGTGATTCACAATTATTCCGATCTTAAACGATTGGATATCGCCGTCGGAGTTGGATATAAGTCTGACGTTCAAAAAGCCATTGCCATTGTCATCGATGCCATTAAAAACCATCCTCAGGCAATTTTGGACCGGCAGCCTAAAGTAGGGATCTCCGAATTCGCTGACTCTTCTATTAAGGTCCTGGCACGTTTTTGGTGCAAACAAGACTATTATTGGGACGTTATGTTCAGCGTGAATAAAAAGATCTTTGATGAGTTTAAGAAAAACGGGATCGAGATACCCTTCCCGCAACGCGAAGTGCATATTCATCAGCAGAAGTAGTGTTTTAATGATGTATTCTTCCCGACGGAAAATGGGAAGAATCAGGTGGCTTTTTATACTAATTTTCAAGGAGGGATGTAATGTTTACAGAAAAGTTATTATCAGTATCGTTGATCGGAACAGAATGGATTTTAATTCTTCTCATTGTAATTTCCGTCATTTCCTGGGCGATTATTATTGAGAGGTTTCTTTTTTTAAAACAGAAGCAAGGTAACATCGACAAATTAAAAACTGATATTGAAAAAATTGAAACATTCCGCGGAGTTACCCCAGTGGTTAACCTGCTTGGATCGGATCAATCATCACCGGCATTTATCGGCAAGCACGTTTTGACGCATGCTGAAAAGGGAGGCGGTCCACTCGGCGAATACTTGGGATTATTATTGGCCCAGGAAAAGCTTGTCCTCGACAGTCGGTTGATGTTTTTGGGAACAGTCGTGAGTATCGCTCCGTTTGTCGGTTTATTGGGTACAGTATTAGGGATTATCAAGGCCTTCCACGGGCTTTCTTTAAATAAACAGGCCAGCGATTTGGTCATGGCAGGGATTGCCGAATCATTGATCGCAACGGCGTTAGGATTGTTTATCGCGATCCCGGCGGCAGTAGCTTATAATTATTTTTTAAGAGTCATCAAAAAGAACCTGATTACATCGGATAATTTTGCTCAGTATTTGATTGTTCGTTTTGGCTTGAAAACTTATTAATGATTTCAAACTAAATGTAAATTAAGGAAGAATTATGCGATCTCGAATCAAAGATTATGATGAAGACGAAATCCTCGCTCAGATCAATATCATTCCTCTGGTCGACGTGAGTCTTGTTTTATTGATTATATTTATTATAACGATCAGCCGCATTTTAACACCTTCATTGAATATCATGCTCCCTCAAGCCGCACATGCCAACAGCTATGCTGATTTGGAAAATATTAATGTTTCCATCTCCGGTGAAGGGATCGTTTATTTGGAAGGGGACGTGGTGAAATTAAAAGATTTCAAACCCCGTTTGGAAGAGCTTCACTTGGCCGAACCCGAACGCGGTGTGATCGTCAACGTCGATAAATCCGTCAATTTTCAACGTGTCGTTAATATTTTAGACGTGATCGGAAATGTAGGGATCACCAAATTAGATATTATGACGGTCAAAGATTAAGATTTCAATTTCGATCAACCCATTGGTCTAACCAGAGATATCCAGACTCTAATCAGTATGGTCTCCCTCAATAGTAAATTTTTATTTCCTCTACTTTTTGTCCTTACCTTAGGCGTTTCCTCCGTCCAGGCCCAGGATATGACTATCCGCGATGTCGAGCAGCTCGATTTCGCCAGCGGGTTGCTGCAGCGTGGTCTTTATGACATGGCCAGTCAGGAATATCAGAAATATATCGACACGTTTAAAGATGGCCAGCACCTTCCTGACGCGTATTTTGGTTTGGCAGAATGTGCGTTCTTTCAAGAACACTATCAGGAGGCCATTGAGGGGTATAAAAAATATCTCGCCGTATATCCGCAACATGAAAAATCAACCATCGCGTCACTGCGTTTAGGCCAATTATTTTTACTGACCAAAGAGTATGATAAGGCGCATTTATATTTTAAAAATATCAGAACAAATCAGGTTGATGAAACTTTTTTACAGACAAGATATTTTTTCGAGGGAAGGACTTATTTCGAGGAGAATAATGATGCTGAGGCGTTAAACCTTCTCCAAAAGGCGATTGATGTGACGAGCCAGAAAAAATATACCGCGCAAGCGTATATTTTTATGGGAGACATTGCCTTAAGACAAAATCAACCTGATCAGGCCACGGCGTATTATTTAAAGGCCCAGGAAACGGCTGAAAATGACGAATTAAAAGGCATGGCTCTTTTAAAACAGGGGCAGGTTAAGTTCAATAGCAAAGATTACGCGACGGCCGCCGAAACATTTAAACAGCTCGCCAACCAGTATCCACAATTGCCTATTGCCCAGGACGCTCTCATCGACAGTTTTACCGCTTATTACAATCTTGGCCAGTTCGACTCGGTCATTGCAGCTTTTGAGGATTATGAAAAAAAGCTGGAAGGACAAACTGGTCTTCTTGAAATTTATTTAATCACCGTCGATGCTTATATGAAGCTGGAAAAATATAATGAAGCGATCGATGGGCTCGACAAAATTTTGAAAATGGAAACATTGCAGGATAGCGATAAAGAAAAAGTGTTAATGAAGAAGGCTGAAGTTCTGATTAAATCCAAGAATTTTGAGCAGGCGGTTGATTTAATCAATGTGGAATTAAAGCCTATTGGACTAGATAAAGAACAAATTTTATTTTTAGAAGGCGAGGCTTATTTTGGTCAGGGATCTTTTGAAAACGCCTTAACCGCATATCAGCAGATTGCCGCAGAGGTTCCAGAAACGGTTTTTGACGACGAGGCTTTATACGCGATAGCGCACACTTATAAATCCATGGAACGCCCTGAGGAAGCCTTACAGGCATTTTTGAAATATTTTGAGGTCGGTAAAAATGAGGAACTTCGTTCGCAGGCATTGTATAACGGCATGCTGATCGAAATACAGACCAATTCATTGATAGAGGCCATTGAGCACGCGGAAAGTTATTTGACCACCTTCCCGCAAGATCCATCATTAGAGAAGGTGCTTTATCTGTTAGGTTCGCTTTACAAACAAAACGAGCAATACGATAAAGCCGTAGAGATATTTAATAAGTACATTGAGACCTATCCTGATTCTCCCCGACTCCAGGAAGTGTATTTTCTTTTAGGATATAACCTTCAGTTGTTAAATAAAAACGATGAGGCGTTAGCTATTTATGAAAAGGTTCCCGCCGACGATAATAACAAGGATTTTTATTATTCTGCATTGAAGAATTCAGGTTTAATTTATCTGGAAAAGGATGAGGTAGAGGCAGCAACGATTTTCGAGAAGATCATCCGTGAGTTTGATCAAAATGATTTAAGCATTAATACATATCTTTGGTTGGCTGAACGACATCTAAAGGCGCAAAAATATGCCGATGTTTTAAATGTCTTAAATAAAGCGCCCTTAGAATCAGCGACGGAACAGGAGCAAGAAGGAATTGCTTATTTTAAAGCTGAGGCCTATCGGCTCAATAATGATTTTAATAAAGCCATTGAACAATACGATCAAGTCCTGGCAAAGAATCCGAAAGGCGTTTACGCCGGTTTATCAAAAGTCGGAAAAGGTTTATGTCTGAAAGATTTGAAAAAATACGACGAGGCTAAAACTCAACTCACTTTCCAGCACATTGGGATCCTAAGCTTAGAATTCCACGTGGACAAGTTGTCGCG
>JADMIO010871523.1_pt1 | contig 19304 bp, 13 predicted proteins | sample 8958161 | NCBI WGS metagenome assembly JADMIO01 (sample SAMN16585339, study PRJNA669376) | soil metagenome | isolation source: Crop rotation soil | place: USA: Cullars Rotation, Alabama | collected 2011
CAATTTTTCGGCATAGTTATTTTTGGTAAACATATCAAGGGGGAACATAACGTTTTGCTCAACCGTCAGGCTATCGAACAGGGCGGAACCCTGGAAAAGCATTCCGATCTCTTTTCGAACTTCTGTCTTTTCTTCTGGCTTCATAATGGTAAAATTCTTTCCATCATAAAGCACTTCACCATTATCAGGTTGAAACAAACCGACGATGCATTTCATCAGCACGGTTTTTCCGCTCCCGCTGGTTCCTATGATCAGGTTACACTGGCCCGGTTTCATCACCGCGCTTATATTCTCAATCACTGTTTTATCGCCAAAACTTTTCTTTATGTTCCTGACTTCGATCATGCTGAACCTTTAGGTAACAATAATGCAGCAAGTATATAATCTGCAAATAAAATAACAATACAACTTACGACCACCGATCTTGTACTGGCTCTTCCAATTTCCAGGGCGCCCCCCTGCACGTAATAACCAAAAAATGCAGATATGCTCGAAATAATGAAGGCAAAAGTGTAGGCTTTATATAATGCGAAGATCACATTATAAGGTATGAATCCTTCCAGCAAACCTTTGTCATACGTGCTTGAAGGGATAATATTGGCCAGGGTTCCTGCAAATCGGCCGCCCCAGATGCCCAGTGCGGTTGCGATAACAACCAACATAGGAATTACCAGCATGGCGGCGACGATTTTTGGCAATATCAGATATGTTTTTGTATTAATGCCCATGATCTCTAAAGCATCAATTTGTTCACTCACTCGCATATTTCCCAATTCACTGGCAATTTTGCTGCCGACTACGCCAGCCAGAACAATGCAGACAAGGGTGGGCGCAAATTCAAGAATAACGGTGTCACGTACAATTTGGGCAATGGCTGATTGAGGAATTAACGGACTAACCAATTGATAAGCGGTTTGTACCGTCGACACAGCCCCCATAAAGATGGAAATGATAACAACAATCCCTAATGAACCGATGCCGATCTCTGAACATTGATGAATAAATTCCTTCCAATACATTTTCATATTCTCCGGCCTGGAGAACATGCCCTTTATCATCAAAAGGTAGCGGCCTATTTCACTGAAGATCGTCATAAACTATTCTGCAAGATAATGGATGGGAAGTATAAACGCATAAACTTTACACCTCTTTGCTGCTCCTTCTGAACCGTTTCCACCAGCGGGATTTTTTTACGATTTCCTCCGTTGACGTTTGCGATTTTATCTGTGCATCCACCACAGCTATCAAGGCCATGTTTACGATACTGCGTACAGAACTGCCTAATTGTAAAATATGAACAGGTTTTTTCAACCCTAACAGGATAGGGCCTATGGCATCAGCGGTGCCCAATTCTTTTAATAAATTATACGCAATATTTCCCGACGCAAGATTGGGAAAGATCAACGTGTTCACATCTTTATCTACCAGTTCTGAGAATGGGTAATTCTCCTTCATCAATTCATTATTGAAGGCAACGCTGGCCTGCATCTCCCCATCTACGATCAGGGAGGGCATTCTTTGTTTTATAATCCTCCGCGCTTCCGCCATAAGCCTTGCCTCCGGCGAATTGCTGCTTCCGAAATTGGAATAACTCAGCAAGGCAATCCTGGGCGTCATATTGAAATTGCGCACCTCTTTTGCCACGATCAATGTAATATTCGCAACTTCCTCGGCGGATGGATTAAAATTTACTGTTGTATCGGCCAGGAACAGCGGGCCGCGTTTTGTAAGCATGAGATACATGCCGGCAATTTTTTGCACTCCTTCTTCTGTGCCTATTGTATTCAAAGCCGGTCTGATCGTATCCGGGTAATTTTTCGTAAGACCAGAGATCATCGCGTCGGCATCACCACATTCGACCATCATGCAGCCAAAATAATTCCGGTCACGCATCACTTTCTTTGCTTCATAAAAATTAAAGCCTTTGCGACCTCTTTTTTGAAAGAAAATTTCGGCATACTGGTTTCTCTTCTCCTCAGTCGCTTCACTTCTTGGATCCATGATCGGGAAACTTTCTATGTCCACACTATTGGCAGCCGCGGTATTTTTGATATTATTCTCATCACCTAATAATATCGGGTAGCCGATTCCATCATCGAAGATTATCTGGGCAGCCTTCAGAATTTTTATGTTGTCAGCTTCCGCAAAGACAATTCTTTTTGGACTGCGGCGGGCCTTATTCCCAATCACGCGAATGACCTGGTTATCCAAACCCAGTCGCTTATTCAGATCATTTATGTAGCCGCTCCAATCCGTAATGGGACTCTGCGCCACGCCGCTGTCCATAGCGGCTTTGGCTACAGCCGGAGCTACGACGGATAGCAAACGTGGATCTACAGGTTTGGGAATGATATAGGCCGATCCGAAAGAAATTGTTTTTTCACCGTAAGCAAGATTCACAATATCAGGCACCGGGGATTTTGCCAATTCGGCCAAAGCGTTTACGGCGGCCAGTTTCATTGCTTCATTGATCTGCCGCGCACGTACATCCAGGGCACCCCGAAAGATGTAAGGAAAGCCGAGCACATTATTTACCTGGTTGGGATAGTCGCTGCGGCCTGTTGCCACGATTACATCTTTTCTTGCAAGGATCGCATCTTCCCATGCGATCTCCGGATCAGGATTGGCCATCGCAAAAACAATTGGATTTTTTGCCATGCTCTTCAACATCTCGGGACTGACCACGTTGCCCACACTCAATCCAATAAAAACATCGGCATCTTTCATGGCTTCTGCAAGCGTCATTTCACTTTTTGCATTGGCGAATTTTCGCTTCATCTCATCAATGTCAGGTCTTCCCGGATGCAGTACTCCTTTTCTATCAAATACCAGGAAATTTTCGTGCTTAGCCCCAAGGGCTTCGTATAGCATAATGCAGGCCATCGCGGCGGCTCCCGCGCCGTTTACTACAAATTTTGCTTTTTCAATTTTCTTTTTTTGTATTTCCAATGCGTTTAACAAAGCAGCCGCGCTTATAATTGCTGTGCCGTGTTGGTCATCATGCATGACAGGAATGTTCAGCTCTTCTTTCAGTCTTTTTTCTATGTAGAAACATTCAGGCGCCTTGATGTCTTCCAGGTTAATGCCACCAAAGGTTGGCTCAAGTGCTTTTACAATCTGGACAAATTTTTCAGGATCTTTTTCATTGATCTCGATATCAAATACATCTATGTCCGCAAAAATTTTGAACAATACTCCTTTCCCTTCCATAACAGGCTTTGCCGCTTCGGGTCCAATATCTCCCAAACCCAATACAGCCGTTCCATTACTGATCACCGCTACTAAATTGCCTTTGGTGGTATACTTATAAACTTCTTCGGTATTGGCCGCAATTTCCTGGCAGGGCACCGCTACTCCCGGCGAGTAAGCAAGAGAAAGATCCCGCTGCGTCTTTGCTTCTTTTGTGGGAATGACTTCTATTTTTCCGGGCCGACCTTTAGCATGATACTCAAGAGCCTGTTGTTTCAGTAGATCTTTTTGCATAGCAAGTTTTTGATTCTGGTGCCGCCAAAGCAAGGCGTTGAGATATCCCGATTCAAAATTCACTATCTGCCCCATCCGGGCTAAATATATATCGATAATTTACGATTCTCCACCCGCCGGGACATTACTTAGGATTACAAAAATCCCTAAAATGTCATAGAAATTTTAAAATGGGGTGCAAGGTACAAAATAATCATCCGAACAGGATTTTAAATAGTTGAGATGGCGTAAATTTAATTTTCTTCCGATCCGATTGAACCCTTCAAAAAAAGGAAAGCAACTTATTTCAAAAAAAATCGTTTTAAAATCATCAGAAAAAATTAAAATCTTGATTTATGAGGTATATGAAAACTAAACTCGCACTCATCTGCGCAAGTCTTTTTTTGGTTACAGCATGCAAAAAGAATCACGATGCGGGTGGCGGCAATAACCCACCACCTAACACCCCTACCGCCGAAGAATTGATCATGGATTCAGTTTATCTTTTTTCGAAAGAGGTTTACTTCTGGAATGACCTTATCCCTGATTATAATACATTTAATCCAAGGAAATACAAGGGTTCCTCAGAACTGGAATCCGCATCGAATGTAATGGATGCGATCAGGAAACTTCAACCCCTTGACAGGTTTAGTTTTGTTACCACTATTGAAGAATCAAATGGTATTCAAACCGGTCAGGATGCTGATTTGGGTTTCTTTATCAAAGCAGGTTCAATTGACGAGGCGTTACCGTATGATTCTGTTTATTGGTATGTTACTTACGTATATGATCAATCCACCGCCGGGGCGGCTGGTGTTAAAAGGGGATGGATCATCAATAAAATTAACGGCACGCAAATCGGTTATGACCAGCCCAGCGTAGATATCTTAAATAATATCTTCTTCGGCAGCGCTACTTCGGCAAATTTTGAATTCAAAAAACCCGATGGGAGCACTGCCACTGCCTCACTTAGCAAAACAACCTTCCAGGCTAACTCGGTTTTGTATAAGAATGTCATAGTGAGTGGATCTAACAAAATAGGATATCTGGTCTTCAACCAATTTTTTGACGCGCCTTCGAGAGCTGAACTGGCAAACGCATTTAATTATTTTCAGTCGCAGGGAATAACCGATCTCGTAGTTGATCTTCGCTACAATCCCGGTGGCTCGACGGAAACCCAGGACACACTTGCCGATTTAATAGCACCTCTTGCCGCGGACAATCAGAAGATGTATACCTATCAATTCAACCAGCAATTGCAGCAAGGCAATTTCCCGCTACTGAAGACAAAACCAGGTTTCGGAAATGTATCTTTTGCCGAAGATATAAACTCAGTTAATTATGCAAAGGCTGGTAACTTGAATCTAAGCCGCGTATTTTTTATCACCACAAATGGTACCGCGTCTGCAAGCGAACTGCTGATGAATAATCTGAAACCTTATATGACAGTGAAAATAATTGGCGATACGACATATGGAAAACCGGTTGGATTCTTCCCTATCGAACTGGCTTCAAAATATGCGATGTATCCCATTTCCTTCCGGACAATCAACAGCGCCGGCAACGCCGATTATTATAAAGGATTTCCGCCTGATAACCTGGCACCGGATGGTGTAGATAAGGATTGGGGAGATGTAACCGAGCCTTCCCTGGCTTCCGCTATAAAGTACATCACCACGGGCTCATTCCGATTAGCAGCTACTGATAATAAAACGATGCAGTTGCACAGGGAAGCGCAACAAATGCTGAAACCTTTGCAAAAAGAAATAGAGAAGAATAAGTTTACAGGAATGTTCAAGGAGATCAGGTAAAACAGAGAAAATATTTATTCCAGGACCCATTCGCCCGAGGCAGATGGGTCTTTTTATTTGCGGGATTTTTTGTATTTGCTTTTCTTTTGTTTGGAGCTTATATTGGCACCGGCGTTCGCGGAATCTTTTTTCAGGATCACAGGCCGCTCCATCAATTGCTGTTCTTTTAACCGTTGAGGCAAATTGTTTTCGCCGGTTTTATTGGAGACGATTCGCTTTGCCGGAGTGATAGTATCCCCTTTGTTGCCCCCAGATTGCGCGCTTGCCGCAACTGAAGAAAGACTGAATACAATGGCCGGTATAAAAAGTTTTCTTTTCATCATGCTTATGTTGACGAAGGTTTGATAGGGTTTGGTTGCTTCGGTTTGTTAGGGAAATCTTATTGTTATGAAGCAAAGGTATTTGCCCCCAGCCAGGCCATTATTCCCATCCCTATTTCAATAGCATTTTCGTCAATATTAAAATGCGGAGTGTGTACACCGGCCTTGATACCCTTTGCTTTGTTGCCTGTTCCGAGGCGATAAAAACATCCGGGGATCAGCTCAGAGTAATATCCAAAATCTTCTGCGCCCATGCGCATTTCCGTCTCCTCGATATTTTCCTTGCCCATGAATTCTTCGGCTAAAATTTTTGCCTTTACGTGCAACTCCTCGTTGTTATAAACGGCCGGGTAGCCCTTGTCGATGTGAAGCTGAACATCACCACCCATGGAATAAACCAGCTCTTTCGTTGTTTGTTCAATTAATTCATGCGCTTTTTTTCTCCAGTCTTCATTCATTGCCCGGAACGTTCCCATTAATTTTACTTCATCTGGAATTACATTCGTGGTAGTACCACCATTGATTGCGGTAATGGAAAGAACAGACGGGTCAAATGGATTTCTCCGCCGGCTGACCACCTGCTGAAGAGCGATGATGAGGTGTGAAGCAATTAATATCGGGTCAATGGAGGTCTGTGGTGAAGCGGCATGTCCTCCTTTTCCCTTTATCGTAAAATATAATTCATCAGCGCTGGCCATCACCTGCCCGCTGCGAAAACTTAATTTGCCAACTTCCAGCTGTGGATTTACATGCAAGCCAAAGATCCCCTCCGGTTTTGGGTTCTCCAGCACACCTTCTTTTATCATGATGCTGGCGCCGCCAGGGTTCTTTTCTTCGCCCGGCTGGAAAATCAGTTTGATGGTACCTCCCCATTCGTCCTTTAATTCGTTGAGGATTTTCGCTGCACCAAGCAGGCAGGTGGTGTGCACGTCGTGCCCGCAGGCATGCATGATGCCCTCACGCTTTGATTTATAAGCCACGTTATTTTCTTCTTTTATCGGCAGGGCATCCATGTCAGCACGAAGAGCAATGATCTTTTTTCCAGGCTTATTGCCTTTTATGGATCCGACAACTCCCGTGGTCGCTTTTATTTCAAATGAAATTCCAAAATCCTTTAATTTTTCCCGGACAAATTTTGAAGTTTCAAATTCCTGGTAGCTTAATTCAGGATTAGCATGAAGATGGTGACGAACCTCAATAAATTCCGAAGCATATTTTTTTGATAACGCCTTAATTTTTTCAATAAGCATTTTCAAAAATAAACAATCCCTGTTGCACGACAAGAGGTTTAACGGGCAGCCCGGTAGTTATTGAAGACCAGAATTGATGTTTGGCCGCATTGATGAAGAGACACTTATTTTTCCAGCAGTTCCTCTCCCTCCTTGTCTGGTTTTACTTCGATCAGGTCATTCATGACAAAGACTCCCCTTGGAAAAAATGCATTCAATTTTTTCTGATAATTCTCGGCATCTTTTCTTTCTTTGAAATTGCCGGCTTTAAGTTTGTAATAAGGAGATTGATAGAGGAGATATGATTTTAGCTCGGGGAAGTACCGGTACAATTTAGTTTTGGCACCGATTGCCTCATCCCGTTTGTTGGTATTGATAACGAGCAAGCGAAATCCCCGCCCAACTTTCCTGGCGTTACGGGTCGTCTCATCATTGATCTCGATTTGCTTTTTTATCAGCAGGTCAATCCGCGGATCTTTGTGAATAACTACCGAGGAAGTATCAGGGCTTGTTTGTTGAGCAAATGAAAAAAAACTCAGCAAGGAGAAAACGCAGATGAAAATTGGTTTCATAAAAATTTGAGATTGTATTTGAATAGTCAAAAACCCGACCAATTTTTGTTTAACGCAAAAAGATCCCGATTTGATATTTGCGGGACCAGGAAGTACTCCCAATAACTTGTTAAACCGAAAAAGAAAAATCTTCTGAAAAAAATCAGTATCCACTACCGCCACTAACAGTGTTTTCGATCGGGTGCCAGGTGGTTTTTATTTCCTGCGTGTCAAGGATAAAATAAGGAGATTGGGCCTTGTCAGTCAACCAATTTACTTCTTTATAGATCAGGACCCGTTTTACATTGGCTGCTGCCTTTCGTTGCATTTCCTTTTGGATCAGCTCATCGCTGCCGCAATAGATGACTGCATTCACGTCCATATGAGAGGCGAAATGAGAAAATAATTCCGCCGGCTTCCCGGTTAAAATATTTATGACGCCTCCCGGTACATCTGATGAATGGAGTACTTCAGCAAAACTCACCGCACAAAGGGGTTTTGTTTCCGAAGCGAGGGCAACGCATGTATTGCCCCCTGCTATTATGGGCGCAATGATAGAAACTAACCCGATTAAAGAAGTATCCTGCGGGGCAATGACTGCCGCAACTCCTGTGGGCTCGGGGACGGAAAAATTAAAATGTGAAGAAGCAACGGGATTTACAGTTCCAAAGAGTTGCTGGTATTTATCGCACCACCCGGCATAGTGAATCAGCCTGTCGATGGAAAGATTTACTTCTTTTTGTGCCTGGCTCCTCGGGGTGTCCTGTTTTATTAATTCATCAATGAACTGAGCCTTTCTTCCCTCGAGCATTTCGGCAATGCGGTATAAAATTTGTCCCCTGTTAAAAGCTGCCCTGGCGGCCCATCCCTTGAAGGCATTTCTTGCGGCAACTACCGCGTCACGAAAATCTTTCCTTGAGCTTAAAGATACGTTGGCAAGCTGTTCGCCTTTATTGTTGACTGCAATATAATAGCGTCCCGATTCCGTTCTTGGAAACTGTCCGCCAATGTAAATCTTATAAGTTTTTAAAACTTCAAGCCGTTTTTTTGACGGCATCTTTTCCAGCCCGTTCTCGCTGATGGCCAGCGTGGATTTTTTTTCTAAAGCTTTTCCCATTTTAATTATCTAAATTTTTAAATAGGCCGACAATCCATGTAATCCGCCTTCTCTTCCATAGCCGCTTTCTTTATATCCGCCAAATGGTGAAGTGGGATCGAACTTATTATATGTATTTGCCCAAATCACGCCAGCTCTCATTTTTGTCGTTAAGTTGAAAATTTTTGATCCCTTATCGGTCCATACGCCGGCACTTAACCCATAAGGAGTGTTGTTTGCTTTGTCTATGACTTCATCATCCGTTCTGAACGTCTGAATAGCCAGGACAGGCCCAAAAATTTCTTCCTGGGCTATGCGATTGCTTTGTGCGACGTTAGTAAACAAGGTGGGCCGGCAAAAAAATCCACGGCTTGGAATAGAACAGGAGCTTTGATACATTTCCGCCCCTTCTTTTTTCCCTATGCCAATATATTTATTGATCGTCTCTAATTGCGTTTTTGAATTGATGGCACCAATGTCAGTATTCTTATCCAAAGGATCACCCACGATCAATGTTTCGATCCTGTCTTTCAATTTTCTCAAAACAATGTTGTAAACGGACTCCTGTACAAATAATCTCGAGCCCGCACAGCAAACATGTCCCTGGTTAAAATAAATTCCATTGATAATTCCTTCCACTGCCTGGTCAATCGGTGCATCCTCGAAAATAATGTTAGCGGCCTTACCACCCAATTCAAGAGTTAGCTTTTTATTCGTGCCCGCTACGGCTCTCTGAATTATTTTTCCCACTTCTGTAGAACCTGTAAAAGCTATTTTGTCAATGTCGGGATGATTGACGATATCAGTACCCGTTTGTCCAAACCCTGTTACGATATTTACTACGCCATCCGGCAATCCTGATTCCTGTATGATTTCAGCTAATTTTAAGGCGGTCAACGGAGTGGTTTCTGCCGGCTTTAATACGACCGTATTTCCTGTTGCAATCGCCGGTGCGATTTTCCAGGCAGCCATCAGCAAGGGAAAGTTCCAGGGAATAATCTGTCCGGCTACGCCCAATGATTTCGGAATCCGACCTGGAAATGCGTATTCCAATTTATCGGCCCAACCGGCGTAGTAAAAAAAGTGATTAGCTGCCAACGGTATATCCACATCGCGTGATTCGCGGATGGCTTTACCTCCATCTATACTTTCGATCACTGCAAATTCCCTGGCCCGTTCCTGCAGCATCCTCGAAATGCGAAATATATATTTGGCTCTTTCAGAAGGAGGCATCTTCTTCCAGACTTTTTCGTAAGCATTTCTCGCAGCTCTTACCGCTTTCTCCACATCAGGCGCACCCGCTTCGGCCACATCGGAAATTTTTTCTTCCGTAGCGGGATTGATGGTTTCAAAATATTTTCCGGATGATGGTTTTACAAATTTGCCATTGATAAAAAGATCATAACGGTCTTTTAGTTTGATATGGGCCTTGCTTTCGGGCGCGGGAGCATATTCCCACCCGGTGTTGAATTTTAGTTTGGGAACGCCATTACTTTTGGAAGAAGCCCTCTTCTCTTTTCTATTTTTTGCTTCTGTCGGCATGTAATCTGTTTAAAAATTCGCTTAATCAATAGAAAAATAGTCTGCGCTTTGGTAAACCCCGGTTTGTTCCTTTACCAACTGCATCAAAACATCATTAGCCAAACTGCTTGCGCCAAAACGGAACCATTGATTGTTCATCCAGTCTTCGCCTAACACTTCATGTAACATGACCAAATAATGCAAGGCGGCCTTTGCTTTTGAAATGCCGCCTGCCGGTTTCATTCCAATCATTTTGCCGCTGTTATAATAAAAATCACGAATGGCTTCTAGCATCGTTAATGTTACCGGCATGGTTGCAGCGGGCTGAATTTTTCCCGTCGAGGTTTTGATAAAATCAGCTCCCGCATGCATAGCAATGTCGCTTGCTCTCCGAACTTTATCAAGCGTACCTAATTCGCCCGTTTCTAAGATCACCTTCAATCTTGCTTCACCGCAGGCTTCTTTAATGGACCCTATCTCGTCGAAAACAAAATTGTACTCACCCGCCAGGAATTTTCCTCTCGAGATCACCATATCTACTTCATCGGCGCCTTCACTGACTGCAAATTTTGTATCGGCGATCTTTACATTTGTCGGCGCTTGCCCGCTTGGAAATGCGGTTGCAACTGAAGCAATTTTTATATGCGTATCCTTCACTGCTTCCTTTGCAATTGCCACCATGGATGGATAGACGCAGACGGCCGCTACGGTTGGCAAGCCCTCATATGCATTGTGTAAATGTTTTGCTTTATAACACAGTTGTTTCACCTTGCCCGGAGTGTCTTTTCCTTCCAGTGTGGTGAGATCGATCATGCTAAGAACCAATTTCAATCCTTCTACCTTGGATTCTTTCTTGATACTTCGTTTGGTAAAACGGGAAGCTCTTTCTTCAACACCCACCTGGTCAACCCGGGGCGACAGTCGAAAATCGGGAACAACAATTCTTTCTTTTACGGCATTCATAATTAGTATAGCAACTTCAAAAGTAAAACTATTTGCGGGGTTTTATATGAGTTTTGGATATCACCGGGCGGCAGCTTTCAAAGTCAATTTTCGAAGACAGGAAACCCCGTTCCTTCAATATAGAAGCGAACTAAAGACAAGTTCAAGGAGTCTATAAGTCGCAGCAGAAGACGAAATTGTATTAAGCACAACTTTTCCATGCGGCTGGTTTGCTTCGCTCAATGTTCGCAGTGAATTTTTGCGTCATCCGATTTCCGAAACATTTTCTGACGGAATATTTTTTCAATAACTTTCAAAAAATTTTTTGCTATGAGAAAACTAGTACCTCTTACGGGCGTAGTGTTCCTATGCTTCTTTGCCAGGGCGCAGGTAACATTTCCGGTAAATGGCGTAGCCGATCCGAGAACCGGCTGTTATGCTTTTACAAACGCTACGATTGTAAAAGACGGGCAGAACACACTGAACAATGCCACACTCGTTATTCGCGATGGAAAAATAACCGGAGTAGGAACAAGTGTGCCCATTCCCAAAGACGCTGTTACAATTAATTGCAGAGGTAAATATATCTATCCTTCGCTGATTGATATTTATACAGACTACGGAATTCCCCAACCTCAGGCCGCACAGGGAAATGCCAACCGCGGATTTTTTGCGCCACAACAATTTACATCAAACACTAAGGGCGCCTACAATTGGAACCAGGCGATAAAAAGCGAAGTGAATGCCGCTGATATTTTTGCGACGGATGATAAATCAGCAAAATCATTGCGGGATATTGGGTTTGGTTCGGTGCTTACTCATCAGAAAGACGGAATTGCCAGGGGTACAGGCGCATTTGTAACACTGGCAAACGAAAAAGAAAATCTTGTGATGGTGAAAGAAAAGGCTTCGGCTCACTATTCATTTAGTAAAGGGACGTCAACGCAAAGTTACCCGGGCTCCATGATGGGAAGCGTGGCTTTGCTTCGTCAAACCTACCTGGACGCACAATGGTATAAAACAAAACCGGCCAAAGAGGGGATGAATATAAGTCTGCAGGCATGGAATGATGAACAGGGCTTGCCGCAAATTTTCGATGCCAATGATAAATGGAGTGACATAAGAGCGGACAGGATAGGGGATGAGTTTGGCGTGCAATATATCATTAAAGGCGGTGGCAATGAATACCAGCGCATGGCTGAAATGGCCGCAACAAAAGCATCTTTTATTCTGTCGCTAAATTTTCCACCGGCCCAGGAAGTGGATGATCCGAATGACGCAAAATACGTTTCGCTTGCCGATCTGAAACACTGGGAGTTGGCGCCCACAAACCCTGCGGCGTTCGAAAAGGCAAACATTCCGTTTGCACTCACGGCAGCCGACCTGCGTGACGTAAAACAGTTCTGGCCAAATCTTCGCAAGGCCATCGAATATGGATTAAGCGAGGGCAAGGCTTTGGAAGCTTTGACAAAAACACCGGCCACCTGGGTGGGAGTCTATGATAAAGTCGGAAGCCTGGAGGAGGGTAAGCTGGCCAATTTTTTAATTACGACCGGTCCTCTTTTCAACGAGAAGACTAACATTATTGAAAATTGGGTGCAGGGTGATAAATATCCTGTAAAAGAAGACGCCTGGATAAACATCGCCGGCACCTATAATCTTGCTTTAAATACTGCGGGCGGAACAGTGAATTATACTCTCGATGTAAAGGCATCAAATAGCGCCAGCGTAATCGCGAAAGATACGTTGCCGGGAAAATTCAGCTACGATGGGAAATTAATTAAACTCAGCTTTTCCCCGGTTGCTTCAAAAAAAATGCAGGGACAGGAGGGTGGCTTTGGCAAAAAAGGAGGAGCCACCGTTCGGCTCAGTGGAGTAAGCAATGGCGATCTGTGGCAGGGCAACGGCGTGGATACGGCCGGTAACCCGTTAACGTGGACAGCCACATTTATCAAAGCCAATGAAACTGCCGACAGCGCCAAACACAAGCAGGCACTGCACTTAGGAAAGGTCACCTATCCATTTGGTGCTTATGGATGGGATTCAATGCCCCACCAGCAAAATCTTTTGATAAAGAATGCAACGGTCTGGACCAATGAGAAAGAAGGGGTATTATCCAATACAGATGTGCTGGTGAAAAATGGAAAGATCGTTCAGGTCGGCAAAAATTTATCCGATGGCTCTGCCAAAATTATTGATGGAACGGGTCAATATTTGGCCCCGGGTATTATTGATGAGCACTCACATATTGCTGCTTTCTCCATAAATGAAGGCGCTCAATCAGTAACATCTGAGGTTCGCATTGGAGATAACCTGAATCCTGAAGATATAGATATATATCGCCAGTTGAGCGGCGGAGTTACTTCCTCACACATTCTGCATGGATCTGCCAATACGATCGGGGGACAAACGCAGTTGATAAAATTGCGCTGGGGAGTGAATGATGAAGATCTCAAATTCAAAAATGCGGATCCATTTATCAAATTTGCTTTGGGTGAAAACGTAAAGCGTACAGCGTCTACCCAGGGCAACACTCGTTATCCCGATACACGCATGGGTGTGGAAGAAATCCAGATGGACGCATTTACACGAGCTGCCGACTATCAAAAGCAAATGAAAGACGCGGAGGAGAGCGCCAAAAAGAAAGGAGGCGATGCGCAGATGTCGGTTCGTCGCGATCTCGAATTAGATGCTCTTGTCGAGATCATGACCGGTAAACGATTTATTACCTGCCATTCATATGTGCAGAGCGAAATCACAGAGTTGATGAGGGTGGCTGAAAAATTCGGGTTCAGGGTAAACACCTTTACACATATTTTGGAAGGATATAAAGTGGCCGATAAAATGAAAGCTCATGGTGCGAATGCCTCAACTTTTTCTGACTGGTGGGCATATAAATTAGAGGTGCAGGACGCGATCGCTTATAATCCTGCCATCATGGTAAAGGAAGGTTTGAATGTCTGCATTAATTCTGATGATGCGGAACAGGCTCGCCGGTTGAACCAGGAGGCAGCCAAGAGTATAAAATATGGCGGGTTAACTGAAGAGGAGGCATTCAAAATGGTGACCTTAAATCCTGCCAAGGCCTTACATGTTGATGACAGAGTGGGCAGCATCAAAGTAGGCAAGGATGCCGACCTGGTCTTATGGAGTGATAATCCATTAAGCATTTATGCAAAGGCGAATAAAACTATTGTTGACGGCATTATTTATTTTGACCGGGACCGTGATAAGGAATTAAGGAAGAAAATTTCGACAGAGCGTAACCGGTTAATTCAGAAAATGATTGCTGAAGGAAAGGCCAACCCGGAAAACACAGGGCCGCCCCGGCCGAGTTTACACGCGGTATTGCACTGCGAGGATTATGAACATAAAGAGGGATTGTTTGAAGTTGATAGTTATGATGAAGTCAATAGTCAAAATCAATAATCGTTTAAGGTCTAAAGTTTAACGTTTATGGCAAGCATAAAGGGTTGAGGACATTGAGTCATGGAAATTAGGGAAGGATTATCGTTGAAAATCGGAAAGTATGTCGACGAAGGAAGTTCAATAAAACATTAAACATGAAACTTAATCTAAAAAAAATAATTATGAAGTCTATATTTTTAATAACATCAATTATAGTGGCTCTGGTTGCTACCGCCCAGGACGATATTTACCCCGCACCAGCTCAAAAAGGAACATTTTATATTGCCAACGCCACGATTCATGTGGGCAACGGAACGGTGATCAATAATGGAACGATCAAGGTCACTGACGGAAAGATAGCACAAGTGGGTACCAATGTTTCGACAGCAGGAGGGGAGGTTATCGATGCAAAAGGTAAGCAGGTTTATCCCGGTTTGATCCTTCCTGAGACTGACCTTGGCCTGAAAGAAATTGCCAATGCGGTGCGCGGATCCAACGATTACCAGGAATTGGGAGAATGGAACCCGAACGTGCAATCGGCCGTTGCCTATAATACCGATTCAAAGATCATAAATACATTAAAAGCAAATGGGATTTTGTTAGCCAATGTCGCTCCTACCGGGAGCCTGATTGCGGGTACAACCTCAGTGATGCAGCTGGATGCCTGGAACTGGGAGGATGCCCTTTACAAAAGAAATACAGGAATCGAATTTTATATGCCGAGTCTTATCAACAGGCGCAACCGTTTTGGAAATGTGGGTTCGCAACAACAAACCGATCCTGTAAAAGAAGGTCTTGATAAGATTGAAGACGTAAAGAAATTTTTCCGGGAAGCGAAGGCCTATTCGCAGGAGGCCGTGCATAAAGAAACCAATTTAAAGTTCGAAGCCCTAAAGCCTTTATTTGAAAGAAAACAAAAACTTTTTGTACATGCTGAGGTGGTGAAACAATTGCTAGTTGCTGTTGATTTTGTAAAAGAGTTTGGAATCGACGTAGTGATAGTTGGTGGTGAGGAGAGCTGGCAAATTGCCAATTTGCTGAAACAAAACAACATCTCTGTTATCTTGTCAAGGGAATTTCGCCTGCCGGAAACGGACGACGAAGACGTTGACCAACCATTTAAAACGCCGTACATGCTTAAACAGGCAGGTGTATTATTTGCTTTAAATGACGATCATGATGAGGCGCGCTATCGCAACCTTAGCTTCAATGCGGGCGAAGCTGCCGCGTACGGCCTTTCAAAGGAAGAAGCATTAGAGGCCATTACGTTAGATGCTGCGAAGATCCTGGGAATTGATGACCGCGCCGGCTCCATTGAAGAAGGTAAAGACGCAAATCTTGTCATAAGCGAAGGCGATATACTGGATATGCGATCAAGCATTATTACGGCCGCCTTCATACAGGGCCGCAAGGTAAGTTTGGAAAATAAACAAACGCAATTATACAACCGATATATGACCAAATACGGTTTGAAATAGTAAGAAGACTGATCGGTATCAAGAGCAATCAGCTCATTATCTTTTGTAAATTTTTGAAGCTTGTCGTAATGCTGGCGTATGCATCAGCCGGCATATCATGTTCGACAAAAAAGTGCTTCATTCCCGCAATATCCGCATTTGCGAATATGCGCTTGAAGTCAACGATACCTTCGCCAACCGGAGCCGGGCCTGTTTTTTCCTTATTCAAATCTTTCACATGCCATAAATGAAACCGGCCGGGATTTTTCTTGAAAAGCTCTACGGGATCAATCCCGGCTTTTGTTGCCCAGCACAAGTCCAGCTCCATTTTAATATCAGGCGACAGCTGTGAAAGAAACATATCATAAGCGGTTTGAGTGGATCCTTCCGGTTTTTCAAACTCCTCGGTGTGGTTATGATAGGCCAGGATAAGATTTGATTTTTTACAAGCCTCACCCGTTCTATTCAAAATCTCGATGGAGCTTTTTACTTCGTCAGTGGATTTCGTGGGAATATTGGCACAAACCAGGTACGGTATCCCGGCCGCTGCGACTTCGTCTACCAACTCCTGCATATTTTCTTTCAGATTGCGCATGGGTGGAAATTTAATGGGATTGCCATTCGCATCGGTTATCGGTTTTGCGTTGGCGGGCATTTTAAAAGGCGCGCCAAGCACATGGTGTGATTGCCATGACATGCCAACATTACTCACCAATGATGAAAATTCTTTTGGCTTCATTCCGTAGTATCCGCCTTTTTTGCTGAATGCCGATTCGATTTCTTTGTAACCTATCGCTGCGATCTTTTTCAATGTACCCTCTACATCATCATCTATCTGGCTAAAGAATGTAAATAACTGCAGCCCCACAGGGTAAGTTTTGCCTGAGAAGATGCTGCTGAACTTATTGGCGAGCAAAAAACTGCCCAGTGCAGCAGTACCCGTTTTCCTGATAAAGTCTCTTCTTTTAATCATCTGTTTAAAGTTTGTAGTTGAAAAATTTTCGTTGATAAATGTATCCTGATCTGGGGACGTTATTTTTTTACCGTCGTGTCCATAAACAAATACCGTTTAGCGTTTTTAGCTTCTACGGATTTTGTGTTCACATCTATGTGCATTACCCGTACTTCCTTCGTGTTATCTATTGCCGCCCATTGTGGAACTCCGGGACCATTGGGATTTCCTGTTTTTATAAAGTTGGCGAAAAATGTTTCCATGATTTCTGAAACCTTATAGTCTTCCGGCTGCCAGTCGTAAACGCGATTCGTGGGCAAGTTGCCAAGTGCATATTCTATTTCGGCCGAATGAACAGCGCCGGTAGGGGGTGGCATTTTAGGAGCTTTATTTGAGGAGGAATCCTTTACGATGCCGCCGGCAAGGCCGGCTGTTGCATTCCCCATTTCTGATCTCATTTCAGGTCGTGGCCGGGCGTACAAATAACGATAAACAGGGGCGTTCCCGGTTTTGCTGTGCAGATCGCTCCATTTCCATGTGCTGAAACCGATAAAACGATCGCTGGCAAGATCGGTAGCAACTTGTTCTACTTCTTCGTCATTCGAAGCATTGTAAGCGTTCAGGGCATCAGCCGATTTGTCGCCGTAAAGTTTTTGAATAGTTTTTTTGTAATTCTCAAGTGTAGGTTTGTCCTGGCCTAATACCATTTGATATACCATTTCCTGCGAATTCCATCCGACTAGTAAAGGCACATGGGCCTGCTCACCTTTTTCATAAATTTCAAGAGGAGCCTTTGGAAAAAAATACCCATCGACGCAGATTGGAAATCTTCCAAATCCAGCTCTGGCAGTAGCCTTTAGCAATTGATCGGCAGGCATTGCCCTGAGATCAGCGAGCGAATTCATTTTTATGCTTGCAGAAAAATCTGAACCGGCTTTTTCTGCTTCCTTCAAACTCGCGACCGGTGTAAGCCCGAGCAAGGAACCACTTTCACCGATAGCGCCTGCAATGATTTTTTTTGACAGGGGCGAAGCCATTTGTGCGCTCACTGAAAATGATCCCGCGGATTCTCCGGCAATTGTTACTTTTTTCGGATCGCCACCAAACGCAGCGATATTCATCTGTACCCATTGCAATGCGGCATTCTGATCAAGTAACCCATAATTCCCTGACGCATGATGTGGCGACTCTTTTGTTAATTCAGGGCACGAAAAAAATCCAAAAATCCCTAGCCGGTAGTTTACTGTAACAGCAACGATACCGCGGCGAGCTATACTTTCTCCATCATATCTGGGTTCGGAACCATCTCCTGCCATAAATCCCCCACCATAGAAATAAACAAGAATAGGCAGTTTTTCATTACTTGTTTTGGCAGGCGTCCAGACATTCAGGTACAAACAATCTTCACTCATGCCATCGGAACGAAAATTCATATCACCAAAAACCGGCAATTGCATGGCACGTGGGCCAAACTTATCAGCTTTGCGTATGTTGCTCCAGTTCGACACTGGCTGTGGCTCTCTCCAGCGAAGATTGCCCACAGGCGGGGCAGCAAACGGAATAGCTTTAAATGTTTTGATTCCAGACTCATCCACACCCTCGACCACACCGTTTGCAGTTTTTGCCCGGGGGGCATCTCCACTCAATTGTGCAGAAACAGTAAATCCTGCAAGCATAAGCATTGAAAGAAGCAAAGAATTTTTTTCCATGGACAATTGTATTAAATCATGAAGCACTAAAATGATTTTCCCTGAGACTTCATCTCAGTTATCGCGGTTTGCGGAACAAGAACCTTGTTCTCTTTTTCTACAATAATTTCTTTATCGAGATTAAAGCTGGCAGTTTGCTTTATGTTCTCCGACGACGCGCCAATCCTCACGGCATATGAACCTGCTTCCGCGACCCAACTTTCCCTTTTTGTGTCGAATGAAGCAAGACTTTCAGGTTCTATATCGAAACTGAGGAACTGCGATTCTCCGGGCTGTAATAATTTTGTTTTCGCAAACCCTTTTAATTCTTCCGAAGGTTTGTCTAACAGTTTTGCGGGCGCACTAATATATAGTTGTACAACGTCCTTACCGGCGGCCCTCCCTATATTTTTTATAGTAACAGTTGCCGTAATTTTTCCATTGAATGAGGGCGCACTTAGTTTAAGACCGCTGTAATCAAAATTTGTGTAGGATAAGCCATAACCAAAGTCATAGGCCGGTTTTACATGGAACGTATTATAGTACCTGTAACCTACGTAGACACCTTCTTCGTAAATGACTTCAGCCGGTATTTGCTTTCTTCCAAAATTGCCTTCGACTGCCTGTTCAGGAAATTCTTTGCCCGGAAAATTTTTTGAGGAAGGCACGTCCTTATAATCCACCGGGAATGTTGTGGCAAGTTTTCCTGAAGGATTTACTTTCCCGCTCAAAATATTTGCAATAGCATTGCCTGCTTCAAGGCCCGGTTGCCAGGCAAGCAAAATAGCATCGGCGCTCTCCCTCCAGCTCGACACCTCAATAACTCCACCAATATTCAAAACAACAATGAGTTTTTTATTCTTTGCA
>JADMIO011718040.1_pt1 | contig 19304 bp, 15 predicted proteins | sample 8958161 | NCBI WGS metagenome assembly JADMIO01 (sample SAMN16585339, study PRJNA669376) | soil metagenome | isolation source: Crop rotation soil | place: USA: Cullars Rotation, Alabama | collected 2011
CGCGACTTCAAGTCACGTGAATTCCAAGCTTCGGATCCCACTGTGCTGGAAAGCGGTGCGAAGAAGCGTTATTTCGGAATGAAATTTGGCGTGTTTTTATTCAATACAGCAGTTTTGATTTTATCCACGTTGGGATTGCTCGCGCTGCTGCACTGGATTCTGCGAAGAGAACTCAAGGTGCGAACAAGCTGATGAAAATGAAAATCCGAAATCCGAAATCTGAAATCCAAAACGGCAAAGCCCGCCTCATCGTCGCGACCAGCGACACCGACGCCGACATGCTCTACGCGACGAAGTTTTGGGCGCCTGATCCGTTCATTTTTCTGCAACGCAATGGAAAACGCACTCTTGTCCTCAGCGACTTGGAAATTGATCGCGGTCGCAAGCAAGCCGACGCGGATGAATTCGTGATGTTCAGCGAGCTCGAGTGCGAAGTACAGGGAAAATCCAAAAAGGCACCGCCCTATGAAAAGGTTCTTGCACATTTCTTAAAAAAACGTCGCGTAAAATCGGTCGTCGTTCCTGCAACTTTTGCCCTTGGTTATGCCGAGGAACTCGCTGCAAACAAGATTCGAGTCCGCACGACCAACGGATCGTTCTGGCCGGAGCGCGAGGGGAAATCGGAAAAGGAAGTCGCAATGATTAGCCAGGCGCTGCGGATTACGGAGAAAGGCTTGAAGCGCGGCATTGAAGTTTTGAAAGCATCGAAGCCGGGCAGTGGGAAACGATTACGCTGGAACGGCAAGACATTGACGTCTGAGATTCTTCGGGCTGAAATCGATTCAACAATTTTGCGCGCGGGCGGCGTTCCATCCGGCACCATTGTTGCCGGCGGCGACCAGGCGTGTGACCCGCATGAACGGGGCTACGGACCTCTTTACGCGGACTCGCTCATAATTCTCGATGTTTTTCCTCGTGACGCGAAGACCGGGTATTTTGGCGACATGACTCGAACGGTCTTGCGCGGACGCGCCAACGAGGCCCAAAGGAAGCTCTGGGATACGGTCAAGAGTGGCCAGGCGTTAGCTTTGCAGCGAATCAAGGCCGGAGTCGATGGGATGACAATTCACAAGGCGATTCAGCAGTTATTCGACACACGCGGTTATCCTACTGAGATGCGCAAAGGTCGGCGCGTGGGATTCTTCCATGGCACCGGACACGGTCTCGGATTGGAAATTCATGAGTATCCGCGCTTGCAGAAAGTGGTCCTGAAAGATCGACAAGTAGTGACGGTTGAGCCCGGGTTATATTATCCAGGGTTGGGCGGCGTGAGAATCGAAGATGTGGTTCTGGTCACCAAAAAGGGTTGTAGAATCCTGTCGCGATTTCCGAAGCAGTTGGAGATATAGCGCGGTGCCTTTGAAGTGTGCTCAATTGCCTCGATGTGGGCTGCCGGCTCGCAGCAATTGCGGCGCATGACTCTCTCGCTGAATGAACGAAACAGACGTTTTTGCGTCTAATTTGTTCCAGCCATTAAAGTGACAACTGATTTCGATGCATTAAATTAGCGCGTTTCGATATGTATCCGTACGGTTTCGGTCTTGGATCTAATTGGCTGCTGTATATAGGCGTGCCATTGATCATCGGGATATGGGCGCAAATCCGGGTCACCGGCGCGTTTCGTAAATGGGGCGAGGTGCGGGCGAGCTCGAATATTACTGGTGCGGAATGCGCCCGGGAGATTTTGCATGCTGCACAGATCCCTGATGTGGAGGTCGTAGAGACAAATGATTTTCTGGGGGATCATTACGACCCGAGAGACAAGAAGCTGCATCTGTCCAGCGGTGTTTACAATACACCTTCAGTAGCGGCATTAGGTATTGCTGCGCATGAAACCGGTCACGCCATCCAGCACGCGAAGGCGTATGCCCCGCTGAAAGCGCGCATGGCGATCGTGCCGGTGACCATGGTCGCATCGCAGATGCTGCCATTTGTGATCCTCGGTGGATTGTTTTTTCACATTACCGGTCTGATTACCATTGGCATTTATTGCTATCTGGTGTTGCTGGTTTTCCAGCTGATCACGCTCCCCGTCGAGTTCGACGCCTCGCGTCGCGCAAAAATCATTTTGCGGCAAATGGGCATCGTGCAGCCCGGCCAAGAAGTCGCAGGCGTGAACAAAGTCCTGAATGCGGCTGCGCTGACGTACGTGGCGGCCTTCATTGCGGCGCTTGGGAACTTGCTCTGGCTAATGTCGATCCGCGACCGGCGGTAATCGACTGCGATTATGGATTCTGCTCTAGCCTTACCTGCTCGACGAATTTCCGATTTGTTGTCGTCCGGTCTCGGGGCTCGTGCTAAGTCTAGGCGCGAGACAATGGACCAGCCGCGGGTCGATCCAGATCAGGAGTTGGTAAAACGCACGCAATCCGGAGATGCCGGCGCCTTCGATCAATTGGTTGTCAAATATACTCCGCGTCTCTACGGGCTTGTTTACAACATGACCTCGAACCATGAGGACACCAACGATCTTTTGCAGGACATTTTCGCGAAAGCCTACCGCGCAATCCGCGGCTTCCGCGGGAAATCATCGTTTTACACCTGGATTCATTCCATTTCGGTCAACATGACGCTGAATTTTCTCAAGAAACGGGGCCGTCGCTTTCAACTAAGCCTGGATGACATCGATGCCAGTATTCACAACGACAAGGAATTCCTGGAAAGCACGGCTACGAGCAGTCCAGTGCGGGAAGCGGACCTGTCTGAGCTACAGCGAAGATTGAACGACGCCATGATGAAATTGTCTGATGAACACAGAGCCGTGGTTACCATGTTCCATATCCAGGGGATGCCCCACGCAGAGATCAGTAAAATCTTGCGCGTATCGGAAGGAACGGTACGTTCGAGGCTCTTCTACGCGAATCGACAGCTACAGAATTATCTGGACGAATTTCGGAAAAATCCTGTTTCCTAATCCGCGCTGAAAATGAATGAGTTTGACGATAACGAAATCGCGAGGCTGCTTCGATTGAAGCGGTATGAACAGCCGCCGCCCGGCTATTTCGAGAATTTCCTGCATGAATTCCATCGCCGGCAGCGCGACGACATACTCCGCCAGCCGTTGTGGCGAATTTGCCTCGAACGCGCGCACGCTTTTATGCTCCGTTTGGATGGTCGAGCTCTTGCCTCTTATCCTGCGGCAGTCGCGGCTGTTTTAGTATGCGCCGCCGTGATTTCATTAAAAATTTATCAGCAACCAGAGACATCCCGCGTAGCCCTCCAGAGTCCCCCGGCTTTATCGATCCCGGCGAATACCGAGGCGGAATGGAGCCTCGCATCTCCGGTGTCTTCGCCCATTTTCAGAACGCAGCCGGTTCGCAGTTTCAATGGAAGCGCCCAGACTCACCGAGCCGCAGCCCCGCCGCGGTACGTGCTCGATAGCGTCCCTGTGAGTTATGAGCCAACTTTCAGATTTTAGCCGCCGCGTCTTGCGACGCGCCTCATGGTTGCGCGTCACGGCATCGCAAGTTAAGAATCTGCGCTCCGCTATGTCCCGTCACATCGTCCTTGCACTAATTTTTTGTTTAAGCGGCGGTTCGCTCCTGGCAGAGGAGCAGTCTGCTAAAACGACCAGGGAAAACACGAAGCAGATGTTTGAGCGCGCTCTGAGCCGCGCGGAGTCGGCAACTGCCGTTAGCCAGCAAATCAAAGACATTTTCGCGCGCGCAGCGAAAGCAGTCGTAAAGATTCATGGTGTTGATGAACACAGCGAGATCTGCGGCACCGGATTCTTTATAGATCCCACCGGGACGCTCTACACCGCATACACCGTGGGTGGGGAAGCCGGGAATTTCACCATCGAATTCCGAGGAAAAAAATATCCTGCGCGCCAACTTTTGGCGGACATACGCAGCGGCACTGCGATGTTAAAAATCGACGAGACCACTCCCGCTCTGCCTATCGGTAAATCTGAACAGATGGAAGTAGCAACCCCGGTTGTTTCCATCGGTTACCCGCTCGATCTGCCGGAGACTCCAAATTTCGGCATGGTGGCCGGCTTCGATCGAAAATATCTGGGCCGTTATTTTTCCACCACTCACATGCGACTCAATCTTCCATCTCAACGAGGAGAAGCCGGCGCGCCCCTCCTGAACATGAAAGGTGAGGTTGTTGGCATTGTTGTAAGCAGTCTTGAAAACAACTCTTCGTGTTATGCCGTGCCCATTGAAGCAGCCGAGAAGATTCGCAGCGATTTCATGCGTTTCGGCGAGGCCAGACATGGATGGGTTGGCATTAACGTATCGCTGGCGCATCAGCCGGTAGAAGGTTCCATGGCTGAGATGACACAAATAATGCAGGACACCCCGGCGGCTCGTTCTGGAATTAAGCCCGGCGACATTTTGTTACAGGTGGGCCGAAAAAAAGTAACTCAGCCAGAGGACGTCCTGGATGCTTCATTTTTCATTACTGCCGGTGACATCGTGCCCATCACGGTGATGCGCGGGAATGAAAAACTGACATTCAACGTACAAGCAACCATGCATCCTGCCAGCCGCACGGGACTCCTGCTCGCTGCGCCCGGTACGCCAGCAATGAATCAGCAGGGACTCCCATTGTCGCTTGGTTCCGAAGTACAGCCGTCGCCGTAACGACGATCTCACTTCGTCAATTACGCTTCCGCATAAGGGCGGCTGCTCCGTCACAACATCTTTCGAAATTCACGTTCGTCGATCACGCGGACGCCGAGTTCGTTCGCTTTTTCAAGTTTGCTGCCAGGTTCCGAGCCTGCCAGGACGTAATCGGTTTTCTTGCTCACGCTGCCGGTCACATGACCGCCGAGCGCCTCGATCTTTTCTGTGGCTTCTTCTCGCGTCATCGAAGGCAATGCTCCGGTGAGGACAAACGTTTTTCCGGCCAGGGGCAATTCGGCTGCTCTTTTTGCTGAGATTTTTTCGGCCTTGGGCTGGATGCGGAGCTCTTTGATGCGCCGCAGCGTTTTTTTCCCGGCTGGTGAGGCAAAGAAATCCAACACACTTTGTGCGACTACAGGTCCTACTTCCGTCGTAACTCCACGACCTTTTTCTCCTTTGCTTGTGGATGGCTTTGCGAAACCGGCTTGGATGAGCCGATCGGCATTTTCCTGCGCGTCTTTTTTCTCGGTCCGCTTCTTGTGGTACTGCAAAACATCATGGAGCAGCAGCGAATTGGCGACGTCTTGAATGGTTTCGTGGAAACGAGCGAGCTGCGTCGCGGTCGTTTTTCCCACGTCGGGAATAGCCAGAGCAAAAAGCCATCGCGAAAGCGGCAGGGCACGAGCTCGGTCGACAGCTCGGATCGCTTTGATCGCATTTTTCTCGCCGAAAACCCGCGGCTCTTCGTCTGTCCCAAGGTTTAAACGCGCCAGTTGTTCCGGTTTCAGCTCAAACAAGTCGAGTGGTTCGCGTACCAGTCCGCGTTCAACCAACTTGTCCGCTACGATGCCGCCGACGCTTTCGATATCGAGAGCACCGCGCGCTGCAAAAAATTCGACGCGCCGTGTGGTTTGCGCCGGGCACTGAAGATTTTCACAGCGCCAGGCTACGAATTGCGGATCTCGTCGAATTGGACCGCCACATACCGGGCACTTGCCATGAGTGTGCTTAGAAAAATCGAACGGCTCTGTTCCCTGCGGCCGTTTGGATCTAACAACTTCGACGACCGCCGGAATGACTTCGCCAGCCTTCTCGATCACCACCGTGTCGCCGATCCGGATATCCTTCCGTTTGATCTCATCCTCGTTATGCAACGTTGCGCGGCCCACCGTGCTTCCACTGACGAAGACCGGCTCCAGCATTGCAACCGGCGTAAGAATCCCGGTGCGCCCCACCTGGATCACGATGTCGAGGAGGCGGGTCTCCACGCGTTCAGCTTCGTACTTATACGCAATCGCCCATCTTGGTGATTTTGCGGTGAACCCCAGACGCTCACGCTGCGCAAAAGAGTTCACTTTCACCACGGCGCCATCGGTTTGATAGGCGAATTTGCCACGGATATCGTTCAACTCGTGAATGGCATCCAGGATCTCGTCCACGGAGTTGGCTATCCACCACCGTTCCGTGATTGGCAGTCCCAGTTTCTTTAACAACGGGAAAATCTCCGAGTGAACATCGACGTCCACACCTTCAGTCTGGCCGGTTCCGTACAGCACCACACCAAGGGGACGTTTCGCCACTATCGACGGATCAAGTTGCTTGAGTGAGCCGGCGGCGGCGTTTCTCGGATTTGCAAACGCCGGTAGTCCATCTTTCCGTCGATCCTCATTCAGTTTCTGGAAGCCGGCTTTGTTCATATACACCTCACCGCGGACCTCCAAAAGTTCTGGCGCGGCACCGCGCAATCGCTCTGGCACGGAACGGATCGTCCGGATGTTTTGGGTGATATCGTCACCGACGGTGCCATCTCCGCGCGTCGCCGCCTGACGCAATCGCCCATTTTCGTAAATAAGCGAAACTGCAACACCATCCACTTTTGGTTCGATGACCACCGCGATTTTTTCATCAGGCAACAGACGCTGCATGCGAGCGTAAAAATTCTTCACTTCCTCTTCGGAATACGTGTTGTCGAGGCTAAGCATCGGGATCAGATGCGGCACTTGCTGGAATGCTTTGAGGGGCTTCCCTCCGACACGCTGAGTAGGTGAATCGGCTGTGACAAGATCGGGGAACTGCTTCTCCAAGTCTATCAGCTCTTTATACAGCCGGTCGTATTCGCGGTCGCTGATAACCGGCGCAGCTTCTTCGTAGTAGAGACGATCGTGTCGCCGAATTTCCTCCCGTATTTGTGCCAATCGGCTTATCGAATGGGCGTCGTGCTTGGCCATTATTGCATCATACGAGAGCGCGAAACCTCGGCAATCAGGCGACCGACTCCCTCGGCGTGAACCAAAGACAGGATTTCACGTTAATCCCACCGCACAGTCGGACTGTGCCTGGCCCGCTAGCGGGATGAGCGCCTTTTCAGCGGGGGGATTTAAACAGCGACAAAGCTTTTAAATTCCCCCAAAAACGGCTAACCATTACCAATCGTGGAAGGAGTCGAGCGTATCCTCGGCGTCGAAGGCGGCGGAACAAAGACCGCCTGGGTTTTGGTGGAGGCAGCGGTGAAGTCGGATGTCGATGCCGGCACTGAATTTAGAATTCTCGATCAGGGCAGGCTGCCTGCGTCTAATTTGCGCCTCACAACTCCAGAGCGTTTGCGCGAGATTTTCAATGAGTTGCCGAAACAAATCGATCGCGCAGGAGTTTTTCTGGCTGGCTGCGGCACTAGGGAAGATCGCCGAGCGCTTGCCGGCATTTGCGGAGGTATTTGGCCGAATGCCAAAATCGTGACTGGCAGCGACCGTGACTCTGGTTTGGCTGCCGCCCTGGATCATGGCGACGGCATTGTCGTCAATGCTGGAAGTGGCTCTTCAGTGACAGGCCGGCGAGGGGACCGGATTGAGAGAGCGGGTGGCTGGGGACATATTCTGGGCGATACCGGCGGCGGATATTTTCTCGCCATCGAAGCGCTGCGCCTCATCTTACGCGAATACGATCTGCACCATGGCGAGATGCAGTTCACCGCGAGGATCCTGCAAGCTCTTTCGTTGAACAACCTTGATGAACTCGTTCGCTGGGCGCAAACGGCGGACAAGATGGAGATTGCAATGCTCGCCCCGGTGGTATTTGAAGCCGCAGGCAGTGGTGATGCGCGCGTGAATGAGATTGTCGAGGACGGTGCGCGGGCTCTTTGCGAATACACGGAGGCTGTGGCGTGTCGACTCCATCTGCTTGCTCCCAAAGTCGCGCTCATGGGCGGGCTTTTTTACCGGGATTCGATCTACACACATGCTTTTCGACGCAGGCTCAAAAAAAATCTGCCCGACGCGCGAGTGACAGTTGCAGAGCGTCCTCCGGAGTTCGGGGCCGCGTGGCTGGCAACCGAGAAAGGAGATCATGTTGGTTTTCAGACAAAGCTTTCTGAGGACGAAATTGAAGATCTTGCGACGGCGCTCACCGAACAACGCAACCCGCGTTCAGACAATTTGGAAAAGCTGAGCTCCTTCCAATTGGCCGAACTTTTCGTGGAGGAAGAAAAATTTGTGCAAGACGCTTTGCGTGGAGCGACTGCCCGTCTCGCGAAAGCGATTGATATCGTGAGTGAATCGATACGCAAGCAGGGTCGGTTATTTTATGTGGGCGCTGGAAGTAGCGGTAGAATCGGTGTCCTCGATGCCAGCGAAATTCCGCCGACGTTTGGGGTGTCGTCTAACATTGTCCAAGGCATCATTGCCGGTGGGGCGACTGCGCTGTATCGCAGTGTGGAAGGTGCGGAAGATGAGGCGAGCGCCGGCGCGTTGGCACTGCGGGAAAGAGCAATAAAAGATGGTGATGTCGTGATTGGTATTACCGCCAGTGGGCGGACACCTTTTGTCTTGGGCGCGCTTTCTCACGCAAGATCGTTAGGTGCGAAGGGGATCTTGCTAACGTGCAACCCGGCTGTAGTGGCAGGCGTACCGCCTGCTGCACGCGACAGGCCAGCCTCTACAGTTGCCGACTTGGTAATCGTACTTGCTGTAGGCCCCGAACTTCTAACAGGCTCCACAAGATTGAAAGCGGGGACTGCGACCAAAGCTGCGCTGAATATCATCAGTACCGGAGCGATGGTTGTCCTGGGCAAGGTGCATGGCAATCTGATGATCGATCTGCATACAACCAGTGCCAAGCTGCGTGACCGGGCCGTGCGAGTGGTGATCGATTTAGCAGACTGCGATTATGAGTCTGCCCGGCGACACCTCGAGGCAGCCGACTGGAACCTTCGTGCAGTACTGGAAAAATTGGCTCGATAGCGAGGAGCGCTACGAACAGGATGTTCAGAAATTTTCGTTTCCATAAGCGCAACGGAACCTCATCCTGCGAAGGAACATGTGACTAACCGAAAGGAACCTTATGCTGTGGACAATATTCGTAATCTTGCTGGTGCTGTGGCTGCTTGGACTGGTCAGCTCCTACACGTTGGGTGGGTTTATTCACATCCTGCTCGTGCTTGCGATTGTGGTGCTGATTATCAATTTGATCCAGGGTCGCCGGTCATTGTAAGCTCGCACCAATGAAACCTGCCGTCGTCATCGGCATCATTCTCATCATCGTCGGAATCCTCGGCTTCGCCTGGGGCGGCCTCGGCTGGACGACGCAAAAGAAAGACGCGCAACTCGGCCCCGTGGAGATTACGCACAAGGAAAGTCATGGCATCGCTTTTCCGCCGATTGCGAGCGGGCTTTGTCTGGCTGGCGGGATTGCGCTGGTCGTGATCGGCAGTCGAAAGACCTAATCCCCGGCTTTCAAGACGGCGAACGTTTTGCTGCCCTTTCGATCCAGGTAGAGAAGGACGCCGCGTGTCGGATCGGCTTTCTTTAACGCCTCGCGGAACGTCTGGACATTAGTCACCGGCTTACCATCCACCTCAGTAATGACGTCTTCGCGCTGGATGTCCTGGCTTGCAGCGATACTGTTATCCTCCACTCCAGTCACCACTACACCTTGCTGAATTGAAAGGTGAAGACGTTCTGCGACCTCTTTGGTCAATTCCTGAACCTGTAGACCGAATTTGCCGACGTTTTCCTGGGCTGGCTTCGGCGGTTGAATGGGCAATGCATTTGACGCCTGCGCAATTTCATTGGGCAGCTCGCCAGTTTTGATGGGGACATTGATCGTCTGCCCCTTGCGCCAAACGCTCAGTTGAACGCTCTGGCCGATCTTCTTTTTCAAGATCTCGTGCTGTAGCTGTGAGTCTGTTTCAACTGGCGTGCCATCGACATGGGTGATTACGTCGAACGGGCGCAGATCACTTTTCGAAGCAGGCGCATCGGCTTCAATGGTTCGGACCACCACCCCCTTGTCGGCGCCTTTAAACAAATCACGAAGCTCCGCGTCGTCGCCGAGGGTCTCGATCCGGATGCCGAGCCACGGCCGCATGATCTTGTGACCCGCGATCAGTTCAGTTCCGATCTCTTTCGCCATGTTGCTGGGGATTGCGAAGCCCAACCCGCGATTCATTCCATTAATCAGCGTGTTCATGCCGATTACCTTGCCGTCGATGTCACAAAGTGGGCCGCCGCTGTTGCCCGGATTGATGGAGGCGTCGGTCTGCAAATAATCGGATATCGAGTATGCGCCAGTCTGCAGCAACTTGCTTCGCCCTTTGCCGCTGATCACACCATAGGTGAATGTGTAATCCAGCTTGAATGGTGCGCCAATCGCGAATGCAAATTGGCCTACCCGAACCGCGTCGCTGTCACCGAGCTGGACGACGGGCAAATCTTTGGCATCGATCTTTATGACTGCTATGTCAGTCTTCTCATCGGTGCCAACAATTTTTGCCGGAAAGTTGCGGCCGTCCTTTAATTTTACGTCTATTTTGTCGGCGCCTTCGACAACGTGAAAGTTTGTAAATATGTAACCATCTCCTCGAACGATAAAACCGGAACCTTCACTTTGGATTGCCCGTGGCGTACCGGGGTTTCGTCGGGGATTGTTATCGTCCGGCGAGCCCTGAAAAAACAAGTCATCGAGTGGGGAGCCCTCGGTGGTATCATTTTTCTTAGAGACTTCTATAATGACAACACTCGGAGCGACGGTTTCGAAGACTTTTGCAAAAGCATTATTAAGTTGATGAACAACATCTTTGCCGGCTTCAGCCACCGCGGCAGGAACAGTTTGCGTCGGGACAGCCTCAGGCTGAACGGCGAACGATGTACTGAGTGCAACGCACAGGGTTAGAATGGATAAGCGCATCGGTTGGAATTTGGACAGTGCAGAACATGCAGCGTTCAACTGGATACGTCCAATCCCGGCTTGCTCGAAGGTAGGCTCACAGGTCGTTCCGACCCCTGTCACGGGGCGGGACAAGGCCAGGATGCGCGCATCGAGCGTGCACAAGCGCAGATTCAAGAGGCGATTCCTCCTGGAGACCAGCGTCGGCCTTTTCATACTATTCTGGGCGACAGCATTAGGACCGGAACCTGCGGCACACATTTCCATTTCGCCTGCTGATCTTGTTCGTGCCGTGACAGCTCAGCGCGATTCGCTCATCCAATTATGCCTGATGGACCATGTCGATCTCAACGGGCGTGATGCCCAGGGTCGGACCCCGTTATTGATTGCAATGTCGCAGCAGAACTGGAAAACAGCCCAGCGGTTGATAGACGCTGGAGCATTAGTCGATGTTGTTGATGAGAACGGTTTTACACCCCTGATGGCTGCCGCCAGGCACGGCGACCTGGATCTTTTCCAGGTGTTGTTGAGTCGCTCTACTGCTGTTCGCGCGGATGCCCAGTCCAAGGATGGGAGCGATTTGCTGAGCATGGCGCTGGACGGTGGCAATCCACAAATCGTCAGGTCCGTTGTGGAACATTTACCGCTGCTGTCCGAATGGCGCAGCAGCACCGGGCGCGCACTTCAGGGAGCTTTGGCCGTGAGTGACATCAGTCAGATCCAGTTGCTGCTCAGCAAGCACTCGACACCTCCGACGCCGGAAGGAAAGAATGTGCCATTGCTGGCGTACGCTGTTGCAGGGAACGACCCGTCACTTTTCAATATGCTTGTGTCTTGCGGCGCGGACCCGAACACCGTGCTGCCATCGCGATGTGATAAGGATTTTCTAGAGTTGCTCCCGTCTAAGTCCTTCAGCAGTTATGTCGAAGGAGACAAAGGTTTGACGGTGCTGATGCTGGCAGCAGGCCTCGGCAAAGAAACTTACCTCCGAACCTTGCTTGCCGCCGGTGCCAGCCGAAACCAATTGACCAAGCGAAATAAAATGTCTGCCTTGGATATTGCCGCCGAGACTGGTCACTGGCGCTCGTCACAAATTCTTCTTGGTAGTGGGCCACCTCCCGACCAATTGCGCGTCGAAATTTCTCTCGCTTTGCAACGGGTCGCCTTGGTCAAGAACGGGGTGCCGGTATATCGCACGCAGTGTTCGACCGGGCGCCAGGGTTACACGACGCGCAAAGGCCAGTTCGTGATTACCAACAAGGAGCGAAACCATCGTTCCAGCATCTATCACGTGGAGATGCCTTACTTCATGCGTTTGAGTTGCCTTGACTTTGGAATGCACGCCGGTGTGGTGCCGAATTATCCAGCCTCTCACGGATGCATTCGATTGCCCGAGGAAGCTGCCCAAAAATTCTTTTCCGAAATACCAATCGGAACGCTTGTAACGGTACAATAGGTTGATGTTGCCTCGCCACAGGCATCGCCCGACTGGTCTGCATGAAACGCTTGATCTTACTTGCTCCCGGTGCAGGCGCGTCCTCGTCTCATCCCTGGATGCAAAACTGGAGACGTCGCTTGTTCGAAATCGGCGCCGTGGAAAGTCTTGATTATGATTATATGCGCCAAGGCCGAAAACGTGTCGATCCATTGCCAAAACTTATCGCGGCGCATCGAGAAGCGCTGAATGACGCGAGAAAAAAACATCCAGCCCAATCAACAATTCTGATTGGCAAAAGCATGGGTGGCCGCATCGGATGTCACCTTTCCCTTGAACAAAACGTTGATGCCTTGGTTTGCCTTGGATATCCGCTTTGCGCGATGGGAGATCAGACAAAACTGCGTGATGAAGTTTTGCGAGCCCTGAACACTCCAATTCTTTTTGTTCAAGGCACGCGTGATGCACTTTGTCCGTTGGATCTTCTTGAGCGCGTCCGGAGCGAAATGAAAACGCACAATACTCTGCACGTGCTTGACGGAGGGAACCACTCCCTTTGTGTATCCAAACGCCAGCTTCAAGCGCAAGGGAAGACGCAAGAGGACGTCGATCAGGGAATCCTTAAAGCGATAGCGGGCTTTGTTGACCAGCTGACGGTTAATGCAGATTAGGTGAGATGAAACTTACGCCTGTATCTTTGGCGGAAATTCGCAGACGAAGCGTCAAAGGCCGCGTGTCTCATACTGTTCGCTCCGGGCAAATTGAGTTTGTGAAAGTCAATACCGGCACGTGGAGGTGGCGGGACGTTTATCGTTGGTTGCTTGGGTTGCGATGGCCACAGTTTGGCGTGTTTGTCGGCATCGTTTATATCGCGCTTAACCTTTTTTTTGCCGCTCTTTATAGTTTTCAGCGAGACAGCATTGCGGGTACTACGGGCGGTTATTGGTTTTTTGATTGCTTCTTTTTCAGTGTGCAAACGCTAGCCACTGTTGGCTACGGCCATATGTATCCCCAGACTCTTTACGGACACATCGTCACAACCATCGAAATCATGGGCGGAATTTTTCTGCTCGCGGTAATGACCGGGATCATCTTTGTCCGATTCTCGCGACCGAATGCGCGGGTTGTTTTCAGCAACTCAATTGTGATCGCACCATTAAATGGCAAGCCGACGTTGATGGTGCGCGTAGGAAATGAAAATCAACACAGCATGGTTGAAGCGGAATTTCGAATCATGTTTTCGCGCGACGAGCCTTTGGCCGAGGGCGGAGATTTCAGGTACTTCTATGTTCTGAAACTGCATTTCGAGAGACTTACGGTCTTCCCCGCGGCATTAACCTTGCGACACACCATTGATGAAAGCAGTCCCCTCTTTGGAGCAACTCCTGAGTCGCTGAAATCCAGCCGGGTGCTCTTTATTGTTTCAGTGGTTGGAATCGACCCGGTGATAGCGGCCGCCGTTCAAACCCAAAGGGACTACAACTGGGGTGACATTCGTTTCGGCGAGCGTTTTGCGGAAATGTACACCGAACATGGCGGAGGCAGACTGACTGTAGATTACGGGCGCCTTCATGACACAGAGCCAGTGGATTTTTCGGTTCACGGTAACGGATAGAATTAGTCTTGTTGCGACGACTGGGCGACTTCGACCGACGTCCGGAATAAGCTTGTTTATGTTTTTGCGCGTCATACCCTCATCTAGAGAGTGGCGAGTCTCTAAGCTTTATTCGAAGAACAAACACAAACAAATGGAGCATTCAGATTATGGGATTACTTGATTCGATACTCGGTGCAGTTGCTAGCGCTCAAAAATCCCCCGGCACTAGTGAAAGCAATCCGCTATTGGGTGCGCTTAGCGGTCTTCTCGCTCAGAGCGGAGGCCTGCAGGGCTTGGCCAATAGATTTTCACAGAGCGGCCAGGGCGATGCATTCTCCTCGTGGGTTGGTATGGGTGAAAATCAGCCTGTTTCCACCAACCAGGTTCAAGAAGCGCTCGGCTCCGATCAAATTCGTTTGATCGCGGCCAAGATGGGAGTGGATCCAAATCTCGCTTCACAGTTCCTGGCTGAATACCTGCCGAAGATTGTTGATAAATTAACACCGGCCGGAAAAGTGGATCCGACAGAGGATCACCAGCAAGGCCTGGCTGCCTTGTTGCCTTCGCTCTTGCAAAGCCTCTCGGGACAAACCGATCGCGGTCAGTCTGTGCAAGCATAGATTGAGTGGCTTTACGGTGTAACGGCTAACGACTCCGTTACATTTAGTATGGTCCTGGCATTTGCTACGATCAGTCTCGCCTCTGTTACGGTTCGGAAGTCGCAGAGTGCCCCCAGTCAACAACGCGTAAGGACGAGCATAGCTATACCTGTAAAGAGCTAGTGTTCTGGGTACCTCGCCGATACAAACACAGCGAGAACTGGCTGGGGTTAACTTAGCTCGCTTCGTGAAGCGAGATTCCAGAAATCGAAGAATTCTATTCGTCGCGGATTGTATATCTAAGCTGTCGATTGGTGGCGGACAACAGCCGCCCTGAGTTCGAAGTCAGAAGCCTGGGAATCGTCGATAATCGGGTGTTGGGACCGAGCAAATCGGGACCTGGTAAGATGCCCAGTAGCTGCCTTGCGTGCGCACAGGCTACTCACACGATTTAAACACATAGAGAAAACGAATAGCTGAGACGTCTGCTGTGGCTGGTCACGGCGCGGCACATCGCTGCGATGAGCCGTATCCGAATGTTTCACATCGGCAACTAGGATAGAATCGCTCACGAGTTTCGCGCTGATGATTGAAATTCTGAATAACCGTTGCCCAAACCCTCGTTTCTTTGGCCTAGGGAGAAAACCTCGCCTTGAGTTATACCGCCTGACATGTGCGATTCGCACAGGGCAACCAATCACAAGGAGAAACCAAAATGACGAAGAAAGTGCTGATCAAATCGATCCGCGTCGCTTTTATGGCGGCCACGGGACTAACTCTAATTTTTGCATCAACCGCAACTGCTCAGTTGCCGGCACCGGCCGTACCGGTTAACCCGACTGCGCTGGCACCAACGGCTGAGGCCGAGCGCGTAATTGTAACCGGTTCGAATATTCCCACAGCGGAAGAAACCGGTCCGAACCCTGTTGATACATACCGTCCACAGGACATTGAGAAACTCGGTATTCGCAACGCCACCGACCTTACAACTTTTATACCACAGGAAGCGGGCGGTACGGTTAATCAAAACATGAGCAACGGTGGCGATGGTACGGTGCAACTCAATCTGCGTGGCTTGTTGCCAAAAGAGACTTTGGTCCTCGTGGATGGGAAACGGGTCGCGCAAGCTTCGCTGTTCGGAGGTTACGATATTCAGCTGATTCCATTCTCCATGATCGATCACATCGACATCCTGAAAGACGGCGCCTCTGCTGTCTACGGCGCGGACGCTGTCGCTGGTGTAGTTAACTTTTTCTTGATCCACAAATTCCGCGGTCTGGAGATTGGCGGGACTTACGGAAACACAAACCTCGGAGGGTCTAACGACATGGGTGAGTGGGAAGCATGGCTGAAAGCGGGCACCGGCGATGATAAGACTGACATTGTTGTAATCGCCGACTTCTACCAGCGTACCGGCGGTTTGTTCAGCCGCGATCGCGACATTTCTTCCAATGGCAACTTCGTTCCATTCGGAGGATTCGACGTGCGCAGTGGTAACGAACCGGGTCGCGTGCAAGGCACTCGCTTGATCCCAAGGCTGTTTTTCAGTGGCAACAGTCCAACGCCGCATTCGGCTCCGAATGCTGCGACGTCTCCGTTTTACACGAATCCTTTTGCGGTACCTGGCATTGTGAATGGTACACCTGGAGATGGGAACTACCTGTTCTACAATTTTGCAGGCGTCACGTCAGCCCTTTCGCCGGCCGATCGCCAGGTATTCTACGGTTCGTTTACTCGAGATATCTGCGACAAATACCTGACGGTATTTGCGGATTTCAAGATCGCGCGATCGTTTTTTGATGCCACTGCGGCTGCTGTGCCCTTTCTCCCTGACGCGTTCAAGAACGCCAGCGGCGTTCCATTAAGCGGTCTGGCCGGCATTAGTGTGCCAATTCAAAATGCGTTTAATCCGTTCACCGTAGGAGACACCACACTAGTCATCAACGGCACTCCGGTCCCGATGACTACCGGAGTGCGGTTTCGTGCCATCAACGATACGGGTGTTAGATCCACGAAGATTACCTACTGGGATTCCTTGTTCGACGTCGGCTTGAAAGGCGAGATGGGGGAATTTGGGGATTATTTCAAGACATGGAATTGGGAAACTGGCTTCCGTTATGCCCGGAACGAGGGTTCGCAGGTGGCTTTAGGGAATGTCAGTCAGCCCGGGTTGCGCGACGCGTTGCTTGATACTAATCCCGCGACAGCCTTTAACCCATTTGGGGGTTTCTTCAGCATTAACTCGAATGCGGCGAGAAACCGGGTTTACGTCAACCTGCATAGCACAGCCACCTTTGAACTACCGTTGGCATACGCCACCATCAATGGCGATCTGTTTCATCTTCCTGGCGGCCCAGTGTCATTTGCCGTCGGCGGCGAGTATCACGGTGAAAGATGGGACCTCAAACCCGACTCGCTGAACACGACGTTTAGCTCGATGGGTTCTACGGACCGGGAAGGTGCAAGGGTGAACCGTGACGTGTGGTCAATTTATGAAGAAATCCGAGTACCGTTTACCAGTCCCACATGGAACTTCCCTGGCTTCTATAGCTTTGAAGTGGACTTTGCCGAGCGCGAGGAATGGTACAGCCAGAATACTTCGCCGGTGCTAAGCACTTCCTTCCCGGCAGCGCACACGACCTACGACGCGCAAAAGCCAAAAGTATCTGTGCGGTGGCAGCCGGTCGATCCCAAGTACATTGGCGCGGTGACCCTGCGTGGCAGTTACTCTGAGGCGTTCCATGCGCCAACGGTGCTGGAACTTAATCCAGCGGGTGCGCAGAGCTTCCCGTTGGTTGTAGATCCGTTTTCCACTCAGACTGAGCCGCAGATTGAGGAGCGTCTTAGCGGTAATCCATTCCTGCATCCTGAAACTGCGTATGAATGGACTTACGGAATTGTGTACAGCCCGAAATGGCTCAAGGGTTTGACGGTAAGCGCTGATTGGTGGCACATCGATGTGCGCGATATCGTCGCTCCCTTGGGCGCGCAGTTTATTATTTCGAACAGCGATCGTGCACCGTTTAACACGCTCGTAACTCGCGGGCCTTCAACAATTCCGGGGGAACTCGGTCCGGTTACATTAGTCATCGACCCGAACGAAAACCTGTCCGGCGCGATCTTCGAAGGTCTCGATTACGAAGCGATCTACATATTGGATTCAGCGATTTTCGGACGCGGAGATTTCGGCCGACTAACTACGACTGTGAACGGCACCTGGCTGTCCCGAGCTGAACTTCAGCCTACTCCGGAATCCAAACGTTTCGGAATCGCGGGTCAATTTCTACCAACGTCATTTACATTGACGAGTTCTTTGCCGAGGAATCGGGCTAACTTCAGTATTTTTTACGACGGCCCGACAGACACGTGGTTAGGGGGCCTGGATGTAGGCGCGGTTATTCACTGGATCGGCCAGTATGAAGATGACAATCTCGACTTGGTAGGAACTTACGACGTGCCTCCTGGTTTCCCAGCACCCAAGCCTCAAACGCCGCGAACCAACCCTGCAACGGGCGAGGACGGAGCACATGCGCGAAAAGTCGATAGCTGGGTCACACTCGACCTGCTGTTGAACTATACCTTTAACTTCCCAGCCCCGGCGCCCGCAGAGGTTCCCGGATATGCTAAGGATGGCGGCAAAAATGTACAAATGAAGGGCGGCAAGGAAAAGAACGTCGTCCCGGTTTCCACAGCCGAGTACGGGTGCAGCAACTGGGAATGGTGGCTTAACAACGCCACCGTCACTCTTGGTATGCAGAACGTGACCGACGAAGATCCACCCTTCGTAGCCGGCAACTTTGAGAACGGTTATGACGAGTCCCTCACTACGATTAAAGGTCGCTTTTGGTACGTCGGATTGAAGAAAAGATTCTGAGGTTTCTCCGTTAGTTAGGTTACAAAAGAGGCAGCCCGTTTTGGGCTGCCTCTTTGTCATGCGGCTGCGCAAAAACAATATCTCCTCAAACCGATGACGTTTGAAACATGAATGGCGCGAAATATAAGAGCTTTACCCCTGAGGCAGCACGTCGGCTGGCACAACGGCTGTCGCCATGGTACCGGGAGAACTTTCTATGCTGCGCGCAATACAGCCGATCGTCCGCGCACGGCAGATTTATGATGATTAGCTTGTGTCGAACTACCAGTGGTTTTTGGCGCTCGCCTCAGAGCGCGGTAAATGCGCGGTCGAATGCCGGTGAATCGCTGGAAAGCGACACTGAAGACATCCGCGCTTCGAAATCCCAGAGAAGAGGCGACGCTCTCAATACTGTTGCGAGGAACCAGCAACCGTTGCTGCGCTTCCGTAATACGCGCTTCCGTGACAAATTGCGCAGGCGTTTTGCCAAAGACTTCGTGAAACAGGCGAGTGAAGTTACGGCGGGACATGGCTGCTCTCTGAGCGAGAGCGTCTATGGAAAGATCGTCGCTCAGATGTGAAAGGATCCAGGCAGGAAGATCGGCAAAACGGTCAGATGATTGAACCTGAAATTTCAGCGCTTCGGAGTATTGATCGTTTTCACCTGACCTTTTAATGGGAACAACCAATTCACGCGCCAGAGTCAATGCCACATGGCGACCATAATCTTCTTCAACCAAGGCCAGTGCAAAATCGACGGCTGAGGCTCCGCCCGCACACGTGTAGAAGGGGCCGTCTTTCACAAAGAGATGGTTAGGGTTGATCCGAAGCTTTGGAAACCGCGTCGCAACTTCCTTGGCAAACCGCCAATGGATCACGGCCTGGCGTCCATCCAGAAGCCCGCTGGCTGCGAGCGCGTAGATACCTTTGCCAAGGGCCGCGAGACGTCGCGTGTTGGGTGCTCGCTGCTTTAGCCATTTAGAAAGCCTTTTGTTAAACTTTTCTCTGTGAACTCCGCCGCTGCCGCAAATCAAAATGGTATCTAGTGGCGGCGCCTTTTCGAGGTCGAATTGTGGTCTAATGCTAATGC
>JADMIO011621134.1_pt1 | contig 19303 bp, 17 predicted proteins | sample 8958161 | NCBI WGS metagenome assembly JADMIO01 (sample SAMN16585339, study PRJNA669376) | soil metagenome | isolation source: Crop rotation soil | place: USA: Cullars Rotation, Alabama | collected 2011
GATCTGCGTGACCGCCGGCATTTTCGTCCCGAGCGACACCACCGGCCATATTCCCGATGACAAATGGGCCGTCACTTTCGCGATCAACGTCACGGGTTCCTATCTCGTCGGCGATGAAGCCTACAAGACGTGGAAGGAACAGGGACTGCGCGGCAATCTCGTGCTCACCACCAGTGCAAACGCCGTGGTGGCGAAGAAGGGCTCCGTGGCCTACGACGTCTCAAAAGCCGCTGGCAACCACCTCGTGCGCGAACTCGCCATTGAACTCGCTCCACTCGTGCGCGTGAACGGCGTGGCGCCCGCGACAGTGGTGCAGGGGAGCGCAATGTTCCCGCGCGATCGCGTCATCGGCTCGCTTGCGAAGTACAACATTCCGTACAAGGACGACGAGGCGACTGAGTCGCTCGTGGGCAAGCTCGCGCAATTCTACGCCGATCGCACGCTCACCAAGGCGCCGATCACTCCGGCGGACCAGGCTGAGGCGTATTTCCTCCTCGTGACGAAACGCCTCAGCAAAACCACCGGCCAGGTGATCACCGTCGACGGCGGCCTGCACGAGGCCTTCCTGCGGTAATTCCCGGAGGTTATGGCCACGAAGAGTCACAAAAAATATTTTATCCGCGAATTTTACCTGCGTCGCGCCTATAGGCGCGCTGTAGATCCGGTGATACCGGACCAATCTCTTTGCGACTTTTTGTGGCCAAACCGCTGAACCCGTTTCCCCTGTGACAAAATCTTCTTCCTCCAAAACCATTCACTGTGCTGCGGTCGATCTTGGTGCGACTAGCGGACGGGTCATCGTGGGCGCTTGGAATGGAAACCGGCTGGACCTCACCGAAGTTCACCGTTTCTCCAACCAGTTCCGCTCAGCGGGTGGTCACGACTATTGGGATATTCCCGGACTCTGGGCTGAAATTTCGACGGGCCTGCGCGCCGCCAAAACCCGGTTTCCGAAACTCGCTTCCGTCGGCGTCGCCACCTGGGGCGTGGATTACGTGTTGGTCAACGACACGGGTCGCATGGTGTTTCCCACGCACGCATACCGTGACGCCCGCACACAACCGGGTTTGCAGCGCCTGGCGAACACACGTGCGGCACTCGAGCGCGTTTACGCGGCAACCGGCATCCCGAATGTTTTCTACAACAGCTCGCTTCAGTTGGAGGAAACGCTCGCTCATTGTCCGGCGGTCGCAGACATCGCCACGCGGTGTCTTTTCCTCCCGGACTATTTCAATTTCCTGCTGTCGGGTCGCATGGAAAATGAAATTTCCTTTGCGAGCACCACGCAGTTGCTCGACGTCCACGGCACCGACTGGTCGCGGGCCACGCTCGATCATTTCCACATTCCGTCCACGTGGTTCACGAAGCCGATTTTCGCGAACACGGTGCTCGGCCCGGTGCGGGATTTCCCCGCGTTGAAGGGAGTGAAGGTGATCGCGGTGCCCGGACACGACACGGCATCCGCGTACGATGCGATGCCCGCTGATCCCGCTGGCGGAGATTTATACATCAGCTCCGGTACCTGGTCGCTGGTGGGTTTTGAAAGCGACAAGCCCGTCCTCGGGCATGAGGCGCTCACGGCGCGCATTTCCAACGAGCGCACCGGCGACGGCCGCTATCGTCCGCTCACGAATGTGATCGGTCTCTGGTTGCTCGAGCAAACCCTCAAGGATTTCACGGCGCGTCCCCGTGGAGACAAGGAATGGTCGGCGCTGATTTCTGCTGCGGAAAAACTGCCGGCTCCGAAACAATTGCTGGATGTGTCCGATCCGGCCTTCGTCAATCCCGCGTCGATGCGCGCGGCGATCGATGCGCAGTTGAAGAAGCGAAAACTGCCCGCGCCGAAAAACATCGCCGGTTACACGCGGTTGATTTGCGACTCGCTGGGTCGCGGTCATGCTGATGCGTTGCGTCATTTCGAGCGTCTCGCAGGACGGAAATTCCAACGCATTCTGATCGTTGGCGGCGGTTCCAAAAACCGTCTGCTCTGTCAGGCGACGGCCACTGCGGCAGGGTTGCCGGTACACGCGTTCACGCTGGAAGGCACGGCGGTCGGTAACATCGCCTCGCAACTCATCGGTCTGCGTGCGGTGCGTAACCTCGCGACCTTCCGCGCGCTCCTCGGCCGCCAGATCAAAGCCAACATCTATCAACCCAAAAATTAATCATTCGGGTAGGTAGGACGGGGCCAGCGGCCCCGCCCTACCACCATAAAACTTTTCACAGAAGCAAACAGAGGGAACTGAGATTTAAACCAATGAATTCACCACAAGGACACGAAGTAAGCGAAGAAAGGAACCACGCCTTCATGATCTTGGCCTGCCTTGGTGTAAATTCTCTTCCTCCGTTTCCTTCGTTACCTCCCGTATAATTCACTTCTGTTTCATTCTCTTTTTTTTCTCCCATGTCTTCTACTTCCGCTAACTCCATTCATGCTTCCTATCGTCTTGCCCGCGCAGCATACGCCGAGCGCGGCGTTGACACCGAGGCGGCCATCAAACGCGCGCTCAAGGTGCCGATTTCCCTGCATTGCTGGCAGGCGGATGACGTGCGCGGGCTCGAGACACCGGTCGATGGCGTGGCGGGCGGTGGCATCATGGCGACGGGCGGCTATCCGGGGCGCGCCCGCAACGGCGATGAAATGCGCGCGGACCTCGACCTCGTGTTGAAGCTTCTCCCGGGCGTGCAGCGCCTCAATCTCCACGCATTCTATGCCGAGACCGGCAAATCCGTGGTCGATCGCGATGCGATCACTCCCGCTCACTTCGCCAGCTGGGTGGATTGGGCGAAGTCGCACAAGCTTGGGTTGGACTTTAACCCGACTTATTTCGCGCATCCGAAAGCGAATTCCGGTTTCACGCTCTCAAGCGCAGACAAAAAGATCCGCCAGTTCTGGATCGATCACGGACGTGCGTCCCGGGTGATCGCACAACATTTCTCGAAAAAACTCGGTTCGCCGAGCGTCATCAATCACTGGATTCCCGACGGCACCAAGGATCAGCCGGCAGATCGTTTCGGTCCGCGTGCTCGCCTGGTCGAATCGCTCGATGCCGTGTTGTCCGACGAGGCCATTAGCCCGAAGCACTGCGTCGATGCTGTCGAAGGCAAACTCTTCGGCATTGGCAGTGAGGATTATGTCGTGGGCTCGCACGAATTCTATTATTCTTATGCGCAAAGCCGGAAGGTCGTGCCCTGTCTTGATCTCGGTCATTACCATCCGACGGAATCCGTCGCGGACAAGGTGTCGGCGCTGTTGCAGTTTCATCCGCGCCTTCTGCTGCACACCAGCCGGCCGATCCGCTGGGACAGCGATCACGTGGTCATTCTCGACGATGCCGTGCGTGCGCTCTTTGCGGAAATCGCGCGGGGCGGGGCGCTGGATCGCGTGTTTGTCGCCCTCGATTTCTTCGACGCCAGCATCAACCGCATCGCCGCGTATGTCGTCGGCGCCCGCGCGACGCGCCAGGCGATTTTGCTCGGGCTGCTCGATCCGACGAAATTATTGAAGGCCGCCGACGCTGGCGGGCAAGGACACGTGCGTCTCGCCTTGATGGAGCAAGCGAAGGCATTGCCGTGGGGCGCAGTCTGGGACGAGCTATGTCTCCGTAGCGGCACCAAGCCCGCTGAAACCTGGCTCGAGGATGTCGCCAGCTACGAAACCAAGGTTTTATCCAAACGGGTTTAACCACTAATCTACACTAAGGCCTCACTAATGTGAACCCGGATTAGGAAGCCCCAGAATTTTGGCCCACGAAACACACGAAATGACACGAAATGACACGAAATGAATTTCTTCACTCAGAAGGCAGGATTTCCTTCGCGTCAATTCGCGTGTTTAGCGGGCAACCTGCCGTTTTCTTGGTTCGATAAATAAAATCTTTTTGCCCGCGAATAACACGAATTCACGCCAATGGATATTTCCATGAGAAATGATTCAGGAACTTCGTGCCCTTTCGTGGGTTTCGTGGGCTACCTCCGAAAATCCTTTCTGTTTTTATGAAGCCAACTTTTATCGATAATCCCGACGTTGTTCTCATTGGGAGTGGCGTGATGTCGGCCAATCTGGGGGCGCTGCTCAAGCGGCTCGATCCGAAGCTGCGCATTCAGGTCTACGAGGCGGCGGACGAACTGGCTTATGAGAGTTCGAACGGTTGGAACAACGCCGGAACGGGCCACGCCGGCATTTGCGAACTGAGCTACACGCCGAAGCCGGCGGACGGCAGCCCGGTGAAAGTACAGAAGGTCATCGATATTTTTCAGGAGTTCGAGCAGTCGCTTCAATTTTGGGGGCATGCGGTGGCTTCAGGCATGATCGACTCGCCGAAGGAGTTTATCAATCCAGTGCAGCATATCAGCTTTGTGCACGGGCAGGATCAGGTCGAATTTCTCCGGTCGCGCTACACCGGTATGTCGGCTCATCACTTCTTCGCCTCGATGGAGTTTTCCACCGAACCCGCGAAGATCGGAACGTGGGCACCTCTGCTCGTCGAAGGACGCGATCCCGCGGAGCCGATTGCAGCTACAAAGATGGACGGCGGGACCGACGTGAATTTTGGCAACGTCTCGCGCAAGCTGCTCACCTGGCTTGCGCAGCAGGACGGATGCGCTGTCGCTGCGAGCACGAAAGTGGTGGACCTGAAAAAATCCGGGACCGGCTGGGATGTGACTGCGCGCGACACCAAGACGGGCCAGGAACGCACCGTGCAAGCGAAGTTCGTTTTTGTGGGCGCGGGTGGCGGCAGCATTTTGCTCCTGCAGAAAGCCGGGCTGCCCGAAGCGCGCGGCCTCGGCGGCTTTCCGATTGGCGGCAACTGGCTCGTGTGTGACAAACCGGAGATCGTCGCGAAACATCAGGCCAAGGTTTATGGTCAGAATTTACCGGAGGCTCCGACGATGGCCGTGCCGCATCTCGACACGCGCATTCTCGACGGCAAGAAGACGCTTCTGTTTGGACCGTTTGCGGCTTGGACGACGCGTTTCCTGCATCGCACCGGCAGTAAGACGGATCTGCTTCGCTCGGTGAAATTCCATAATCTTGGTACGTTGCTGAAGATTGGTGCGACCAATATTCCACTCGTGCGTTATCTCGTTCAGCAAGGCACGCAGAGCATGGCCGGCCGGATGCGCGTGCTGCGGATTTTCTATCCGAACGCACAGGAAAAGGACTGGAAGCTCATGGACGGCGGCATCCGCGTGCAGGCGATCAAGAAGACGGATGGCGAAGCCGGCATCGTGCACTATGGCACGGAAGTCCTCACCAGCGCCGACAAATCCATGTCCGCCCTTCTCGGTGCGTCACCGGGCGCTTCGGTTTCCGTCAACATCGTGATGGATGTCATCAAAACGAGTTTCCCGCATCTGCTCGCGGGCGAGGCCGGCAAGAAGCGCGTTCAGGAACTGATCCCGACGTACGGAGACGATATGCGGTTGCCGGCCAATGCAGGGAAGTTTGCCGAACTGCAAAAAAACGCCCGTCGCGCCCTTCAGTTGATCTGACGTTTTCGCCGGCGCTCCACCGCATTTCGTCTACTCGGAGATTGCGAACCGACCGCGGTTCGCAACGTTCACCTCATGAGTACGATGTCCCGGGCCGTGTTGGGCCTGTTGTTGGTGAACATTGCGGTTTTTGCCGCGGGTTTTCTGCTGCCTGATGGGCACGAGAAAATCATCACGGCCGCGGCGCTCTGGTTTCCGACCAACGAAAATTTCGGCGTGTGGCAAGTAGTGAGCTATATGTTCCTGCACGCCAATTTTAGCCACATCTTCTTCAACATGTTCGCGCTTGTTTCCTTTGGCACGATCTTGGAACGGGAATGGGGACCGGGACGCTTTCTGATTTTCTATTTTCTGTGTGGTATTGGCGCGGGACTGATTCAGCTTGGCGTCAACTGGTACGAATTCGGCGGACTGCATGAACGTCTCGTCGCAGGAGGAATGACGCCCGACGCCGTCACGGAAATGCTGAAATCCGATGGGGAATTGTTACCAGCGAACCCCACGCTCAAGGCTTTAGCCATCTCGCTTTACGGCATCTATCTCGCCCCCACGCTTGGCGCATCGGGTGCAATCTACGGATTGTTGGTGGCGTTCGGTTTTCTCCATCCCAATGCGAAACTCTCGCTGATGTTCCTGCCGGTGCCGATCGCTGCGAAGATTTTCATTCCCGGTATGTTGCTCCTCGATTTATTTTCCGGCGTCACGGGCTTTTCTCTTTTTGGCGGCAGCGTCGCGCACTTCGCGCATGTCGGCGGGGGAGTGATCGGCTTCCTGCTCATGCTTCTCTGGCGCGACCGGAATCGCGGAGACCCGTTGCTCAACCTGCACTCCGGCTAAAGTGATTTCCCGGCGAATTCTGCTGGCACTGCGGTGATCGAACGGATCTCGACATCGCGATAGTAAACTTCTGCGCCTTCGGTCTGCAGGCTGAGCTGCCCTTCCGTAAGCGGAGCGGGCGCCGGACCATCGAGCCGCTCGGCGTGATGCAGGCGCATGACCACCTGACCGTTCACCGCGTAAATGCTGTCGCCGTTGAGGCAGATCAGATCGAGGGTGTTCCATTCACCGTTGGGCTTTTCCGGATCGCCGAGTTTTACGCAGCGATTGCCGATGGGCGGCTTTTCCGCGAAGAGCGTCGGCGTGCCGGCAGGGTCGTAGAGATAAAGTGTTTTGCCATTCACCGTCGTGGGCCGCGCCGTTACCGTGATCTGCGCGCCGAGCGCCCAGAGGTCGCCTGTGTCATGCTCTTGAATTTGGAATTCGATCGAACGCGGCCAGGTCTCGTGAATGGCGCCCTGTGCGCCGTGGACATAATAAAGCAATCCGCAATCGCGAGGGGACTTGAGCTTGTAGCCCCATTTTCGCTCGCCCCACTTTACTTGCAGACGCAAATGAAAATTTCCAAACGACTCCTTGGTCGTCATCACGCCGAAGCCCTGCCCGGTGATATGGATCGCAGGACGGTCGTCGACGGTTTCGATGTTGAAGACATGGAGCGGATCCCGATTGAGGCCGATGGGTTCGGGGTAACGGCCGTTGCTGTCACGCTTCATGCCCGGAACGTCCCACGACGGGTCGGGCCGGGCGAGGAAGGTGTCCCACCCAGCGAGGTCGCGGCCATTAAACAGTGGCCGCCAGCTGGGCTCCGCCGCCGTCAGACTGCTGATCGCACAGAGGGCGAGCGCAAATTGTCCAAGAAAGAATCGTAGGGTACTCATGGGGGTGCCGCCAGTGTGTCCGTACGGGCGCACAGCGCAATTCCACATTGCACGTCCCAGCCTCGGCTTGGCTTCATCTTGTTCCGCTCGCACGCGGCGGCAACTATAGTTCCATCCAGTGATGCTTCACTTGCGCGGACGGTGAGCGTTTGTCGTTTCGCGCAGCGCGCTTCGGTGCATTTCAGCCCCTTTTTGTCTTATGTCCGTTGCAAGTGCGTCTCGTCGAGATCGCGGATTTGATCGATGATGGCTGAAAGTTTGCGACCCGTATCGGTGAGTCCGTATTCGACCCGCGTGACCCGGCCGGGAAATTCGCGACGGGTGATGAGTTGGTAGTCGAGCAGCTTGCGCAGGCGTTCGTTAAGCACCTTGGTGGAGATGCCGGGAATAAATCGTTCCAACTGGCCCGGCCGCGCCACGCCGCGACCGATTGCGGCCAGCACCGCGGCGGACCACTTACAGCCGACCACATCCTCCAGCCGCCGGTACGCGGTGCGATGGGGCAGACTGAGCGGGCTCATGCGAGGTTTCATCGGCACATCTTAGCAGATTTTGTCGCCGGAGTGCACGAGGAACAAATCGGTACCCGCCTACCGATTCGTGCCTTCTATCGGATTTGTTGAACCGTGGCAGAATAGGACGGTGCGGCGGGCATGGTGCCGGCCGCTTAGAGCAATCAACCATATTAATGTAATGAAAACGAAAGCTATCTTCTATCACGCCGGCTGCCCGGTTTGTATCGCGGCCGAAACGCAATTTGCCAATGCGCTCGATCCCACACGCTACGACGTCGAGGTCGTCCATCTCGGCCAAGCCAAGGCACGCGTCGCCGAGGCGGAGCGCGCCGGCGTAAAGTCAGTTCCCGCGCTCAGGCTCGAGGGCGATATTTTTCACATTAACTATGGCGCGAGTATTGAGGCGCTGCGATAGCGCGTAGACAGCGCCGCCAAATTTGGCGCTGGCAAGGCCGGGTCCACCAGGGCCCGGCCTTTTTGCGACTGACTGATTGTCTCTCGAAGAGATCGAAGGGCAAAGATTTGAAGAGTGGCCACGAAGAGTTGCAAAAGGATTTGTCGCATTTTGGAAAAATGAATTGCGCGGCCATAGGCGCTTCGAACGTTTGATATTCGCTCAAACCTCAGCTCCCTGTTGCTCCGTGATGCGATCCGAATCCTGCTCCTTTGCTCCCATCCTCAAACCCGCCCTTGATCCCGATCCCTTTAAGGATAAATTCGCCCGAGGAGATCCATCCCCATGATCACACGCAGAAAATTTCTTGGGCAGCTGGCGGCGGGTACGGTGGGGGTGGCGTTGGGCGGGAAAGTTTTCGCTAACGTCACTGTGCCAAAAAAGAAGGATCGGCTGGGCGTCGCGCTGGTCGGCCTCGGTTATTACAGCACGGACTTGCTCGCGCCGGCGCTGCAGCTTACTTCGAAATGTTATTTGGCGGGCGTGGTGTCGGGGACGCCCGGCAAAGTGGCGGACTGGCAAAAGCGCTACGCGATTCCGGACGCGAACGTCTACAGCTACGAAAATTTTGACACGATCGCCAACAATCCGGCGATCGACGTGGTCTACATTGTGTTGCCGCCCTCGATGCACGCCGAATATGCGATTCGCGCCGCGAAAGCGGGCAAGCAAGTCTGGTGTGAGAAGCCCATGGCGCCATCGGTGCGCGACTGCGAAGCGATGATCAAGGCGTGCAAAGATAATAAAGTGAAACTCGCGATCGGTTATCGCCTGCATCACGAACCCAACACGCAGCAGATCGCTAAATTTGCGCGGGAACTGAAATATGGGAAGCCGGTCAAGGCGGCGGCGGAGGCGGGGTATTTCGACCCCCGCACGAATCACTGGAAACAAAAGAAAGCGCTCGGTGGCGGCGTGATGGGTGACATGGGCGTGTATCCGCTGAACGCCCTGCGTTACGGCACTGGCTTGGAGCCGATTGCGGTGACGGCCAAGGCGTCCACCACGCGGCCGGAAATTTATACCGAGGTGGAAGAGACGATGAATTTCGAACTGGAATTTCCCGGTGGAGTTACCGGGGTGGGAGAGGCGAGTTTCGGTAAACGCATGAATAAGCTGCACGTGAACTGCGAGAAAGGATGGTATGAATTGGCGCCATTCCAAAGTTACAGCGGTGTGCAAGGCACCACCAGCGATGGTGCGGTCCTCAATGCAACCATTCCGAACCAACAGGCAAAGCAGATGGACGACGATGCCGCAGCCATCATCGACGACACTCCGTTGCTCGCCCCTGGGGAAGAAGGCCTAAAGGACACGATTGTGGTCGAAGCGATCTATCGTTCCGTTGCTGCAGGCCAGAAAGTAAAACTCGGCTGAGCATAGCCCCGAATCTTCCCAGATCGCGATAGGGGCGGTTGCCCCCAACGGCCTTCTGGACGTTCGACATGATCGGAAGCAATCGCCCTATTTCAGGGTTCAAGCCGCGAATTTCAGTCTTGGTCGCAACACGTTTGTGTCGGTCGTGGCGTCCGGTTGGGTGGCGCCATGAAAATTTGCGCGCTCTTTTTCGCCGTTGCCCTCGCGTTATCGACCATTCTGTTTGCGCAAACGGCCGTGCCGACTTCGCTCGCTCCGGAAGTGTCCTATCCCGACGGCTACCGACGATGGATGCACATCGCCAGCGTGGTCAACCCGGCCAAAAAAGACGTGATGGGCGCTCCTGCCGACGAAGCCAAGGCCGCCGCACCGCATGGTCTGATTCATCACCTCTATGCCAACGAACTGGCGCTCGAGGGGTATCGCACCGGACACTTTCCTGAAGGCGCGGTGTTAATTGCAGATTGGTTCGCGCTCGAGGAGGCGCGGAGCGGACTCGTGCAAGGCGCCCGCCAGTCGGTTGACGTCATGATCCGCGATGGCCGCTACACGGCGACCGGTGGCTGGGGTTTTACGAAGTTCGATCAGGACAGCCGCACGATACGCAAAGTCGACGCCAACGCCGCTGCCCAGTCTTGCTTTAAGTGTCACGAGCGCGCGAGGGAGGAACGCGAATTCGTTTTCAGCGTGCTCAAGCAGTGACGTGTCTGTCCCTCCTGATGGTGCGCGACGCGACTTTCGATGGTTGCCCGGTCCACCATCGCACTTACACTTCGTTTTCGTGAACTCACCCCGGCGCTGGCCGCGCGCATCGCTGGCCCTCGTCTACCTCGCGCTGCCTGTGCTTTTCTCGCTGACGGGTGGCGTGGAGGCATTGTTGCGCCCCAATGGACCTCGCTGGCCCGAGGTGCTCTGGGGGGAGTTTGTTTATTGCTCGGCGTGGGTTGTATTGATCGTGCCGATCTTCCGCTTGTGCCAATGGATCCATGAAGGTCCGCGCCGCTGGCCGCGCTACGTGTTCGGCCTGACCGCGGGCACCGTGCTCACCATCCTGATTTTTCCCCTCGCTTACGAGATCATCCGCCTCGGTCTGTGGTGGCTCGCGTGGAAGTTTACCTGGATTACGCCGCAGCCGCCTGCGTTCTGGCCCGAATATCGCGGACTCTTTTTCCACTTCGTAACAGCGTCCGTCATTACTTTTGCCTGCACAGTCGTCGCATGGTACGCGGTTACCAATTATCGCGAAGCCCGGGAGCGCAAACTCGAGGCGGTCGAGCTGGGAGCGATGCTCCAGAAGGCGCAGCTGCAGGCGTTGCGCAGCCAGCTGAACCCGCATTTCCTCTTCAACACGCTTCACTCAATCGCCGAGTTGATTCATGAAAATCCGCGCCAAGCCGAACAGATGGTGATCCAGCTCGGCGACCTGCTCCACAAATCGCTCAAGACTCAGGCGGTGGAGGTGCCGTTGAGCGAGGAACTCGATTTCATCCGCAGTTATCTCGCCATCGAGCAGGTGCGGCTCGGCGAGCGGTTGGAACTTATTTGGAAAATCGATCCGACCGCCGTCGACGTGCTCGTGCCGAGTCTGATTCTGCAACCGATCGTAGAGAATTCCATCCAACACGGCATCGCCGTCTCGTCCGATACCGGACGCCTCGAAATTACCGCCCGGCGCACACACGATCAGCTGACGCTTGAAGTGCGTGACAACGGTCCCGGTCTGGGCGGATCGCGCGAAAAACCAGGCACCGGCATCGGACTCGAGAATACCCGCGCCCGGCTCGACCGGCTCTATGGGTCGCGGGCGGTTTTCCAATTGACCAACGATCACGGACTGCTCGTTTCAATGTCTTTGCCGGTGTCCGGCTGAATTTTTTGCCACGAGCGATCCTGATGAAAATTCGCACGATTACAGTCGACGACGAGCGGGTGGCACTCCGCCGCATCGGACGATTGCTGGCGCGCAGCGATGACGTCGAGATCGTGGCCGAGTGCACTGATGGTCCGAGCGCCATCGCCGCCGTGCGCTCGCATCAGCCCGACGTGTTGTTTCTCGACGTGCAGATGCCGGGGATGACGGGCTTCGAGGTGCTGCAGGCCCTGAAGGGCACGCGACTGCCGGTGGTGATTTTCGTGACGGCGTACGACGAATTCGCGCTCCAGGCGTTCGAGGCGCGGGCGATCGATTACCTGCTCAAGCCCTTTGGCGAGGCACGGGTGGAGCAGGCGCTGGAACGTGCCCGCATGTGCATCAGGGGCGACAGTGCGCGTGACAAACATACCGCGCAATTGGCGGCGCTGCTCGCGTCCACTCGCCGCCGTACTCCGCACGGCCATTTGCTGGTGAAGCGCGACGATCGGGTGCTGGTATTGCAACCGGGCGAAATCGACTGGGTGGAGTCTGATGGCGACTACGTGCGCATTCACGTGGGGCGCGACGCACATTTCACACGGATGAAGCTCGCTGAAATCGAGCGCCGTCTCGCGCCGGAAGGTTTTGTGCGCATCCACCGCAGCCGCATCGTGAATCTCTCGCAAGTGAAGGAATTCCGTCCACTGTCGCGCGGAACCTCGGTCGTCGTGATGAAAGACGGCACGCAGCTCGACGCAAGTTACGCCTACTTGAAGGAAATGCAGGGCGGTGTCCGGGCAGAAGGGTAGGAGCCGCCCCGGCCGCGTAGCCCCGGCGAAAGCTGCTTGCGCCAGAATTATCGAACTGGGTTTGACCACTAATGAATTCCCCAACGGGGAATTCTACTTGGTGTATGCCGAGTGATCGTCGGCATGAATTGGCTCCAATGAGCCTGCTGATCGCAGGCTCGTCCAGGAATATGCCATGGATACAAGGTAGGGGCCGTTGCCCTCAACGGCCTTGCTTGGGAACTTTGTTTTTGTGCACAGAATTTTCACCGATTTTTCCAGATCAAAGCACCAGGGCACCTCATTAAATTCCTCCCTTTTTGTGCCTTCGTGTCTTTGTGGTGAATTTTGTTTTCGTGCCCTTTCGTGTGTTTCGTGGGCCATCGTCTGGATCGGGGCATCTCGTTCGTCGTGCAAACTCAGGCTTCGCCGAAGCGTTCTCAGGCTTGGTCGCATGGTGATTTTGTTTCCGAGCTGACGCGTCACTTTTCCGTGCATGACCATTGCAAAAGACGTTTCTTCACCCCTGTCCTCAACCATCATCCCTGCGATCATAGCGGGCGGTCTCGCCGCCGGTATCATCGACGGCACCTCCGCCTTTCTCACTTTCGGCTCGGGCATGCCGTACGGTATTGCAAGCGGCTTGCTCGGCTCGAAGGCCTTTCCGACCGCAGGCGGCGGTGGACCCTTGATCTGGAGCTTGGGATTGGCCCTCCACTTCGTCGTCGCATTCGGCGCGGCGACGGCCTACTGCCTCGCGAGCCGGCGATATCATTTTCTTCAGAAAAATTTTCTTCTCGGTGGCGTGGTTTGCGGGATGGCCGTTTTTCTCGCGATGAATCTCATTGTGCTCCCGCTCTCAGCGGTTCCATTCCCCATCGGTCCCTTTAGCGTTGCGGCGCTCCGCAATGGGCTTGGCTTTCACGTCATTCTTGTCGGGTTGCCGATTTCAATCAGTCTCTGGTACTTCGCCCGTCGAAATCTCCGGGCGGTCCACGAATCAAACCGGTAGGGGCCGTTGCCCCCAACGGCCTTCCGCGCGATGACATCCTTCTCTGCAGCGAAAGCATCTGGATACCTCATCGATCTGCGCTGGTCTTGATCGGTGTCGCTGCCGTGTGCCGCAGGAAACGGGTGCACCCGCAGCGAGCAATAGTCGGAAGATGGAAGGGTGGCGCGGGGGAAAATCTGAAATGGCCGTTTTTGTTCGGAATACTCCAGGAATCACGATCTGAATTTTTTCCAATTTCCGCCGCCCTGGTTCGGGATTGATCCAGCTTTAGTCACGGTTCGTCGCAGAACGGTTTCATTTCAGGTCGCGCCGCGCCAGGTTGATCGAATGGAATCCCATGAGAACAAATTCACCGTAAATCGACCCGGTTTGACGTCGCCGTCGCCCAGCAACTCCCCCGCATTTCCCCCGGACATTTCGGCCTTGGACGTGGTGCCTCGTCGCTTGTACACCGCGTCATTGTTCGGATTTTTTGCCGCGTACCAGCCGCGCCGCTCCTCCCGGTCGAGCCGGAACTCCGACAAAAACAAAGCGGCCTGATTTGTCGCGCAAACTCAGACACCGCCGAAACGTTTTTTTCGCTGGAGGAGGATTGCTGATGCCGTCGAGTTGCCAAATCCGGCTTCCTCATTATCCGGAACCTGTGCAGCACAGCCCACATGTCGCGACCAAAGCTTGGATTCAGGCGCCTGCGCCGGCCTTGGCCAGATTCGTTCGTCGATTCATGGTGGTGGAGTTTTCCGGGGCCCGTTCCGACCAGCACCTGCCGGACGTGGGAACTGTTGCCGCATTTTCCTTTCGGAGTGAATGCCGCGCAACGGGCCACGAGCGGATTCCGCCGGCGGCGTTTACCGGACTCTGGGAAACCATGCGCGGCCACGAACATTCCGCCGGGCATGCGGTACTATTGACGATGTTCACTCCACTCGGTGCCGCGTCGTTGTTGAGGCAACCGCTCAATGAATTTTCCGGCGCCACCGCCGATCTGACCTCCGTCCTCCCACGGCCCGATGGCGTTCGCCGGCTCGGCGAACAGATCGCGGAGGCGCCCGACCATGGTGTCCGGGTGAAATTGCTCGAGCGATTTCTCGTCGCCCGGATTGAGTCATCCGCTCCCGATCCTCTGGTCGCTGCTGCTGTCGCCTGGCTGGAACGCGGTGCAGGTCATGCCCGCATCGACGCTCTGACGCACCACATCGGCCTCAGTCAGAGTGCCCTTGAGCGCAGATTCCTCAGTGTTGTCGGCCTGACCCCAAAAAAATATGCGATGCTGCTGCGTTTTCGGCGCGCGATGGCGCTGCGCCCCAAAGCGGCCGACCTGACGCACCTGGCACATGCCGCTGGCTATTTCGACCAGTCGCATTTTATCAATCATTTCCGCCGGGTAACTGGCGTCTCTCCGACCGCCTGGTTCCGGCAGAAGCAGGCGAACTGAAACGCCGAATTTTTCCAAGTCTACCCGCGACGCAGGTGGTAAGGTGAGGCATGTCCATCTTCACTCGTTTCCTCTCCACGGCGACAGGCCGATCCGGGCTTCTGTTCGCGCTCAGCATTTCGCTGGGCGCCGCCGCTGTTTCTGCCCAATCGCCCATTGATCAAACCGCAACTCATCCGACTCCCGTCACCATGAAAACCTTCGTCCTGATCTTCCGTCAGAATCCCGCGCGCGAGCGCACTCCCGCCCAAAATCAACGGCTGGCCGCTGAAATGCCACCATGGGTCCAGCGCCAGAATAGCGAGCAGCGGAAATTCGATCCGCGCATTCTGACAAAAGAAAGCGCACATGTGGGCGTGGAGAAAGACGCGGGTACGCCGCCCGGGTCCTGGCCGGTGAGTGCATTGCTTTTTATCGAAGCCAGCGACCTGGCCGATGCGACGCGCGTGGCGGAATCCCATCCCGCGCTCAAGTTTGGCGTCTCGGTGGAAGTGCGACCCTGGACCGCTCCCGTCCCGCCCGCGCCTCGACCCGCCGACGCCACGACTCCTTGAAGGCGACTTGCTGGGCGAACTCAGTGCCCTCCTTCCGGCTCAGTGTCCTCTGTGACCAGACTTCGAATTCTTATTTCGTGCTCTTGAGATCCTCGCGTTCCTTCGCGGCCAATCCAGCATCGGACTGTAACACAGAGTGCACCGAGAGGAGCACAGAGATCACTGAGGAAGGCCTCAGAGAATAGATTGTTTCAAATCCCGACCATACTCCGTGACCTCTCTCCTAGCTCCGTGTTCTCAGTGACAAAAATCCGAATTCCTTTTTTCGTGCGCATTCGTGAGCCCAAAACCCATTTGCGCGACTGGCGGCTCTGACTAGGGTGGCGCATGAATCTTCAAATCGACGGCCAGCTTGCCCTGGTCACTGCTTCCACCAAAGGAATCGGCCACGCGATTGCCCGCGCGCTTGCGGCAGAAGGCGCCCGCGTCATCGTCAATGGCCGCAGCCCCGCCGGAGTCGACGAAGCGGTGCAGCGCATTCTCAGCGTGGTGCCAGCGGCCAAGCTCGAGAAATTTCCCGGTGACCTCTCCCAAGCCGCGGTGGCTGACCAGTTGGTGGCTGCGTTTCCCTCGGTCGATATTCTCATCAACAACCTCGGCATCTTCGATCCCAAGCCATTTCGCGAGATCGCTGACGCGGAATGGCAGCGCTTCTTCGACGTGAACGTGCTCAGCGGCGTGCGCCTCAGCCGGCTTTATTTTGACGGGATGTTGCAGCGCAACCGCGGGCGCATCGTTTTCATTTCGAGCGAGAGCGCGCTGCATATTCCCGCGGAGATGATTCACTACGGCATGACCAAGACTGCGCAGCTGGCGGTGGCCCGCGGACTCGCCGAACTGACCGCGGGCACGGCGGTGACGGTAAACTCCGTGCTACCCGGTCCCACGCGTTCGGAAGGAGTCGCGGATTTCGTCGACAAGCTCAGTGGCGGAAAACCGTTTGCAGAATTCGAGCAGGAGTTCTTCGAGAAAATGCGGCCGACCTCGTTGCTCAAGCGGTTTGAGACGGTGGACGAAATTGCCAGCGTCGTGGCGTTCGTCTGCAGTCCGCTGGCCGCCGGGATGAATGGCTCCTCGATTCGGGTTGAAGGCGGGCTAGTGAAAGCGATCGCCTGAATGCGGCCGCCGGTATTTTCCCCGTCAGCATGGCTAAGGTTGGTCGCGCCGAAAGAGGAGTAAATTCACCATGCGAGTACGCGGTGCAACTGATCGGCGAAGCCGGCGATGGTGAAAGGTATAGCCCGACCCATTTTGCGGCCCCCGCGCGCGGATCGTCAACGCCGACAAATCCTTGTTCGCGCCAAAAAGATCGCCTTCGCGGCCGTAGGATGATCACGTGGGGTTGAGCTGACCCCCGATGCTGCGATGAACCCCACCCGACGTGATTTTCTCAAAACTGCGGGAGTCGCCACCGCTTTGGGCGCGATCGGCGGGACGTTGCGTGCGGCAACGGCGGATACGCCGCCGACGACCCGCAAACCGGCCGATGACTTGTGTTTTTTAAGTGCGCGGGAACTGGCGCAGCTCATCCGCAGTGGCGGCGCCTCGGCGCGGGAGGTGATGTCCGCCCACCTGCGGCAAATCGCGCGACTCAATCCGCAATTGAATGCCATCGTGGCGAAGCTCGACGACGATCACTGCCTGGCACTCGCTGACGCCGCGGACCAGCGGCGCGCGCGCGGAGACACGCTCGGGGCGCTGCATGGCCTGGCCATCGCCATCAAGGACACCGAGCCCGTCATTGGCTTTCCATTTACCCGCGGCTCGCCGATTTTCAGGAATGATTTTCCGAAAATGGAATCCGTGCTGATCGAGCGCCTCCGGGCTGCCGGCGTGGTGATCATCGGCAAGACCAACATGCCTGAGTTTGGCATGGGTTCGCACACCTACAACTCGGTGTACGGCACCACGCTGAATCCCTACGACCTTACAAAGAGCGCGGGCGGTTCCAGTGGCGGCGCGGGGGCGGCGCTGGCAGCCGGGCTGCTGCCGATTGCGAATGGGAGTGATCTGGCCGGCTCGCTGCGCAATCCGGGAAATTTTAATAATATTGTCGGCCTTCGTCCGACCGTGGGACTGGTGCCGTCGGCTCCGACGACGATGCCCTTTGGCAATCTCGCGGTGAAGGGTCCGCTCGCGCGTTCCGTCGCCGACGTCGCATTCCTCATGAGCGTAATGGCAGGCCCCGATGCCCGTGATCCCTCCAGTTATCCTGCTTCTGGCGCGACGTTCAACCAACCACTCGAGCGCGAGCTGAAAGGTACGCGGGTCGCGTGGTGTCCGAACTTGGACGGACTGCCGTTGCATCCTGCGGTGCGCAGCGTGTTGGAAGCGCAACGCACGGTCTTTGAACGGTTGGGGTGTATCGTGGAGGACGCACACCCGGACCTCACCGGAGCGGACGAAGCGTTTCTCACGCTACGCGCGTGGCGAAGCTGGAGCAACTACGGTGCGCTCCTCGCGGCCCACCGCAGTGAAATGAAACCGGAGGCGGTTGGGGAAATCGAGGCGGGCGCGGCAGTGACGACGACGGAACTTACCAAAGCGATGACCACGCAAGCCCGCGTCATGGAGCAGATGCGGACGTTCCAGACGAAATACGAATTTGTCGTGTGCGCGGTGAACCAGGTGCCACCCTTTGACGCCAAGCTCGACTGGCCAAAGGAGATCGCGGGGACGCGGATGGAAAGCTATATCGCCTGGATGAAATCCGCGTATTGGATCACCGCCACTGCCTGTCCGGCCATTTCTGTTCCCGCCGGTTTTTCGCCCGAAGGCCTGCCCGTCGGCATCCAAATCGTCGGCCGTTACCGCGCCGATTTCGAACTCCTTCAACTCGCGCACGCCTTCGAGCAGTCCACCCGCGTGGGAACCCGCCGTCCGGCCATCGCCAGCTGACGCGAACCTGCCGTAGACCTAAAACCCCAAGCCCAAGGGCTGAAGTTCACCTGAATTGACGGACGGTGCACAGAGGTGTTCATGGTGGTGAAAGGTGAGGAAGGCGGAAAATAATTTTTTCATCAGGAACTCGGTGCCCTCCTTCCGGCTCAGTGTCCTCTGTGACCAGACTTCGAATTCTTTTTTCGTGCCCTTTCGTGTGTTTCGTGGGCCTATCCTCTGATCCGAATTCCTGTTTTCCTGACACCGGCCGACGTGGGCAGCGCTTGGTTGATCCTTGTGAAAAAAAGACATCAAGCTGAGGTTGCTCTGATGTCATGGCTCGATCCCAAGTCACCCGTCGAAAGCGATTGGTTTGGATTATGGCAGTTGCCAGCGGATCTCCCCGACCGTTCCCTTTCAATTATGAATAACCACGCCAGCACCGTTCGACAGTTTATCGAAAACGTCTTGAACGCCGGAGATATTGAGGCGACCGGAAAGTACTTCCATGACGATATGGTCGAGCTTGTGCCGTTCCCCGGCCAAGGGCCTGGTCTCGACGGCCTCAAAAACGTTTTGCGCGGATTGCGGGTGGCGTTTCCGGACATGCATTGGGTGATCGAGGAGCAGATTCAGGAAGGCGAAAAAGTGGTCAGCCGGTTTCTCTGGAGTGGAACCCACCGGGCCGAATTCTTTGGTGTTCCGGCGACGGGACGCCGGGTCTCTGTTTGGGGCATGGTGACTGATCGCTTCGTTGATGGGAAAATCAAGGACACGCGGCTCATCATGGATGCCTTGGGTTTGATGGCCCAGTTGGGTGCCTTTCCGCCCGGCAAGTAAACACCGGAGAACATGTGGCGGTGATCCACCGTACTCCGGCGATAGGAGGCAAATGACGCGGTCAAACAATCGCAGTTTTGTCGCCGAAACCGGCAGTCAAGAGTCAAGACACAGTCTCTTTGATCGGTCCCCGCCATCCGCGCTACCACGGTCGATCGCTCGATCGAACTGAGGGCGGAATAAATTCACTATGCGAATACGCGGTGCAACTGATCGGCGACGCCGACAATGGTGAAAAGTACAGCCTGGCTCATTTGACTCCTGCTTTTTCGGTCTGCCATCTTGTCAAAAGTCACGACCCCTTTTTCCAGCCTTTGCTGTTGGCGGTCTTTCCAGCACATTGGGATCCTAAGCTTAGAATTCCACGTGGACAAGTTGTCGC
>JADMIO011053143.1_pt1 | contig 19302 bp, 16 predicted proteins | sample 8958161 | NCBI WGS metagenome assembly JADMIO01 (sample SAMN16585339, study PRJNA669376) | soil metagenome | isolation source: Crop rotation soil | place: USA: Cullars Rotation, Alabama | collected 2011
TTCGTCGATTTGGGCTTTACTGACATCCCACGCATCCCGTTGTTCCAGCCGTATTCCAACGTGGCAATGCAGAAGAATGTCACCGGCTATCAGTATTGGTTCCATCGCCGCCTCGACTATCGGTCGTTCGCCAAGGGCTAAAGCGGGACCACGAGCTCGCCATGCCTGCGCAAACTTTCGCGCAGGGGTCCGCGGCCCCACGGGTTCTGCACAGGACCGGGCCGCGGATGGCCGGACCAGAGACGATTTTGGGCGCTTCTTGGTCCGGCCATGGCGACCCAATGGAAGTGAAAAGGACCGACGATGCTGGGCATGATGGTGAAGCGGATACTGTTCGCGGTGCCAAGCCTGATCGGCGTGGTCATCGTCACCTTCCTGCTGACACGCGCGCTGCCGGGCGATCCCGCGGCCTATTTCGCCGGCCCTGCCGCCACCAAGGAGGCGATCGAGCAGATCCGCGTGAAGCTCGGTCTCGACAAGCCATTGATCGTGCAGTTCGGCAATTACGTCGCCGATCTCACGAAAGGTGACCTCGGCAACTCGTTGACCACCGGCCAGCCGGTCGGCAAGGAGATCAAGGCCCGGCTGCCGGCATCGGCGGAGCTCACGCTGCTCGGACTGATCGTGTCGATGATGGTGGCGGTGCCGCTCGGCATCATGGCGGCCACACGTCCCAATTCGCTGGTCGACCATGCCTGCCGCGTCATCGCCACCGCAGGCGTCTCGCTGCCGGTGTTCTTCACGGGGCTGATCCTAGTTTACGTGTTCTATTACCTGCTCGGCTGGGCGCCGGCGCCGCTCGGGCGGCTCGACGTGTTCTCGAGTCCACCGCCACAGGTCACCGGCTTCTATCTGATCGATAGCTTGATCGCCGGCAATTTCGAAACATTCGTGGCGAGTCTGAAGCAGCTCCTGCTGCCGGCGAGCACGCTGGCAATCTTTTCATTGGCGCCGATCACCCGCATGACCCGTGCCTCGATGCTGGCGGTGCTGGCGTCCGACTTCGTGCGCACGGCGCGCGCCAGCGGGCTGTCGCCGCGGATGGTGATCGTCACATACGCGTTTCGCAACGCCATGATCCCGGTCGTCACCACGCTCGGCATGGTGTTCTCGTTCCTTCTTGGCGCCAACGTGCTGGTCGAGAAGGTGTTCGCCTGGCCGGGCATCGGCTCGTTCGCGGTCGAGGCGCTGATCGCCTCCGACTTCGCCCCGCTGCAGGGCTTCGTGCTGACCATGGCGATCATGTACGTGGCGCTGAACCTGATGATCGACATCCTCTACGGCCTGATCGACCCGCGTGTGAGGATCGAGGCATGACCGACTTCGCCGCCTCCCCGAGGCCACTCAGCGGGCTGGCCGCGCTGCTGCGCCAAGGTCGCTACGTGATCGGCGAGAACAAGGTCACCGGTTTCGCGTTCGGTCTTTTCACGCTGATCGTGCTGGCAGCGTTGATCGGCCCTTATGTGGTGCCGCATGACCCGCTCGCAAGCAACACGGACTTTGCGCTCAAACCGCCATCGGCGGCGCATTGGTTCGGTACCGATCAATTGGGCCGCGACGTGTTCAGCCGCGTGGTCGTCGCGACGCGGCTCGACTTTTTCATCGCGGTTTCGTCCGTTGCCCTGGCGTTCCTGATGGGTGGACTTGCCGGCGTTGCCGCAGGCTTCTTCAGCGGCTGGACCGACCGCATCGTCGGACGCATCGCCGACACCATCATGGCGTTCCCGCTTTTCGTGCTGGCCATGGGCATCGTCGCCGCGCTCGGCAACACGGTACAGAACATCATCATCGCCACCGCGATCGTGAACTTCCCGCTCTATGCACGCGTCGCCCGCGCCGAAGCCAACGTGCGCCGCGAGGCGGGATTTGTGCAGGCTGCCCGGCTCTCCGGCAACGGTGAGCTTCGCATCGTGCTGGGCCAGGTGCTGCCCAACATTACGCCGATCATGATCGTGCAGATGTCGCTGACCATGGGTTACGCCATCCTGAATGCGGCGGGGCTGTCTTTCATTGGTCTTGGCGTACGGCCGCCCACGGCCGAGTGGGGCATTATGGTCGCCGAAGGCGCTGCCTTCATGGTGTCCGGTGAATGGTGGATAGCATTCTTCCCGGGCCTTGCGCTGATGGTCGCAGTGTTCTGCTTCAACCTGCTCGGCGACGGATTGCGCGACATCGTCGACCCGCAGCGGCGCACTTAGGGGCCCTATGACCGCAATCCCGTTGCTCGATGTGCGAGACCTGACAGTGGAGTTCGCCACCCGTCGCGGCATCGTCACGGCGGTCGAACACGTCGACCTCACCGTGGCCAAGAGCGAAACCATAGGCATTGTCGGCGAGTCAGGCTCGGGCAAGTCGGTCACCTCCTATGCCGTGATGCGAATCCTCGACAGTGCCGGCCGCATTGCCGACGGCAGCGTGATGTTCACCAACATCGATGTGCGCGCCGCCGACGAGCGCGAGATGCGCGATCTGCGCGGCCGTGAAATGTCGATGATCTTCCAGAACCCGCGCGCAGCGCTCAATCCAATCCGTAAGGTCGGCCGGCAGATCGAAGACGTGCTGCTGGAGCACGTTAAGGCGGCGCCGTCAGAGGTGACGGAGAAGACCATCGAGCTGCTCGACCAGGTGCGCATTGCCCGGCCGCGCGAGCGCTACCACGCCTATCCGTTTGAACTATCGGGCGGTATGTGCCAGCGCGTCGTGATTGCGCTCGCGCTCGCCTGCCAGCCGCAGCTTCTGATCGCCGACGAGCCGACCACCGGCCTCGACGTTACCACGCAGAAGACCGTGATGGAGCTCGTGGTCGAGCTCACGCGCGCCCGCGGCATGTCCACCATCCTGATCACCCACGACCTTGGTCTCGCCGCTACCTACTGCGATCGGATCGTGGTGATGGAGAAAGGTCGCGTGGTAGAGACCGGTTCGTCGCGCGCGGTGTTTACCTCGCCGGCGCACCGATACACCCGCAAGTTGATGCGGTCGACGCCGCGGCCCGGTGCGTCGCTGCGCGATCTATTGCCCGAGGATAATGCCTCCCGGGCGCCAGCGGCCATGGTGACCAAGCTGCCGGTCGCCGACCGCAGGCCGCTGCTGGTGGTCGATAAGCTCGTCAAGGAGTATCCGCGCAAGGGGGTCGAGGGCTTCGCCGGTGCGATGAAGAAGCTTGTGCGACGGGGACCGGCGCCGGAGCCGGATGTTTTTCGGGCGGTCGACGGCATCAGCTTCGCCGTCAACCGCGGCGAGAGTGTCGGCCTGGTCGGCGAGTCCGGCTGCGGCAAGTCCACCACCTCGACCATGGTGATGCGGCTGATCGACCAGACCGACGGCACCATCGTGTTTGACGGCGAGAACATCGGCGAAATCCAAGCCAAGCAGTTCGCCCGGCTTCCCCTTCGCAAGCGCATCCAAATGGTGTTCCAGGACCCCACCGACAGCCTGAACCCGCGCTTTACTGCGGCGCGCGCCATCGCCGATCCAATCTTGCGGCTAAGCGATGTCCGCGGCAGCGGCGCCATCCGCGCCCGCTGCGAGGAGCTGGCGCGGCAGGTCGGGCTGCCGACGGATCTGCTCGACCGCTTCCCGCACCAGCTTTCCGGCGGTCAGAAGGCGCGCGTCGGCATCGCTCGCGCGATTGCTCTCAAGCCCGATCTTGTCATTCTCGACGAGCCGACCGCCGCGCTTGACGTCTCGGTCCAGGCGGTGGTCCTCAACCTTCTTCAGGATTTGAAGGAGCAGCTTGGCATGAGCTATCTTTTCGTATCGCACGATCTCAACGTGGTGCGGCTGCTGTGCGACCGGGTGATCGTCATGAAAGCTGGCAAGATCGTCGAGGAAGGACCGACCGACCGGGTTTTGGTCGCGCCCGAAGCGCAGTACACGCGCGATCTCCTGGCTGCGATCCCCCATCCGAATTTTGATGCGCTACAGCCCGACGCCAGCCGCGCGGACACCGGATCATGACGCGCAGTCCGAAGAAGCGAACGGCCACGCGCAGACCGGCGAAGCGGAAGGCCCCCGCCCAGACCCATGCCAGGCCCGATTCGCTCGACCATTTCATCGCAGCCGGGGCGCGCTCGCTGGGTCTTGCGGTCGAACCGGCCTGGCGGCCCGCTGTCCGCACGCACCTTGAGGTGACGTTGCGCCATGGCGCAGCGGCTGCCGCGTTCGCGCTGCCGGACGAGACCGAGCCGGCCCCCGTGTTCAAGGCCTGAGCGATGGTGATGGATCGGGCCGGCGTCTGCGAGATTGCGAGCGCCGTGGCCGGCGGTCAGCGTACCGCACTATCGACGATCGAAACCGCGCTCGCACGCATCGAGCGGCACAACGGCGCTTTCAATGCGTTCACCGCCGTGGTCGCGGACCGCGCGCGTGACAAGGCCAAGGCGATCGACCAAGCCCGGGCCAATCGCAACAGCATCGGTCCCCTGGCCGGCGTTCCGTTCGCCATCAAGAACTTGTTCGATATCGAGGGGCTCGCGACCGTCGCCGGGTCAAAGATCAACCGCCGCCATAAGCCCGCCTCGCGCGACGCCGCGTTGGTTGAGCGGTTGGAGGCCGCTGGCGCGGTCCTCGTCGGCGCGCTCAACATGGGCGAATACGCCTACGACTTCACCGGCGAGAACGCGCACGACGGCCCCTCGCGCAATCCGCATGACCTTTCGCGCATGACCGGCGGGTCGTCGGGCGGATCGGGAGGCGCGGTGGCTGGCGGTCTTGTACCCCTCGCGCTCGGGTCCGACACCAACGGCTCTATCCGGGTGCCGGCGTCGTTCTGCGGCATCTTCGGACTGAAGCCGACCTACGGGCGGTTGTCGCGCGCACGAACGTTCCCGTTTGTCTCAAGCCTGGATCATGTTGGGCCTTTTGCGCACACGGTGCGCGACTTGGCCTTGTCGTTCGACGTGATGCAGGGCCCCGACCCGGACGATCCGGCCTGCACCGATCGGCCGGCTGAGCCGACGATGCCGACTCTCGACAACAGCATTGCCGGCCTGCGCATCGCGGTCGCGGGCGGCTACTTCCGCAAGGGCGCTTCGCGCGAGGCGTGCGAGGCGATGAAGCGCGTGGCTGCCGCCCTCGATACAAAGCGGGAGATCGAAATTCCCGAGGCCGAGCGCGCGAGGTCGGCCGCTTATGTTATTACTGCCTCCGAGGGAGCGGCACTCCATCTCGACCGGTTGCGCAAGCAGGCCAAGAACTTCGATCCGGCCGTGCGCGACCGGTTAATCGCCGGTGCGATGGTCCCGGCGGCGATGGTCAATCATGCGCAGAAATTCCGGCGCTGGTATCGCGAGCAAGTGCTGAGGCTCTTCAACGACGTCGACGTCATTCTTGCGCCTGCCACGCCCTGCACCGCGCCGCGCATTGGGCAGGAGACTTTTGTCATCGACGGTGTGACGATCCCGCTCCGGCCTAACATCGGCATCTACACGCAGCCAATTTCGTTCATTGGCCTGCCGGTCGTGGCGGTCCCGGTGCCGCTTAGGCCCTTGCCAATCGCAGTGCAACTCATCGCCGCACCGTGGCGCGAGGACGTGGCGCTCCGCGTGGCCAATTTTTTGGAGCAATCCGGCGTAGCGGCCGCGCCCATTCCAAAGTTCTGAGTGCGCTTCTCTGCTCGGCCTCCGACACACGTACCGACACGGGAGGTCCAAGTTATTCTTGGCACTCCAGGGCAGGTCGCTCATATGAATTGAACCTCTGCCTCCCCCGTGAGAAAGCAAGACATGACGGGCACCCACTCGCAGTCGCAAGCGAATGCAGCAGAAGTGATCGTGATCGGTGGAGGGCCTGCCGGCTTGTGCATGGCGCTCAACCTGGCGCGGTACGGCATCAAGTCGATCCTTATCGAAATGGAGGTAACGACACGCTGGCATCCTAAAGGCAACACCAACAATGCGCGGACGATGGAGATCTTCCGCCAACTCGGGCTTGCCGACCGGGTGCGCGAACTCGGCATCCCTGCCGAACATCCGTTCGATCTCGCCTTCTTCACCCGCTACAGCGGCTTCGAGATTGCACGCGGTCGCACGCCCTCGCGCGCCGAACGCCTGGCGTTGCGCGAAGCGGCTGGCCCCACCGACCAGGTGGTTGAGCCGCCTCACCGCGCGAACCAGATGTACGTGGAGCGGTTCCTGTTCGATCGTGCGGCAGTCTGCCCGCTCATTACCTTGAAGTTCGGATGGCGAGCGCAATCGTTCGCCGAAAATGCGGACGGCGTGATCGTCGTGGCGGTGGCTCCGGACGGCGCGCGGCAGGTGTTGCATGGCCGTTACGTCGTGGGCTGCGACGGCGGGCGCGGTCTCGTGCGCAAGGCGTTCGGGATCAAATACAGCGGCGAAGCCCAACTGATGAACGTCTACCTCTCCGGTCTTTTCACCTCGGTCCATCTGCGCATTCCGGACCTCTATCCGCGCTTCTTGGGCCTCCGCCGCGCTTGGATGTACATCGCGGTCAATGCGGACGATCACGTCACCATGATCACACTCAACGGCAGCGATGAGTTCATGTTGCAGCTTCCAACCCAACCCGGCGTCGTCCTGGATGAACGCGCGCTTGTTTCGCGGATACAGAAGGCCATCGGCACCGACATCGCGGTGGAAATCATAGGCAGCCGGCAATGGACTGCAGGTGCCTATCTGGTTGCCGAGCAGTATCGACACGGCCGCGCATTTCTCGCAGGCGACGCCGCGCACCTCTATACGCCGACCGGCGGCTACGGGCTGAACACTGGCGTTGACGATACCGCCAATCTCGCCTGGAAGCTGGCTGCGGTCATTCAAGGTTGGGGCGGCGAGAGATTGCTCGACAGCTACGAGTATGAACGGCGACAGACTGCGCTGCGAAGCTCAGATGTCGCGCGTGGGCTAGGCAAGACCCGGATCAAGGTGGACGTGCCTTCGGCCGCCGAGCAGGATTCGGAGGAAGGCCAGATCGCGCGCAGCCTTATCGCGCAGCATTCGTTCGTGACCACGCATCATTTCCTTCTTCCGGAGGATCGCGATTGGCTCGGCGTCATCCTGGGGTCGCGTTATGACGGCTCGCCGCTGATTATTTCCGATGTCGCGCCGCCGACGGATAGCCTGGAGCAATATCGGCCAAGCGATATCCCGGGCGGGCGCGCACCGCATCTCTGGCTTGACCGTGGTCGCGGGAAGGGCAGTTCGCTTTACGATAGACTTGGGTTGGGCTTTACGCTGATGCGGTTCGCGAACGGCGCGCCAGACGTGTCGAAACTCGAAAACCTTGCGCGGGACCGGGGCATTCCGCTTGCTGTTGTCGATGTGGCCTTGCCAGAGGCGCGCGAGCTTTACTCGCGCAATCTTTATTTGGTCCGCCCCGATCACTACATCGCCTGGTGCGGCGACGACCTGCCGGACGATGTGGGCCAATTGCTGGATCGTGTCACGGGCGCCTGAGACTGCTCAACCCGTTAAGCAGCGCTCCGCCGCCGGCACTTCAATCCAGTTTGATGTTGCGTGACTGGACGATCGGCGCCCATTTCTTGAGTTCTTCCTGCATCCGCTGGGTGATCATGGCTGGCGGACCGGACTGGGCCCGGATGCCCAGGTCCTGGAGTTTCGCGATGGCCGCCGGCGATGACACGTAGGAATTGACCTCGCGGTTGAGACGCTCGACGAGGTCCGGCGGCATGTTCTTGGGACCGACCAGCGCGAACCAGGTCGCCGAACGCAACTGGGGAAAGCCCTGTTCCGCTGCGGTGGGAATTTCGGGCGCGCTCGGCACTCGCTCGGCCGACGTGACGGCGAGGATGCGCAGCGAACCGGCGCGTGCATGTTCGACAGTCGCAATGGTGAGCAAATCGCCACCGCCGTCCAGCACGCCGCTCAGAATGTCGGCGACGACGGGCGAGCCGCCACGATAGGTAACTAACGTGATCTCGCGTTTGGAAATGCCCCGCAGCAATTCCTGTGTGAGGTGACCGATGGTGCCGTTGCCGGGCGAGCCGAAGTTCAGCGGAATTTGGCCTGCTTTGTCGTCGCCGAGCAGGTCTCCCAGCTTCTGGTATGGCGAAGACTTCTTCACCATGATCACCATCGGCGACTCGCCGGCAAAGGCGATCGGCGTCAGGTCCTTTTCCGGATCGTAGGGCAGGCTGTTGTAGAGAAGCTTATTGTTGGCAAGCGGCCCCGATGAAGCCAGCGCCAACACGCTGCCATCTGGCGGCGCTTTCGCGGTGAAGTCCACGCCGAGATTGCCTCCCGCGCCGACCCGGTTTTCGACGATCACAGGACGGCCGAGCTTCGGGCTGAGTTCCTGCGCGAGCACGCGGCCCAGAACGTCGATGCCGCCGCCGGCGGCGAACGGCACGATGATGCGAATTGAATCGGGGAGCTTCTGGGCCTGGGCATTCGCGCAAAGAGCAATGCCGATCAATGCGGCGCCAAGGGCAGCGGCGGTCCGCCGTGCGATACGCCCTCGTCCCAACTCCGGGGCATTCGTTTCCTTGTGGTGCGGCAGTTCCATCGTTCCCTCCTTTGTTCTGCATGCCGGCGAAGCAGGCCGGCGCGTCTAGCGCGGACGCATTGCGCCTCAAGTCATTGCCTGTTCCAACCGCTCCAGAAGTCGCGAACATCTTCGGTTCCCCGGATTTCCATGAGTTCCGGAAAGGAGTCGTCGTGCGACCGTGTTGCGTCGATCCCCATCGCCGCGGTCATGCGCGGCGCCCGCGCTGAAGGATCGAGCGGAGCGCCGAGTACCCGAGGCAGCATCATGGTGTCGAGGTCGGGCTGCGTGCGGTTCGCGACCGCCCACAGCACGTTTTCCAGATTGTAGACGTCGACGTCTTCGTCGACGACGATCACATACTTCGGCCCGTGCAGCCCCATCGCCAATGCGATCAGGCTTCTGGCCTCCCATTGCAGGCGCTTCTTCATCGAAACGATCAGCACGTAATGCGTTCCAGCGCTGCTCGGGAAATGAACGGCCTTTACGCCTGGGAAGTGGCTCTTCAGCGTCGAGTAGTAGCTCGCTTCCATCGGGACTTGCTTCAGGAAATGGTGACCGGTCGGGGGCATGCCCGTGAGTCCGGCGAGGAACACGGGGGTCTTGCGATGAGTGATCGCCGAGACCTGAATGACAGGTCTCTGGGCGGCTGCTTGGTAATAACCGGTGAATTCCCCGAACGGACCTTCCATCTGCCGTTCGTGCGGCAGGACGGTCCCCTCGATAACGATTTCTGCCGATGCCGGAACCTCGAGATCGACCGAGACGCATTTCGTGACCTTGATCGCGGATCGATGCAGACTGCCGGCCAGCCCCATCTCGTCGACACCAAAAGGTGCCATCCACTGGCTGCCGAACAGAATCTCGGGGCTCGTGCCAAGCGCAATCGCCACCGGCAGCCCCTGATTTTTTGCCTCGGCCCGAGTCAACTGCATCGACAGTTGCTGCGCCATGATTCCGAGCTTGTTCTTCCCGTGAATCTGCACGCGATAGATGCTGACGTTTCTGGCTTTGGTTTCAGGATCGCGGCTGATGACGACGCCCATGGTGATGTAAGGTCCGCCGTCCTTGATGGCGTAGGTCGGAAAAGGAAATTGGCCAAGATCGATGTCGTCGCCGCGATGGACGACCTCCTGGCAATGACCGCCGGAAACGGTAACCGAGGAAATCGGCTTTGCGATGGCGTCGACCATCAGTTCCACAGCGGCCTGCTGACTCGATGCGCCGAGGCCGAGCAGCAGTTGCTTGGTGTTGCCGAACAGCCCGCCGACGACCGGCATCGAGGAGCCCTTCACATTCTCGAAGAGCAGCGCCGGGCCGCGCATGTCACTGGTCTTGCGCAGATACGCTGCGAGCTGATGCTTCGGATCGACCTGTTCCTTGATGCGGACCAGTTCCCCCTGGGTTTCCAGATGCCCGAGGAACTCCTGAAGGTCTTCGAACGGCATTTCGGTCTCCTGGGCCTCATCCGCGGGGATGATGTTTCCGACGGCGGTGAGGATCATAGCGTTTGACGCCGCGGTAAGTCGCCTGCATTGGCGAAGGCGCCTCCGCTCGTTTATATGGCCGGCCGTTCGGCGGCGGCTGTCAGTTGGCCTTGATCCCCATCGTCTTGATGAGCCCGCCGATCCGATCGTAGTCAGCTTGCAGGGCTGCGGCGGCCGCTTCAGGGGAATTGCCCATCACCTCGGCGCCCATCGTCAGGATGCGCTTCTCGATCTCGGGTGTTTTCAGGATTTTGACGATCTCGCGGTTCAGCCTGGCGATGATGTCCTTGGGTGTGTCGGCGGGAGCAACGATCGAGTGCACGGAATCGAAATCGTATCCCGGGATGCCGCCCGGTTCGCCGAGGGATGGCGTGTCGGGGAATTGCCCGAGCCGGGAGGCGCTTCCGACCGCCAGCAATTTCATTTCGCCGCTGGCGACGTGAGACATCGTCGTCCCGCTGTCAAACATGAAGTCGATCCGTCCTGTAATCAAATCCGGAACCGCGGCGGCGTACCCCTTGTATGGAATCTGGCGCGCCGATACGCCGGCCATGGCATTCAGCATCTCAGCGGAAAGGTGCGCCGCCGTGCCCGTTCCCGCCGACCCGTAGGTGGCCTTGTCCATGTTCGCGCGGAGATAGGCGATGAACTCGGCGACATTCTTTGCCGGCAGCGAGCCCCTGGCCACGAGCAGGTTGGGAATGCGGGCCACCTGCGTGATGGGCGTGAGGTCCTTCAGCGGGTGAAAAGTCATATTTGGGAAAAGATGATGGTTGGTCGTCAGAACGCCGCCGGCGGTCATCAGCAGCCGCTCGCGCCGGTGCGGTTGTCCACGGTCACCGGCTGGCCCAGCGTCTCGGTCAGTTGAGTTGCGATAATGCGGCCGAGAACGTCCACCAATCCGCCAGGCGCGAAGTTGACGATGATCTTGATCGGCTTGGACGGGTAGGCTTCGCCTTGTGCGTGTGCCGGCACGGGAGAGAGCAACAGCGCCGCCAGGACCACCAGAACGGCTTCAATCCGGGCCCGGCCGAAGCGGGCGGCCGAGCCTGTATGCAACGCAGCGATAAAACGCGCCCGCCTGGCCATTTCCATACCTCCCGGAGTATTTTCAATCCTCCTACGCGCTCGGAGGTTCGTCACGCCAATAGAATTTACTCATGCCTGCATGATCGTTTGCGAGCATCGGCGGAACGGGGCAAAGGGCGGCGGATGAAGCTGGGATTGCATGCGTCACAACCACGCACGTGGCCGGGCCTATTCGCATCCCAATTGTTCGAGCAGCCAGGACCGGAACTGAACCACCTTTTTCAACGATGTCCGGTCCGTGCGGCTGACGATATGGTAGCCCGAATTGGTCTTGAGACGAACATCGAACGGCTCGACGAGCCGGCCCGATGCGAGGTCGTTTGCCACGATCTGCGAGCGCCCGATCGCAAGCCCTAGACCGCTGAGCGCTGCATCCAGCGAAAGGAACAGAGCCTCGCAATTGATCTCTTCCCCGAATTTCGGCTCTTTGATGCCGGCATGCCGCATCCAGGAAGGCCAGTCGTCATGAACGATGGGACAAACGGTACGCACGACCGGATAGTATTGGATGTCTTCCGGGCCGAGCAGCGGGCGGTTGCTTGAAAGCAGGCCGGGGCTACAAACCGGAAAAATCTCTTCATCTCCCAGCTTCTGAACGTCGTAGCCCGGCCAGTCCCCATGACCGTGCCAGATCCCGACGTCGAAATCGTGTTGCGTGGGCTTTGAAAACGAAGCGTTGGCCGGCGTGACGCGGACCTGAATGTCCGGGTAGCGCTCCCGGAAGTCTGCAAGCCTGGGAATCAGGCATTTCGTCGCGAATGCGCTCAGGCACATGATGTGAAGCTGGTTGCCGCGAGTCTCCGAAATATTCTGGGTCGCGACCGCGATCTGAGTCATCGCGGGCCTGACCATGTCTAGATAGCGGCGGCCGTCTTCCGTGAGCGAAATGGAGTTTTGCGACCGGTTGAACAGCCGCGTCGAAAGCAGTGTTTCAAGTTCGCCGATGCGGTGACTGATGGCGGTCTGGGTGACGTTGAGTTCGGCGGCAGCGCGCGTGAAGTTCAGATGCCGCGCTGTCGCTTCGAAAGCCCTCAAAGCGTTCAGCGATGGTAGGCGCTCACTCATCGAAAACTCGGCGTTGTTTCGAATGCGTGGTCCTCGTCCGATCCCCCGGGACTGACAATCGGCGGGGAGGAGGACATGACACGAATTCTATTGTCCTAGAGGGGTTTTCCGGGTGGGTCAACAACAGCCGCCGCGGCAAGTCTTGCCTTGGAAGCATTGTAAAAGCGGAGCTTTTCACGGTCTTGCCGCGCCGCGGCCAGGACGGACCACACGGTAAGCGGCTGCCGGCATGCGGGCCGGATACCCTCGGGACCTATCATTGCGATATGACTCAAATTCATTTGCCCCTGTCTGTGGCCCAAGGATACCGTCCCCGACCCCGTCCTTGGCTTTTCCGTTCAGATGGAGGCATGCCATTAGCTCTCGAACCTGCGGCGGAGTGCTGTCCGAAAAGGCGCGCCTGCACGGCGACCGGACGTTCTATTCCGGGCAGGACGGCAGCTTCACCTATCGCGAGATCGACCAGCAATCCAACCGCGTGGCGCGCGGCCTGAGCGGCCTGGGCGTTAAGAAGGGCGATAAGGTCTGTGCCTTTCTGCGCAACCGCATCGAGTTCATCTTGCTGTTTTTTGGCGTTGCCAAAGTCGGCGCGGTGCTGGTGCCCGTGAACATCCAGCTTCAGCAACAGCAGGTCGAGCACATCGTCGACAACTCCGATGCCCGGGTTCTGGTCCTCGAAGGCGACGCGTTCGAGCAGTTTGGCGTGGGCAAGTTTCCGCACATCAAGTCCTACGTCATTTGCGGCGCGGCGTCTCCCGCAGCCGGCGCAATTCCCTTCGCTCAATTGCTGAGGAGTTCTGCCGAGGCGCTCGATATCGAAGTCGCCTTTTCCGATCTGGCTGCGCTGCTCTACACGTCCGGCACCACCGGCCCGCCCAAGGGCGTTATGTGCAGCCACGAATATTACTTGGCAGGCGGCGAGATGTTTGCGTACCTGTTGAGCGTCACCGAGCGCGACGTCTGCCGTGCCGCGCTTCCGCTCTATCACGTCGTCGGCCAGCTCCAAGGCATCCTGACACCGCTCGCGGTGGGCGCCAAGGTCGCCTTGTTCGAGAGGTTCAGTGTCAGCCGATATTGGGATGAGATTAAACAGAACGGCATCACGACCGATGTGCTGACGGGCACCCAGGCCAACTTTCTCTATCAGGCGCCAGCGAAGCCGGACGATTCCGCCAGCGGAATACGGACGATCATGTCTTTCCCGGTGCCGGTCGACGCCGAAGGCTTTCAGACGCGCTTCGACTTGACGATCATCAATTCCTACGGATTGACCGAGGCCCTGCTCCCGCTAGGGCGTACACCCGGCGCACCGAACAAGCTCGGGAGTCTCGGCAGACCCACAGACTACGAGGTGAGGGTTGCCGACGACGCCGACAAGGAGCTGCCCGATCTCGAAGTCGGTAACATCCTGGTCCGGCCGAGAGACGTTTCGCGCCGCATCTTCGACGGCTACTACAAGATGCCCGACGCGAGCCTGGAGGCTTTGCGGCATTCCTGGTTCCACACGGGTGACCTGGGTTATCGCGACGCCGATGGTTTTTTTTGGTTCTCCGGGCGCAAGAAGGACGTGATCCGTTTCCGCGGCGAGAACGTCTCGGCGACGCAGGTGGAGCTTGTCGTTCTCGGCCATCCCAAGATTGCGGAGTGTGCTGTGATCGGCGTGCCCGCCGGTGCTGGTCAGGAAGAGGACATAAAGCTACTGGCCCGCGTAAAGGAGGGCGAGAGCGTTCAGCCGGCCGAACTGATCCGGCACTGCGAAGACAACATCGCGTGGTTTATGGTGCCCCGCTATGTCGAACTTGTCGCTGGGCTACCGCGGAATGCGACGGACAAGGTCGAGAAGTACAAGCTAAAAGAGGATTGGAAGAACGAACGAACCTGGGACCGGGAGGCGGCCGGCTACAAGCTCAAGAGCCGGTCCTGAACTCCAGGTCGTTAGTTCGACCGGGTGCGGTCACCCGCCGCGAAAATTCCGGTCAGGTAGGCAAGTCCTGCAGCACGATGGACGTTGTCACGTGGCGGTCAAATGACCGGAACGTCGACGAATTTTAGCTTCCTATATCTCGCTTTACATCATCGCGGTATGACCCAAATTCATTGGCCCGAAAACATGCCCGAAGGCTACGTTGCGGCGGTCGGCGCGGAAGCTGTCCCGGCCCGGACGCCTTGTTCGCCGGCTGGTATCCGACCTAGGTTGGAGTGCTCTTCGCCGCTCCAGCGAGGAGCGCGTTCGGCGGTCGCGGAGATCTACGGAAATGATGGACGGCAAGGTCGTTGTGGTGACCGGCGCAGGAGGCGGCATCGGTCGAGAGATAGCATTGTTGATGGCGCGCAAGGGAGCCAAGGTCGTGGTCAACGATCTTGGCTCGTCGCTTGCGGGAACAGGCCAGGACGCCGGTCCAGCGGAAAAGGTGGCCGCTGAGATCAAGGTCGCCGGCGGCCAGGCTGTGGCCAACACGGACAGCGTGGCTGAACCCGCCACCGCGGAACGGATCATCGGGACGGCAATCGACGCGTTTGGGCGCATCGACTGCGTGGTGAACAATGCGGGTATTTTGCGCGACCGGATCTTCCACCGCATGAGCCTGGAGGAGTGGGATGCGGTCGTAAAGGTGCATCTGTATGGCGGATTTCATGTCAGCCGCGCGGCTGCGACATACTTCAAGGAGCAAAATTCAGGTTGCTTCGTCCACATGACCTCGACCTCGGGACTGATAGGCAACCTGGCACAAGCTAATTATTCCGCTGCCAAGATGGGCATCGTCGCATTGTCGCGGTCGATCGCACTCGACATGACGAGATACAACGTCCGCTCCAACTGCATTGCTCCGACGGCATCGAGCCGCATGCTGGGCACCATTCTGGCGGAGTCGCCGGCGCAGCAGGCGCAGATCGAAAAGATTCAGCAAATCTCCCCGGTCAAGGTCGCGCCGCTGGTCGTCTACCTGGCCAGCGACGCGGCGGCCGGCGTCAGCGGAGAGGTCTTCGCTGTGCGCAATAACGAAATATTCCTCATGAGCCAGCCGCGTCCGCTCCGATCGGTCCATCGCGCCGATGGCTGGAGCCCGGAAAGCATTGCAAGTCATGCCATGCCCGCCTTGAAGAACTCGTTCGTTGGTCTGGAACGCAATGTCGACGTATTCAAATGGGATCCGATCTAATGGCCGTATGAGATCGGCCAATCCATTTCGCAAATCTTGAAAGGACCACCATGGCCGATTTGACGCGAACCCGAATGCGCGAGCAGGAGCCGGCGCAGGAATCGAATTACGAGTTCGCGCTGCGAAACCGCAGCGAGGCCATGGAGCGCGGCACAAACGGCAAGATCGTGGTCAAGGACTCCGAATTGGAATGGGAACTCAATCGACAGGGCTTTCTCAAATATTATCTGATGGGCAGCAAGTATCCAGAAACGGCGCTCAACGACTGGATGGTGTTCGTCCATGATGTCCGGCACGCATCCGGCAAGCATCGGCATCAGGGTGGTCTTGTGCTGTTCATTCTCGAAGGCCAGGGCGCTACGGAAGTGAATGGCGAGATTATCGAATGGGAGAAGGGCGATTGCGTGCTGCTGCCCTTGCACCCTGAGGGCGTGGACCACGTGCACTTTAGCCGTGGCACGGAGCCCGCGAAATGGCTCGCATTCATACACATACCGACTTGGGATTATGTGGCCAGCGAGATGGTGCAAACGCGAGTCAATCCATCGTTCAAGGCCGGCGGCTGATACGGAGGGAGCAATGAGCGAGCAAGAAAAGCATACCGACGACAACCGCATGCAGTGGCTGCTCGAGCAGCGACGAGGCCGCAATCTGTGGGATGAGCTGCTTCAGCTTCGCGATGATCAACGCAAGGACCAGGAAAAATCCGTTTGGGTCATCAGGGGCAAGGACATGCCCGACGAGAACAACAAGCAGGGCTTGATGCGGTGGTATATGCACCCACTGCTGCGGGGCAATTGCATCAACACGCTGCAGGTTTTTGTGCAGACGATTCCGCCGGGCAGCCGCAGCGGCCGCATCCACCATCCCGGAAATCAAGTCATTTATGTTTGGCAGGGGCAGGGCTACACGACCATCGATGGCCAGAAGCACCACTGGTCCAAGGACGACGTCGTGCAGATTCCGTTACGCGTTCCGGGTTGCACGGTGCAGCACTTTAACACCGACCCTGACAACCAGGTTCAACTCATCTGTTGCGAGCCCAATGCTGTGCATTCCACCTCGGTGGACCGGGGGAGCGGATTCGAGCAATTGGAGGTTTCACCCGACTACACAGCAGGAAGCTGAAAGCGGATACTGGGGCCCGCGGAGTACGAGCAGGAATGCACATCAAGTTCAGTGTGGATCGGGTGAAGTCGGAACTTACCCATGTCGCGAGCAAGAGCCTCGTGCATGTGGACCCAGCCGCCATGGATAAATATCGGCTCCGGGTCGATGAAGTCGTTCTGATAAGCACCGAGTTCACCAAATATCCCATTCCAGCCCGGATCGGCGAGGCCTTCGAGGAGGATCGCGGTACCGGCATTATCCGGCTCGATCGTTTTCTGCGCACGGCGACCAAGGCGAAGATCAATCAGCAAATCGAGATTCAAACCGGCGCAGCGGTTCCGGAGTTGGAGAGCTTGACGTTGATGCCGCCGATCGACGTCACCACCGCACATCAGCTCATCGAGCACTTGGTGGAAGGCTTCCTGGCGAACCGGACGCCGCTTGGGCGGGGCTCCGTGGTCTATGCGACGTTCCGCGATTCTGTGGCAGGCACGACCTACAAGGTGGTGAAATGCAAGCCGGACGTGGGAGTCGTTTCTGCCACCACCAAGATTCAGATCGACGTTCCGCCCGCCGGCGGCATCAAGGCCGATGAGTCGATCTCCTTCGAGGATGTCGGAGGGCGGCATGCGGAAATCAAGCTAATCCGCGAATTGGTTCAGATGCCGCTGCAGTTCCCGCAGGTCTATCGGCAGCTCGGCATTCTGCCGCCGCGGGGCATCATTTTCTATGGACCCCCAGGCAGCGGCAAGACGCATCTGGCCCGCGCCATCGCCAACGAAGTGAACGCAGGTTTCTATTACATCAACGGGCCCGACGTGGTCGGCACGATGTACGGCGAAACCGAAGCGAACCTGCGCAAGATATTTGCCGAGGCGGCACATCATGCCCCCTCTATCATTTTGATCGACGAGCTAGACGCGATAGCGCCACATCGGGACAAGGCTGGCGCGCAGTCCGACGTCCGCATGGTGACGCAGCTCTTGTCGCTGCTCGACGGGCTCATGAAGGTCGATGGGCTGGTGGTGATCGGCACGACGAACCGGGTCGATGCCATCGATGTGGCGATGCGCCGCCCGGGCCGTTTCGATCAGGAAATCTTTCTGGGCCCGCCCGGAAACGAAGGACGCTTGGACATTCTCAACATCCACACCCGCGAAATGCCGCTCTCAGCCGAGGCGATCAAGCATCTGCCGCATGTGGCGTCGGTGACGCATGGTTTCGTCGGCGCGGATCTGATGGAGCTGTGTCGTGCGGCGGGCCTGAATGCGCTGCGCCGGAGCAGTTCCGACCTTCTCGACCACTTGGCGGCGTTCCGATTCCGCGAGGAATCCTTGGAGGTCGTACCGCGCGACTTCGATGAGGCGCTGACCAAGGTCCGGCCCTCGGCGATCCGGGAGGCATTCGTCACCATTCCCAATGTGTCCTGGGACGATGTCGGCGGGCTCGAATCCGTGAAGGAGCAGTTGCGCGATACGGTGGAACGTCCACTCAAGCAACCGGAAGCGTTCCGCGCAGCGGGCATCGCTCCGGCCAACGGTATCCTGCTTTATGGTCCATCGGGGTCGGGCAAAACTTTGATTGCCCGGGCGCTCGCGAAATCCTGTGGCGTCAATTTCCTGGCCATGGACGGGCCGGAAGTTTTCACCAAATGGCTCGGCGAGTCCGAGGAGGCGATCCGCCACATCTTCCGTGTCGCCCGCCAACTCGCGCCCAGCATCATCTTCTTCGACCAGCTGGATGCGCTGGCGCCGCTGCGGGGTGCGGACTCCGGCTCTCGGACCACGGAACGTGTGGTCAATCAGCTCCTCGCCGAGATGGATGGCATGGAAACGATGCTGGGCAACGTCACGGTTATCGCGGCGACCAACCGTATCGATCTGGTGGACGCGTCCGTGCTGCGCCCGGGCCGGCTTGGACTACATCTTCACATCTCCCTTCCGGACGAAAACGAGCGGATGGCAATTTTTGCGATCGAAGCGCGAGGTCTCTCGTTCGCGACCAATGCTGAGAAGATTTTCTCAGGCTTCGGCCAGCGGACTGCGGGCTGGTCGGGTGCCGATATTCACGCTCTGTGCGTGCAGGCTCGGATGAACGCATTGAAACGAACCGGCTACCGGGAAATGCCGATGCTCACCGAGGCGGATTTTGCCGCCGCACTGCGCCGGATGGAATCCGGCGATCCCAAGGCGAAGCATCCAGCGCGTGGTGTCGTACCCGTCCGACTCGGCGCCGTCGACCAGGCGTAAGCCGCGCGATCGACGCCGCGTTGGGGTCATGAAAACTTTTCATTCCCGGCGCCGAGGCGTTGGTAGTATGTCGTTTCGACGCCGGAAAGGGAGATTAAGAGTCCATGTGGTTTTTCCTGAATGATGAAGAAAAGAAGTATGCCGAGCAGGCGCGGAAGGTCGCCCAGGAGATCGCTGCGTCGGCGACGAAGCATCATCTCGGCCCGCCCGGCGCCAACATGGACAATATGCGCGCGATGCAGAAGGCCGGCTTCTATTCGTTGCACGTTCCCAAGGAATACGGCGGGCTGGGGGCGAGCTACACGTCCTGGTGCGCGGTGCAGGAAGAGATCTGCAAGACCGACTTCGGCATCGGCAACGTGATCTCGCACGAAGCCTGCGGCGCGAACATGATCGTCAAGATGGGCTCGCGCGCGCAGCAGGCGCATTATCTCAAGAAGCAGGCGGCGGGCGATTTCTGGGGTCTGGAGCTGACCGAGCCGCACGGCGGCTCCGACGTTGCCAACTTCCAGACGCGCGCGGTTCGCCGCGGCGATAAATACGTCATCAACGGCAAGAAGAGCTGGGTTCTCAACGGCGACGTCTGTCACCGCCACATGATCTGGGCGAGCACCGATCCCGAGAAAGGCAATCGTGGCCTCTCCGTGTTCGTGATCGAGCAGGGCGCGAAGGGCG